>Ga0228711_1001821_pt1 | contig 32031 bp, 19 predicted proteins | sample MedpolnodulmetaG_2_FD_177996 | JGI IMG/M metagenome (GOLD analysis project Ga0228711, IMG submission 177996) | Root nodule microbial communities from Medicago polymorpha collected in Santa Monica, California, United States - brown nodules | ecosystem: Host-associated > Plants > Roots > Nodule... | reverse complement strand
CAAGGTGGACCTACAAGCGGGGTGGTGTGATTGTGGGAAATTTCAAGCTTTACATTTGCCTTGTTCCCATGTCATAGCTGAGTGTTCTTCATTTCACCATGACTACACAACCCTTATTCCAGCTGTGTTCAAAAACGAGAGTGTTTACTCCATCTACAACACAACATTCAAAGTAGTCCACGTCAAGAGTTATTGGCTCCCATATGACGGTCCCGTGCTTTGCCATAATCCAAACATGCGAAGACTAAAGAAAGGTCGACCCAATAGTATCCGCATAAGGACTGAAATGGACGAGGAGGTGGTAGAGAGGACTCCGACACCGAGACAGTGTGGGTTGTGTCGGTATACCGATCATATTAGGAGAAATTGTCCGAGTATAAATAACCGGTAGTTAATAACGTTATGTATTATTTGTTCAAATAAATTAATATTTATCATGTTTTTATTTATTATTATTTGTATTTTAATTATATATATGTTGCCAAAATAAAAAAAATAAAAAATTCAGTCCCGCCTTTTCAAATGGCGGTAACGAAAAAAAAAATAAAAAATAGGCACATCTGTCTCGCCTGTCACGAGCTGACAAGTGTCAGGGAAGGGGACTCATTCCCGCCGTTTCAAATGGCAGGAATGGGAAAACGACAAAAAAAACCCACAAAAATGAAAGTGAGTCATTTTGGTGAATAATATTCATAGGGGTGAGACATGGAATTTTTTTTGGCATTAGGGTCAGAAAAAAAAATTCTTAAAGGACGCCACGATCTGAACACATCAAAAAGATTAAAGTATTCGACTTAACATTCACACAAGAAAGTCGTACGTAATGAATTTCCCCTTTTAATCAAGTTGTAAACAACATATACATCATTCATCATACACATGTTGGGGGAGAAGAGGAGCTCTTCATGGGAAAAATTATACATTCTGACAGTGCCATATACAGATTTCAATCTAAACCAATTAATTGTTTTCTACATATAGATTTTAAGAAACACCCTCCTCTCCCCCTGTGCTTGGAATAAATTGGTCAATATTTCATTCAATATTGAATTGATAACTCATTGAGGTGGTTCTTCTGGAGCTTCATGATAAACAATAGTCTCATCTGCAGTGGGGTCAGCATGATACTGACCATATATCGCGTAAACACCAACCATAAGAATGCTTAGAATCACAAATCTCACCCATGCTTCATGATGTAACTGTAAACAGAAGTTCATAAAATAATCAACTTTAACCTCGTAAAATATATGGTATTATTTTGGCTAAAATTTCAAAACGAAGAGATGGTGGACGTACCTGGCCAAATAAGAACATGTTAAAGAAGATGCAAACATTTGGTACAATAGGAACTCCAGGGCAAGAAAACCCTACTGAATCCGCTGCATAAACCTAGAAAGCAAAATGATAAAAATAGAACGTTATTAATGAGAGAAATCAACATCAAAATTCAAAATGGACGTTCATAAGTTACAAAAAGTTTAATGTTATTATGTCTGATAAGCATGTCAGAACTGGTCCTGAGATAACCTCAGTACTTAATCTTCTTCTCACGAAGCCATGCCGTACTGTCCTGCTCATGAAGTGATCGCTTGTTTTCTTCCTGTTGTGACGTGTATTCTGAACTTCCATATTAAATCAAATCAAAATATTTAGGTTCTTCTTCGTTTTTTATTAAATACGATGACATTCGCTTTCTTAATTTTTTAAATAAATACTAATATTTTGTTAAACTTAGACAATAGACATAAATGAATATTTGCAAATCAAAGTAATTTTTGTTCAAATGGAATCATTATGTGAAATGCATTTAATTTAACTTCTTAATATTACACAAAATACCAACCAACGGACAATTTATGATATTTTCCCTCCTCTACTAATGACAAGATTCAATTAAAACTAACTATAGTTATTCTATACCTTGTCAAAGAACAAAATAGGACATTAATTATTTACAGGTCAGTGGTACAGTTAACTGATTTCTAATATCGCCATTTTGAATATTGAAGTTGCCCAGTCAATACGTAGTTAATCAAACAAAAAATATATAACACTGACCTGGCGGAAATGAAGAGCAAGAGAAGCACCAACTGCAACAATTATAGCCAGAATCACAAAGATAATTGAAGTTTCATAACGGAACAAGAGTCCCGCAGCAAATCCAGAAACAGCAACAGCAATGAGGCAAATTACACCTTCCCGCCGCTTAGCTGAAGACACTTCGATATTTGTCTTACCCTTCCAGCGAAGTACAACAACACATGCTGAGACAACTGAATAGCCGGTCTGAAATAAGTGAAAATATCAGGTGGGGTGCGTTATCTACAACTATTTACAAACACTATTCAACTATAATGTGTATTTTAGTCAAAGCACAGCAATGTGGTATTATTTGCTAAATGGACTCCGAATGCACTAAACATGGTTAGATTCTACTGGTGCATCCGATGTATAGATTCACATCATCAGACATAATGAAGGCCGTGTACAATACGGATATAGGAAATTCTTACAAACTTAAAAATACAATTTGACTTAGATACCCAAATACAAACATATACACACAGCCAAACACATTGATATTTCTAATTTCTAAACAATATATATAACCATACTAACAGGTAATGATCACAATTTACAAAAAGATACTTATCATAACAATGAATTTTTTCCCTATAATCATGCCAAAAGATTTAAGTATTTCTCACCCTACCAATGTCAGAATGTGGCAAAAAGCAATGTTGGTCCTATTTAATTTTTTTTTAACTCAATTCAATGCCAATTTTCATCTCGCACATGCTCATTATTGAAAAAGGTAAAGCTTTTTAGTATGGTTCATTAAGAGACACCTCTGCTAACTCTATAAGTCTACCACCATTGTCAAGTGGGTCATGTGCATCTCCACTAATGTCCCACAACCTTGTATAGAACATGGATACTTTATCAATTTTGAAGTATTTGGACTTCATAAATACTACTTAGTAGTACAAGATGAGATAGAACATATATGCATTTTGTTGACTACCATGATCTTAGAAATCGATTCTTACCAGCGTACCAACAGAAAGAATGTGTGATAGCATGCGCACATTAAGCAGCCCAGCCATAATGCTGGCAACACAGCCAACCCAAATCTGAGAATGAAGAGGGGTGTGGCGTTTGGGGTGAACTTTAGCAAATATTGCGGGTAGTAAACCATCCCTGCCAAGTCCAAGATATAGCCGAGACTGCTCATCAGAAAGAAAAAACCTGTCATGTATGTAAATAAGCACATGCCTCCGGCACATCAATCAGTATTACGACGTGAATGTGATTCACCTGAACATAGAGACCAACAAGGAGTGCTGTTGTAAGTCCAGCAATAGCACCAATGCTAATCAGAATAGAAACAAATTTTAATCCCTTAGATTTAAAAGCTTCAGCCAAAGGAGCTTCTTCTCCTAGAAGACTGTATGGAACCATTCCAGTAATCACCAAGCATACTCCAATGTACAATGCAATACATACCAAGAGGCTTCCAATTATGCCTATTGGCAAATCCCTCTGAACGTCAAAAATAAGAAAGATAAAAAGAAAATATTAGTAGACGAATACATTATTGCAAGATAGTTTCTGTTACACGTCTGTTGAGTTGGACTATTAGATTCACAGAAGGACTTAAAGTTAATTTATAACAACTATTTAAAATCCGAATATCTACTATTTACTTCTAATATAACTAATGTAAAAGTATCAACAATAGACTTTGGCATCTGGTAGATGATACAAAAATTCAAATAGAAACATCAGTTAATATTTACTTCTAACATCATTATCATTCTCAACAGAAACATCAGATAACAGATATGACATTTAGAAAATTCATAAAGCATTGGAGCAATATCAAGACAATAAACCTGTGGCTTCTTAGATTCTTCAGCAGAATTGGCAACTGCATCAAATCCAACGTACGCAAAGAACACTACAGTAGCTCCTGTAAAGACGGGTCTTATACCATTTGGAACAAACGGAGACCAGTTGGAAACATCAACCTCAAAAGCTCCAGCAAAGATGACAACAATAACAATGATTATCTGCAGAAGACAGTAAAATAACTTGTGATTCGTTTCTCACATGAAACGGCAGCATTAACACACTGCTCAATGTTAAGTACTTTAGGTAAGATGGAAAGGAACCTTGGTCACTGTCATGAACGAATTCACAGCCGATGATTCTCTAACACCAAGACAGAGAATTAAAGTGAGAAGTATTAGTAGAATCGGAGCTAAGGCATTGATGGATAAGACGTTTCCGATGTTTAGACCATGTCCAATCCATTTTGGAATGTTATCTTTGAAAACAGGGAAGATCTCTAGAAATGTAACAATATAATTTGCTAAACTTCTTGCTATGCTAGCTGCCCCAATATGATAGTCAAGCATTAATTGTGAAAAAACAAGAAAAGCGGTAAGTTCATTGAAAGCCGTATATGTATATAGATACGCTCCTCCAACAACAGCAGGAAATCGAGAAGCTAGCTCAGCGTAACAGAGTGCATTTATAACACAGGATGCTCCGGCAAATATAAAACTTAACGTTACCGCTACATTACAAAAAGAAACCAGAATAAGCCACAAAGTTTGGAACTATAATAGCAAAAAAACCATCACATGTCCATGATCATTATCTTAAAGCAGACATACATAGATAAATGCATAATTAAGATTGATTTTTCAAGATAACAATTAAGCATTGTTCATTATCACAGCACAACATAAACCCTTTTAGCTTACACATCCTCCAATATAACTAAGATACCATAATAATTAGATAAATGATAATAGTATATGTCTGCAATAACTAATGCAACCTTAACTTTTAGAATTTCCATTATCTATTTTAATTTAATATGTTTGTTCTGATATTAAATTTATACTAAATTTAATCATTGTATCACAACTTTTTTCTGTCTCATAATTTTAAAAAAAAAATGCATAATCCCATGTTTGTGTTGTATATGACTCATGTTCTATGTAGGATTGACACTTTGAATTAAAGGCGTGTTCGGTGTCTAAATAGTGTCAATGTCTAATTACACAGACACAATACTCACACATGTGGTTACATTTAATCACTTCTATTTTCTCAAATTATTACTGATATCTATATGTGCATGGTTCACTCAAACACTGGAAACACCCTTACTGAAGAAAATTCAATATTCAAAATCATATGCAAAACACAAAAATCGAAATCATCCTAACTGTTTCTACTGAAGACTAAAGCTCCATTCTAAGCATGGTATAAGATAATACTTCATTTTATACAAATATCTCTAAATAAGGCCTATTTGGATTAGCTTATTTGAGCAATCTACTAACATAATCAGTTGTGGGACTGTTTGAGAGCTAATAAAATCAGCTTACAAACATCTCCATAAACTGTTTTCAGTTTATTTCCATAACCTCTCATGAATAGCTTACGAAAACAGCTTACCTTATATAAAAACGGTCTAATTTATTTTATTTTCATTATAAAAACAGCTTATACAGAAGCAATTTATCAGCACGAATGTTATAAGCCATTAATTTTGTTAATCCAAGCAAAGCCTTAATAATTGAGCTTATCTACTTACATAAACACTTGCAAAACTGTTCCAAATAACCAAAAACAACTTATAACATATCCACAAACTATTTCCAGCTCATTTCCATAAAGTCTCCAAAATAGCTATAGCTTATATAAAAAGAGCTTATACATAAGCACTTATATATGATAAACACTTGTCAATTGATAATTGAGTTACCCCGCTCTCAAATACAAGGAAAAAAAAGTCAAACAAAATAGATGTATCTGGTTCAATTTTTTAACCAGATACATCAATTATGTTTGACATTTATTTTTCTTATATTTAAGACCGGAGTAGTAGATAAATTAAAAAATTCTTAGCATACCAGGTCCGACGTCATGAGCAACGGTGCCGGTAACGACGAAGATACCGGCACCGATGGAAGCTCCAATTCCAAGAAGTATAAGGTCAAAGACACCAAGCCGACGGGAAAGACCACGTCCGGAATTATCGCGAGCTGTCTTCTCTGATGGAGAGATAACACGTTTGGATCGGAGCGCCGATGACAAGAAACGTGAACAACACGAAGAAGATGACGAAGAGAATGATGAAGATGGAGAATTGCTACGAATTCCCATGGTTTTTCGTAGCAAATTGAATTATGAAAATGAAAGAAAGAAAAAAGTGAAGTAAGTGTTATTTGGGTTCAGGTGAAGTTACTGTTATGATAAAGCTACTAGCTTCTATCTTCATGATGAAAGAAGAAACGTGAATTGGAAGCAAATCCAAATTGAAAATATGTATGGGAAAATAAATTTTAATTTCCTCTTTTGATCTCAATTATAAAAAAAATCATGATTAACCGAATGAATATCTAATGTATTTGATATGTAATATAGATTAAATACATTAATTATTTAAGGCTTAAATGCACTTTTGGCCTTCTATGTTTGGCGTCGTAGCAATTTTGACCCCCTAACAAAAAAAATGCAATTTTGACCCCCTATTTTTCGCAACTATGTTGAGAAGTCGCCACGTGTCCCAAAGAAGGGGCCAAAATCGCAACTTTTTTGTAAAGATAAGGGGCCAAAAGAGCATATTTCCCTAAACATGGCAAAATTAGGGGGTCAAAATTGCATTTTTTTTTGTTAGGGGGCTAAAATTGCTACGACGACAAACAAAGGGGGTCAAAAGTGCATTTAAGCCATTATTTAATGAAGTTTAAAAAGAAAATGTTTATAATTTAGATCGAGAAAAGTAATCGGTAAGTAGAAAAATATTGAAGAAAATGTTATTTGTATTTTGATGGTTTTAATTAATTTACTTACTATTTTTTGTCAAAATTAAATTAATTTATTTACTTTTTGAGTAAAAGTTAATCAATTTACTTGTTTTCTTTAAAAAAATGTTGATTTGTTTAATTGCTTATTTTAGCAAAATTGTCATTTACTTATGAGTAGTGATATATGTACAATTATTTGGGACAACTTTGATGACAACTTTTATTTTCTCTCTTTTCATTGGTCCAAAACAATATAGAGAGAAAAAGGAAGAAAAAGAATAAAGATATAATGTGAGTAATGAAAGAGAAAGTGGTCAAAAAGTTGTAATAAAGTGGTTATACAAATATCATTTATCTTTACTTATATGCCAAGATGTACAACAACTAACATGTTGGGTAGATGCATTTACAATATTTTTTGAACTAATGTTTGAAGACACCCATCCATTCATTCGACATATCGAACGGAACCCACGTCTGTACACTTCACACACTATCTCTTTATTTTTATTTTTGATCGTGGGAACCTAAAGCTTATATAAAATGTAGAATGAGTGTATGGGAATGTCCACCAAAGAAATACCTAATTTTTAAGGTGGAAAAAAAAATACATCTCTATCAACAACTTTGCAATTAAGAAGTTCATTCAAAATGCTTCAAAAACATTGATTTGAATGTCAATACTATCTAGAACACCACTTTAATGGATGATACGTAAATGTTTTTGTTATAAGGGTCATGTTAAGGATTCCATAAATTGTAAATATTTATTACAAAATATTGATTTTCAATCTTTAGAATAATAAATTAGCAAATTTAATACACAAAATTTTCACTTTAAGCTCCTTAACATGTGCCCTAAGAGCACAAATTAACATTTTCCTTGATATAATTCATTGAGTTTTATGACCTTAATTGATTCTAGAACAAATTCACTTGACATTTTGTTATAAAATAATATATCACAAAAAATAAAGTAGAGAGGTAATAAAATGTAGATAAATGATATTTGTACAACCATTATGGGCTTAATTACATATTTGATTCTAGTATAAGATAATATAAAACAAAACAAAATCAAAAATAAAAATAAAAATAATTATAACTAGTAACCCAATCTAAATGATCATATAAATAATTCAATTTACATAAATATCTCTATTTACTTCCAAAAAAAAAAAAAATATATATATATATATATCTATTTAGGGTAGGGTATATTTGGATGATAACACCTTAAGACATGACCGTAAATTGTTTATAGGTTATTTTTATAAACTCTTCAAGATAGCGTAAAAAATAATTTACAACTTATAAAAAAATAATTTTACTTTATTTCATCTTTTTGAGTTATACAAAGCACTTTTTTTGACTATATGGTAAGTGTTTATGTTATAAACCGTAATTAAGCAGATTACACAAACATTTCCTTAATAATGTAAGAAATTCCTTTTGCAATTTCATGTAATAAAAATTAATTTTCTCAAGAAAATGTAATAACAATTAATAACCACTCCTTCAAAAAAACAAAAAAGAACAACGTGATAGATAAATAGAAAACTTTAACATGTGTTGAATTAAAGTTAAAACTTTATACATACCAGGTCCGGAAGTGCGAGCAACGGTGCCGGTGACCACGAAGACACCGGCACCAATGGAAGCACCGATTCCGAGGAGGATAAGGTCAAATGGACCAAGCCGGCGGGTTAGACCACGTTTGGAATTGTCACGAGCTGCCTTCTCTGCTGGTGTGACAACACGTTTGGATCGAAGCGCCGATGACAAGAAACGAGACCAACAAGATGATGATGAAGATGACGAAGGAGGAGGAGAAGTGATCTGCATTGCCATACTTGATTTTGCAGGAAATTGAATAGAATGAAGAGGAAAATTAGGTGAAGTTACTGTTATATGATATATATAGCCACCATATTGATGGATGAAGTAACGTAAACTGGAGGCAAATCAAAATTGAAGGTACTACTAATACTTAAGAAGAAACAAAATTCATGGTAATTAATTATTGTATGCCGTAAAAATTAATGTTGATGTATGTATCTACCCAACAACTTGACTGTTATGCATTTTTGGCATATACTAGAATAATATTGGCGAAAAATAAGTTGACTCAAATACATCTAAGAGAACTTTTTTTAGGAACATGTAAGAAAACTTTTTTTTTTATATGCAAAGAGATAGGGGAGACATCAAGGTATGTCTGAAAGACGGATACCCTATCCTATATCACCTAATCATAATATATTATTAAAAAATAGGAAAAAAATATATATAGAAGAGGGGGTCAAACCAAAACCCTCAAAAATCAAGAAAAGACAAAATAAAAATAAAAAATGGCCCGATAAGAGAAGGTGCTGCTCAACCGCATTTAGATTCACCCTTTGAACGAGTGTTGTAGGAATTGAGTTTACTTCGATTTTTCTTCTGCTTCTTCGTTGGATAAGGTGTAAAGGGGACGTCAGCATCTTTACCTTGAATAAGGTATTCGCTAACAAGATCAATTTATTTTTGAAGTTGTGGATCAATATGCGTAGTTACAGTCATAGTACATTGAATTAGTTGAACATCCTTTGTCAAAGGCAGTTAATCTATAGTCAAAGTGAGAACCGACTGCGGCAATTCAACCATCTGCTCATTTGCAGTCTGCTCTAAAACCGTGCTATTTAATGGTGACTACGACTGGTGCCTAACTATCTTATCGATGACATTGTGCAACGACATGTGAAACGAAGTCTGAGACATCTCTATATGTGTTGTATCAAAAGAAATAATAGAAATAAGACTTTCTACTTGCGCATCAATACAGTCTACATCAATGCTCGTCCTCTCAGTATGTCCTTCTGCACTAATAGAAATCAATTTTTGTAAAAGTAAATAATAATTATGTTGTGTATTGGTATTGGGGCACTTGTGAGGGAATTTTCAAAATGGTTTTGAAAAGTTGGAAATAATTATATTGTGTCAAAGGAAATTAATTTGTAATATAAGTGGTTGTATTGTTTGGTTCAAATTGTACGATTGTCTTTATTTGACATTCTTTATTTTCTTCATTTTGTTACCTTTTTGAATCATAAAATTTCAACAAAAATTACTTAAAATGGTAAGTCTTCTCATAAAATTGTGGGGGAAAATAAAAAAATTTACTAGAAAAATCAAGTTAATAATTTTTTTAAAAATTAATAAATGAAAAATAGATGATTTGTCAAAATATATATTTTATTTGTTAAAAATCAATAAATTAAAAACACTGTTATTTGCATATATATTTTTGTTTCTTATTCATGAATTCTACTCCAATTCATGTGGCCACTGGCCACACGTTTTCCTTTATTAGCCACAACACAAGACAAACTGATTAAATGCTAATCATTTATCACACGTTTTCCTCTGTATGTTACAAAAGAGATAGTGGCATTTCTTTCCCTTTCTTGACACACGAAAATAGCAACATTGGAAGTAAGAATATATTTCAAAGAAATCAATGTCACGAAAATAGCAACATTAAGAATCAATGGATTTTTTTTTTATGTTGACAATCCACTCTCATGAAAAATGACATAGTAGTAATTTAGAGTTTTTTTTTAAGTGAAAGATGTGATGCAGAGCGGTCTCCTGCTGCAGGACCCTAAACATATATTAAAGAAAAGAAAAAAGTACAAAGAAGAGGAGAGACAAAATCAAAACCCTCCGTAAGAGCAAAAGAGAATCAAAACAAATAGAAATTAAAAAACAAACAAACCAGTGAGGCGAACGGTTGGAAGCCCACGTCAAAACAAACTAGTAGGTAAGTAAAATCTCATCACTAATTATTTCATTCAAAAATTAAACTCGAATTGCTCACTGTTGGACACTTTTTAGAACGACTCAATCACTTTTTAAAGTGCTTCAACCGATCTTAAAAGAGTCTAACGACACTTAACTGATGCTGAAAAACTGAACGACAGTTAATTGTCGTTGGGCCAACGACACTTAAAAAAGGAACAATTTAAAAATTAAAAAGAGTAATTTTCAAATCTCTTGGGACACTCCATTATTTTATTTTCTTTTTATTATCAATCATTAGGTCACTAGATTGCTCAATCGACTTTGATAACTCTCAAGTAGTTTTATTTCAAAAATATAAGGTTTTTAAGGGTCGATTGAGCAACCATCTATTTTTTTCTTCATATTTTTAATTAAGTACAAAGTGTGTACGAGTGATGTAAATTTCAGTAGAGTATAATTATAATGAACGACAAACTCAATCCGAATATGAAATAATAAGTGGCAAAACTCTTAACTTTTTTTAATGCTCATACATTCTTACATTCAACAAAACCCACTCAAAAAAATTAATAAACACAAGTCTTACCGCTCAAATATGATAGGAATTATATAACCATCCAAAATTCATTTCGGTTCAAATTGTACCTCACAAATAAAAATTGAGTAAATCATCAAACTTGTCTCTGAGATTATGAGTATTTCAAAAAGGTTTCTGACTCTATTAAATTGTCTAATTAGTCCCCATTTCAACCACTTATTATAAATTAGGTTTTATATTTTAATAATTTACTACCAATTTACTCATATTATTTAACCACTTACTATCAATTTAATCTCCATCATACTCTCAAAAGAACTAATACAAGTAAAATTTGACAGATACATCAACCTTTTCGAAATATTCATATTTTCATGACCTATTTGATAGTGCTTACAAAGTCATGTTCAAATTTAATAGATTACTCTATACAAATCATGTGAAACATAACTATATGATAACTCTATAATACTATATGATAACTAGAAAATTAAATCCTAAAAACAAACTCAACCAAAATTATAGCTCTTTTCACAACTAACCCTCCAAAAACCGTTACAAAAACCTAAACAAAGCATTATATATATAAACAAACCTTCCCTCACTTTTTTCAACCCTCTTTATCACTCACTCACAGAAAAACCAAAAACTTCATACACAAGCAAAAGAAAAATCATTCAGAATTCAGAAGAAAAAAAATGGGTGATGTTCATATTCAAAATCATCAACAACAATCCATTTTGCTACAAAATTCACCAATCTCTCACAAAAACAAACAACAAAGATCCATTATCATTCCATCTTCATCATCTCCATCGTTTCTTGACCAACAAGAAACCGATTTTTTCTCAATGCTGCAACTCAACAGCACTTCTTCACCTCGCCACCGTCACAAAACCTCCACTAAACGTCGTTCAACGGCATCATCTTCCTCCGAACGACGTGCCAAGAAGCATTCTTTTGACCAAGATGATCTCACCAATAATGGCTTCTCTGCCATTTCACTTCCTTTTGGTGTTTGTGGCAATGATCTTCGTCGATGTGTCTCCACACCGGAGCAGACTACTACACCGCCAGAGCAGTCCAATCTACCGCAGGTGAAAGAGGCTGGTTTGCCGCCTTTGCCACCGAATCTAAGGAGATCTTTGTCTGCTGATGTTTCTCAAGCTTTGAACACGCCTTTGCCGCCGAATCTAAGGAGATCTTTGTCTGCTGATGTTTCTCATGCTTTGAACACGCCTTTGCCGCCAAATCTAAGGAGATCTTTGTCTGCTGATGTTTCTCATGCTTTGAACACTGAGGAAACTACTACAGTTGATTCATTAGTATGTTTGATTGTTATGGAAGTTCTGTTTCTTTGTAAAAATTTGATCTTTTTTGGATTTAGAATCATGGGTTTTCTGTGTTTTGTTGTTTTTCTTGGAAAAAAATCTGGATTTAGAATCATGGGTTTTTCATAAAAATGTAATCTTTTTGGATTTGGAATCATGTTTTTTTTTTGTTTTTGTTTTTTCTTGGAAAAAATTCATCTTTTTTTTATTCTGGAATCATGGGTTTTCTTTGTTTTGTTTCTTGGGAAAAATTTGATCTTTTTGGATTTGGAATCATGGGTTTTTTCTGAGTTTTTATGTGATTGCAGAGGCTAAAAAGGATGAAGGATCGTTTGAGAGAAATGAGACAATGGTGGGATGAACTAATGAAGGAAGAGGAGGAAAAAGTAGAAGAACAGCAAGAAGAAGTAGAAGAACTAGAACAAAAAGAGGAATCTCCTGTTTCTGAAGAGGAAAAAGTTCTATCTCAGGTATATGTTTTGATCTTGGATTGTGATAATTGGTCTTCTATTGTTATCTCCAATGTTTTGGTCCTTTAATTTACATGGTTTTAAATTGCATTTTTGTTCCGGCTTGCGGTAAAATGCAACCGCAGTTGCTTTTGTGATGCTGTTGCAGCGATGTTTAAACTCGATGTATTGCAGCCGCAAGTTAGAACGTCACAAGTTTTGTTCATAAAGTGATAATTGGTTTTTCTTATTTACATATATATTCTAAACAATTGATGGCTTAGAAACAGAATAAATTTCTGTTTTGACTATAGAAAATTGCAAATAAGTGTGTGACTAATGTAGTTGTAATTGCAGTTGCAAATTACAAAACCGCAATCTCCTGTTGCTGAAGAGTTCAATGCCCTATCTCAGGTATATGTCTTGATTTTGGACTGTGATTAGTCTTCTATAGTTGTATTTGGTCCTTTAATTGGTTTTAAATTGTGCTTGCGGGTCATAGACGCATATACGGTGTGAACTGTTATATTGCGGTAAAATAGGTTGCAATGTCGTTTGTGGACTCTTATAGCACTAGCTTGCTGACTCATTTTAAAAAATGGTTTCTCTAGATAAATGTTACAGAAAAAAGCTCTTTTGAACTGAGATAAATTTATGATGCATTTTGAACTAAATCAATGATAGACATAACCATGATTGCAAAATTTAGAATCAATTCATTTTAATGGTTCCTAGAATGTTATAACTGCAGTGTTCACTAGGTAGAATGTCATTTTAATGGTGCAAATTACTATGTACTAATGTAGCTGCAATTGTGATTGTGACGTCGTTCTTGACGAATGCTAGATATTGCTCTTAGACTAATTGTTGTTTTATGATGAATCCATTTTCTTTTTTTGTAGGATGGATGTTGTGAAGATTTTGAAGAAGCTGTGAGTGTAGAGTGGGCTGAAAAATGCATAAGCCTAACTTTCAAGTGTCCATGTGGCAAGGGCTATGAGGTTCTTATATCAGCCAACAATTGTTATTACAAGTTGGTCTAGATGATATACTATGTTTGATTCCTTTGAATTTGGGAATCACTTCTGTTTTATTCTTTTATAGTTTGGTCACTTTTCTTCTGTTTTCATATGTAGAATCAATATATAGTTGTATGTCCCTTACATTTGTATTTTAAATAAATTCCTCCAAGGAAATGAATGGTATGCTTCATTTCTTTGTGAAAGTATGAATTTCTTATGGCAGTATGAATGATACAAATCACAAATGTGATAATGTATTTGTTTTACTTTCTGCTTATGGCATTATCAGTGAGCATATTTAGCTTATATAAGCTATCCGCAAGCCTTTGATTTACTTGTATGAGTCCAAAGATTTTGAACCTAACTTATTTTGGTACACTTTAACTATCGTCACTCATTGAGCACGCGTGTTTAAGGACGAAAAACTGAAGTTGGAGAAGCGGAATCACAAATCCTAACACGTTAAAGATGCTTAAAGTGAATGTGTCATGCTGTAATTCAGTGTGTTCATTCTCAGCTGAAGCAATTCTTTGTAAGACTAACTCCGACTGTAAATAGTAACCAGAAGATTAAAAAGAAAATTGGAATCATGCCACATTTACTTCTTGTTATAAGGGTCAAGGCTAAAAACTGAAATCATAACTGCATAAATAACTAACTAACGATTGCATTACAGTGCTTTCAAAAACTAACATATTATTATGTATTACAAGACTTTCTAATTTGCATGACAGGGTCGTTTTGTTTTACATATACCAACCTAGGCCAATAATTAAAGCATTCGGTGATGCAACTTATTACAGTTTGAATCTGAACTCGGACTTTAATCACACGTGTTTAAAGATTATCTAAGCTGTAAATTGGCCTCACTAGTAACTACTTCTGTATAACACTACCAAATGGACTCACGTCGCAGCCCATAACTTATAAATAGATGGTTTTGTCCATACCAGTTGGACCCTTGGGAGATGATAACAGGTTTAATGTTAGATAGTGTTTGGAATATTGATCCTGTTGTGAGCATTCTTGAGTATGTCACTGTTGTGGTTAGCTATGCTTAGTTAATTAAAATTGGTGCAACGGTGTTGTTTATGTGATTAAGAACATGTGTCATATGGTCTATGACTTTTGCTGTTTGTTAGAGATGCTCGAGGCGCGGTAAGTCTAGTGAGGTAAATGACGATTACAAGTCTCATACTTATAGGACTCTTACTCAAGTTTGTATCTAACTCTAGCTGAATTACAACTAACTTATTACCTTTGTTACAAGCATTTCAAATAACCTATATACACACAAACAAAGCATATTCTTACTAGATGCAATTACAAGAACATATGAGATCCATAAATACAAAAGAAAAAGAGAACTTTTGCTTTCAACTCAAAACACCCTTTGAATCCATTCAAGTACCTGCGGGCTGAAAGTGATTCCCAACGCCACTCCAGCAACAAGACCACCTACATACCCAATCAGACTTACTTTCCAGTCAAATTCAAAGAAAGATTCCGAGTCATCATGGTCATCGTCAGAGGCAGAAGGTGGTGAAAAAGAAGGCCCTGCATGATCGATACACTTCTTCGACAATTGATCCCCGCACAGGCCTTGGTTACCCTCAAATGAATTATCTTGAAAAGTAGCGAACTGCTGGTTCTGCGGTATAGGACCTGAGAGATTATTGAAGGACACATTAAGGAACTCCAAAAAGGTAAGTTGTGTCAACTGTTGAGGAATCTTCCCCGACAGATTGTTGAAAGAAAGATCCAATGCTTCAAGGTTTGAAAGCTTCCCTAAGGAAGATGGTATGTTGCCAGTAAGGATGTTATTTGACAAATTGAGCAAAACAAGACCCTTCAAGTCTCCTACGACTTTTGGTATCTCTCCACTTATATTGTTGCTTGAAATATCAATGGCTATCATTTTATAAAACTCTTGAAGCCTCTCATAAACCATCACTAACCCTTTGTTTGACATTGTGAACGAATAAGTGTTTGTTTCTGTCCAAGATTGTCCTTTCTGCTGGGCCCGGAAGAAAAGTCGCCACTGCTCGTACTGTAATTGACTTGTGTTGGAAGCTTTCATTGATTTCCAGCTCTGAATCATTTCTAAAGGCAAACTTCCAGAGAATTTATTGATAGAAAGATCAATGATGTGAAGTTTGGAAAATGAGCATGTCATGTTTCCAATCCTAGGGCACTTTATTGGTCCATGAAATTCGTTGCCACGCAAAGCCAATACCTTCAACTCAGGTATAGCTCCCAGCCAGAATGGAAACAAATCTTTGATATTGTTATGGCTAACATCAAAGAACTCTAGCATTTTGCAGTTAACCAATGCTCTTGGCAACTGACCCTGCAGATTATTGTTGCTGAGATCAATCATCTGAAGGGAATTTTGAGTCATATATGTTTGAGGAATGAGACCAGATAATTTGTTTCCTTTTAGCATCAGAATTTCTAGAGATTGGCTAAAGTTACCTAGACATGAAGGAACATTGCCGCTTAAATTGTTGAAAGATAAATCAAGATGCATGAGTGATTTGAGATTGCATATGGACGAGGATATTTCTCCTGTCAGTGAACCATGGGAAACAGTTAAGCTTTGTAGACTTGTTTTTCTCCACAACCAACTAGGTAGTGAGGTTATACTGTTGTTCGACAAGATAATACATCCTAGATCACTAAGATCTCTTATAAATGTCGGAATCTCAACCAAATTGCATGAAGCCAATTGTAAAACATGGATTCGAGAATCAGTTACATTGGAAGAACTTTTTCCACCAAGCAATGACAATTTGTTGAACGATAAATTTAGAAAAGTTAAATTTTTGAACTTGAGAAACATGTCAAGCTCTAGCTTTCCATGCAAGAAATTAGTGCTTAAAGAGAGACTTTCAAGATTCTCAAGTCTAAAGAAAGACTTGGGGATCTCACCATGAAGGCTATTATGTTCAAGGTTCAAGTATGCTAAATCGGTTAGGTTCATTATCCAAGATGGAATTTCACCCCTTAAATTGCTATTTTCTACGCGTAAATATTGTAGCTGGGTGAGGTTTGCGAAAGATAATGGTATATCGCTGCCAATATTCACTTCAGATAGATCTAAGTAAGTGATCGATGACACCTTACCTATCCAAGAGATTGCCTTCATAGTAAATGCATTGAAACCTAGACACAAGTAGCTTAGTTTGGTGAGATTTGTTAGGGCTGCAGAAGGATCTCCCCTAAATTTGTTATATCCGAGTTTTATGAATGTGAGCTGAGTTAGGTTGCCAAGTGAAGAAGGAATAGGACCAAAAAAATTGCAATTTGAAATTGATAGTACTTTTAAAGAACCAAGTTTTCCAATGGATGTTGGTATTGTACCATAGAAGCTAGTGGCATCAAGTCCTATTTGGGTGAGTGCATTAGACTGAAACTCAGCCAACCTACCTTTGAGATTTTGGTTATCTCTCAAATCCAAATATCTCAATTTCGGAAGATGAAAAATTCCGACCGGAAATTCACCATACAATTCACAATTGTAAAGAGATAGTACTTTCAGCGAAGTTAGATTTGTGAGTGTGTTTGGTAAAGAAGATGAAATAGTCACATAACTAAGATAAAGTATCTCAAGTTTTGTTGAGTTTTGAATTATGCTTCTGAGACTAGACAGTTCGAGTTGCAACAAACCGATTTCACCTCCTGAAATCGTTTCAGCAATATTGTTGCCTAGATCAAGAGACAACAAGTTGGATAGTTTTGAAACTTGCGGTGGAATTTCTCCGAGAAGTTTGGTACGAGAAAGGTTTAAATATTTTATCTGCGAAAGGTCACCTATCCTAGATGGGATTCGAGAGTAATTGAAGTCATTATCTGCAAGATCAAGAACTCGAAGGTGCACAAGGCGAAAGAGACTGCTATTAGCATGAATTTTACCATAGAGCTGGCTGCTACTAAGATCAATGCTAATGACATGATTTGTGTTCTCGTCGCATCGAATTCCATCCCATGAGCAACAGTCTATGGTTGAATTCCAAGATGAAATTTTAGGATAACTTAGAGGATTATCAGAGGCAAACTTTCTAGTTACAAAACCTTCCTTAAATTGTAACAAGGCATGGCTTTCATCTTGATGACACTTTGGTTGAACTAAAGGAAAACATGTGATAAATGTGGAAGAGAACAAAAAATAAAGGAAAAGAAACTTTAATAATGACATAAGAGACTTCATTGTATGTTAATAATTTAAGGTGAAACATTCACTGATAAAATACTAGACACACATTAGGTTGTTTTTATACTAAGGATTGGAATGCATGTATAGACATACCAAGTCATACGGCATTGACATTTGAAACATGAAAATGTTTTCTAGTCAATATCATGATCATATACAAGACAGTGTAGACATGAGGTGCTGTGTTTTTTGGTATACAAATCCCATGGCATTTAATCACCACTAAAAACTCTTGTGTTTTCTGAAGTGTACTTTCAGACCATATAAATTGTCCGAAAGTGCACTTTTAGACGATAGAGAATAATGGCTTTTTTTTTACCTGAATGTGTACATAAGTACATTCGAATTGATTTTAAAGGTGAAGAAAATTTTTCTGCTTGATTAGTACTCCCTCCGGTCCCATATATAAGAAAAAATTCAAAAAAAAAATTTGGTGTATAAAAGAAAATCACATATTTCAATTACTTCTTTCATGGGATGGAATTCGATGTCTTGTGTCTGCCTTATGGTTAGCCTAACTTGTTCAACTCCTAAAAAAAAAATTGTCCTTTTGTGTTTAACATCAAGAAAGGTTTTTCAACCATGGTTCTAGTAGTAGATTCTACAGCTTTGTGCTGTCTCCATCGTTTTATTTGTTCTCTTCTATAGTTTCAAAACACATGCATTTTATACAAGGACTTTAACCTAACATGATATGATATCTTTCATTGACAACGTATATTTGATGTTTTATCCTTAGTGAAGTTTTTTTTCTTTCTAATCTAATAGATAGAAATTCACCCTCAATGTGAATAATTGAGGTGTTCGAGATTCGAACCTCATCCCCTACATAATATGTAATGTCTCTACTAATCTAACTCACGTGAACAATATAACTTCTTTATTATCATTCAAATCTAATTACGGTAAATAAACTATTTAGATTTTTAATGCAATAATAATTAAATTTTTTCATTTACCTTTTAATTAATACACTCTATATCATTTCCAATTCAATATCTTCCGTTTTAAATTTAAGACAATTGTGAATGCATCTTTATTTGGTAAAAGAAAGTAAAACCATTTTTCTTTCTATTTCATTTATTTGTTTCTTTAATTTATGTGAAATAGTCAAATGATGGCTCACTCTTTATGAGACGAAGGGATTATATAATCTTAATTTTAATCGGGCGCTTTTTTTGCATTCACGTGGTCATAACGTTAGAATCCATCTGATCTTGATAGGACAGTCTAGAAAAAATAAATTTAATCTTTGTTATGTAATTCGTACAATACCAAAATTAAATCTTAACCGTTTAATTTTTATCGAACGGTCATGATGTGTAACTGATTGACTGCGTGATCGACTTTGTCAACTCCATTTCAAACCAACTTTATACGTCTTGTGGCAATCAATTTTAAGAGCTGGAATTTCAAACATACTTTATCAGCCTCCAATGAATTCCAGACAATAATCAATTCAAATTTTGTAGTATTCAATTTTAAGAGCTCGATTTTCAAACTAGTTAAGAAAAATTTCAACACTTCTGTTGCTCGTGTGAAACATCAGTCGTGTATTTTGGTTCAAAAGTTCAATCTGAAATGATTATCCATTTAAATGTTTGCAGAAAATTATTTAAAGTAATTCGAAAAAAGTTATGAGTTTGTTATGTTTCTTCTTCCAAAAATATTCTAGTTCATTCTTTAAGAGAATATATTGTTCTTTTTTTTGTGAAGTTTCTAATGCAGTTTTCAAAAACTAATAATCTCTAATGAAGAACGTATAGGACACGTTACAACTGAATTTTCTTCGCACACAAGTGTTAGGAATCAAGCCCTAACCAGTTGCTTAAGGGATCCAAATGGCTTAGATCATTCCGTTATTTTCTCTTTTGAAGGGATAAACCAACCTTTGTTGTTAGAATAACAAATTTATCTTATATGAGTGATAGTTTTATATATTTTCTTTCATCGGTGTCATATATAAACAACGATTCTTTTTTCAGATTCATTGAGTAATTAATATATTTGGTTTATAATATAAGTAATATACATAAGTTATTCAATGTACCTAAAAAATTTGTTTGTTTGTATATGAGACCAAAGAGAACACTCTCTAATATTATTATTTAATATCATAAGCGAGATGATGTATTTAAGTTACTCGATGGTAAAATAAATAGGGTAATTTTGTAAAAAAAAAATCACTAATACATGTAAAATTTTATAAAGGATTTTATAATAAGAGACAACTGAAAAAGGGTTTTGTGGGGATGGAGGGTTGTGGTAGAGTTACGTGTGACCCACCCTAAAAAAAAACTATTTTTTATAGGAAAATTTACTAAAGTATCTCTAGCTTTTGTTTTGGTACAAAAAGTATCTCTAGCTTTAAAAAGAAATATTACATTGTGGCCTCCCTCTCTCTCAATATATGTTACGGTCACAAACTCAAATTTATTCAACTAAATAGAACCTAATTGATGTTCCCTAAAAAAAAAACTAATTGATGTAGAAGAGTTTCTTTAGTAATTTTATTTTAGTTCAATTTTTAATAATTTTTGTTTTATTTTTTATTTTGGATTTTCGGTCCATTAGGGTTTTGTTATTTCTTTATTTAAGCTTAACAGTGTACGTTTTGATTTGCTAAAAAATGAAGGACATGACAGAACAACTCCAGTTGTCCGGTGTTTGATTTGTAAAACTGTTTCAGGTATAGGACAAACTGGAGGCAAGGGACAAGACAAAAACTGATATTTTTGTCCCTCATCAAACCACATCACAACTTTTTGTCTCATATACAAGTTGTCTAAAATACCAAAATAACATTTCATCTCCCAAAAATCGTATAAAACAAAAAATTATTCAAAATGCCATAAAAATTTGTCATGTGTTGTTTTGCCTTGTGTTGTGTTGTTCCGTATTGTACTGCTATGTCTAGTACTTGTTGTTTTGCAAACCAAACGCATATATTAAATAATATTTTAGAGAGTTTTCTCAATTTTTGGTGAATTTTGGAACCCTATTTTCACAAGTTTGTCGCTTGTAAACTTGTTTCTTTTAATTTAGGTTTAGTGTTTGTTAGTCTACTCTTCCGACTGTGTCACTAATAAACATTTCATTTAGTAAAAACAGCAACTTCAAATGATATGCTATTCAAACCAATTTCTTATTTGAATATTTCTTTAAAAAAATATTTGTTAAAAGAATTATAGCAAAAAAAAACGGTATACTATTAAAAATCATTTTAAAAAAACTATAAAAAGCTTTTTTTAAAATGACTTTTTTTAAATACATATATTTTTGTGGCTCATCCGAGATTTTTTTTCTCCGCCACTAATGAAGATGATGGGATTCCCTTCATCCTATTTTATAAACATCTATGACTTTTTTCAAATATATCAAGAAAAGTGGAATCAGAGATCAAGGAGAGTTAAAGTTAACGTGACATGCTCGAATTTAGTGAGTCATATGGTTTGTCTTTTGGTGTTTGTTTGGGACTGGAGGCGTGGTAAGTTTGATGAGATTTCAGTGGTTGAGTTCCCGTGAGCTTAGCTCTGTTTGTAAGGACAATATATAATATATGTAAAGTTCTAGGTTTGAAATACGGACACCACCAAAAAAAGATTTTGGTGGTTGAGTCTAAAAAGGTTTGCAGTTAAGGTAGACAATCTGATATGGTTTTTTTTGTTGTTGCAAATTACATGTGTGTTGTTATGTTAAATAAGCAAATTTTTGAAGAGTTCTAGAATCATTTTTACAACCTTAGTAATTAAAACTCAAATTATCCGACTCAAGGACCGACTAATCTCGGAGCCATATTTCACGATTTTTTCTTCAAATTAAAAACTAAAAACAATTTAAGGTTAAGACATGAATTGGTGATACAAATTACAAATCATGCATCTTTAACCTTAGTTTTTTTTTAATAGAATTTAACCTTAGTTTCTAATATTACTTATTTTCATCCTTCTTCACCGTGTTTTTAACTTATAATTGCTTGCATTTATTTGCTCATGACATTCTTGAATCTATGTGTCATAATTTAAATTTGTACTAGACTCTTGGGGTTAGGGGTAAATCCTAACTCAAATTAGGTTATTCCTCAAGATTTAAGTTATTGATTTTTTCCATCTTGGACATTTTCATACTATATTATTTAAATATATTGGGCTCTTGATATAACTACAATGGTTATAAGAATTTTGATGACCTACTTTTATATATGGCTATTACTTTTTCCACACTATTGGTTTCTCACACGTCTTTTTTTTTTGTTTTTAATTTACCCTTTGTTCCAAAAATATAACTCGAACTACATTTCAGCATATATAATCTGAAATAAGTCATTTCTTTGATTTCTTACTTTTTGATCGGTGAATTCCTAAGAATAATGAGTTAAAGGTGAAAAACCAAAAGAAGAACAAAACAATAGGTTGAGAATCATGAAATTGAGACGTGGAAGATTTTCCAATCAGTGAAAGTTGCAATACAAATGACTTATATGGTCAAATTTGAAAGTTTTGTAGAGATAATGCTTGAAATCACCAAAAATAGTTGAGAAAAGATGAAGACATGTTGAATTTTAGATGATTGAGGGATAGAGCTCTAGAAGGTTGTGACTTAAGTTTTTTCAATGTTTTAAGTCTGTAATGAGGGTTTTAACTCGGATTTACTGAGTAATATAGTTGAATGAGCTTTGAAATGAGTCAAAAATGGGTTCAACCTAGAAATTCACGCAAAACTGAAAATCAGTTGTCATAAATCGATTCATGACACTAATGAATCGATTCATGCTAGTCTATGGTTCCATAAATTGACAATATATGTGTGTATGAATTGATTCACACACCACATTAATTGATTCAATATGATAAAAATGATGAAAAATAGGTTTTGTGGTTTTCACAATACGATGTCGCCTTACTAGTGTATTGTTCTCATGTTCAACACATATATAATATTCATATATTTATCTTATCTATAACAAAAGAAAAAGAGAAATAATAATAAAATTCCATTAAAAATTTATAAACTCAAATGACTAACGGTATATTTATGGGAGATCCTTACTAAGATTAAAAAATCAATTGAGTGAGCTAAATGGACAAATACAATATCAATATACTTAAGAGACATCCAGTAATGATTCTAATTACACAAAAGGTGTCTTGCAATTTCATATGTGTTGCAAAATATTTAATTCAAGTAAGTAGAGCATGAAATTGTTTATACTATATAAAGTGATAAAATTGTTTTCTATTTGTTATATGCAAATATAAAAAAATGACTAAAATTCTCAATTTTGTTTATGCTATGATAATTATACTTTCTCTATTTCTTCTTGTAACTAATATCCGAGGTAACCATATTCTTCTCACCATTTTCATGTTTTTCTTCTTCAATTATACATAATATTTTGATAATTTTCATAAACCTCTTTTATTCTTGTTTTAAATTATAGCTCTTAATTGTACTACCACCCGCCAATGTGTCAATAATCGTTGTTACCTTCATGGAAAGCCATCATGTTTGAATGGTCAATGTACATGCGTTTAACAGTTAAGTAGAAAATAATTAAATATCTTTAAGATTATAGTTTTATTTTTATATCATAGTGAATGTTGTTACTTTTATTACTACTCCCACACTTTTATTTATATTTATCATACATTTTAGTTTCTTTGACGGGATAAGAAGCACAACGCAAGACAAATGTTTTAATCTCAAATAATTATTTGTATCATATATTGTAAAACAAACAAAATAATGTGTTTTGACTATACTTTCCTTATATTATATGTGTTTTAAATAACATATAACATATGTTGTATTTTCTATTGATTACAATCACAATGATATGTTATATGATTAGTATTTCACACACATACATGTGTATGTATGTAAATGTTTTTTATAACAATATATTAAGTGGTGGATCCAGGACCTTAGGTCAGGGATACAAAATATTAAACTTTCATAAATCATTATATTCATGTGTATAAATATAATATACTCAAATAACTACATCATACTTAATTTATAGTGTACCAAAAATAGTGTTATTAAATGCTATATGATTGTCCTTGAAAGAATTTTATGATTTGAAATCGTTGAATAACTAGCTCATCATTACTATCCAACACATTGGTTTCAATATAAGTCACCAGATAATCATTCATGCAATGTTCCCATTCAATCATGTTATATATTTTTCATAATTTTTATAGCAGAAAAAGATCATTCGATGATTGATATGGCCAAGGGAAAATTATCGTTAACTTTAAAAGCTAATAAACAACTTGTGTTCTAGTTTCAACCAACTTTTTTAAAAGATCGTCAATTAATTTCAAAGATGCAAATTGAATATTGTTCCGTATATCAATGATATAATTCTTAAGTTCATTATCAAGTATCACCAAACAAATTAGACAAAATTCTCACGGATAAAAATTTGCAATTTAAACTATTTTTATTGTTGCGATAAAAACACACATAGAGCAAGTGTACTATATCACATAAGTAGTGTAAAAGAATATTGTATACACAAGGAGTAATTAACAAGTATCAAACTAATTAAGGTTATTTATTATTTAGACGAACAAGTAGTGGAATAGTTTCGGTAACTAAATAAAAAATAATTAAGGTTTGATCATGCAATAATTATAGGCTCAACTGTCCAATAGGTCCACGAACTATTTGCAGTACAATCGCAAATCAATTAAGTTGATTATTGACATCCAAAGATTTAATCATGTGATCAAATCAATAGAACAAACTTGATTGGAATAAAAACTGAAATTTAAATTAGAAATTAGAACATTACAAAGTCTCTTAACTTGCAAGATTCACCTGAACTCTAGAAAAGTATTTAGCTATCCATGATCAAAAAGAACATTAAAATTGAAATAGAATTCATGAAATTAGAGTAAAGATGACAGATCTTTGCTCCAATCTTTAATCTCTTCTTCAATATCCACTCCAAGCTTTTCTTTTCTCTCTCTATAGCCTTTGTGTAGTGTATCTCGTAACCCAAAACGTTGTCCAACCTTTATAGCCATGGTTTGCCGCCTTTGAAGTACACAAATTCCCTCAAATTGTCATCAAATTGCAATTCCCCACTTGTCTTTTTGTTGCCGTCTCTGTTCTCAATAAAAGCAAGAAAATACATTTTTATCCAAATTGTTTTCTTCAATTGTAAGCTTGTTGCACCACCTTCTTCATTCATTTGTCTCTTGTGCTCCACTTGCTTTCTCTATTTTCTCTTCTACGATTCTAATGTCCAGCCACTTTTTATTGAAATCTCTAGCTTCATTTTTAATTGACCAACTGCCTCAGTGGCCTTTTATTCCTTTCTTGTGCAATATGACTAAAAGGCAAACACCGTGTTGACTATATTTGGACCACTGTGTGAATATTCCTCTTAGGCATGTAGCATTTGTTTTGTTATTTAATCCAATAACCGTGTTTATCTTAGTAACAACATCGTAGAGAGAAAGAGTATGTCTAGATGGCTTTTTCACTTCTTTTATATATTTCTTTTTTATATTCTACAAAATAAAATAAAAACATGTAACTATCTAAATAGTAATAACACAAAATGTAATAAACTATACCCAAAATGTTAATATAAGTTATACAAATAGTGGTTTATCATTTATCTTATCAAAAGAAGAGGACAAGATTGTTAGGCTCAAGCTAGTCATATAAATGAGCAACCAACTATCTGTCTTATTAAAACGGTTGTTTAGTTCCTAAAGTTGCATGTCTATAATAGTCTAAAATAATTCAACGTCACACTAAGACGACGAAATCACAAAATAAAAAACTAAATAGATGGAAAATCATTTATTTAAATAAAATGGAAGGAGAAAAACGATTTAGAAAGGTGATCTGGGGTGAAAAATTAATCCTAAACCACCCATCTTTGGTGGATGATGGAGAAGAAACTAGAGTTTTAGATGATGGCTCACAAGTAGAGGTGTCAAATGGGCTGACCCGGCCCATCCCAGCCTCGCTCAATGGGCCAATGCATATAAATGAGTTGGGCCAGCCCGACCCGACTGAAGAATGGGCTGTTAAATTTGAGCCTAGCCCTAGCATGTGCCAGAGGCCCGATGGGTCGGCTCGACTTATATTTCAATTTTTTAAGTTATGAAATGTACAACCAAAAACTACTCTTTTTCACAAACACACCAAAAGGATTAATAACACAAACAAACAACTCACAAAATAACTGCAATATCAAATATTATCCACACAAAATATCTAGGGCATAGACATTCACCCAACATCACAAAGTGCAACTGCTAGGGATAAACATTCACCCAACCTTACATAATGCAACCTTAAGTAATAAAATATTATGGGTGTGACAATTCAAAATAGATTAACAAAAGAAATTATAGTACATGAGAAGTGAGAATTTGGTTCAAAATGAGTCTAAATATTCACAATGTTATGAATCCATTGAGCACTTCAAAATGACTAAAAAGTGTATCTCTTGCTCTAAGTCCCTTGAGCACTTGGTTCTTCATACAAGTGTATCTCTTCTACTTCTACCACATCAGCGATTCGCAATACATGAAAAGTGAGACCTCAATGACTAAATAGTAAATACAAATTTCAAATAAAAGTGGAAGAATTATTAATGGGAGCTTCTACGGAAGAAACTTGACTTTTTTGAAAAAATTAATTTTAATTTTAATGTTTAATTCATTTTTAAATTGTTGATTACTGATTAATGATCCATAGTAATTCATCTAGTAATGCTTGCAACATCTTGGACTTACATGTACTATTTTATCGTTGGCATCTTTAACATGCAAACAGATTTGATGATATTATATGATAGTCTTGAGTGTTACACTTTGTAGGGTGTTACACTTAAAACAAGGTAGGATAAAATTAGATTAAGTGTAGTCTTGTTAATCTGATGAATTGATGATACTATGGGGACTGAACTTTTGATGCCACTGTACAAACAGTGGGGTGTTACTCGCTACAATTTTGATGTTATAGTGTTAACTTCATCAGAAAAGTCATTTTCACGACTTCACCATAGAATTTTCCATTATTAATAAGTAATAACAATTTACCATAAGGTCCAACCTCTAGGAAACCATGCAACCAATTACGTGTACGAATAAGAGCTTGAACATTTTTAGGGAGTAAGCAATTCTTATACTTATTTAAGATACGACCTCCGATGCTAAATGTAGATTCAGAAGCCACCGTTGTGATTGGAATGCTTAAAATGTCGCAAGATATTGTTATCTCTTTCATCACTACGTCTTGACTTTTCAAATTTTCATTCTATTCCATCTCTATGAGTGCAGTTTGCATGAAGTATAAGTTTAAGATTATGTAAGATGAACCAGAAATCAAATTTGTGACATTATAAAATTGCGCCAAGAAACTACACTTCTTCTCTGCTATTTCCCACTCGTAATGCTTGGACAAATCCTTTAGTTCTTGTCATTGTAGCTCAAGTTAATGAATGCACGTCGATACCTAATAGCACTTTCAAGCATCATATATGTAGCATTCTATCTAGTAGACACATCCAACCTCAAGAAACCACCTCTTACATTATTTAGATGCACATCTTCAATACTTTTTCTCAATGCCCTCAACCTTCCCTCTGAGGCCTTCACATACTTGACACTTTCTCGAATTTTATATAGAGCATCCTCTGCTACAACCAAACCAGCTTGAACTATGATATTAAATACATGTGCACAACAACGGACATGAAAATACTCACCATTACATAACAATGCACCTTACAAATTCAGCCTTTCTTTCAAAATGGTTACCATGCTATCATTGTTAGATGCATTATCCAATGTGAGTGAAAATATCTTACCATTATCCCCCAATCCTTAAGAGCACCAAGTACTTTTCCAGATAATTCCAACCTTGTATGTCCACTATCTAGCTGACAAAATGAAAGCAATTTACTATTTAACTTCCAATCTTTATCAACATAATGAGCAGTGACTGTCATATAACCTTGTGTTGTTACCGTTGTCCATACATCAAAACTCAGACAAATTCTACCTGGAACATATGCTGATTCACACTTTAGATTTTCTTTTCAATTGAAAACACAGTCATACAATCAAATTTTGCGGTGTTTGTAACGTCCAATTTTAAACATTTAATTATTGAACGTTAGCAGAAAATATCGAGAATAATTTTGGAGAAATATGTAAAAAAAATTAATTATAAATCATTTGATAAACAAACTTTGTAAAACTCGTTTTTAATTATTATACATCCGGAAAAAATCATAAAAGATTTAAATACTCAAAAATGGGCATTTAGTAACTACTACCAAAATCGGAGCACTATGTAGGCATTTTTTCTCCTAATTCCCAAACTATCAACCTAATCTAATGAAGTGATAAAATATCGAACTCCTCAGCTTCGAAGTCATCAGTGGTCTTTGTCTTAATTTCTAAATCTGAAAATAACACTATAATGAGATACGAAATCCCAATGAATAATATGCATAAGTTTAAAAATAAGTATTATTCTCAGTCGGCGCGGTCCGGAAAAATTGACCATGGTATCCGCTTTCTTTCTAAAATAGTATTTAAAACATACACAATGAATACAAATAAATCAATCAAAATATCATTGTTATATGGAGCATTAGCTCATCTAATATGGGGTACAAGATCCATCTATATGGAGCACATAGCTCATTCGGGTAAGTAACTATGGGGTAGAAGACCCATCCATATGGAGCACAAAGCTCATTTCATGTGGAGTGGAGTACAAGACTCATCTATATGGAGCACATATGGGGTACCAGACTCCAAATAGAGCACAAAGCTCATCTGATATTGGGTACAAGACCCATCTATATGGAGCATATAGTTGATCTAGGCAAGTAACTGTGGTGTCAAAGACACATCCGTATGGAGCATAAAGCTCTTCTCAAACACATTTAAAAATAGTAGAAATATTTTTCATTATAACAATTATCTTTATAAAATCACTTTGACAATAGAATATCTTCTTTTGGACTAAAATAGTAGCAACTCTTAACATGTATATAGTGTTAGGTTTTCATCAAATAAATTGTAATTCTTTTCAAAGGGTGTGGTTACTCACCTCTTGAATTAGAGTTGAATCAAACTCAAGTGCTCTTTGATTATTGTTCCTTTCCTGAGTTCTCTCTTCTATATTTTTGTCCTTCCTTTGCTCGGCTTATTGGCTTATGTTATTGGCTTATTCTCTCAACAAATTCTCTACGCTCCTCTTAAGTATATCATTTGTAATGGTAGTTATATTGATCACTAATATAATAATGAATTATAGTAAGTCAATTGGGCTAATCTAGAGATATCAATCGTGTCAATTCTAAGTTTATAATTTACCATCTTATTCTCTGAAATTTCTTTTATTATTATTATTATTATTATTTTGTTCTTAAATTTTGGGATGTTACAGTGTTTCTACTAATCGATCAAAATCAGGATTCAATACTTTGTTTGTTTCATTCATCCCATCATACCCAGCAAAACAAAAAGGAAGATCATGCTTAATAATGCTTCTTGAAAGTGAATCTCTGTAAGTCATAGTATCAAATTTCTACCGCTTCAAAAATGTTATGTTATCATCCAACACCCCCACATCATGATTCTTTGGATTTTATGACATTTAGGAATATGACATTTTAAGTGACTGGTGCTAGCCCCACATGAATAAATAACTCCACAACCATCACATTTACATTTTTCTCTCCCATCAACGATACCAATCCTTGTAAAGTGTTTTCAAACATTTGACGAACCAACCCTTGTTGTATTAGTACCTTTTTCTTCGATGTTATTCTCATCATCAGCAACAGGAGGACCATCATACATAACCAAATCATTTCATCAATAGTTTTTTGAAATGAATCTCTACTCACTATTATCCATGGCTGCAAATGCAATAAATAACAAAAAAATTAAGACAAGCCAAAACTCATTCATGTTTCACTTGCTAAAATACGTTAGTAAATCATAAAATAAATAAAAAATAAGACAAGGCAAAGCACACTTATGTAATAACATAGAATGAAGCTTTATTGATTAAAGAAATGTTAACCGGTGCTCCCGAAACACTGGTTAAGAATGCTAAAAAAGGAAACTATATAGTAATTATTGTATTGAAAACTGTGTAATCAATACTAAAAAAAGTCAAAAATGTTTCCTTTTATGGTGATAATTACCTTTTTTGGCATCCTTAACCAGTGCCTCAGGGGCACCGGTTAGTGACCCGATTGATTAATCCAAAAATTATATCCCCTATAATGACAATGTAGTATAGTATGGGTATTTTGGTTATGGAAATTTAGAAACTTATAATAACATGGTAAAAACAGGGTATACCCATATAATTTTAGTTGATGGTTCTAGATTATTTTGGGCATCTGGCGATCTTGTTACATTTATTTTCTTATATGTATTAGGCAAGGCGTAGGGTTGTAGTTTCATCTCTTCACAAACAGACTAACATGGTAAAAACTAAAAACAGGGTTACCCATATAATTTTAGTAAAATGATCTAAATTTAGTGCAACCAAAGTATAATTTTGGTGGTTTCTACATAATATCAACTCAGTATTATTACTAGAAATCTACATGAATAAATCAAAAACCATTAAATGATAAAAACTAACAATATAGTGATGGAACTCATTGTAGAGGAGCAAGACCTTCGTCGGAATTCACCGTTGTATGTCGTCGGTCGTTTCTATCTGAGAGGGAAAAGGAAGAGGGAGAAGCGTCGCAGCCCGCAAGAAAGAACTGAAGAAAGAGAGAGATAGCAAGGCTTACTTTACTGGCTTAGGCGAGAGAGTAAGATATATTAGGGTTTTTAGATTGACTTGGAGTAGGCCAAAAAAATAAGTGGGTTTTTTTTTTCTATAAAAGAGAAATAAACACATACCAAAATAATTTTTTTGGCTTAAATGCAATTTTGATCCCCCTATTTTTTAAATTGTTAACTTTTAATACCCTTTTTTTCAAAATCAACTTTCTCATCCCTTAGTTAGAAAGTCAACAAAAAATTTGGTCCCCAACAAACTCGTTAATGACGTAGATTTTCTATGTGACATATCTTTTGCCATATCATTTCCACTTCATTAAAATTTAAATCTAATCATAAAATTAAAAAACAAAATAATATTAAAATTATTTTTTTTAAAAAAAGAACTGGGGAATAAAATTAGAAACCCCAAACTATTCTTTTATTCCCAAATTAAAAAAAAATCCTAAATTAAAGAACACAAGAAAAGATCCTTCAATTTCCTTCATCATCCATAGCCATCGGTGATAGCATGCCAATTCAAATAGAAGGATTGGGGTTCAGTATTGATCCATAAAACACTAACTTAAATAAGATTGAATCCTAGAGACCGATTCTCGTAAGACATAAACTATACTACCACAGTTGTGGTCCAAGAGATTGAGTTTCCTGTATAGAGTATTCTCTATCTAAAATAAGAATTACAACCATTCTGGCATAGCCATCCTATGGATGATGAATCTGGAAGGAAATTGAAGGATATGTTCTTGTGTTCTTTAATTTAGGAGGATGTATTGGATTAGGATTTTAAAGAACAATTTTTGTTTGAAAAAGTCTTGAGGATTTTAAAAGACTTTGCAGGATTTTGATGACTTTGAAGATTTTAAAAGACTATTAAGGGTTTCAATGGATTTAATTTATAAGATTTTAAAGGATTTTATGGATTTCAAGAGATTTCAACAGATTTTATGAATTTTAAGAAATAATTGAAAAAATATCATAACACACTCTCTTTCAAAAAATCTCAATAAAAACTCTTATTTATTTTACTTTATTTTTTACGGGAGAGCTAGAGAG
>Ga0228711_1001818_pt1 | contig 32051 bp, 15 predicted proteins | sample MedpolnodulmetaG_2_FD_177996 | JGI IMG/M metagenome (GOLD analysis project Ga0228711, IMG submission 177996) | Root nodule microbial communities from Medicago polymorpha collected in Santa Monica, California, United States - brown nodules | ecosystem: Host-associated > Plants > Roots > Nodule... | reverse complement strand
AACATGCCTCTTAAAAAAAAAAAAAAACTATGCAACAAGATTAATAAACAAAGGTTTTGAAGCTGAATACAAAACTGTATATTGCGTTTAATACTTTATTAACACATAAGTTTGATTGTACTATATAAACAAGGAGAATAGAATCAACAATCCAAATGTTTAGATATTGAAATCAGTAAATTGGTAATTGATAATCTTATCCTATGAAGCGTTGACAGAGAGACGGCCACGATAATGACACCGGTAATAGTTTGAGAAAATAAAAGGAAATCAGTAAATTGGTAAATGATAGTCCTATCCTTCGAAATCAGTAAATGTGTCAACATCATGTTGGTGTCGAACACCAAACATGCCTTGAATTTGAAGTGTCAGAAATACATATGAAGGAATAAAAGGAAATAATAACAACCAATTACAGTCAACAAGTAGAATCATCATGATCTTTTTACTCATTACTTCCAACCAATACGTGAAGTAGCAGAATAATTATAGGCATACAGTTGAATTTGCATAACTACAGTCATGAAAGTACTAACTGTGTAAGAAATAAAATATTCTTATTGCAACTATGAATTGTAAGCCTAAAAGTAAGCACAAGACAGTAAAGGGTCACATATTTTATGCCCAATGAAAACTCTAAGCAGCAACTGATAATTCAAGACCAGCATCAAAGTGCACACCAACATCAAAGTGCACAATTTCCCAAACACCATAAGAATTAAGAATGTAAATAAATTAATAAATTAATGTCTGTACAAAAACTTAAATGAGATATTACTTAATATGAAGAAACTAAGGTGTATTCAGCAAATTGAATTAACAGAAAACATTTTCAATGGTTCCAATTCCAAACTATAACTTTTAAGCAAAATCTAACCTTCTCCTTCCTCAGCTTTTCATTTTCCTCTTCCAGACGCGAGACTTTGATCTCCAATTCAGTTGTGTATGCCTAATTACAGTTATAATCCATGGAAAATAGTTGTTTACTTGGGAGAAATGGGTAATAAAAAAAATTAGAACTTCAATAACATGGCATTCAAAAGAAAAAGAAAAAAAATCACCTGTTTCCTTGCTCTTGAGCGCGCAGCAGATTCCCGATTCTTAATCATCCTCTTCTGCTTCCTCTCAACAGTCCTCTCAATCATGTCCTCCGGTCCCCTTTTTCTCGCAGATTTCTGTGTATCAGATAAGTTTCCTATCACAGGTGAAGCCAACGCCACCTGACCATCTGTATATGGAACGCCGTCCGATGGAGCACCGGCTGCCATTTGCAGTGACTGCGCTATGATCTGACTCGGAACATAAGTCGCCATCACACTTTGTTGTGGATGCTGATAGTGTGGTTGTGCATACTGTATCCACGGACCATGTGGAGAAAACTGTGGCAACGCTACATTCGATTCAACAACACTGACTTTAGGAATAGGACCATTAGTATTCTTTCTATTTGAAGATGCAGCCGAAACAACGCCTGCTTTCACCAAAAAATCCTCTAATGTCATCTCACCCAAAGTAGACTGTATCTCTTGAGACTTCACCTCCTCATGATCGTTGTTTTGTTGGATATCTCTCCAAACTTCATCAACTGTCTTCTTGCTTAACGGACCGGTTAACGACAGATTAGGTTGACGTTGAAAAACAACTTGTCCGGCTTGAGCTGTGTTCTCGTTTTCCATGCGAATTGATTGGTTTGCCTCAACAGTCCATACATTTTTCAGAAGCTCGTCAAGGTTCATACTACTTAGTGGCTTTCCTAAGTCACCCAAGTGATTCTGAACTTCATCAAGGGTAAGATTGTACATTGAATTTTGCCGCGCCAGAGGCTGGAATTGCGATTGGTTTTCATTATTACTTTCATCAACAACTTGAGACCCCATAGTTTCGATGTTAGGCAAGCAATGACTATAGAACTCACTCCATATTTCATAGCATTTTGCCGATAAAAGACTTAAAGCAACATATCAAAATCTTCAATCATATGACCCTTACAATCAGAACCTGAAAATAAAATAAAATGTGAAATTAGCATTTTTGTGCCAATCAACAAGTTCATGATATTCCAAGTAACCAATAAATCTTGCAGGAATTCTAATAAAATGAAAAGCAAAGAGGAAACTGAACTGTCAAATCAAATCTCCTATGCTCATTATCTCTCACTCTCAATCACAATCTCACAATTAAAGCAAAATAACACAAAAAACTGGGCCCTGTTTGGATATAGGGCTTAACCAAGGGCTTACAGCATAAACGCTTATCATATTATTACTTATGTATAACAAAAGATAAAATATAGTCACACAGTTTTCCATAAGCAATAGGATGTTTTCATAAGCTATCTTAGGTTTTGAAAATAAGTTGAAAACATCTCATGGACAATTCATAAGTTTTCATAAGCTCTCTTAAACAATGTGCTTATACCAGTAAAATATCAAATAAGCAAATCCAAACAGACCCCAATTCGCAGTTGGCAACACTTATCTCTTATAGGGAAGTTTGTTTTTCTGTGTTGTGAATTTTAAAATGGGTTGTGTGCTCTATGTAGCCAGCCCTATACATTAATGCCAGAACCTCGTCATTAATGTTGGGAACTTAAAGTGCGTTCTTCTCAATGTCTCAAGTTCGACTCCCTCGGTGCCAATTTTGATGGACTAGTCCATATAGAGCAAACTCTAGCATTAAATAGAGCCCTCGCAAGTGGCCGGTCGGATTGGACCCATCTGATTAGTCGGTGGGACCGGATACTCAGTTTTCTAAAAAAAATAAATGACAGAACCTTGTCTGTGTTTGGTTTCGTCTGTGTAAAGAGAAAAAAACCCACTAGAGGTTCCAAAAGGAAAACCATGAAGAAAAAACTTAAATGGTTTTATGACATAACAGAATGGCATCATTTGTGCCATGTGCCACTTCCACCTAATGAGAAAAAGTGTTCTGTACTTTTGGTTTTGTTGGTACTTGGTATGGTTGTGATTGTTCATTTTTGGTTGAGGGACAGAACAAACAATAAAGGGACAAAGAAACTGAATCCATAGGTATTCAGGGCCAGAGCAGTAATGGTCATTGATCATAATAAATTGAAATGTAAGTTTAAAAATATTAAACAAAAAGAAAAGGAAAGTGAGAGAACCTGTAATTTAACTGCAAGGTAAATTTCATTTTGCTTTCAATATTTTAGTCTTGCTAATTATTGTGTTAAGAACACTGTTCAAGGAACTCACGAAAAGAAATTGTTTTGAAAACACAAGTTAAACATTAAAAGTCATAATAACTATACAAATTTCAATGTAAAAGTTATTACTTTCGGATATTTAAACAATGTTTTAAGAGCATTTATTAGTATTTTCCTTTTCTTAAAGGAGACACCCGTATAATATTAAAGTAAAACCTTGTTTTATAGCGAGAGATTAAACTCAAGTGATAAATGTATTCGATCAAAAGTACTCAAATTAAAAACAATCTTTGACGAGACTTTACTGCCTTCGGTCGCTTTAACTTCGGACCTCGGGCCCCTTCCCCCAAAATTGAGACCACAAAAATTTTAACATTTTTACCCCTTGTAAAATAATTAATAAAGTAAAAAAGACAAACCAGAGAAGGTAATAAAATCAGCTTCAAGCTTCTTCAAACAAAAATAAAAAAATATCAGCTTCAAAACTGAATCTTGAAAGATGAAACAGAGAACAAATCAGACATGAAAATTAAACAAAACAAACATGTCAGACAAAAAAATCCTTGAATCAAACTGCTAAAATATTTATGAAATTAAAAATCATTATCATTCTCATAGAGAAATTAAGAAAATTCTTCCATTTATCTGCATATGAACATACAAAAGCAAAATTAAGAAAACTGATACCTTGCATGCAGACTCAAAGACACACACAAATCTCAACTGAATTCCAATTGTGAAATCCTAAACCCCACATTCAAAAACCACAAAAGACCCTTTGAAATTTCCACACCAAAACCCCTTTGATTTGAATGTAAAAAGTACAAAAGATAACAAAGCAATCCCAGAATTCAAAAAGAACAAATTTTCAGAAAAGTTGATGGAAAAAGAAAGAAGACCCATTTGAAATATGCATGCAACCAATTTTGTGACATTGTTGAAACACAAGAAAACATCATCATAACAAAAGGGTGAGTGAGATCAAACAAACCAATCCAACACAAATGCAGCATTTGTTTCACCAATGTAATTTCTCAAAGTTCAAATTTTTATAATCATATGTAATACCCAAAAGAGTAAAAGAGTGTGTTTTAATACAAAATATTTATTGGAAAAAAAATGAGAAGAAAATAAATAGAATGATGAAAATTGAAAAGTACCTTATGAGAGTGAGACACCGATCTGAGAAAGTGAATGAATGAAGAAAGCAATGTGATTAAGGAACAAGATCAACAGTGTGACAAAAACTAAGTTGATAGACAAACAACCTTCACAACTGTGTCTGTTGTTTGTGCATGTAAAATGTATGCGAGTGAAGAGAGAGAGAAAGAGAAAGGGGTGAGAAGGAGAGAGGAGTGAGATGGAGAGAGATATATATTTTAAATATGGATGTTGTTAGCCGGTGCCCCGGACACCGGTTAAGGAGCAATAAATAAATAGATTATACTTATTTTACTTTAATTAAAGTGATAAATAAGGTAACTAATTAAAATAAAAAAAAGTTGTATTTAATTGTCCGTCAAATTTCCTTTTCCATTTTATATTTACATTTCTATATCCTTTTCATTTCTTAACAATTTTTTTTCTTCTTGTGAATTTTACTCGAACCAATTTTTCTTTCCGTAAATTTTTTGTGAATCATATTTTTTTTTTCAAACCAATTCACGGAAGTCTATGCATAATTAGCAATATTTTCAATCTAAAATAAATTAACAATTCCAAAGATAAAACACAACCAATTAAAATATCAAATACAACCTCTCAAAAAAAAAATATCAAATACAAAATCATCAAATGTGTAAAAATTACAAAATATTCTTCAAAACAAAATTGGATTTCATGCTTGTATCACAAAATAGGAAATTTGATAGAGTATTGAATACACATTTTTCTTCTTTTAATTAATTGTCTTATTTATCACTTTAATTAAAGTAAAATAAGTGAAATTTGATAGCATTACCCATATTTAAAAACAGAGGGAGTATATATTAGAGAGAGAAGATGAACCAATGACATGCTCACTTGTTCTTTTTTATTACGGAAAATGCTAACGAATGTCTTCGAGACATTGTTTAAACAACTAAAAGTAATAATTTATGTTTTAAATTGATCTCTTTAAGATACAATTTCTTGTAATGGATTTTTTAGACAATATCATTAGGGCACTTGTTAGCATAACCATTATATTATAATTTTTTGGTATAAATTAAGAAAAAAATATTATCAATTGCGGGACGGTAGGTGATCTTTGCATTCACGCAATTGGATAAATGAACATTAGATCGGACGGTTAATAGTAAATGATTTCAATATATCTTTTTGATTTTATAAAATTCTTACATGTGGACGATCGACAATCTTTGCATTTCACAGTCAAGTAGTTAGGTAAATAAACATTGTTCATATGAGATCAAACGGGTAATAATGAATGGATCTGAATTATTTGATTAAATTTGCTTAATAGTTAAGATTCTCTCTTCATAAAGCCAGTTGGCGGACTCTCGAGATAACTATGAAATCTAAAGCTAACAATAAATGGGTCTCAATCTATTTGATTGAATTTGCCTAAGCCAGTTGGCAGAATCACAGAAAAACCATGAGATCGAACGACTGACAATAAATGGATCTCAATGTATTTGATTGAATTTGCTTAAAAGTAAAGATTTTCTTTGCATAAAATCAATTGGTAGACTCGTTGAATAACCATGAGATCGAAAGACTAATAACAAATGAATCTCATTTTATTTATCTTTCATCATAGTTACGATTTTCTCTACAAAAATCCAGTTGACATACTCATAGAGTAACCATGAGATTGAATGGTTAATGACAAATGAATCTCAATCTATTTGATCATTCTTAATAGTTACAATTTTCTCTGCAGAAATTTAGTTTGGTGACTCATAGAATAACCATGAGATCAGACGTTGTTCATATATTAACCATGAGCTCCCTCACCTCTATATGTGATTATGTGCATAGAGATATTATATATGACTTTATACACACATATAATTTTATTCATTGTTAATATGCTCTTAAACTTAATGCCAATGGATGCGCCACATTTTTTTTTCACTTTAAACCTCCTCATTTCATTTGTTCACACCATCTACCCAAAGAGCGAAACCACTCTCACCTCAATCATTCACACATTTCAATTTCTCTCTAAACTTAGAAAACCTTCTTCATCCAATTCTCTCTCTCCCTCTCCCTCTCCCTCTCCCTCTCCCTCTCTCTCTCTCTCTCTCTCTCTCTGACGATAACACCACCGCCACTCCACCACCCAACCCTTCCTTCTTCTCTCTCGCGAGCTCACCATCCACAACCTTCGTTTTCGAGTTGTTTATCTATCGCAAAAACAAGTTTCTCTCTTTTATACTCTTGGTTGCGACGTGAACCACCACTGCCTCCACCCTATTATGCCCTCTTCCGCTTCTGTAAAACCCCAAAGGAACATTTGCAAGTCTCTAACAACGTTGAAACTACCACTAAGGTAATCAATAAAAAAATCTATAGTTTAGGGTTCTAAAAATTCCGATTTTTTATATAACTTCAATTATGATAAATTGGTTAATTGAGTATGCAATTGGGGTCCTATTAATAAGTTTGTATTGTGAAATTCATTAAAGATGTAATAAATTGACATATATGTTGATTTTTTTGGATATTCATGGGTTATTTTATATATTTAAAATTCAATGGTTGTTTTGTTGTGTAACAGGGAAATGTATGTTTGGATTTCTATACAAGTGCAACTTGAAGGTTAGAGTTGTGTGGATTCATGTGTTTTTCATGTCTATAATTCTATTATCTACGTGTGTTATTTAGAATTTGATTGAACATGACAGATGTCTCTCATGTCGTATAATAACACAACTGCATATTTGCTCCTCAGAACACACAATTTAGCAATCAAGTACTGGGTTTTATTTATTTATGTACATATATTTGTAGGTGCATTCACTTTTATGCTTATGGTGCTAAATTGTATGCTTATGTTGAGCCTCGGTGGATGTTTTGTCGTGTAATATGGAGGTTTTATGTCTTGAGCTTACTGTTACTCGAATTGAATAATTGGTAATTGATAACTTTGTCTTTCAATCTTGCATACAAAAATAGTTGTGAAGTCAGAACTATAATTCTTTTGCATACATCACTTACTTATTTTTCTAATATAAAATTTTAACAAAAGTAATCTAATGACATATTTGTTGTTCCTTTGTATAATAAATTGAAGAAATTATCCATAAGTGATAATCCTTTGTTGGTTTAAAATCATGTTATTGTTGTTTCTTAAAGTTATTTACCTAATTTTAATCTCAAAGTTTGTTGTTATACATCAATTACTTATTTATTCAAGTTAAATCTTAAAGTTTGTTGTTGTTTTGGCTGTTTTACGAGTTATTGAGAACTTTTTTAAGAGAAAATTATCATCGCTTGAACAAGGATCTAGTTCTGAACAAACACGTGTCCATATATTTTCAAGAGTTACCATCGGATCCTAGAAAACGGCCTAATATTTCAACATATCATCCTGAAAAGTCGCCCAATTTTGTTTATGTTGTTATCTTTTTAGACCTAATTTTGGAAAGCAATCTGGTGGTGATACATTTATAAAGAGGAATTCACAGGTTGGAATAAAAAAGTCACACTCTCATCACATGTTAGAGGAGTCCCTAATTCTACTCACAATATTGCTTGGAAGAAATGTGGATATTTGATGAAACAAAATCAACATATTGAAGTTTTGATGTCCTAGCATTCTGAAACAATTCGTAACTTGTATCGAAGGCGGTTGACGGTCTCACATCATTTCCTTCGACCTCTATTAAAGCAATGATTGCCTTTCGTGGTCTTGATGAATCAATAGAATCTTCTAATCAAGGAAATTTTCTTGAAATGCGTAGATGGTTTGCTAAGAGAAAAAGAAAGTGAAACGAGTTGTATTAGAAAATGCTCCTAAAAATGATAAACTGACTTCTCCATCAATTCAAATGGAAATTGTTGATGTCGTCGCTGCGGAAAGCACTAAAGCTATTATTGACGACCTTGGAGATCAATTGTTTGCTATTCTTATTGATGAATCAAGAGACATATCTGATAAGGAGCAAATGGTTGTTATTTTGCGTTATGTTAACAAATATGGAAGTATTGTTAAGCAATTTTTTAGCATTGGTCACGGTACAGCAACAACAGTAGAATAGTTTAATACTAAATGTGGTTGCTTTCCAAGATAAAACTATATATATAAAATTGTTTTCTATTCATTTTATTTAGTATATATAAAAGCAGCCACATTTTGTTTATGTTGTTAATACTAAATATAAACAAAACACGGCCGCTTGTAACAACATAAACAATTTAGTATATAGTTCCAACTAAAAGTGGTCACATTTTGATTTCCGATATTGTTAATATATACTAAAGGACATGTTTGGCTATGGGGAATATAAACATTCCTATCCCAACTTTGAACATCAGAGGAAACCAAAATCTGCACTTATCAAAGTAAGGTTTTCGCGTCAAATTCAGGGCAGGATGAGTGAGTTCGGATGGTTTATGATTATGTTGTCTTGCCTTGGTGAGATAAAAAAAATGATTTTTTTATTAAAAAGAAGGAGTATAGTATGATAAAACTAAAAAGATAGAAAAGAAATTTCAATGAAAGAGTATAATATCCTTAATATATGATATCTTCTGTTTCAATATAAAAACATAAACAAGGAAAATGAATGGTGTCGTTTATGGTAGGTTATCTTATTAGGTCTCTTATGGTAGGAGAATTGATTACATTTTATTTTTCTTCTGCAAAATGAATCTCAACCACAAGATGTATTTGGAAGTATTTTAATGGTTGAGATTTGATTGTTTTGTCACCTTCTAAGATTTTAACTTTTTAACATATATATTGATTTAAAAAATACAACTGATTTTTAAATCACAATTAACAAAGGGCATTTTTGACATTGTTGAGAAAATAAATTGTAAATCCCAGAACCGCAAAAGTTGGAATAATACGTTGGAAAAGAACTTGGATTTCCATAACCAAGTTTTGTCCTTGTTTTCTTCATATGTTAAAGGTGATGATGAAGCAAGCATACAAACGTGCAATCATCATTCATACGGTTGCTGATAAATTGCAGAATACGGCGGCGGGCATAGCGGCTCCGTCGAGTACCATAAAAAAAATAACCGTGATTGACTTGTGGATTTGTAAAATAAGTATGTTCTTTCTCCTTGCCTTTCAAATCCGATAAAAACTACGAAAAAATCGTTGAAAATCATTGTGTATCGTGAGAGATCTGATCGGATCAGAATACTGGTCGAAAAAACCCGTTTTGAAGACGACGGGCAAAGAAGAAGACTTTAAAAAAAATGGCGAAAAAAAAACATATTCATAAAAACCATAATAAATTTTATATTCATTTTATTATGGATTTTGTGTGTGTCTGAATATAAATTTTATTTAGGCTTGTGTATCTATGTAAGATTTGCAATATATAAAAACCATAATAAAATGAATTAAATTATTGATTCTTTAATCACTATTCAAAGCTGGTAACAGCAATTAAATACAATCAAAATCTTAAAAATGCAAATGTGTATGTGTGGTACGGTTGGTTATGTATGTTGCCTGGGCTATAGGTCATTGGTTTGATTCTTGCTCCCTAAAATATGTTTTTCTTTTCGCCATTTTTTTTAAAGTCTTCTTCTTTGCCCGTCGTCTTCAAAACGGGTTTTTTTTCGACCCGTATTCTTATCTGATCAGATCTCTCACGATACACAATGATTTTCAACGATTTTTTCGTAGTTTTTATCGGATTTGAAAGGCAAGGAGAAAGAACACACTTATTTTACAAATCCACAAGTCAATCACGGTTTTTTTTTTATGGTATTCGCCAGAGTCGTCGTACCCGCCGCCTTATTCTGCAATTTACCAGCAACCGTATGAATGATGATTGCACGTTTGTATGCTTGCTTCATCATCACCTTTAACATATGAAGAAAACAAGGACAAAACTTGGTTCTGGAAATCCAAGTTCTTTTCCAACGTATTATTCCAACTTTTACGGTTCTGGGATTTACAATTTATTTTCTCAACAATGCCAAAAACGCCCTCTGTTAATTGTGATTTAAAAATTCAATTGTATTTTTTAAATCAATATATATGTAAAAAAATTAGAATCCTAGGAGGTGACAATAGAATCAAATCTCAGCCATTAAAACACTTCTAAATACATCTCGTGGTTGCGATTCATTTTACAAATAAAAAAAAAAAAATCAAGTCTCCTATCAATTTTGAATCTAAGAACTTCAACTTCTTAACTCTTGTCTCAAATCAATTAAGTCACCCAACCTCCAAACCACTTATCAATTAACCCAACACACGACTGATTCATACTTATTCAGATATTTTAAATTAATCAAATCGTTTATTAATTTGGTGAGAGGATGAGTGTATATATACTGACAATATTTATACGAAAATTGAGCAATTAAAAATAGAAAAGTAAGTAACTACAAAAACCAAAGAAAACAAAAAATAAGCCCAAGAGCAAAATTAAGGGTAAAATAAAAGAAAGTTGTTTTCATATGCATTGTTTTTTAGAAACACATAGAAATGACCAAAAAATCCTCAACGGTAATTAACTACCGCTGACTTCAAAACAGAAAATCGGCGATAATTAACTACCGCTGAATTTTTTGATCATTTCCATGTATTTCTAAAAAAAAAATGGATGAGAGAACAGCAACACTCAATAAAATTATAGATGAATGCTATTTCACTCTCTTTTGCACATAGATAGAATAGAAGCATGCAAATAGTACCCACATCACTAACATAAATAATTTATACTTACAATTCCCCAGTAGCCTAAAGAATAATAAGTTTATATAATACAACAAAACAATCTCTACATGAGGTTGAATTCTGAAGCCTTACCCCACCTATATTAATAATATTATAAATATTAAATATTATAGTACACGTTAGCAGAAGTTATCCTATATTTATTAATATAACAGCATTATATTACAAAATACTGGCCTTGGAAATTTTCCAACATAACCTCAATTGGCCTTTGAGGTATTCCATTCTCTACATCAGATGAGCAGCTCAAAGTCCTCATTTTCCTAACCTATACATTTAAAATAATGTGAATCACTGCTCCAGCTTATCATATACAGAGAAACACTCATTTAATCACAAAAATTAAAATTAAAATTAAAAAAATAGCATTGACTCAAAATAACAACTACCTTAATTTAAAGTATATAGTAACGCTCAAGCGTGTCTTGATGGATCTTCGTGTAACTGTGCTCCCCTTACATTAGGATCATCCTGCCACAATGAAGAAGCAACATTATTACTACTTAAGTGATCTTCGAAAAATAAAGTAGTAACGAGTAAATCATCAATTTAGTTTACGAGATTGTAGGGATCAAGCAATTTAGTTCATGAATCAACAAAATTTCAAGTTGGTCCTTGAATTGAAATTTCTCAAACACACAAACCGTTTGAGGCAATTTCAGAGACCGAATTGACGTCCCAACGAGATTAATGTGATCGAAGATTTAATTTTTCATGAATCATTTCAGAATTTCGTTATTCTCAATTATCAAATTGTCCGATCCCCACAACTTAAAGGATTATAATGATAACTTTTCAAACGGTAATAATATCTAAAAGGCTTCGAATAACCATACTAACCCTAATGCTGTATGTGAAACCAGTTCGCAAAAAATCCAGTTGTGCCTGCAAGTTTTGATTGTGTAAGTATTCATCAAACATTACAAGGGACAGAAAATCATCTTTAGTATTAGTGAACCATACCAAACCAGGCATGCTTTGATGTGCACCATAATAACCATCGTGGCTGGTTGGTATAGAACTCATTGGTCCCTATACACATAAAATAATTTGTGTTATTGCAAGTCAAGAAATATTTAACAAAAAACTAATCACCATTTCTTCTACACACCAGTCCTTGAAGAGTCTGTTGATTCCCGTAGTAATCATCACGTGTTGGTCCCATTAAGTTCAACTGAACAATCAGATAAGAGGATTATTAAGTTCACTCGTTGACCATAATAATAATAATATATATTAGAACTATTGCATTATGTGTATCATAATCATACCATTCCCTGCACACTCTGTTGTGCACCATAATAACCTTCGAGGGTTACTGCAGTTCTTGTGCTGAATTTGTCCTGCAAAATAAGTTCCTTTTAACTATAAGCATGACGAGTATTCATTTAACTAAGTTCAAATTCCCACTTCATGCTTGATAAACAAAAAAAAAAAATCCTCTAGGTTCACAATATGGTAAATTCCAATGAGTCTTCTATTGTTTTTTTTAAGTAGATATGAGGCCTGTATTTAATCTACAAGCTCAAAGTCCCCAAAATTATATGATCAAACACACTTTGATAGGTTAACTAGTAATGTAGGAGGACAAACCATTTGTTGCATGTTGTCTAGTGCCCCGACAGTCATCACTTCTGCCTCCGAGTTCACCTACAATCCAACAAGGAGGTTATGACAGGAAGCGAAAAAGGTCTACCAGTCAACTTTATAGAAACAACAAACCTTTTTCTTTTTAGTTGGATTCTTCTTTTTGTTTGACTTTCCCATATTTCTACTTTGGGTATCTTCTTCAATGGAAAGCTGACCATGAGCCCCTGATGTACCAGCTTCTGTAGGACTCTTGCTAGAATTGTTAACACTCACGCAACTTTTGTGTGCCTCATTTAGTGCATGGAATGCAATACTATAACTATCTTGAGACAATGATCCCTCTTCGCTCAGTTTTAATGATCGATGACACAAATCATTGTATCGTTGCACCCTAGCCAGCATATGTTCAGATTCTTCTCCCGTGACATTCCTGACCTTTGCATCTTTTGTCCACCGTTTCAAAACATATTGAGATGGGAACACTGAATGGCCAGAATATTGAAGAACCACCAATGCATGTCGACAAAGATAACCTTTATATTCAAATAGTCGACATATACAAGACACCTCTGATTTTACTTCATTCACCACAACAAAAAAGTCTCTGTTTATTTCCATATCATGCACCCTGTGAACAACGTTTGTCTCATCCTGCCTGTCAAGTTTAGGATGACAAGCCACTGCACCAATAATCTCAGCTTGGATCTTCTTGAATACTGTATGGGTGCAAATCCCTGCAACACTCTTTTCTAAAGGTGAAGGAGTTTTCAATGTTGCCACTTTATTCCAAGTATCAGAATCTGCTTTTGCCTCCTCTTCATACCTGTCTTGCAAGATGGTTTCATACAGTTTAACAAAATCTTGCACATAGGTCTTCCTATGAACATATTTGTCAAAGAAGGAATTTACACTTTCAGATCGTTGGGCAGTAGACATGCCACCTAAGAACACATCCTTCATGAATGTTGGTGCCCATAACTTGCGATCTTCATACAAAGACTGCATGCATTCATCCTGTCGAAGCTCAAATCTATCCAAAATTTTCTCCCATCTATTGTCAAAATCATCACTTGTCAATGACCTATATATGCATTTTTCAAATTTTGCCATAAAATTCTCATGTTTTTTAATTACAGGAGCTAAATTTTCAGATACCTTCCCCAGTATATGCCATAAGCAAATACAATGGCAAGCACTAGGAAATACATCTGAAATAACTGATTTCAAAGTTATGTCATGGTCAGTAATTATAACTTTTGGAGCTTGACCACCTACACCTTTCAGCCATGTTTGTAATAACCAAGAATATGTTGCGGCACTTTCATCTGATATCAAGGCACACCCAAGTAATATAAATTGGTAGTGCTGGTTCACCCCAACAAAAAGTGCAAGAGGCATCTTATATTTGTTTCTAACATAGGTGGTATCAAATGACACTACATCACAGAAGTTGATATAGTCATGCCTACTTTTAGCATCAATCCATAAAAGATTTTTCAGCCGTTGATCCTCACCAAGATCTACTGCATAAAAGAAGTTAGAATTCATACTTTGCATCTGAATAAAAAAATCAAGCATAAGTTTAGCCTCCCCAAACTCCAGACCCAAATTACGACCTTTATCGAACGGATTCTTTTCATTCTTGATACCAACCACAGTTTTGTATTCTGCAAACTGCCTGGCCATCACAGCATACATTCTTCTTGTTTGTTCACTTACTGCCTGGGCTGGTAAAAGTTCGTGATTATGCTCCTTCACAAAGCTATGAATGACCCATTTCCCATCTTGCCTTCTTTTTACATGCATGCTTGCTTTACAGTCGGTCTTAGAGCAAGATCTTCGACCAGTTGAATTTTCAGATTCTTGCTTGTTCTGTCGAGCTCGTGGTCGATTGAAGGATTTATCATACTCTCGTTTTGTTCCATATCTGGAACAAGCAAACTTTGCATCTATAAATTCTCTTGAGGTTTTTGAACGGCGACTATTTTGTATTGCAGTGTTGAATCCCATTGATCGAGCATATTCTTGGTAGAAAGAATAAGCTTCCCCATGAGACTCGAATTCCATACCAGAAAGTGGCTCAAGATTTGTATCTTCCTTAAACATTGCAATATCAACTGTGGGGGAATTCAGATCTCCACCATTTAGAGCATGTACCTCAATGCCAGCTTCAACCATATGTCTGTCGTCCATACCTCCATTGTGCAATTTTTCTTCACCTTCCAACATGTTATCAAGTGTAGTTGTTTCTTCTTCTTCTTCCTTATCATGTTCACCAGTGGGTAACCTGAGATCTATATCCATGATGAGAACAACTTGCTTTGATGATTTTAAGAGTACTGAAAATTATAAAGAATAGAAATTATGTCAAGCCATCAAGAAGTGTAACAGACATGGAATTTTAATTTAAAACCAAAGGTGGAAAACATAATTCTGCTAGTGCCAATGCATCAAGCAGTTAGCTCATGTTTAAGAGAAATGACAGTTCATAAGCATTGTACAAAATTTGCAACATCAATCATTAATCAATGCTCCTAATTTAGAAGTGGCAGGAAACTTATAGAAATGGTCCAAATCCTCTAAATTTAGAAGAAGTGGCAGGAAACTTATAGAAGTGGCAGGGGAAAATATAAAATTGTAAACCAGATGTCTATAGATGGTTGGATGAGAGGAAGAATGTTTCAGGTATCATTTGTAATAGAAAGAAGAATTGATCAAATAGAGGATAGAAAATCAGATAAAACAGACATAATAGAAAACCAATAGAATCCCTAGTTAGAAGAGTCGGTCAAATGGAGGATAGATTACTGTGTAGTGGTAGGCAGACCAAGAAAGCATCAATCAAAGTGGAACTATTAAGATCTAGAATTAAATGGCCTCATTGAAGATTTGGTTTTGGACAAACCATCTTGGCATCAGGCTATTCATTAGTCAACTTAGCTAGTGGAAAAAAGTTTAGTTTCTGTTGTACTGTTCCCTATTTCCCCCTTTTCAACATCAATAGCTATTTATTTAGACCAATCAATATATACTGTTTCCTTTTTCCCCATTTTCACCATCAATACCTGCATATTTAGACCAATCAATATATACTGTTGAAAGATGAGGTAGGGAAGAACCAAGCATCAAGTGCTTTTCTTTTCCAATTGACAGTAAAAGTATATTATTTGTTATGCCCCTTGATGAAAGATAAGCTACAGACATTTAATGTTATAAGAAATCACTAAACCCATTCTTTTTTTAGTTCTGATGGTAAGAGAATTTGCATCTCCGATTACATCTCATTATCTCCTGCAAGTGTGTTTCTTCCATGATTACATTGTCTAATGTACCCATCTACCTAGTCATAATCTAACTCTGCTTTTTCTGGAAGGGAAAAACTTCCATGAATTGCACAATTAAACAAGACCAACACTGATGAAATACTACAGCTTTGAAAACCACTGAGGCTTATATATCTTCCCACACACTGTTACTCAGTCAATCTGGAAATGGGTGCTACTAGACACCTCAGAACACTCACTATATATGCACAAAAGTTATAGAAATTAGAAAATGTCGTGTTTCAAGTGATCAATTAAAACCACTTGAACCAAGTTGGATCATAAACCAACATCGACAGTTTTTAGAAAACCATAAATCACATGCTAAATTCAATCCAAACCAACATGTAGTGGAAATAATATAGCATTGAAGTGTGAAAACAAGGAGACCCCTACACAAAAAGAAAATTGGAGGAAGGAAAAACAATCTTCTTAAATCCCATTCCCACCTAAAATGGATGAACAGAATGATAACTGGTGCTTTATGATGCAAGAATTGGTGTGGCTAGGAAGGACTGTGTCGTATTACCTAAGATGTGTAAATAAGTGGTTCAACTTTTAAGTGATTAAATAAAGCATGTTTGGCAATTTTTTTGTCACCAAAGTGAATGCCTGATGGACAGAGGTGTACTTTTACACATTTAGTAAAGTCTGAGGCTTTTTTTAACCCTTTCTAAAAACTCAAACGCTTTTCATTTACAATGAAACTTTGTATAGAGCCATTATTATCATTTAGCAAAACGCATAAAGAAGAAAAATAGACTAATGCATCCCACTTTCAGACTAACAGGGAAAATCTAGCATTCAGCAAAATCATAAAAATATAAGCCATGCAACTTTAGTCAGGGAATCATGATGCAGAAAAAGAAAATGACTAGCCTAAGTATTAGCAGAGCACAAACATAAACATTAGGAGAAAGAGATATATTCAACCAAAGGATCCACAAAAATTCATTCATATTGAGTACTGCTATCCCAATAAAAGATTCCAAGACCTTTGATTTCAAAAGACCTGTTATGCCAGGAAATATACCCTGATTTTGAGTTAGAATCTGAAAAACAGATTCACAATATATACTTGTAAAAATTATGTATCCTCCTAGCAAAAGCAGTTAACTCTGATGAGAAAAAACATAACATGATACTGCAATACAGGCGTAGTTAGGAAACCTCATTTAGCTATGCAAGAAATCATGCCAAGAAAGATTACATAGACCATAAGACTTTATTCTAGATTCAGAAACAGCCTTTAAGTTACAGCAGAAATGAAATTTCCAAAGCAATTTTATAAGCTCCAAGACTCTCTCACATTACATTTTCTAAGTCAAATACCGTTAGCTTAAATAAAATTAGACTTCTCATTTTTCTTTGATTAATATCATATAGAAGGGAAGCATTATTGCAACAGTTTAGGTTGTTGCCATTTGACTTGATGGTCATGAGTTTGATTTATGCAACCCGCTTGTTCTAAAATTGACCTAAAGCCAGTTATATCTATGAAAAAAAATTCAAGATCTTTTAGAGAATACTGTGTTTGATCTCGAAATATTTGGAAATTTTCTACGATATACCATATAATAACAGAAGTGGCTTCAGTTCCATTGCCAACTTGTGCTATAATAAAAAAGCAAATAGTTTGGAGAGAAGTATACAAATGCAACAGTTTAACCTTACATTCTAGGCAGCATTACATTGAATTGTTCTATATAAGTGCAGAATAATTCACTTAGAGAAGACATTCCATCAAAAACCACGACTCCAATAAAATGACCAAGAAAGGGCGTAAAAGCCGCAACAGTGGTATAATGGTATATGTCCAAGAAAAAGATGAAGCCTAGCTCATGATGACAATAATTCCAACATTATTAATAGATTTGGATCTAGGGAAACAGAGAGTTCGAGACAAAACAAAAATCTGAAAACTGAAAACGTCAATTGTATTCTGAATCTGTGTTGCTGAGAGCTCAGTTTTGGACTTACATAGGGATCATAGTCAGCTACAAAGGTAACGCCTCTAACAGATTCATAACAACTGTTAACAGCTGTCACTAACAACAGCCTTTCATATACGTGCGTAGATACATTAAATCATAGTCAAATACATCATAGAAAGAAAGAAACAAACAAATACTCTGACAATCATTTACGACGAAATACGGAAATCATTCTAAATTAAATGCAAAAGAACCCCAATGTCAACCAACACAATTCAGCCTGTTTTCTGAAATCAAACAAACAAGAAGCACAACAAGGTAACCTATCTAAGTTCCAATTGGAAACTGAAAAATTAAAATTTCAAACACAACACAACTCTATCATCATGCAGCAGATAAGAACTCATCCACACACACCAACTCCATCACAAAAAGAACATAATCGAAAAAACTATAATAGTGAATTCATTCATTCAAGCCACATTTTCCATATCGAAATTCTATTAAATCAAACATAAAAGAAAACAACACAGCGTGCACATTCAAATTGACGATAAACTTGGCAGAATCACAGCACCGCAATTTCAATAAAACCTAAACTTTAAAGCTTCAACAAAATCACGATGCCACCCTGATTTCGTCAAGCTCACTATCAACTCAAACATGTATTAAAACCAATGTCATCAATCGCGGATCACGAGAAATAGCAATTTCATCGAATTTCGCTATGCTATAGTGCTATACTGCCGATATTCGACAAACTTTGTATTAAATAGTGTATCGCAGAACAATAAAACCTAAACTTTAAAGCTTCAACAAAATCACAATGCCACCCTGATTTCGTCAAGCTCACTATCAACTCAAACATGCAGTAAAACCAATGTTGTCATTCGCAATCACGAGAAATAGCAATTTGTTCGAATTTCACTATGTTATAGTGCTATAGTGCCGATAATTGACAAACTTTGTATTAAATAGCGTATCGCAGAACTTCGCTATGCGATAGCGCTATAGTGCCGATAATCGACAAACTTTGTATTAAAGAGCGTATCACATAAGAATAGCAGTTAATTCAAATTCCACTACGCTATAGCACCGCCAAAACTACTATTTGACAACACTCACTAAAACAAACAATAAAAACTCAAACAGACTGCCACCTCATACAGTTCTATACCTAACTAACTCGAATCGAAAGCATATATAAATAAATGAGCTGCATTGGTTAATGAGCTCCAATATAAACGAATTGTTCAGAAGAACCGGAGTTCGATTCCTGAGTGGAACAAACTTTTGTCAGATTTTACCTATCTTTCGACCGAACTTTGGATTATCAGAGTCCGAGAACCCGAAGGTTAACATAGTATAAATAAGTAAATAAATAAATACATTAATTTCAAATAAAAAATCACCAAAACTAAATATAATGTAAAATGTAAAATAAGCATGTTCCAACTCATAATAGATAATAATTAACGATTTAATGATACTAAAAAATATTAAAATAAAAAATAAAAAAACAAATCTAAGGAGAAAATTAAAACTAGCTATTAGTGTGAAATTGAAGGTACCTGAGAGAAAATATATGAAAACTGAAGATGGTGGTGGTGATGGTGATGATCTGAAACAGAAAGTGGTGTGGAAGAAGAGATTAGAGAAAGAGTTCACGCGAGGTGTATGAGCGTGAGATGGTTAGGGTTTACAAACGCATTCGATTTGTTTCGTTTACCAATCCTCTCTCTTCATCACTTCTTGCGTTATCTCACCGCTCACTTCGCACGTGTCGGATACCTTCCATTTTATTGTTCAAGTTTTTTTATTTTTTATTTGCCACGTCATTTCCCGCTCGAGATTGTTTAATAATGTGTTGTGTATGAATGGGTGATGACAACTATGACATAGCGCGTGTTATTTTGCATAATGGATGAGGCGTTACTTACCTTGTCCTTTTTTTTTCTAGTAAGAGTTTTTTTTTTTTTTTTTGTTAAAATTAAGGTGGACAAAAATTCGATGTAGTCTTGTAACATGTAACATCCTGTTTTTCGTTATAATTATTTATTATGTGTGTTTGTATGTGCTTGTGTTGATTATTTGTCTATGTGTGTATTTTATTTGGGATTAGTGGATTTTTGACTTAGAAGGGTATTTTAGTCATTTTTAGACTCAAGGGTATTTTGGTCTTTTAATAAGAAAGGGTAAATTAGTCATTTTATTAAGAGGGTTATTTTTTGTGTTTTAAGTGAGAATAATTATTTTTACCAAGTTACTAGTGAGTTGGGGTAATTATTTAGAGACGGTAATTATTCGGTATTTTAACGGTTTATGTGAGTAGTAACTTTGGTAAATTAGTTGGTAAGAATATTGAGCTCATTATGACAATTAGAAACCTAGCCCAATTAGAAAGTGGTATATAAGCATAACTCTTGTGAGAATTAGGTTAAACCTTAATTATTCATTTCACAAAAACATAAGAGGTAGAGAGAGAAAGTGGATCAAGAGGAAGCTAGAGAGAGAGTTTGGGGTTTGAAGAGCTAGTAGCTAAAGTGAAGCCAAAGTTAGGATTCTTGAAGACTAGAGGTAAGGGGGATGGTTTCCTTTCATAGTTAAGCTATAATATCTTATTTTCAATTATGGGTTTAAGTGCTTTTATGTTTATTGTGACTTTTGTGATTTTTGAATGATGAAATTCGTGCTCTTAATTCAAGTGAATTTGTGGGTATGATAAACTTCATGAAATTGTTGTGTTATGTGCTTAAACTTCATAGTTGTTGTTAAGTGATTTTGATGAGTTTTGCTTCTTTTAGTATAAATCATGAATTGGTGAGTGATTGTTGTTGAAACATGTTTAAATTCACTTCATGAATGTTTGTTTATGTTTGTATGTTGATGGAGTTCGAATTGGTGTGGTTGTTTGTGAAGTTTGAATGAAAAATGAGAAAATTGAGGGTTTTGGTGAAAAATGAACATAATGATGATTTTGGTGAAAATTGATGTTATGATTCCATGTTGGTTGTTGTTTTGATTATCTTTTGATGTATCTAAACTAATGTACAAGTTTTGGGAACGAATTTGGGTCAAAGGGGATCAAAAATAAGAATTTTGGGTGAAAATTGGAGCGTTCTCGAGAGGGAACAACCAAGAACAGGGGACCTGTTCTGGTGTAACTCGCTAGACGAGTTGTAGCTCGCTGTGGCGAGTTGCCTAGTACAGAACCCCAAGTTTTGGGTGTTCTGAGCACTCGGGGATCGATTCGGACTATTCCAAACTAATTCTTTTGATGTATTTAACTGTTGTCAAGCTTTCTAAACCTTTGAAAACATCAATTGAATTGGATTGAACTTGATTTTGTGAATTGAAATATTACTTTTTTTAAAAATGTCCAAAAACACAGTTTTTCCATAGATCGTTTTCTCAAGGGGAAAAGGGTGAGGTTAAGGTTGTTTACTGTAAGGTTGATTTTTAAAAATGATTGTGGATGTTTTACTTGAGCTTTAAATTGGTTTTGTTTTGAAAATGGAATTCTTTTGAAAAATGATAAAATGAGACGAACTTAGGTGAATTTTGGAATTTATCGGAATTGGCTCATGATACATATATGTATATGCTACTGCACTCATATGTGAATTGTGGATGTACTTGGTTGAGGCATTTGAACTTGGTTACTTTGATTTTGGTGGAATAAAAAAAATGCTAGTTTTTATAAACATAGACGAACTTTGTCAAATTAATACTTTATGGTCGATTAACTTGTAAGAGGCTTTGAATTCATGTTAGTATGATAGAATGTGAATGAATCAATGATGATTGAGTGTTTAATATGATGAATGTCTTGGGTGGGTTGTTGTCCGTCTTTTATGTAAAATGTCATTGTGAAACTTTAATGTTTCCTTAAGGTGTTAATTGTTGATAATGAACTATGATGATGTTTGATGATGATTCTTTTGGTGATTTTAACTTGATGAATTGATGATGACTTGTTGATTGTATGGATGTAAGCATTTGATAATACAAATGTTGGTGAAAAACATAATTGGTGATGATTATTATGTTAATATAGTTTAGTGAGTTGTGCATTGTCGAGTCCTTACTTGAAGTTCATGCATTCATAGTCATATTGAGGTGATTTGAAGAACATAATTGGTGATGTTTACTACATAGCTTATGCAAAACATAATTGGTGATGTTTATTATGTTGATGGATTCATTAACGGTAAAATTATCTTCGGAATCTTAATGATACCACATGCATCTAGAGAAGAGTATAGAACATTGCATGCATTTGATATTTTGTGAAATTGTGTCATACTTGACTATGTGATTTGGTGATTATGTGCATTGGTGAAACTTGGTGAATTATGTGAAATGTGATTGGTGAATTATACGAATTTTGTGATTTATGTGATCAGTAAATATTGTGAATTGTGCAGAAATGTGCACATGATAATGTTTGTTATTCTTGGTGATGCTTATACACTTGTGAATCTATTTGGTGATAATTATGTTGGTAATAGTAATGATGTGAGAAGTATATATATATGATTGGGTGATTCCTTTGATAATGATGATTTCTTTGCCTACACTTTGAAATGATGAATTGTATTTGTTGAGTTGATTAGGCAGAAGTTGATGTGATTTATATGGTTGATGTGAATTAGATAAATTGTATGGGAAAGTATGTGTTTTATGTAAAATGGGTAAAATATGTATGCTTATACTTCCTAAATGATAAGTTGGTATAGTTTGATAATTAAGTTGAAAAGGGAATAAGGTAAGAAATTCTTATATTGATTGATGTTGTTAAGTGATGTACTTTGTTGATGATTTGATTAAAGAATGAATATGTTTGATGTGCTATGATAGAAGTATGATAACATGGTTAGTATCGAATTGAAGATAATATTCATGTGGAGTTAGTATTCTAGGAATGTTGAGTATGTATTTGTGTTATGCATGAAATCCTTGAATGCTTATGTTTGATTATACTTTGATTATGAAGTGTGAAATAACCTCAGTGGTCGTTTGATTGACCGTTTGCCTTATTCTTATAAATGGGTAGACGGTGTGCAAGAGTAGTTTGCTTTAGCTTGGTGAGTTGCTGGAGGTTAGCTTTGGAGCTAACTCGTTTTGCTTTTGGAGTCATAGAGTCGGGCTCTGATTTAGGGGTGTCTATCTGTTTATTTACATTTATGACTTGTTGAGATAACTTTATCACTCAGTGTGTTAAGATGGGATTTTATATTTGGTAACGTAGTATGATTATGTGACATGGCTACTTTGGAGGTTTTATTTAGATGTTGATGAGATGTGATGATATTATTATTCCGCTGCGATGTTTTGAAAAATTATTTATGCATGTTTGGACTTATAGAAGAAGTGGCATCTAAATCCTTGTATGATTTGTATTATTTGCGTAATTTATAACTTTAAAGGTTTAGGGTGTTACACAACACGTCCTCACTCAAACGTAATAGAATGGATTTTACTTGATAAAAAAATAAACGACAACAATAAGGAAAGGGATAAGGACGTAGTTTAAATAGTGGTCAAGTTTGGATTAATCATCAGATTACTGGTTCAACCTCAATGTAGTTTAAAGATAATGATATTTTTAATATTATATATATATATATATATATATATATATTATTTCCTAACACTCACAAATAGACTCAGACTTTCTAATTCACGAAGATAATTGCATTATTTAAGCTTATGCCAGATATTTGGTGTGTATAGTTGTGTTGTGTTGTGATTTATTTTTTCTTCTGTAGAACCACACATAGTGACATAACAAATATTAAATATATGTGTTGAAAGGTAATATTTGAATTTGCTATTGTTGTATCAATACATGTTATATTTATGAAGTTTTCATTGCAGTTAATGATGACTACTCTCTATAAAAAAAATTATGGGACACATAAAGTAGATTCTTCTTTATAAACATTATCTTCTTCGAACATATAAATCAATAATTGAACTTCTAATCATTTGCTTAAAAACTTAGATAACTTATTATTTGAAACAATCTATTGTTGGTAAAACTTAAAGAGTTTGAATACAACAAAAAAAACGTCAGATTTTAATGTGTGCAAGTCATTTAAGTAATGCAACTCAAGACTTAAATTTTTGAATGCAAGAGGAATGCTATAAACAAAAGCTTAGACACTCTAATCAACACACACTCGTACAATTAAACCATACCATTGCTCCTTGCTTCATCTTAGGTATTCTTTTATGATCATAAAACTAAATAAATAGTGTTTGAACACACATATAAAGACATTATCCTCAAAATATTCAATCTTTTTTTTTTTTATCAATTTTCATTATTATTAAAAAATATTTATTTATGTGTGTGCGCACAAACACTATTTACTTGATCTTGCGACCATATTAGAATACCTCTTCTCACCTACCGGCTATCTAATTAGATTTTTTTTAATTATTTTTTTTCTATTTTATAAGTAGAACGAATCAGGTGTTGGAAAATGGAAATATTCTCGCCATTATATACTTCCGATTGATTTTCAAATTTTATTCTTATACGAGCAAAAATCTAATATTGTACTAGTCTACGACTGCTGCATACTTGCATGTAAGAATTACAAGTAATGGGTGGTGGTTGTTATGTATAGTTGGATAATTTTTGTCTGTATGCATTAGACTTCAGGTGATGTGATAACATTTTTTTTGCAAAAATAAATAATATAATTTATCGTTAACAACAATAGTCACGACACAAGAAATTTTCTGGACAACCATAACACAAGATACAAACCAGTATTACTGGCTCAAAACATGTCATTCTAAAAGATACATATAGTGATGCATTTGTTTAAAACTCCTCACTCAAGGGACCAAGACACAATACATCCTATGTGTATCTTTATCCTTATTATCTAATCGCTCTCAACATTCAAAACCTAATTTGCAAACCCTAACCCTAGAAAATGGGCGACAATGTTGCCTTTATGACTGTCATTAGTGTTCCAACCACCTATCACACATTACAACATAAATTTCAGTTTCAACACTGCATTAAGTATATTTTTCCTAATAAATTAGTTTGTAATTAATGACATGGGAAAAATGTTTATTTTCCATAAACATCCAACTATTGAATGACTTTACAACTTCCCTAGATACAAACTCATAATAATAAAGTACGTATTATTGAATAGAGGGTGTTACGAAATTTCTGCTGAAGTCATTCTCCTTCATTGCACCTGTTGTTCGACCAAACTTGGAAGAGACACCAAAAGTATATGAAATCAAAGAGAAGACGATCAAAGCATTGCATAGTATAACTAGTATGTTTGACACATCTTATGACACTTGGTTTTCTTCATATTCGTTGTTGTTTTGTTTGTAACCAGTGCCACGATTTAGACATTAAGGATCAATGTTATTAAAAAGTGCAATTATTTTCTCTTGAATTAATTTGATACATAATTTGATTATTTACATGTGAGTTAGAATCATGTAGGTTGGTTGTTATCAATTTTTGGCATGTATTTAAAATATTTTGTTATTAGTCAAGTTAATATGCTCACAATAATAGCTTATGCCAAAATGGAGTTTGATATATTTTGTGTATTTGTTAAATATTAAATCTGATATATATATATAGATATCACTATCTGTTGCTTTGTTTGAAACCAACACCGTAATTTAGACATTATGGATGGATGTTATTATCAATTAATTCTCTTCTCTTAAATTGATTTGGTGCTTTTCAAATTTAACTAAACTGAATATTGATGCACACATCATCTGTTTTCATTTCTTCCTTTGTTGAATGGTAGAAAATCACATGAAATTAATTATGGCATTGTTGTTTGTCGAGAACCTATATGTAAAAGATATACAAGCAATAGTCTTTTCTTTTCTTTTTGGTGTATTTGTGGATGACTCTAATTCCATACTGAATTATTTTTTCATGATATACATCTTAACTAAAGTATTATGTGATTTTAATATTGCAATTTTGATCCTATTTTAGTTTTGGTTGGTTTAAAAAATTTCTAATGCAATGATATTATGTAAGTGATACGATTTTAGCATAAAGATGTAGAATATATTTTTGTTAGAACTACATTGAAGATTTTATCATATATTTGTTTCTCTAAGCTACATAAGATCATTATTATGTTAATTAATCATTCATAAGGCTTTTACTTAATATATAATGTTACTTTCAATAAAGGTTGATTGGTTTTCAACTTTAATGGATGACCCTTAGAGTCTTGAAATTATACGGCTAAAGTGGCGCACATTCACGATTGAGTTCAATCCGAAAGAAACAATGAACGCATGGTAAACTACATATTGTTGACTATTGTTTTATTACTATGTATGTTGTTGTGTTTTACCATAATAAAATATATTAGATAATAACAATAACCTAAGTTTTTCATTTGACAGCCTACTCTTATTCTCCTCACACTTCAAATGGTTAATAGACCAGATGATGTTCACATACCAGAATTTTTGAACACAATTAATTCATCTGGTCTTCCGAACCACAAATTAAAATTGGAAGTTAGAGTTCCTATGATGCTATTGAGGAATCTTTACATAGCAAGCAACATACATGTGTGACGGAACTCAGTTTATATACCTAGATTATCATTGAGGAAAAGGTTTATATATCTAGATTATCATTGACAATTTCTGATCTAAAATTCTGTTTTAATTTCAACGTGGGCATTTTCTTATATATGTTTGTTTTGCAATTACTATTAACAAAAGTCAAAGGCAATCACTTATGCAAGTTGGCATATATCTTTCACAATATGTCTTCTCGCATTGTTAGCTATATGTTGCAATCTCAAGAGTTACCTCGAGAAATGGTATTAAAATTCTGCTTACTGATGAAAATGGTGATTGCATCAACACTACTATAAATTTAGTCTATAAAGAGATTTTCCAAAGTGTGTAAACACTCGACGTCATAATATTATTCTTGAAACAAAGCTCTGCATTGTTGCCCTAGAAATCCCTTTGCAAACTCCTACATTTTGTACTGCTACCCTTGAGGCGGAAAAACCCTAGGTTGTTCATATTAGTGCGTAGATTACCCTTTTAACCTTCTTGTGGAAAGCTGTCAAGTACCAGATTTCTAAGTGAGTGGCATTGGGTGTGCAGACCAAATCTTTTATCAATTTTTCAAGCAAGTGACATTGGTATACAATCTCAAAGTACAATCCCACACACCAAACCTCATTTTTTCTTACTTGTCTTCCTTCTCTCATTCTTTCACCCTCCCTCTCTCTGACTTTTCTCTCTCCTCTCAAACCCTCCACTGCAAACCACCATCCTCCCATCACCACCATATCCATCCTCCTCCTCTCATTCATTCACTATCTCTTTCTCTCTCCTTTCAAACCCTCCACCACCCACCACCACTGTAACCCACCACCTCTTTTGTTTTTCTCTCTGCATTCTCATATCTAAACCTAAATTGCATTTTCACTCTTTTTATTTGAATTTTTGAAACCCTAAATCAGAGTTTTTTTTTTTATTCTTGGATTTTAACACAATCGACTCTTTTATGAACTTTAATTTAAGATTCTATACTCATGTTTTGTTTCAATGTAAGAAAAATTGATGTTGAATATTTTTTTTGGTCCTGGTAGTTTTTTCATATGGATTACAGTTTTGCTAGAGGGTACAACAAGGATTTTTGTGGTGGTTGAGGTGTTACAGAGGGATTCTTAAACCAAACAAGGTATGTATAGTTACAATAAAATTTTGAGGTTTATGATTTGTGAATTTTGTTCACACTTCTAGTTTTATTTTTGGTTATATCATAATTTATAACAAATATTGAATAAGTTTTATTTTCTCAAGTTCAAACCTCAAGTTATTCAAACATTTTATTTGATAAATCTTATACAAGCATTTTCTTTAAATGAATAAGGTGCCGAAAGGGTCAAATACAAGTTTCAAATGGAACTGACATATGTTATATAAGAGAAACTTTCATTCAGTTTGAGCAGTATCAAGTTTGAGGTTAGTATTTAGATGATCAAACTTATTCTTTATATGAAACGTGCATTTAAATAAAGGACTAAATTGTTGTTTGATTTAAATGCAATGCATTTTTATTTTTGAGACATGTGATCCAATTTTGGTTGCACTTTTCGACGATGTTGTTATTTTGCTTCGTTCTACTATGTTCATCTATTTTGCATGAATTTATGTTTTGTGGGCTATTGTCACCTTTGCTCAGCTGTTAATAATTGCTTATTATATCATTTTATTTTTTATTCATAAATTGTAAAGTTCTTAACCAGTTTTATATTAGAAGCAGTTTTGAAATAATTAATAAGTTTTAATTAAATTGGCAATGGTAATCTAATTTTTCTTTCCTACTATCAAGTGATAATGTTTGATTGAGTTGTCAATGCTTATAAAAAAACTGACTTATTTTTCTTAGTCCAGCCAAACAATTTAGATTTAGAAATTCATAAGTTTTTTTAAACTTATGTTTTTATGATTATCAAGTGATATGTTAATTCAATTTCGCACAAATCTTTATCACTTAAACCTTCCTTGATATTATTTTTTTGCCTAAACATGTATTTATAAGTTATTCTAAGTTGTCGTTGAGTATATAATAGATTCATCTTTAAGTTATGAGTTCCGAGTTGCATTACTTTTACTACCTTGCATTGTTTAAGGTTTATTCATCTGTGATTTCTGCACAAGTCATGAGTATCATTCTATCATGAAGCATATTTAAATAGATGTCCACTGTATTTGTTTAACTTCAACATTTTCTGACAATACATATATCACACTGTATTTGTTTGAGGTCCCTTCTGTTCTAACGATTATTTAGACAACATCATACAATACATTAGTTTCCATCTCTTTTTTTTATTATTCATTTGTGTTATTATGCTAATTATGTTCATGTAATAATATCTTCCAAGATAACTCATATATTCGAGTACACCAGACTGTGCGAATCCTACAGATCAAGGAAGTGTTCAAATGATACTGATTGATGAAAAGACATGATGTAAGCCGTTTAGCAATTTTAGTTGTTGGATGCACTTCTAATATGGATTGAGTACTACTCTACTTTAGCACTTCTTCCATTCATTTATACCAAAATCGTTTGGGCCGTTTTTTCAAGTCATTGTTCAATAGAACATGTATGAAACTTTATTCTTATAGTTTGATTGCTGACATATGGTAGCTTACGTTTATTCTACCATTTTGATTGCAAGATCATAACTTAGATTGATTTTCCTTATTTTATTTTCCGTATATGATTGATTTTTCTTATTTGATAACAATGTAATATGTCTGATAAATTATGGGTTTCTAGTGTTCTCAATGGTCTTATTTCCACCCTTTGATTTATTCTTCTCATATGGTTTTGATTATTTGGCTACTTCACTCAAATATGGTTTACGGGAGGCAGCTCTCTTTATATTATTTTAAAAATTTTGTTGTCATTTGCAGTGCTATGTGTGGATGGTAATTACTCATTTTTTGTAGTTGATACTAAGCTACTTGAATATGGCTCTTGCTAAATTGTGGTTCATGACCAAATCAACAAATGGAAGATGGTTAAGGGAGGATCTTGATAAAAATGTAAGTATTATAAAGCCTTCTAATTATCTGTTGTGATGAAATTCATATATTTTTTTATTGATTTAGTTTTAATATCATTTGTGTATTCTTTAAATTTAAATTTATATACTGAAGAAAAATAAATTGTGAAGGATGTAATAAGTTTGAAGTTTCTCTATTTGGTATTACTTTTATTGCTGAATCCTATGCTTTTCTTGCAGAATCTGATTGTGTAGGATGTAAGATTCCAGGAATGGATCAGGTGGTGGCGAAAAGTGAGCGGTTACCATGAAAAATAATCAATCTGTTGGGTAGAAAAATGGATGATTCAGATTTAGGATCTCCATATAATCATGTTTGTAAAATAAAATAAAATAATCTGCTATGCTATTTTTAATATGTTGTGTCATACTAATGAGCTCTTCAAAATGAATACTTGATATTGCATTTCTTCTGTTTAATTTTTACAATGTATGTCATTTATTTTTTATGTTGCGATGCTATTATTTTACTTAATATTAATAGCACAGTGGGATACTATTTGCACAATATGCAAAACCTCATTGAACTCTTTTTTACTTGATGTTCGTTGATTACTCTAAGAGATAACAAACTGAACAAAATTACTTAATATTCTGCATATCAACTATTAAGGAGATGTTAACAGTAGCTCAATATAATCCTATCAAATCTTATCATATGTGTCGCTTCTCTTGAGTTGACATTAAAGAGATTTTGTTATCAATATTATGCTCAACTACATTCTTTTATATTTTTAATAGACCCGTGCAATAGCACGAGTCAAACGTCTAGTTGTATTAATGTAAGTATGTAACACTATTATTGTGTTTGTTGGTCTTTAATTATTAGTTGTATAAGAGATAGTTTGTGTTTGACTTAAAACAATGTCAACAATATGTTTGACTTACACGCATATAAGAGAATTAATATACGTATCATAAGACATTGTGAAGACTTAAGTCAAAACACATATTACCATTTACGTGCACATAATCCACTACATTAATACCATTAATATATGTTATCAACATTAATACATATGTGAAGACTCTATAACTCTTTATGATAAGATGATTAATATGTATTACAAGACATTGTGTCGACTCAAAAACATAACCATTTACATGCACAAAATCTACCACATCAGAAAGTAAAAATAAAAATTTAGCATCCAATATTGTAGTTGTAACGTCTCGCCAAAACAACATCATGCATCTCTCTAGATTTCATTTAAGCCTCCCATTTCCAACAACTTACCTTGAATGCATGAATAATAAGCATCTTGGATGATTAATTTTGATGTTATCTCAGAAAAACCATAATAAGCAAGCTCATACTATTTTCATTTTTAAAAGCCTTTCACTAATCATAGTTCCTATACTATACCTCACCAACATTGTTCATGCATACATACAACTAATTTACTTGTGTTTCAAAAACTAGAATGTCACCCAACTATATTGCAGGCATTCAACTTAGAAGCAACACGTAAAATGCAAAATATCTACTTCTTTTCAATGAAATACTTTTTTTAACTTGAGAATGAATGTTTTTTGTTGTTTCAGATTGAAGCTAACATGAATTTGTATTTAGAGTTTATAATATAATAAAATTTTCATCATAAAAGTTTCATGTTTGGGACAACAAATTTGGTCTTGTTGTGATTTTTGACAAGTAACATATTATTTTCTGTTGACAAATGATAATTTTTTTTAATGTTACTTGAATGATAATGAAGTTCTTTGAGAAATTCTAGATGTAGTAAATCAATTGAATTATCAAATCAGATAATGAAAGTTATATAAAACTTAGTATGTCTACTACTCCTTCCGTTCCTTTTTAAGTGTCGTTTTAGGGTAAATTTTTTGTTCCTATTTAACCGTCGTTTTGATATTTTAAGTGTACAATTTGTCAATTATAATCTTGTCAATTACTCGTATCTTTTTCTTTGTTTGATTACTCTTATCTTTTTTAATAAAATTAATTAATGCTATATATTTGGAAAACTAAAGTTTATTTTTTTTAAACAAAGATTATTTTAAAAAAAACAAAATTTGCTTCTTGTTATCTTTAGAGTTAAACAAAATTTTGTTACATATAATAATGATTTTATGAAGAGTTAAAATTCTATAAATAAGACGAATAATTGTTAAAAATTTCAAGTGCAAAAGAACAATTTGAGAGAAAAACAAATAAAAACTCTATGAATGTTCAAAAGGAAGAAAGAGTGGAAGATTCATTGGAGCTGCTGATGGAAGGTGAAGAGGGAGAAGTAGTTGAAGACTCGTTTGACAAGATATTTAATTAAAGAGATGTGCACAATATTTAGAAAATTGATAATTGGTTGTTACGATATAAAATGTGCGAGAAAAAAAAACATTGTTGGAGAAAAAGATAGTACGTAACAAATGTTTGTTACGATCTTAAAAAAAAAAAAGTTTGTTATGAGAAAACATAACATATTAAATTTATTGGAAAGATAAAGTATGTGCCAAAAAACAAAGATATATTGGTGGATTAAATTGAGGGTATAATAGGAAGAAAATGTG
>Ga0228711_1001816_pt1 | contig 32054 bp, 22 predicted proteins | sample MedpolnodulmetaG_2_FD_177996 | JGI IMG/M metagenome (GOLD analysis project Ga0228711, IMG submission 177996) | Root nodule microbial communities from Medicago polymorpha collected in Santa Monica, California, United States - brown nodules | ecosystem: Host-associated > Plants > Roots > Nodule... | reverse complement strand
TTAAAATCTAGAATTTTTTATGCCCTTGTTCACCCTTTTTTAAGTGGTTTTACCCGATTTAAATTAAAAGCTTTTACATGGGTTCAACCGATTTAAATTAAAAGATTTTAAATCGGGTAAAGGGGACAGACTTAAAATCAAAGACAACTTTTTAAATCGGCCACCTATAAATCGGATCATAACCCGATTTAAAAAGTCAAATTCACCCCATTTAAAAAGTGTTTTCTGCACTAGTGTATTCTTGTTCATCAATATGAGCTGTTCAAAATGAAAGAAGATGAAGACATTGAGTATATGTACTCAAGGTTTTAGACTCTAGTCTCTAGACTTCAAATTCTGAAGAAAAGTTATGTAGCTTCTGATCATGTGAACAAGATTCTAAGGAACTTACCTGCTAGATGGAGACCTAAAGTGACTGCTATTAAGGAAGCTAAGGATCTAAACATGTTGAGGCAAAATCCCTAATTAATTTTAAAGATGATAAACCATTATGATTAAAGAATTAATGGACTTTGATTTATTCCTTGGTATTTAACTTGTGCTCTTGAGTGTTTTACTAAGACAGGTACAAGGTTTAAATCATACCAAGATTCATGAAATCAAAGGAGATTTGAATTCATGATCTAACACTAACACTAAGGTCAGAAAGTTAGATCAGAATGTTGTTCAGAGATCAGAATGTTCAAGCAGAGATCAGAAGGTTGTTCTTATACAAGCCCAGAATCTCAAGAAAATTGATCAAGGTCATGCAAGGAACACGTGACATGAATAAGATTATCCGTGAGAAGACACTCGCCTTCTGTTTCCGATATGCAGCTGCGGCGGCCGCTACTTCCGCCGTTGTAGCTTGTGCTGCCTTAGACAAGGATTTTGTCACTAGTTATGATGGTTTTCTGGATTTGGATTTGATCTCTGGTTCTGATGATTTTCTAGATGTGATTTTGTGACTAGATCTGTTGATTTCTTCGATGAAGATTCTGTTCGGTGGTGATGACAGCGGTGTTGGTGGTGGTCGTGCTCGTAGTCACGATCCTGGTGACGGTTGTGGTGGTCATACTCAATATTTTTGTCATCACGTTCAGGTTCATAGTGGTGATCTGGTTTCCTTTTGGCTGGACGCAGTGGTTCAACTTCACATTGAGTTGAATCTGGAGACGGTGTTGATGATAATCACTTCCTGAAGACGGTGGAATTGGTTTCCGCAACAAAATAGAAAAGCCCATTTAATTTGAAAAATGATAAAAAAAAAAAAAATGATACGTGGATTAATTAGAAAATCCCATCTAATGCAACAAAATAGACATGGTTTATTATTGTTTCAAGTTAAAGAAAGAAGTTGGAATGAAAGAACGAGAAATTGGATGTTTTGTTATTCTTTCTTTTATTTGATGAATGAATGAAAGAATAAGAAATTGAAATTTGAAAGAAAGAGGTTAATTATGTGATGTTTGTTTTGTTTTTTGTTTCTGCAAATTTTTTCTGGGGCTGTTCATTTGTTCATGAGTGTGATGATGAAGTTGATGTTGAATTATGAAGAAAAGGGAGGAAGAAGATGAAGAAAAGGAAATTAAATTAGGTGTTGTTGGTTTATTGTAAGATAAAATAGACTTGTATAATTCAATGGTAGTATTTTCTTTAAAAAGAACAAACAGTTTAAATTAAAAAATTTAATAAGGTCTATGTTGGACCACTCTTAGTTGGTCCACCATAGACATTTGTGGTTAAACTTAACCTTCAGGATTTATTGGCAAACGGAGAAAAAAGTGAGGGATTAAAATGTGAGTTTTATTAATTGTAGGACCAAAATGAAAATTATTTAGGGGATCAATGGATCAAATAAGCCTAAAATGTTTAGGCACACACCCATGAATGAAAAAAATTAAAAGAAAAATGATTAAATAATATGACTAAATTCTTTCTTATATTTATTTTTGGGTCTTGCTAACAAGTGCCCTAATGACATTGGTTAAAGATTATATAAATTGAAACTTTGTTTAGGAAACACCCGTCTTTACTTTTTTCTTAGCGATAATTACACTATTTTTAGATACAAATTTACTTATTTTAGTACTTTTTTTGTCATGTAGCCTAGTGGTTAGAAAATCATTTTTATAAGATGAATAAATGAGGTATCTCGGGTTCGAACCCTGACCCTATATATTATGCAATGTCACTCCCTACTGAATTAAGTTCATAGAAATACTTATTTTAGTACTCTAACCAATAGCTTAAGAATACTCATTAGCATTCTCCTTTATTTTTTCTTTATTTATGTAAGTATGCTGAAGCATTTTTTATTTGTATTTTTTTCGAATAAGACTTTAGTTTTTGTTTGTAGCACCAAAAAAAAACTTAGAGCACCAATAATGGTAGTCCGCTAATAGAGATTCTTTAAATGGATTTCAAAGGTACACATCACTTATTTATAATTTTTTAATGAAAATACCTATTAAGGACTCAATTACTCCAATGACAATACACTAATAAAGACTCCAATAAAAAGTACTTAAATAGGTCTCACTAACTTTACATCATTATACAAAAACTAGACCATCGACCCGTGTGTTATATTCTTTATTATAAAAGTTAAACTTGCCAAGCTGGCAGTTAGCCCTAAACACTCTAAGTTTTCCCTTCTTTGCCCGCATCTAATGCGGTCATATCTCCCAACTAACCACTAAACCCTCAAGCATTTATCATGACCTTTGATAACATTTAGTCAACTATCTAATCATTATACAACATAATTACAGGAAACTAATTATAGCCAATTATGACAAAATATTATATTCTATCACATAAAGGATGTTGATTGAGTAGTTCGAATAGAATATATACAACTATTGTGTAACATTTAGTCAACTATCTAATCATTATACAACATAATTACTGGAAACTAATTATAGCCAATTATGACAAAATATTATATTCTATCACATAAAGGATGTTGATTGGATAGTTTGAATATAATATATACATGTGCAATGACACCCTCCTTTGTTTGCAGTTTACATTCAGCTATAAAGAATTCTCTCAACGCATCATCGAACCTGTAATGGCTGAACGTAGGCAAGTTTCTATATATTCATTCATGCAGCTTATAATTAAGTTTTTTGTTATCACTGTAACAAAGATTTCGAGCAACACTCAAAGGGTCATCATATTTTTGTGACTAATAGTGCATTAAGCAGTTCAAATGTACACTATGTCTTACATTAATAACAAATGTTGAGGTTAGAAAGCTACAGGGTATCATTCTAAGCATGCCCACATGTATTTAATGCCCTTTTAGCATTGGCTCCCTTCAATTGAACTTCTACATGCAAGAGTTACTTTAAGAGATTATAACCGATGAAGATGGTAAAAACACTAATGTGACTTCAAATATGGTATATCATGAAGTATTTCCCAATGTATGACATCATATCATTGTGGTAGTGTATACACGAGACAATTTTAATTTGAAATTCAATGTAGTTTGTATTTATCAAGTGTTTTATTTCTATGATATATCTTTAATTTGTGGTTAATATTTAACGTGTGAATGACCCGTGCGGAGCACGAGTAGAATTCTAGTGGAAGGTAATATTTGACGGTAATAGGTAACAAAATAGTTTAGATAAATGTCATAATTGTCATATAGTATTTCATAATATTAAGAAGCATTGACGTTGGTACTGTACCATAACATAATTTTCCATGACATCGTCCTCGATACCATAACGTAACATAATAGGTTAAGTATAGCAAGACGGATTAACATTTATAAGTAAGAGATTAGGTTAAGTATAGCGAGACAGGTTAGCGGTTATTCCTTTTTAAAAAAACATCATATAATTAGGAACATAATTTTATTTTACTTTAGATAAACATTAAATGCAAAAGTGTGAGGGAAAAATTAGGTTAAAATTAGGTTAAGTCTAGCGAGACGGATTAACATTTATAAGTGACGTAACATAATAAGTTAAGTATAGAGAGACATGTTAACATTTATAAGTAAGAGATTAAGTTAAGTATAGCGAGACGGGTTAACGGTTATTCCTTTAAAAAAAACAGCTTATAATTAGGAACAAAATTTTATTTTACTTTAGATAAACATTAAATGCAAAAGTGTGGAGGGAAAAATTAGGTTAAAATTAGAGATAACATTTTGCATAAATTAAATCTAGGGTTAATATAGTAAAATCACGCGAAAAATTAGGTTAAATCTAGGGTTAATATTGCGTCACGGGTTAACATTTAGAAATAAGAGATGTCATTTTGCATAAATTAAATCTAGGGTTACTATAGTAAAGTCACGCGATAAATTAGGTTAAATCTAGGGTAAAACGAATTAAAAAAATAATTATACTAAAGCAATGTGTGTTCTAGTGTTTACTAGTTAGGCAGTGATACGACAAAAGAGTTTCTATGTTTCTTCCAGCCATAGGTCAAGAAATAGGTTAAAAATCGCAAGACAAATAAAAAAGTTATGATGGTTTGGAAACGATTTTATTTGGAAACGATTTTGATTTGTTTTTCATAAAAATAGGATAATTAGTTTAGGTTTGAGGAAAACGTATCACAAAAATAGGAAACGATTTTGATATTTAGTTTGGATATAATTTTGTTTTGTTTTTTAATAAATGGAAATAATAGGAACGATTTGTTGTTTTTTTGTTATGGGTAAGAATAGGAGGATCTATTTATTTTGCGATCTGTTTAGTAAAATTAAGCAGAAAAATTAGGAGTGATTTGTTTATTTTGAGTGTACCGTAGAAGTTCCATAATAAATTATCTCTTATTAATTAAATTAACTCCTAACCAATATTTTGCCCTAGATTTATCCTAATTTCCTTGTTTAATTTTACTATATTAACCCTATTTAATTTAAACAAAATGTTAATTGTTATGGAAATCAAAATAAACAAATCACTCCTAATTTTTCTGCTTAATTTTACTAAACAGATTGCAAAATAAATAGGGGAACTTCTACGGTACACTCACAAAGTGAGGTGTACCGGTACTCTTCCTTCCTAATTTTATAAATAACGATCATTTTTTATGTAATAAATAACTATTTGTCAATATTTATATTTTATAGAACATCATTTCATAAGAAAAAACATCATTTCATTGTTTATAAGAATCACAGTAATTTTTTAGTAAAAAATAATCAATGTTCTCAATCATGCGTGATAAAAATTCAAAAAAAAATTAATTTTATTTCGTTGACACTTTTGATGAATAAGATTTAGTTACTATAATTATAAATGATAAAAAATAATATTTTTTTTTAAAAAAAAACAACTCATTTAACTATTAATTTAAATAGTGAGTGTACAGGTACACTCAAATATATTGGATGTACCATAGAATTTACAAATTTATTACTTCTTTTTGCAAGTGAGGGACCACCCAGGACATATTGTAGAGAGTTTTTATATAGTTGTCTCATGCTTAATAACGACTAATGCGGTGTATTTATCCTAGATAAATATACTTGCTCCCCGAAGCAGTATATTTATCCTAGATCCACCATTTTTCTCGGTTCTCTCTCTCCTCAATTACTTCCTCCGACAAACAAACGGCTGAAGAATAGTGTCCTAAAATAGATAATTGGGCAAAGGCATCTTGGCATTGAGTTGAACTCAATCAATCTTCTTCCTACGTTGACTTGGAGCAGTATTAGTGAAATCATCTCCAGCACACATAGATATCATCTTCATCGATCTAATGGATGTTCAAGCTTCCTTCACCTACGATGTGTTCCTCAATTTCAGAGGTGCAGATACGCGATTTGGTTTTACGGGATTTCTGTACAAAGCTCTGAGTGACAGAGGGATCCGTACCTTCATTGATGATGAGGAGCTTCAAAGAGGATTTGGGGTCACTCCATCGATTTGGAAGGCAATCGAAGAGTCTAGGATTTTTATAATTATATTTTCTACGAACTATGCCTTTTCTAGCTTTTGCTTGGATGAACTCACCTTAATCCTAGGCCGATATATGGAGAACGGTCGTGTGGTTTTACCAGTGTTTTATCACGTGGATCCTTCTGTTATTCGACACGGGACAGGAAGTTACGGTGACGCACTCGCTACGCATGAGGAGAGGTTCATGAAGGATAGCGAGGAAAGGCTCGAAAGATGGAGGACTTCACTAAACAAAGCGGCTAACCTCTCTGGCTATCATTTCTCGGGGTATATTTGTTAATTTCTCTATTATTTCTTTTTTCCTCATTCTCCTATTGATTTCATTTTACAGTTTTAACTAGAAAGAAATGCTTCTTTATCCTATCCTTTAAATTTAAGAATGAAATGAAATCAAAACATGCATTATAACTTCACCCAAGCTTCTCTGATTGAGCAGGGACGGATACGAACATGAATTTATTGAGACTATTGTTGAGGATGTCTATAAACAAGTTACTCATGTTGTTCCTTTACATACTGCTGATCACGCTGTTGGAATTGAGTCTCGCGTGCACGAAGTAAACTCACTTCTGGATCTTGGTTCTGATGATGTAGTCCAATTAGGGATATGTGGAATGGGTGGGATAGGAAAAACTACAATTGCTCGAGCTGTTTATGATTCAATCAGTGACCAGTTTGAAGGTCTGTGCTTTCTCAATAATGTTAGAGGGGCTTCACATAAATCTGGCCCAATGCATCTACAAGAGACCATGCTTTATGAGACATGTGGATTGAAGATTAAACTTGGATGTGTGAGTCAGGGAATTGGAATCATTAAGCAGAGGCTCAGCAAGAAAAAGGTTCTTTTGGTTCTTGATGATGTTGACAAATTGATGCACCTACAGGTTATTGCAGGAGCATCCGATTGGTTTGGTCCTGGAAGCAGGATCATAATTACAACACGGGACAAGCATTTGTTAAAAGCGCATGCAGTTAATATAATATATGAGGTACATGAATTAAGTGAAGGAGAATCTCTTGATTTGCTTTGTTGGAGTGCTTTCAAAACAAACAAAGTTGATCCAAGATATGCAGACATTTTGAAACGTGAATTGGCTTTTTCCTCTGGGCTTCCATTAGCTTTGAAAGTATTAGGCTGCTACTTGTTTGGCAAAAGCATAAATGAATCTGAAAGTGCATTGGATTGGTGGTATGAAAGAATTCCACACAACCATATCCTAACAGCACTCAAGATAAGCTTTGATTCCTTGGACGAAGAAGAAAAGGATATTTTCCTTGATATTGCTTGTTTCTTCAATGGACGTAAACTGGAAGACGTGGAAGACATACTGGGGGCTCATTATGGTGGATCTATGAAAGATATTATTAACACATTGATAGAAAAATCTCTCATAAAGATTGACAATGGTCTTGTGACATTGCATTACCTGATTGAAGACATGGGTAAAGAAATTGTCCGACAAGAATCACCACATGAGCCAAGCGAACGTAGTAGGTTATGGCGTTTCGATGATGTAGTTCACGTTTTAGAAGAAAATTCGGTACGCAATCAACTCATATATGCTGATTTTATTTTTTATTTGTATTATCTCCTCTGTTTCTTATCTTCTGTTGACAGTACCAATTTACAACAGTTTTTTTCTCTTTTTTTTCTGCTTTATAATATTTTAATTTGTCTTAATATGCATGTTGAATTCCAAGCATTTATAATTGTATTGTGATCAAACTGTACTTTTTTTCTTAAAAGGTGTCTAGTAAAATTGAAAGCTTATTTCTGGATTTCCCCAAAGATGACGGTAAAGAAGTATGTTGGGATGGAAATGCTTTAAAGAAGATGCGAAACCTCAAAACACTTGTTGTTAGAAATGTCCGTTTTAACAGAGGCCCCACACATCTTCCCAATAGTTTAAGAGTGTTGGAATGGTGGGGATATCCTTCACCGTCATTACCAGATGATTTTCATCCAAAGAAACTTGGCATACTCAAGTTACCTGAAAATTACCTAAGGACAAGTGAACCAATTCAGGCAAGTATCGCGTACATGTGTGCGGTTGTGCGGCTTCTTTGTATACTAATAATGCAGTTTAAATTTTATTGATTTTTCATTGGTATCTTTCTTTTGTTCTTTTTTCTTTTTTTCAATGCAGGGAGTCATAAATTTGACAGTTCTGGATTTCAGCCACAGTAATTCGATAACTCATATACCTGATGTATCTGGCCTCCCAAATTTAGAAAAATTTTCTTTTAAATGTTGTGAGAATTTAATTCAAATTCATGACTCAGTTGGATATTTGGGAAATCTTAAGACATTGGATGCTGCTGGTTGCAATAACCTCAAGACTTTTCCGCCAATCAGATTAATCTCGCTTGAACAACTTAATCTTTCACACTGCTCAATTCTGGAGAGTTTCCCAGAAATATTGGGAAAGATGGGAAATGTAACAGAGCTTTGTATAGTGGGAAGTCCTATAAAAGAATTGCCATTTTCAATTATAAACCTTAACCGGCTTCGGAAATTAAAACTACACAACTGTGGAATTGTTCAGATACCAAATAGCATTGTCATGCTGCCTGAACTTTGTTTGATGAGTGTTTCAAGATGTGAAGTGTTGTGGTTATCTAAACCGGGCAAAGGTGAAGAATCGGAGACCTTGTCTTCAAATACAGAACATCTTACTCTGTCATACTGCAATATATCAGATGACTTCTTTCCAAAAGGTCTTACTTGGTTTGCCAATGTGAAAGATTTGGACCTTTCGGGGAATAATTTTACAATTGTTCACGCATGCCTCAAAGAGTGTCACTTTCTGAGGAGCCTTAATCTGGATGATTGCAGGCTTATACGAGAAATTGTTGGGATACCACAGAAATTAGAAACATTTTCTGCAAAGGAATGCGTATCCTTGAAATACTTGGACCTGGCAGCAGAAAGTCACTCTTTGAGAGAACTTATTCTAGATGATTGTGTGAATCTTCGAGAGATTATAGGGGATCTTCCAAACTTGAATCATTTCTCTGCAAAAAACTGCACATCATTGACTTCCTGGTGTAAAAGCATGTTAATGAATCAGGTTCCTCTTTTGATTCTTATTTTATTTAGTCTAATAAAAATGCAAAGTAGTATTCTTCACAATTTCATTTTAGTGTTTGGAATGTGCTGATTACTATGGTATTTCCTCTGAAATAGCTGATGCTAGAGAGTATCAGGCTGATTTATTGATGGAGTGTTTAGGTATACTTGCAAACATACTTGCATAACTTTAAAGTGCATGATCATCACCGCTAAAGTCTATAGGCGTTTCTGTTTCTAGATTGAAGTCTTCACTTCTGTGATCAGTTAAATTAATTTCTATCAAATGGTATCAATTCTTATCAATCTCTCAGACTTCCTAGATTAACTTTTAACAGTTTCTAAACTTATCACTGACAGGAATCTGTAGAAGCTGGAAACAAGATGTTTTCTTTGCCTGGAAAAAAGATACCGGATTGGTTTGCACTCCATAGAACGGGAGAGTCAATAGCTTTCTATTTTCGCAACAAATTCCCTGCAATATCTGTGTGTCTTGTTATTGGGCATGTGGATGAGAAACCTATCTCGGTCAAGTTTAGCCCTGAAGTGTTTGTCAATGGCAATAAACTGTCCTTTGTCAATCAGTTAGTCTACAATTTCAGGATAGCAACGGATCATATACTTTTGTTTGATGTGCGGCTGTTAAAATTTGAAGATAATGGGAATGCATTGTTTTCAGACAATGATTGGAATCATGTGGTGATTTCATATGTGGATCATATCACTGACAGTGAAGTTCCAATAAGAGTGGTTGCCAAATACAGTGGGATCCATGTACTTAACCAAACAAGTGGATTGGAAGATATCCGATTAACCATTCCCCAGAAAACATTGATAAATGCGAATTTGGATCCTACAAATTCAATGATGGGACAACCTCAGAAAGTAAGAGTAAAAATTATAGTACTTGATTATTTTCCCTTTACCTGCTTTTTTTTCCTTCCCTTTTCCTCCTTTTTATGGTAACTTCCCATTTGCTCCTTTCCTAACCCCTCAAGGTCTTGTTTTTTGGTTTATTTGTTTTATTTTTAAAAGATTATGACAAAGAGACCCCAGGAAGACCAGACGATGGTGCTGTCACCCCCACTCGCAACAATACAATCTCCATCTTCAACTGATGAAGTCGTAAAAGGCCTTGCCCCTCAACCCACTCGTAAAAGGCCTTTGGCAGATTTGGGAGGAGAAATTTCAGAGAATCTTTCAGAAGATGAAGTTTATGTTGCTACAATTCAGAAGGACCCTCCAGTCATTCAACAATACAGTGAGGGTGATGACGTTGAGTTGGAATCCTTATCCCGTGAAGAAAAGTCTTCTTCCTACAGCGAAGGTTCTGACTCAGATGATCCCTTCGACTTGGTTAATATAAAACTGTCTGACATTGGCATGGAAACCATATCTTCTGGGGAAAGATCTGGAGATGCATCTATGAGATCAATTAGAGAGGCTATTAATGGCTTGGAGCTGTTGATAGTTAATGACTTATCCGAAGTCTCTTCTGATCCTACCAAACTGTCCGAACTTCATCAGTTGTTGGATCTACTGAGTACAAGTAGCCACCCCAAGGTGACTGTAGAGGTGAAGGAGGCTATTGTAGAGTTCAAGAAAAATGTCTTTTTATCATTCCAAGAATTTCAATCTGCTGCTGAGTCTGTCAACAAACTGAAGAATTTTGAAAGGCAGCTGGCCGTAATTCAGCAGAAGACTATAGCAGGCAAGGGTCAAAGAACGGACCTCAAAAACACAATAAAAAAGGTTTCTTTGGCCATGAAAGCTGGAAATAGTAGGAAGAAGGAGCTAGAGACAGAGAATGCAACTTTAAGGAAACAGCTAGATACCAATGAAAGGGAACTTGAACAAGTTGTACTGAATCTCAAGAATCAGGAGGAAACACTCTCAACCTATTCAACGAGTTATGCTTCTCTCAACGAGCAAGCTGGAGCACTATTAAAACAAACCGATGATCTACTTGCAGCAAGCAGTGGGATCAAGCAAGATGGTGAAGCGGCTGAATTAAAGCAAAGTAGGATCAAGTTGACCTGGTCTATTGACCTAACTAGCCAGCTTAACAAAATGAAAAAAACCATTCTTGGCTTTTTTGAGTAAGATGTTATTTTATTTTATTTGTTTGACAATGAGTATGATGTGATATTTGTTTTGTACAACATTATCCTCCCTCCGTTTCACAATGAGTGTCACTTTAGTCAAAAAATTAGTACTAGTATTTTAAAATGAATGTCACTTTACATTTTCAATGCAACTTTAATTTTTTTCTTCCAACTTTACCTTCAATAGACACTTCAACTTTTCTCTCACACAATTTTCAATGCAACTTTAAATTTGTCTTTTTCTTATAAAGTAATGACAATTTAGTAAAAGTGTTATGTCTAATAATTATTTCATTTCATTTCTTATTATGCGTGTCAAAACTTTAAACGACACTCATTGGAAAACAACAATTATTTATTCAAAAGTTTTATATTTAATATTAAATGTACAGGTTTCAATACAAAATTTCTATTTTAAACTTCTTAACAGAAAAACTCATATTTTAATAATATAGTATATTATGTAAATATAGGAATAACGTATTCTCTTAGTCCTTAAAAAAAAACATATTCGTTTTAGCATATTAAAGAATCTATATAGTAAGACGTCCGTGGTCAAGTTTTTTTTTGTTTTTTTTGTAGGGAACGTCCGTGGTGCAGTTGAAATCAAGATAATCAAAAGAGTACTGCTCTTTCTCCAACAATTTTTGCTCGCTCCCAACTGAACTTTCGAAAATGCTTATGCGTGAGTCATCTCATGCAGCGTGAGTTAACTCACGCAGGTATTAAACTCTGTGTGACTTAACTCACGCAGACATTATGCCCTGCGTGACTTAAGTCACGTTGAAAACCCCCACTATTTTCATCAATCTTTTCTTCTCCATAGCATCAACAATTAACGCCGCAACTTCAAATTAAAACAACAACCTTAATATAATTTCAACTCCTTCCATATGCTTTAAATTAACGCCGCAACTTTTCTTTTAAATTCCAACTATTTTATGATTCTTCACATGCCAACATTCCAACTATTTGATATTTTTCGGGTCTTGTTAACTTTTATGTAGAAAAAGTTACTTTTTAATGTTTGAATGTGTTGAATACACAAATTTCAAGACAAAGTTTCTATTTTAAACTTTTTATCAAGTGCCCTTAGGGCACTTGTTAACATTTTCATTTATTAATATGCAACAGAATTCAACATGATATCAACAATTGAATTATTATATTTCGTCCACTACTTGGCTCTCTCTTCCTCTTTCTCAATTATTTTAGGACTGCAAAACTTGTTGTTCTCCTCCTTGCTCATATTCATCGATGCTATGGAGAAGAAATGAATGGTGAAAATATTGGGGTTTTTTCAACGTGACTTAAGTCACGCAGCGTGACATAGTCACACAGCGTTTAACACCTGCATGAGTTAACTCACGCAGGGGTATTTTCGGAAGTTCAGTTGGGAGCGAGCAAAAATTGTTGGAAGAAGAGCAGTATTCTAATCAAAATCGGATCAAATGTTCATTTCAAAAATAAAATAAAAAGGCTTAAACGCACATTTGGCCCTTTATGTTTGCCGTCGTAGCAATTTTGGTCAACTAACAAACAAAATGCAATTTTGACCCTCTAATTTTGTCATGTTGCCTGAGAAGCCGCCACGTGTCCCAAAAAAGGGCAATAATCGCAACTTTTTTGTAAAGATAGGGGGCCAAAAGAGCATATTTTCTCAACATGGCAAAATTAGGGAGTCAAAATTGCATTTTTTTTGTTAGGGGACCAAAATTGCTATGATGGTAAACATAGGGGGCCAAAAGTGCATATAAGTCAAATAAAAATCGGATCAAATGTTGAACCGGTGTAAGACACTAGTTAAAGACTGATGTTCAACCGATATCAATTAAATATAATATAATTTTTTTTTGGATAGAAATAGTTTTATAATTAAAAATAATTTTTCGTCTCTATAAATATAACGAATTTTGATTTTAGTCCCTAAAAAATTAAATTGAATGTTTTCATCCTCACAATTTTTTATTTTGTTTTTTTTATCCTTAATGGTCACTTTATATTCATGTGAATGTCAAGATTATAACTCTTTTATGTTTAAATTATACATGTGTTGTGTCTGTTCATTATATTCACATTTATATATTCATATTATGTTCAAAAAATGTCAAAAACATGTCAAAATTATATTCATTAGGCACCAAAAGTAAAACAAAATTTTGGGGTTTAAGCACTTTTGTGAAATAAGTCATTTTGGGGTGAGTTGAATTAAGTTGTTTTGAGTTAGGAAACAATGTTTTTAAGTGAGTATAAATGGTCTAAGTGTTTGGGACGAGTTTGGCAAAAACGAGGTCGAAAACGGTTTTGAAAATAGAATTTTTCGCATGAAAACGCGCGGAGGAAAAATAAAAAAAATCACCTGTCAAGGTGGCACGACCGTGCGCCCCTGCGGCACAGCTGTGCGTGTATTCTCGACATTGGGTGGCACGACCGTGCCAACCCCCCTATGCGCGTAAACTCCGATTTTTCACTTTTTGAAGGTCTTTTTGACATACCAATGGATCCCAAAAGCCTAATCCTAATTATGCGAAGTGTAATTGAACTTCTAGGAGTGGTTTAACATAACTTTATATTGGAAATGATTTAGCTTTGAAGAATGAAAAGAAAGGAGACGAACTTTGAGAATTTTGAGAAACAAATGAACTTTGTGAAACGATTATGCTATGATTGATTAATCTTGATGATTAGATGATATGTAGAGATGTTTTGATGATGTTTAAGAACCTGGAATCCTAATTTTTGCTGATAAAATTGAAAATAGGCGATTTTGCGAAAATATATGAACTTTGTCAAAATGAGGTTTTATGATCGAATAACTTGCAAATGACGTTGAATTCATGATAATATGATGAAATAAGAATGAATCAATGATTGTTGGGTGTTTAATATGTTGGTTATCATGAAGTGGTTGGTTGTCCGTCTATTATGCAAAATGTGTTATGTGAAACGATGGTGTTCCCTTGTGGTGATGATGGCTCTTTTGTTGATTATGACTTGTTGATTGTATGAATGTAAATACTTGATAATGCAAATGGTGGTGTTTGGTGAAGATATTATATGATGGTGTAAATTGTATAATATATAGTTTGTGATTGTGCATTGTCGAGTCTTTACTTGAAAGTCCATGCATTCATAGTCATGTTGAGCTTTTGGTGAAGAATGTAATATGTGGTGTTTATTACGTTAGTTGGTTAAGAACGTAATTGCTGGTGTTTATTACGTTGGTGGATCGATCGATAATAGTTATCTCCGAATTCAAAAATTGGTATCACATGCATGTAGAGGTGTCTAGAACATTGCATGCATTTGAGTTTGGTGAAATGTGACATACTTATTATGCGATTATGTGATTACGTGCATTGGTAAATGTTGTGATGTTATGAAATTATGTACTTGTATACATTGTTGGTTATGCTAGTATACTCGAGATATTAAAGTTGATGTGATGATGCATTGTTGGATGACTTGATTAAGAGTTTATTTACTCGATCTTAAAGATGAATATGCTTGATATGCTATGATTAGAGTATGATAATTTTTCACATGATGTTAGTATTCTAGGAACGTTGAATATGCGCATGTATATTTACTTGAAATCCTTGAATGCTACTTATTTTTATGAATGAGTAGATGGTGTGCATGGCTGATTTTCTTATTGGCTGTGAGTACTTGAGGACTAGCTTGGAGCTACCTCTCTTTTGTTGTTTGGAGTCTAGTTAGGCTTTGATGTAGGGTGTGAGACTTTTACATTTCTGTCATTATCCGTGTTGGATTCATTTGCTGAGACTGTTGTATGTATTTGAAACCTCCTTAAACATGATGTTGAGATTTTATTATTCATGTATTTGAGGATTATTACATGTTGCATAGATATTTATGTATGATGATTTTCCGCTGCGAGTTTTAATGAAACTGAATTTATGCATGTTTTGAAAAAATAAAGATGTGACATCTAAACTTTATGATTTATTTGCAAGATTTATTGCATTCGAGGTTTACAGAGTTACAATGTACACATTAAGGGTGTGAGTCTATCTATTTTTTTTTTCTTTTCTTTTTTATTTTTTTTTAAGGGACTTCTCCGTTGGTGGGTAGAGATATAGAGAGAGACTCGGTAGATTGTGTCATAAAAATATCATTATCAACATGCTTCAATCATTCTTAAAAAAAAAAAAAAAACAGGTTTCAATCATTCTACTTGTTACGTTGACTTAGCAGTTCGGATCGGAGAAAGAAAATGCCTGGCCGAGCTTCCTTTAACTACGATGTGTTCCTCAGCTTCAGAGGTGAAGATACGAGATATAGTTTCACGGGAAATCTGTACAATGCTCTGAATCAAAGAGGAATCCACACATTCTTTGACGACAAGGAGATTCGAAAAGGAGAGGAAATCACTCCAAAACTTCTCAAGTCAATTGAAGAATCTAGAATCTCTATCGTTGTTCTGTCTAAGAACTATGCTTTTTCTTCCTTTTGTTTGAAGGAACTCACCGCGATCCTCGACTGCTATGAGAATAACAAAACTAATCGTTTGTTTTTACCGGTTTTTTATGACGTGGATCCTTCTAATGTCCGACACTGCCGAGGTAGTTTTGGAGAAGCACTGGCCAAGCATGAGGAGAGATTTAAGAATGACATGGAGTTGGTCGACAAGTGGAGGACTTCACTACACAAGGCAGCACTTGAGAAGACGGCTGAAATTGCCGGCTACACTTTCAAAATCGGGTATATTTGTTAATTAATTTCTCATAACTGGTTATACAATGCACTAGTGTTTGTGATCTCATTTCTGTATAAATACTTCCATTTTACTCTCTACGATTTCATATACTCCCTCCAATTATAAGCAAATTTTACTCTTTAGGAGTACAAGCAAAGATTCTTTTTTAACATGTTCATTGAATAAATGATGCATATGTCTTTATTACAAACCTAATACATTAATTATTCAATGAATCTGAAGAAAATGAATTTTTGCTTATATATGAAACCAGAGAGAGTATTTGTTAATCATTCTTGGAGAATGGGATAGATTCAATGTTGAGAGCATTTATTCTTTGATTCAGTTTTATAATAGTCTTTACATTCAATTTGTAATGATAAGTATGAAACTGTAGATATGATGCATTTTATTTGACTTGACATGCACATAGTATTTTTGCTGTTTTGCAGGGATGGGTATGAGTATCTTTTGATTGAGCGTATCCTTAAGGAAGTTTCCCAAAAGATTAATCGTAGACTTTTACATGTTGCAAATTATCCAGTTGGATTGAAGCCTCGAATGGATAAAGTAATGTCACATCTGAATCATGGGTCTGATGACGTAGTCCACATGATAGGTATATGGGGAACTGGTGGTATAGGAAAAAGTACAATTGCCCGAGCAGTATATAATTCCATTAGTGATCAATTTGATGGTTTCTGTTGTTTTCTCGAAAATGTGAGAGAGAATTCAGATAAATATGGCTTAGTACATCTCCAGGAGAGGGTTCTCTCAGAGATATTCAGAGACGAGATCACGTTGGGAAACTTGAGTAATGGAAAGTCAACAATGGAGAGAAGGCTCTGTGGCAAAAAGGTTCTTTTGGTTCTGGATGATGTTGACCAAACGGGACAGTTGCAAGCTATTGTTGGAGAACCTAATTGGTTGTGTTTGGGTAGCAGAGTTATCATTACAACACGCGACAGTGGCTTACTAAGGAAGCACAATGTTAACGTAACATATGATGTGGAGGAGTTGAGTGACTATGAAGCTCGTCAATTGCTTACTTGGAATGCTTTCAAAGTTGACAAAGCTGATACAAGGTATACCACCATTTTAGACCGTGCAATGCGTTATGCTTCCAGGCTTCCATTGGCTTTGGAAGTAATAGGTTCCAACTTGTTTAGAAAAGGGGAAGAAGAATGCATGCTTACATTAGATCAGTATGACAAATATACAGATAAAGAGATCGATGACATTCTTAAAGTAAGCTATGTTTCCTTGGATGAAGATGAGAAGAAAGTTTTTCTTGACATTGCTTGCTGTTTCGAAGGATATAAATTGTCCGATGTTGAAAATATTCTACATGCTCATCATGGTTCACCTATGAGACTTAGTATTGAATCATTGATTGAAAAGTCTCTCATAAAAATTGATGATTATCTTGTGACATTACATCAATTGATACGGGACATGGGCAGAGACATCGTGCGGCAAGAATCACAAGAGCCTGCGAAACGTAGTAGGTTATGGTTTTGGGAAGAAGTAGTCCAAGTTTTAGAACAAAATAACGTGAGTAAGACAGCTTTTGTTCGTTTGAGTTTTCGTTTGTAGTTTTGGTTTTTCTCTTATAATTATACTACACTTGATGTATTTTTATTTATCCATCTTTTCTAATATTCTGTTGACAGTATCAATTCACAATTGGTCATTTTTATCTTCACAATATGTTATCAATTTGCAATTTGTCTGATATATATGTTCCCAATATATTCATATATTGTTATTGACTGGTGACTTTCTTAAAAGGGAACTAGCAATATTCATATCTTAATTCTGGATTTTCCCAAAGATGAAGCACACTTGCAAGGAACCAATGGCGAAGTAGTGAATTGGGATGGTGAGGCCTTCAAGAAGATGGACAAACTCAAAACACTTATTATTCGAAATGGTCGTTTTTCCACAGGCCCCACACATCTTCCAGATAGTTTAAGAGTTTTGAAATGGCAAGGATATCATTCACCATCTTTACCATGTTATTTTTATCCAATGAAACTTTCCGTACTTGAGTTGCCTGATAGCCATTTAGAGTCATGTGAACCAATCCAGGCAAGTCTGTACCTGTGTATATCATTTTATAATTAAATTCACATTAATTTCCTATGATTATTGATTCATTTTTCTCTTTAATGTTTTTATTTTTTATTTTTTGTAGGCATTCACAAATTTGAGAATTTTGAATTTTAGCAACAGTGAATCTATAACTCAGATACCTGATGTATCTCGTGTCGAAAATTTAGAAACACTGTCATTTAGAGATTGTGTGAATTTAACTGAAATTCATGAATCAGTTGGACGTCTGGGTCACCTTAAGATATTGGATGCTTCTGGTTGCAAGAATCTGAAAACTTTTCCACCCATCATATTGACCTCTCTTGAACAGTTCAATCTTTCACGTTGTTCAATTCTTGAGAGTTTCCCAGAAATATTAGGGAACATGGAAAAAATAACTGAACTTCGTATAACTGGGAGTTTCATAAAAAGATATCCATTTTCAATTCAAAAGCTTACTCGGCTTCAAAAGTTGAAACTGCAAATGTGTGGAATGGTTCAGTTACCTAGTAGCATTTTCATGTTGCCAGAACTAAGTTTGATGCATGTTTCTGAGTGTCAAGGGTTGGTTTTATCTGAAGAAGACAAAAGTAAAGAAATGGCGTCCAAGTCTTCAAATGTGGATCATCTTGTTCTCTCAGACTGCAATATATCCACTGACTTCCTTCCAAAAGGTCTTACTCATTTTTCTAATGTGAAAGATTTAAACCTATCGAAGAATAATTTCACAACTCTTCATGCATGGATCAAAGACTGTCACTTTTTGAGGAATCTTACGCTGGATGATTGCAACCAACTACAAGAAATTAAAGGGATTCCAAGGAAATTAGAAAAACTTTCTTTGAAAGGATGCAAATTCTTGAGATGCTTAGACCTCACAATTCTTCCTGATTGCACTGCTGAATGTTGCTCTCTGAAGGAACTGATTTTGGATGATTGTAGGTGTCTTTTAGAAATTAAGGGGCTTCCTAAAAACTTGGATAATTTCTCTGCAAAAAGCTGCACATCCTTGACTTCCCCTAGTATGAACATGTTATTTAATCAGGTTCTCTCTTTATCCTTGTTTTCTCTTTTAATTTAGTATTTATGTTGACTTTGTACTCGTATTTGGAATGTCTGGACATGTAGATTGGTTGATGCTTTGGAGGAGAAAAATATACTGGACAGTTTGGTGATTTGATTGAGTAGCTCAGTCTAACTTACAGCTACTTTGCATAACATTAAAGTGCATGATGCCTATTTATTAGATTTTTATGACCGCCACAACAACCCAACAACAACAACGCCTTATCCCACTAAGTAGGGTCGGCTACATGAATCAAACGACGCCATAGTGTTCTATTAAAAATCATGTCTTTCTCAACTCATTAATCTCTAGATCCTTCTTAATAGTTTCTCTTATAGTTTTTCTAGGTCTTCTCCTATCTCAAGTGACTTGAATCCTCTCCATCTGATCTACTCTCCTTACTACATAATCCAAAAGTTTTCTCTCTACATGCCCAAACCACCCAAGTCTAGTTTCTACTATCTTTTCTACTATAGGTGCTACCTCTAATTCTCTCTCTAATGTTGTCATATCTAACTCTATCCTGTCTAGTCTTACCACATATCCAACGCAACATCCTCATCTCATCTATACTTAACTTATGTTCATATTGGTTCTTTACCGCCTTACACTCTGTCCCGTACAACATCGAGGGTCTTACCGATATACGATAAAAAAATTCCCTTCAACTTGAGCGTTACTTTCACATCACATAAAACACCTGAGACACTCCTCTCTCACCCTGAGATGACAATAGTTCCATTCCAATTTTCATTCTGTTTCCTCATCCCAAACAGGTTCCATGGGTTGTGACTAAGGTTGGAATTCCTTGAGCGCTTCTTGAATGTCCACACAATGTATTATGGTAACTTCATTAAGAGCACACCCTCCAAATCTTTTGCAGCCCTAGATATCTCCTCCTCCTCCTCCTCCTCCTCCTCAAGTATAATGGGCCTCAAAATATTGTTTGACGTTGTTCAGCCATCAATTAACCCCGTCTCTGTTAAATGTTGGTATCAATTAACCTCGTCTCTGTTAAATGTTGGTATCTTCATATATTTCTCCTTGAGTTCCCTCCGGTAACTCACAAGATTTCTCTGCAATTCTTCAAGAATCCGCCTCTCCATTCCTGAACAACCCACGTGCAGCTCTTGGATCAACTTCAAGGTGCAATACCCACGATTCTAAGATCGGAACTGTGATACTATTTGAAATAACCCAAATTCCAGAAAAATGTTGCCGAACTTCAATTATCTGGATTCCGTGCATTGCCCAATCGGAACTGTGATACTATTTGAAATAACCCAAATTACAGAAAAATGTTGCCGAACTTCAATTATCTGGATTCCATGCATTTCCCAAATGGCCAAAACTCTCCTCTCTTGATTAACACCACGCGTCAAATTTTCTAGACTAAAATCTTCACTTTTATTATGATCAGTAAAATCCGTTCCTATCAAATTTGTGTCAATTCATATGGATGTCTCAATGATTTTAGCGAACTTTTAACAGTTCTATACTTATGATTGACAGGAATGGGTAGAGGCTGGAAACAAAATGTTTGTTTCCCCAGGAAAAAAAATTCCAGAATGGTTTTCGCGCAGTGCAAGAGGAGGGTCAATGTCTTTCTGGTTTTGCAACAAATTCCCTGCCATTTCTCTGTGCCTTGTTATAGAGCTGGCAGATGAGCAATGTATCGAGCTCAAGTTTAGGCCCAAAGTATTCATCAATAATACACAGTCCCCTGTATGCCAGAGAGTTTACGAGTTCATGATAGAAACTGATCATATAATTTTGCTGAAGTTTGAAGATGTGGACATAGTGTTTGAAGATGATAAGTGGAATCGTGTGGACGTTTCATACGCTGATCATATTACCAACAAGAAGGTCTCAATAAGACGGGTTGCTAGGTCTAGTGGAATCCATGTATTAGCAAGTGATCTGGGGGATGTCCAATTTAGTCCCCCTCAAAACAAGTTACATGTGATCCAAACTGAGGGTCCGCAAAAAATAGCAAAGGTTAAAATTTCTTCTTGATTCTTTTCTCTTTTATTCCATTACTATCTCACTCAAGTTCTCATTTCTTTTTTTCTTTTTTTAAATTTTCTCCAGAATGTGACAGAGAAATCCTATGAAGATCAGAATATGGTGCTACCTTTGCCCATTCTCACGTTGACCCAACCTCCACCTCCGCAGACTGATAAGGAAAAGAACTTAGCCCCTCAACCAATACTTCCAATTAAGAAGCCTTTGGAGGATGTCAAAGGAGAAACTCCAGGAAGTGTTCCAAAGGATGAAGTTTATGCTACTACAATTCAAAATGACCCTCCGGTCATTGAAACATGTCATGAGGGTGATGATGTCCAACTTGAATTGGTATCAGTTGACAAAATTCAATCTGATCAAGGATCTTCTTTAAACACTAGAGGTTCTGATTCAGCTGATCCCTTCAACCAGGGTTATATAAAACTCTCTGATAGTGACCAGGAAACCATATCTCCTTGGGCGAAATCTGAAGAGTCTTCTTCCAATACTAAAGTTTCTCAATCAGATTATCCCATGGATCATCAGGTTGATGGAAAACTCATTGTTAATAGCCAGGAAACCATGTCTTCTGGGGTGAGTTCTGGAAATGCATCTCTTGTATCAATTAGAGAGGCTATCAATGACTTGGAGCTGTTAATGGCTAAGGACTTATCTGAAGCCACTGCTGATCCTACAACACTGTCTCGACTTCATCAGCTGTTGGATCTATTGAGTAGAAGGACAGTTGAGGTGCAAGAGTCTATTGGGGAGTTCAAAAAAAAGGCTCTTGCATCACTCGAAGAATTCCAATCCACTGTTGACCCTGTGAATAAACTGAAGAATTTTGAGAAGCAATTGGATATAATTCAACAAGAGACTGTCACAGGAAAGGATCGACGAAATGACCTCAAAAACTTGATAAAAAAAGCTTATATGGCCAGCAAGGACGAAAATCAGAGGAAGAAAGAGCTAGAGGCAGAAATTGCCATTTTAAAGGCACAACGAGCTACAAAAGAAACCGACCTCCGACAACTTGTCTTGAATCTCAAGAATAAGGAAGATACACTTTCAACCTATTCATTGAACTGGGATCCTTTGAACAAAAATGCTCAAAAGCTATTAGAAAAAGCTGATGAATTATTCGCTTCAAGCAGTGAGATAAAGGATAAGGGTGAAGCCGCTGAAGGAAAGCAGAATATGCTCAAGTCAACATGGTCTTTTGACATAACTGAACACCTTAGTAAAATTAAGCATAACATTTTTGGTCTAAATGACTAAGTTTATATTTGTTTTGTTTGTAGTTAGAAAACTGCAGGGTGGGTTTAAATTTAAAGTAAATAAAGATTTTTGCAGAGATCAACATTCATTAAGGATCCTTTCAAATAGCATGAGGTAGCTGTGACTATCAAAAAACAAAATTTGATTGGGTCTTTGTGCATGTAAAGTATGCCTTAAATAATCAATAAAATTCACACACGAGTGGAGTGGTCGGGGCTCGAACCCCGGTCACGATGATATTATGTCTATTATATAGCCGTAGAGGCTTTGGGTGTGGAAGATCCACTTCCCTAAAACTATTACCTTATTTTGTCAATTTTATCAGTTTTTCTTCAATTTACCGGAATGGAGTATTGAAGAAGCTTTACTGATCCTAGAATTTTACTACATGAGTTTGTGCATCTGCAAATAAAAACCGAAAAGTGCAATATTAATTTGTAATATTGGCATAGTTTTTTTTTCCTCCCATTTTAACAAAGTATTATTTGTATAGTTATTATAAAATTCCCATGCTCATCCCTTTGAAATCATCTGAAAACCATTTTATGAGCTCATTCATAGAGATTAAAGAGCTCAATATTCTTAGATTTTGTGATTGTAACATCTTTCCAATTTCTCCATTATAATGTGTTTGATTTTGTGGTAACTAAAATCTCGTGCAATATATAATGTGCGTCCCCTGGAAACCCAAAAATATTTTAAAAAATATAAAATTCTAGCCATGGAAAAGATAAAAACGTGAACGAACATTTAAATGTAAATATTTTCCTTTTTGTGTGAAATTATTAGATCAGGTCTTATGCCTCTAGTCTCTGTACTTTTTTTTTGTTTTGTTTTGTTTTTATTTATTGGATTTATATCTCTGTTTGTTGATTAAGAGCGAATTTCAGTATTCACACACATAGGGATACGTTCATGATGGTTTATCAAAGAATTCTATCGAACCATAGAGACCGCATTTTAGTTCAGTTTGTTCTTATGTTTGCAGAAATTCAAAACGGAGTTGATTAAAAGTCGTTCGTTAATAAAATAGTGAATAACGATTTAACAAGAATAGAGAAAGTTGTGTTGGGATTAGCTGTAGGTAACTTCTCATCTAATGGTTCATTTATGATGCAAATATAACTCCACATATTCCTTGTTGTACGTTTCCATGTCTGCCAAACAACGTGAAATCCATGGTTTCAATCGACTTTCCATGCTGAGCAAAAGAGTCGATTGATTCAATGATAAATAACTGGCTGGATAGTTGAATATGAATATAAACATAACCATGTGTTCTTTTTAGCAAACCTAACCGTGTATATCTAGGCATTAGTATCTATACATGGTTTAAAACATGACCCTTAAGTAACACGTCTATATCTCGTACTTGCTAAATCATAATATCGTTTTCAGAGTGCACATCGGCTTAAAACAAATCCCTTAAAAAACGTAGTAAAATTTAGTGTTAAATATGTTTTTGGTCCCTATAAATATATCAACTTTTCGTTTTAGTCCCTCTAAAATTTTCCTTCAACTTTTAGTCCCCTAAAAATTTTCCATCTTCACTTTTGGTCCCTCCTTTAAAGTAAACTCATATGTAGAATTCATATTTTTGAATAAAATTTTGTAGAAAAATTCATAATATTATAAGAATCACTCCAAAAAATAATTTTTTTTTAACAAAACATGAATTTAATATGAAGTTTTATATTTTTGACGGTTAAAAATTGATATTTAATTTATGTTTTGTTAAAAAATTCTAATTTTTTTGGGAAAGTTTTTTACAATATTATACACATATCTGCACAATTTCATTAATAAATACTAAAATTAACTTAAAAATAGGGACCAAAAGTAGTGATTGAAAATTTTATAGGAACTAAAAGTTGAAGGAAAATTTTAGAGGGACTAAAACGAAAAGTTGATATATTTATAGAGACTAAAAACATATTTAACCCTAAAATTTATGTGTTTTAGTTCGATTTTCAAAAAAGGAATTCAAAATTTGATCCAATCTTAATGGCTTTTTTTTCTTCACAAATGAAGATACAAGATATTCATTAATGTTCGATTTTACATGGTTTTCAATTTATATATTTGATTTAGGGTCTATTTGAATTGCCCTATTTGAGTTTATCTCCTTACATAAGTTTTGTGAGACTCTTTGGATGGTCTTATGAAAACAAGTTATGACACTTTTCATAAGCTTTATTCAACTTAATACCACAAGTTCAACAAGATGGTTTATAAAAATAAGGGTCAATATCTTAAATAGCCCTTGTAATTTGGGAGAGGTCTAAAAAAATAACCCCTGTCAAATGAAAAACACATATCTCATCTATTTAATTTTGGATTCTTCATATTTTAACGTTAAACAAGGGCTATTTTCAAACCTTTTAACACTTTATAGAGGGTACTTTCATATTTCGCCATAATACTTTTTTCACAAAATGAGGGTAAAATATAAAGAATCCAAAATTACAAAGGCTAAATACGCGCTTTTTAATTTTAGGGTTAATTAAATTTTTAGTCCTTATAAATATTCACAATTTTGTTTTTAGTCCCTACAAAATAAAATCACACTTTTTAGTTCCTGTGACATTTTCCTTAAGCATTTTAGGGACCAAAAATATTGATGGAAAAATTTTATAAGGACTAAAAATGCTGATGGAAAATTTTATAGGGACTAAAAAGTGCGATTTTATTTTGTAGGGATTAAAAACAAAATTCTGAATATTTACAGGGACCATTTACTTAATTAACCCTTAATTTTACAAGAGTTATTTTTAGATCTCATGCCAAATTACAGGGTTATTTGAGATATTAATTCTAAAAACAACTTAAAACATATAAAAAAACAAGGGTTAAATATGTTTTTGGTCCCTACATTTTGTCCTCCTTTGATAAATAGTCCTTACATTTCAATAAATGTTTTTAAAATCCCTACATTTTTCCTCCGATAGCACAAATAGTCTCTGCTGTCAAATAATTAACGAGAAGCAGACGTGACAGCTAGTGGACACCATTTTTTTAAGGGTTAAATATGTTTTGAGTCCTTATATTTTGCGTGACTTTGAAGAATAGTCCTTATATTTCAATAAATCTTTTTAAAATCCCTACATTTTTCCACCGTTAACAAAATTGGTCCTTGTCGTCTATTGTCACTGACCAGACAAACAGAACATGCCACATAGATGCCACCAAGGATATTTTAGTCATTTCCAATAAAGTGCAGGGGCATAATTCACCTTTACCAAAAACTTTACTCACAAAAATTCCAACTTTAACTGCGATCTGGTCCTCACAGCGTGAGAGAGAAGAGGATGTCGCCAGCAGCGACAAGAGTGAGAACAAATATGAGCAAATTGATGTTGGAGAGGACGGTGGTGGATGAGAATGGGTGTGTGGGGCTGATGGTGGTTGGGGTGAAATAGAGAAAACGTGGAGAGATGATGAAGATTAGAGAGAAGGTGCAGTTGAAAAATCAATTATCCCCTTGTACTTTATTGACAATTACTAAAATGTCCTTGATGGCATCTATGTGGCATGTTCTATTTGTCCGGTTAGCGAAAATGGACGACAAGGACCAATTTTGTTAGCGGTGGAAAAATGTAGGGATTTTAAAAACATTTATTGAAATGTAAGGACTATTCTTCAAAGTCAGACAAAATATAAGGACCAAAACCATATTTAGCCCTTAAAAGAATGGGGTCCACTAGTTGCCACATCAACTTCTCGTTAATTATTTGACAGCAGGGACTATTTGTGCTAACGGAGGAAAAATTTAGGAATTTTAAAAACATTTATTGAAATGTAAGGACTATTTGTCAAAGGAGAGCAAAATGTAGGGACCAAAAACATATTTAAGCCAAAAAACAATTGTCATCACTCGACTACTTCACATTGATAACCCCAAAATTATTTTATCTCAATCTGTTTTATAATATCAATATCTTTTGGATATCATTAAATATTTTGAGAAATCCTTACTCCAAAAATATAATTAGCATGTTTACCGCACGGGCCAAAGATTTAATTTTAAACATTCGGAACATATCTCTTATACTTTTAACATTTATGGAGCAAGTACATAATCAAATAATTTACAAACTTTAAAGATTTTGTCATGTCCAAAAATAAGGTCTTATATGCGCAGGTTACAAGTTCAAGTCTCGCTGGTTCTTTAGAGGGTGCTAATTGAAATTTTTTTTACCAGTATTTCTTAATTTTATATTTTAAATACCCCAAATCTTTTACAGTTCAACAAAGTTAAAACTTACAAGTTATCTTCTTTTTTTTTTAACAATCACAAGTTGTTTATACTTTATATACATATAAACATAAAATCACAAGTACCCTTTTTATTCGATTCATGTACATATGTATCCACTCCTACATGTGAAGAGGAGCGGATATTCCCGACGTCCGTTTGGTGCAATACTCAAATCAACTAAACAGGGTGCGACCTTGAAGCTGCTGGCAAACACAACCCATACAAGTCGAATGAAGTTACGAAACAAAAATATACACAAAAAGTCATGTGCTTCATACTCATTTATTTTATTCTATTATTAATCTGTAGTTTACTTCTTAATGTAGTTCAGTCCAAAAACATTGGAACACCACTCCACCAACTCTCTTCATTTCGTTTCTAATCCTAACACTGTCACTGCACACGTAGACCTTGCGTCATTTTTGCCCCTCTTGTTCTAATATATTAGTACTGTAATAATAAAGTGTGTCAATTCTCCCCAACTCTTAATCTCAAAAGGAGCATTTCAATAGCCAAAAAATAAGAAAAAGTACAATAAACATGTTGGTGCTAATCAATTCCTTAAACAAAATTAGACACAAACACTTTATTTCTGACCTTCAATTCCTTGATAACTGATATGGTTGGATACAAATCAGAATTTAGTTAATATATTACATAAGAATAACAATAAACAAAAATGCAGGAAGTACAATCCAACATAGAGCCCACCAAACACATAGCATAACACACATGATTCCAACCTTTGATTGAAAGTACTTTATTAGTAACTAATCCAACACTCAATAATCGTCATTCTTTCTCTTTTTCCCTCTTCTTTTATCAGCCTCCGACTCTTCCTTCTTCTGGTTAGCTAAAGGGTTTACCACGAACCAGTCATCGTCCGAATCTTCCTCCTCCAGCTTAGCTAAAGCTTTGATTCGCTTATTTTCATAGTGTGCTATTATATCACGCCTTCTCGCGGCCTTGCTAATCTTGTTCACTTCATATTTCTTCTGCAAGTATAGAGATTGATATACTTAAGAATTCAAATATGCACATAGAAACTAGTAAATTTGTGAACCTGGTATCAAAAGCATTACTTGCCTCGAAGTATTTAGGATCACGTCCCCAGGACGTATAAAGCTTTACGGGGCTTTCTACTATGAATGTAGCATCTTTATCTTCATCCTGAAGCCCATAATCATCAAAAATATCTGTTTTGGTGAATGATAAAAGCAACGGGTGAGCTTGTTGTATTAATATACAACAAAATAGAAGAGAGACGGAACATCAAAAAACAATCTAGGGTTGATTTCCCAAACAAGAGTATGCAGATTCATTCATCATATAACAGGTAAGTCAAAACAAAAGAAATGTATGGTTCAAAATCATGAGAGATGGGTGAAATGCATGCATGTTAATTGAAATGCAAAGAACATATTAAATACATGAATATTCAACAAAGACAATAAAGAACATAGAATTGAGTTTACCCGGTTCAGGCACTCCATCTATTTCCTCATCTGACATGATACCCTCGATCGGCTGCAGCTGGAAATATGAACTATCAAAATTCTTAAAAAAAAGAAAAAAGAAGCCCTAATTCAAAGGTTTTAAACCCTAATCCGAGAAAGATTTGATTGAATGTTTCCAACCCATCACAGAACATATTCGAATATTTAGGGTTTAATTTAATCAAAACACACTCAATCAATTTCTCAATTCATCAAAGGCAAAAGAATTATGAATCAACTAAAATGAAAATACCTTGAGCAAATTAATAATGTCGCGCGTGCGTAGATAGATACAATAGGAACGTGAAAATGCAAACAATATTTGATCTCAAAACGAAGGAGGGAGAAGATAGAAGAAGAAAACGCTATGAATGAATGACAATCTGATTAACGTTACCATATTTTACACATCCCACGTAATTTCCACCTCATTATACCATTATAATGTTATTATTATCATATTAATTTAAATAATATGACGTGTTATATAATTACTTTACACATCCCTTCCTTTTTTTTTTGGGTGTAATTTTACACATCCCTTCAATCATTTTTTGTGACAATAATAGTATTCATGTTAAAGAAACTAAATATATAAAAGAAATTGAATGTATAGTTTATATTGAGTTCTTTTACATGTGCATATGGAATTTTTGTGATATAGATAAATCTTTCAATGATATACAAATTATGCATGATGGAGAAAACATGCTTGCTATCTCATTTGATGTTAAAAAATTGCGTTGAAATAGCAAACTCAGTTGAAAAAGTCATGTATAATCTCAAGTTTTTGGTGGAAAAGGTTCTATTTGAGAATTGAGTTTGGAAGAATTTGACAATCTCCATTTTGTGAATAAAATGATATTGGACTTGATTTGAAATGACTGCAATACAAACAGCTTTGTTTCTCTGAAGCAAAATGATACTGAATTTTGTGTAGCCCATAATTCAGAAATCTCAGATATTGCTTCATTTCTTTTTGATATCCAAGGGTATTTTGCGCGAGAATCATGATCATTTTGTTGCAATCTCTGAAATAATCACATTAGTATTTGTTCTGAAATTTGAGAATGAAGATATTGATTTTCTAATGGAATCAATGAATCTTCATTTTGTTTATTTCATTTTGTTTTCCGTTCACTGGATATGTCATTTCTTAATGGCTGAATTATGATCAGTGACTGGTATCGTTCTTCTTTTTGTTCTACAAACGTGTTAAGGAGCGATCGACGCGCTCCAAGGAATTTTCACAGTTCACTCCTGGTGCTCAGTCCTTTGAGGTGAACCCAACAAATGATATTATACATTGATACTTGCTATTGCAATTTGAAAATTATGGAAAAAATAGGGTTTTGGGCAGGTGATATTATTCATGACCTTCATTCTTAGCTTATCTCTTTATTCCGTACAGGGTTTTCAAGGCCGAAGTGCAGCTAGAGCTGATAGTCCGGTTTCCTTCAGCGATGATGAAGATGCCATGCCAACATCAAGCTCAAAACCAAGCACCAGAGGTCGGAAAGGATCTGTTGCATCTCAAACTACAACCAGAGGAAGAGGAAGGGGAAATAAACCTTAAATTAGGATTACAAATTCATCATTGACAGAAACATCTTGGCCAAATTTCTCTAGGTCACTTTGCCTATCAGGTTCATTGTTTACACATGTTTGAGTCGATTCACCCACAATGGAAAAGTTTCTTGAAGAAGCCACCAAACTGAAACCAGAAAAACCTCCAACCCTGTTGTCATTATTTCCTTCACTAACAATAGAAATGCTATTTTCCTCTGCAGGAAACATAGATAACTCCAACTTGCTAGATAAAATCCCTGAATCCATGTGGTCACCACTAGTGTTGGTTGTGGAGAAATTTCTTTCCCTATGGTACTTTAATTTTATTAAGCTTTTTCCTGCTCAATTAGTTTTGCTTCTTATGTGTGTTTAGCTTCTATGTCCATATTGAACTTTACAATTACTATCTAGGTACAGCATGAACCTTGACTCTTATAGGGTAATTTGATGAAATATTTATGGCATGGGGCCAAAAACATATATAACATGTTTGTTAAATTTGAATGTTTAGACTAGACATAGTAGTCCTGATTGCAAAGAGATATGGGAGATGAAAAACTTTGATGTGGTCATATACAATTTGTGATTAGGTAGACATTAGAAAAAAATGGAAAAGTGATGATATTGTAAAAATATTAGGAAAATTCATTGGAAAGAAATGTGTTTTTGCCTTGATCAAACTCAATATATAGAAAATCCGACAAATATGTTGGAAACAGTTTGGGGATAACTGCAAGGTATGAATAGTTTAATCTCTATCGAGTTAATTTATTTTGACCATTTGGTAAAGGATGGAAGGAGAATGGGGTTACATGTTGTGTTTAAGGGCTTATTTGGATTGGTTTATTTGAGTTTATCTACTTGTGTATGCACTTGTGATACTGTTTGTAAGAGCTTATGAAAACAATTTATGACATGTCCATAACCTGTTTCTAACTCATTTCCCTAAGCTCCTCAAGTATAGCTTATGAATATAACTCATAGCTTATTTCAATAAGCTCTCGAGGACATTGTTTAAATTCAGAATCAGCACAATACATTGAATGCTATTCGTATGAATTGTCTGTTACCATGCAAAAGAATAGTCTGTTTAAGTTATTGAACTTATTTTCTTGGTGGATCCTATTCAATGCACATTGTATGACAGATTTGATTAGAGATCATGCACATGAAAAAAAAGCTGTCTTTCTTTTCCCTCCAGAGTTTCACATTGCGAAAGAGTTAAATAATGGAACTGAGATAATAGTAATGACGAAACTTGCGAAAACCATGAGTTAAATCAGAGATGCTTCGTAGAGGACAGGTATTGGAATTATCAGTGTTAGATTGAGAAAATATTATTTTCTTTTAATTATCAGGTGCTTTTGTGTTTTTAATTAGGTTGGATATCTCAAATCTGAAAGGAACCTTCTTGCAGAAGTTGATAGCAATTGCATTGTAAAAATTTATTGTTCCTTTCAAGATGACGAGTATTTATATCTCATAATGGAGTGTCTACCCGGTGGAGATATGATGACGTTGCTGATGCCGAAAGAAGTACTGACTGAAGATGAAGCTAAGTTGTATATCGGGGAGACTGTGCTATTCATAGAGTCTATTCGTAAACATAATTTATTACTATCTATTCATCCCAAGATTCTTAAGCTGTGCTCATTGGGTTCTTCAGGTCTGTTCATAAATTTTTGTATTTTCATTAGTTAGTCCTCTAATACAGTTTCAAATTTATAACCAACCATTTTTTGAGTTGTCTTTCCCGTTGATCAAGGAGTGGAATATGAACATTGTTTGATAAATTTTAGTCTTTCTTTCCTTTTCAATAGTATAAGTATAGCTAAGCCATTTTTTAAAGGCAACCTGTGCTCTAAAGCGTTGTTTTTCCCATTGTGCATGCGTTGTAGTCTACAATAGACAAGACGGTCTTACCTTGTCTGTAATGTGAAAGATACTGATTTGACGACCCGAATCTGTAATCTCCTAATTACATGGCAGCAACTCCATCTGTTACAATGTTTGTGTGTTCGGACTCTTTTAAGTTTACATCATATTGATAGTCATCTGGGTACAAGACTGCTGTTGTTTTTGCATCGACACTTTGGTTTTGTAGCTTGCTTGGATTCTGTAGACGCATGTCTCCTTCTACTAACATGCTCTTTCTTGCACCAGGTGTTAGATACCCGTGGACATTTGTTGGTTGCCTTGGGGTATGGTTTATGGCTGTCGATGGTTCTTATCTCAGAAATTGTCCAGACATTCATCTTAGCAGATTTCTGTTACTATTATGTCAAGAGGTTAACATAGTTTGTACAACCCTGCATCTTGCACGGGCTTGTTGGTTAATAATATTTCGCCGATTAAAAAAAAAAAAAAGTTTGTACAACCCTGCATTTAATCAGGTCTACTTCACTATTTTCTAAACAAATGAATTGCTATATAAATTATAAGAGTTTTTAATAATTAAATTTCTATTCCACAGTTAATG
>Ga0228711_1001815_pt1 | contig 32075 bp, 24 predicted proteins | sample MedpolnodulmetaG_2_FD_177996 | JGI IMG/M metagenome (GOLD analysis project Ga0228711, IMG submission 177996) | Root nodule microbial communities from Medicago polymorpha collected in Santa Monica, California, United States - brown nodules | ecosystem: Host-associated > Plants > Roots > Nodule... | reverse complement strand
GGTCGGTTGAAAGAGGGAGGTAGATTTTGTTCAGCTTGGTGGCGGTCTATATGTAGGCCGCGTGAAGGGGTAGGCGAGGGGATAGGCAATTGGTTTGATATTAACACTAGGAGGGTTGTTGGTGATGGAAGGAGAACCTTTTTCTGGCATGATATTTGGGTGGGGGAAGTTCCTTTAAAATTTAAATTTCCCCGCATTTTTGACTTGTCTCTTCATAAGGAGTGTTCGGTTGAGAAGATGAGGAGGATGTTAGGGGCGGTTGATGGGAGGGAGAGGTTGTGGCGTCGGCGCTTGTTGGCGTGGGAGGAGGAGAGTGTGCGGGAGTGTTCCATATTACTTTTGAACATTGTTTTGCAATATACTGTAGAAGATACTTAGAGGTGGCATTTAGATCCCATCCATGGATATTCGGTGCGTGGGGCTCACCGTTTTCTCACAACTTCGGGTGAATTGGCAGATAGGTCTCAAGTTATCGACGTTTGGCATAAACATATCCCTTCCAAGGTGTCTGTGTTCGTTTGGCGCCTTCTTCACAACAGACTTCCTACCAAGGATAATTTGGTGCGGCGGAGTGTTCTTTTTCACACAGATGCGGTGTGCGTGTCCGGTTGTGGGAGTAGTGAAACAGCAACACATCTTTTTTTTGGATTGCAACGTATTTGGGTCTCTTTGGTATCATGTCTGGCTTTGGTTGGGTATCTCCTCGGTTCCATCAAGTGACCTTCATCAACACTTTATCCAATTCATTAATATGGCGGGTTTGCCTAGATCCACACATATGTTTTTTAAAATCATTTGGTTTACCTCTGTTTGGGTCATTTGGAAGGAAAAGAATGATCGTGTGTTCAACAATAAGGCATCCATTCCCTCCATTCTCATTGAAAAGGTTAAACTGACATCTTTTTTGTGGCTGAAATCGAAACAGGCAACATTTATTTATAGCTATCATGTCTGGTGGAATCAACCGCTCCTCTGTATGGGCGTCCACTTGTAATTGTAATTTATTCACCTGTTTTGGTCTTTTGGCCGTGTTGTGCTCTATTTAGCACCTTTATTGTACATACTCTTTCGTGATTCCCCCTTGCACGCCTTGTGCGGGGTAAATCACCGTTGTTAATATATATCAGTTTTGTTTGTTCAAAAAAAAACCCAATGAAACCTGGTGTGACCCGGCCGGGTCAGTGGGCGGACCGCTGAACCAGTTTAGCCCACCCGACCCCTTTTTCCATTTATTTTTTTTTAATAAAAAGGCACAACATATATAAAGACAAAAACCTTAGTAACACATACTCCCAACCCAAATGCCATTTTCAACCGCCGTTCTCCTCTCCCATCTCAACTGATTAAGATGATGAATATGGATATCAAGACTATGATAATTTGATTCTGTAATACCCCGCTCGTTAAGTTCAAGAATTTAACAGTCGATGTATCAGAGGGAGAATGTCCAGGAAGGTTATAGTAAGACGGAAGGTACTATTATGCAGTGTCAGATGAATACGGGGTAAACTATCTGTGTCGGAATGAGAACGATTAAGATTAAGGGCATTTTAGTATTTTCACGCAAAGGGTATTTAAGCATGTTGGGACCAAGAACCTTCATTTTTCATGTTGTTTCTCACTCTAGAACACAAGAGAAGAAATTCTCTCCTCCTTCTCTCTAGAAAGCGCCCCCATCCTTCCCTCTTCAAGCAATCAAGTTATCAATGCATGCAATTGTAATCAAGCATGAATCATGGTGTCTTAGCAAGCAAGAAAGCAACAAGAGTTGATTGGGAGCTAAGGCTATGGAGGTATGATGAATCAAGAGCTAGGATTCATGGTTAGGGGTTAAAGTTGGGATTAAAGCTTGAGGAATGCTGCAAAACATCATGTGAGTTCTTTAGATAGCTTGAATCCCTTGGGCTGTTATGTATGTGGTGTGAGATAATGAATTGTTAGAAACTATGAACTTGTGGTTTAGGATCCCTTTTGCCATTCATTGTTGGATTTGTGTAAATTGTTAACATGCAAGGGACCTATCATGTTTTCCATGATTTATGGGTGTAATGTGATCATTAAAAGCTTGACTTTAAGGTTTTTATGTCAAAAATACGAATTTTGCATTTCTAGACTGACGAGTGCTCGCTTAAGCGTGCACTGCATGCTCAAGCGTGCACAACGTCGTAACTACAGGCTCTGCACGCTTACAAGTTTGCTTAAGCGTACTGACAAGCGAACTGCACGCTTGGGAGCACGCTTAAGCGTGCAGCACCTGCACAACATTTTTGAAAATACTTCTTGTGGTCCAGAATGCAATCCGATGCTTTTCTTTCCAAACTTTTGTAACTTTAACAAAGCCTCAATGTCAAGAAACTAATGCGCATTACATATTGACGTATTATAAACGAAATGCATGAGTAACATTAACATTTTTCAATGGTGAGTGGCACATGAGAGTACGATAATATTCGTAGTTATGCTCGGGTAGGAAACAAGTCTAAGAATGGGAAAACCATAGAGCCTCGACATAGATCGTTGAGAACTAGTATGTTAAGCCATGTAATGTTAAGATAAGCAAATGGTGGCTCACCGCTCAACGAGTAGATTACGGACTCGTGGTGACCATTCATATAAATTAAGTATAAGCTTCCATGTATGTCAAGACCATAAGTAAGATGTAGGTGTCGTGTCTTTCCGTTATCCACGCCAAGGGGGATACGAGAGGTTCTCGCCAGGGGAACGGGATAAGCTCCGCAAGGGGGGCCCGCACGCCACTGAGGGAGTCTGATGTACCTTAGCTAGGTTTTCATCGGTCATGTATGTGATTGTACTCGGGGTTACTCCACCCGATACACTCCGTAAAATGAACTCAGATAATAATGTTTGTTCAACGCTAACCTCTAACATAATGAATGAACATGACTATGTATGTTTACGATTTGATCATGATTATGATATGTTGTTAGACATGTACATGTTTATGCAAATAGAGAAATCCATGAAGTTATACCGAAGACGATCTTAGGACCTCCCCAATCGTCCGGTTAGGATCGTGTCATGAATAAGTTATGTTTAGATTTCGATACGCTTAGAGTATCTTGATATAGCGGTTTTAGGTTCCCTTAACCGCCATGACACGTATATGTATATGACAAGACCTACAATGCAAGTTAAGATGAACCCTAAGACGGACCTAGTATGCACGGCCGTCTAGGTAAGCAAGCCCACACACGTATAATCAACCGTCAGGTTGTATTGTAGACACGTGGTAACCCTAGGTTTCCCCCGAGGTTACCTATAGCCTAGGATTAGGTAGAACTCACTGAGACATTATGTCTCGTCCCAATCCTTATTTGTTTCAGATCAGCAGGTTGATTTAGCAGGATTTAGCAAGCTTGTAGCCGGATAGATAATCAGCAAGTGCTCGTTCGTACCGTTGTAGGATGTTATAGACTTTAAGGATGTATTTTCTATGTTTTGGATGAGTTATATTGTATTGCTGATTGTACGAACGCATGTTGTTGTATAAAATATTCATTCGAAGAATTTATGTTGTAAATTAATGTACCCAGTACTAAAGATAATGCACATGCTAAACTTTCTAGATACGTTTAGTGTGGGTATTACAGATTCCATTGACATAAATAATTTATGGGAAATGTTAACCAGTGCCCCCGGGGCACTAGTTAAGAAATTATAAAAGGAAATGTCTTCTCAAAAATTGTGTATTTTACTTTTTGAAACTTGAAAAAAGAGTTGCTCTTAATGTCGACTTTGTTTTTTCTTTCCATTTTTAGTTGCTTAACTATTGCCCCGGGGGCACTGGTTAACATGACTCATAGTTCATTGATTAGTGAATTGTTATAACTTATTTGAGTTTCTGTTTTTTGTTGACTATGTAACTTACTTGGGATTGTAAGTCTGTTATATTTTGATTTGCAACATGTTTAGAACATGTTGTGTTTTAAAGATGGAATCTGAATTATAACTTATTATTTGTGAGGTTTTTTATGCAGTAATATTGTTTAATGTATGAGTAATTTGAATTTGGATTGGAATTAGCTTGAATTTGATTTTCTGTTTTTTTATATCAAAATTTCATTCATGATGTAATTTTTTGTCATAAATATTTTTATATAGACCGGGTCAATAGTCATGCGGTCCGACCAGTGATCCACTGGTTCAACCAATGACCCAGTGACCCAATGCCTTGACCGGATCGATCACCAGTCCGGGTTTTAAAACATTGATATGAAGTGTAAGTTTAGCGATAATTAGAGTTTGATCATTTAATTGTAAGAGAGGCGGTTTAAATTTTATCTGAAACGTTTGTAAAATGACTCTTGGAGCTACTTTAATTTTAATCGTATATGGAACAAGTGACAATTCCAGAAAATTTGAGTTGTGAGGGTACCTTAAATTTGTAAAATTAGTCTTTTATAATATGATTTATTTATCTTCACTTAACTATTTTTTACTAGTTAAAAAATTATATTTTATCTCTGTGAGCTTACCTCAGTTGGTAGGGATATTGCATATTATATGCAGGGGATGGGGTTCGAACCCTGGACACTCCACTTCTCCGCATTTTAAATGTGTGAGCTCTAGCCACTATTCTAATTGACAAAAAAATATAATTATTAGTTAATATGATTAATAAAAACTTATACTATAGTTAACTAGCAAAAAGACGGGCACGTGCTCGTCTTTCCACTCTTTTTATTGCGTTAAGGTTTGAAAATTATTAACGGTGTTTTTTTTTATGAAATTTTGATTTTGATTAAAATTAAAAATATAAATGTTTGTTTCTTTCAAATTATAACAAACCAAACAAATCATGATTATCTATTTCAATGACATCAACAATATAACAAAAAAAATATAATCTATTTTTTTTAATGACACCAACAACAATCTTTATTATAAAAAAAAGTTAGTTAAGGGTATTATTGTGATAATGAAAAAGTAAGTATAAATATATTCATCTAGTTTGTTACACTTTTTGAATGATAAAGGGAAAAAAACATATATTCATATCATGTTTGTTACATTTTTTTTAATATTTAATTTTATTCTTATCTATTTGTTACATGTGTTATTTGTATTGAAAAATGAGGGTATTTTTGAAAAGAAAAATTCAACCCAAAAGAGCTGAAAAAGGTTGTTTTTTTTATATATAGTATAGAAGTATAGATACCTTTTTATTTAATTTATTTACGTTAAAGTGGACTAAGAAATTTATCTTAAAAAGATAGACCATACCATTTTTAGTAAAGAAAAATATTTTTATCTATATTATATCTAAATAAAATAACTTCTTTCAGCTCTTTTGGGTTGAATTTTTCTCTTTCTAAAAATACCTTTAATTTTCAATACAAATAACACATGTAACAAATATATAAGAATAAATTTAAATATTAACATAAAAGTGGAACAAATATAAATCTCCAATTTTTCTTTTATCATTTAAAAAGTGTAACAAACTAGATGAGTGTATCTATACTTACATTTTCATTATACCAAATATATTATTAAACAACATTTTTTTTATAATAAAGATTGTTGTTGGTGTCATTAAAAAAAATAAGAATTTAGATTATATTTTTTTGTTATATTGTTGGTTTCATTGAAATAGATAATCATGGTTAGTTTGATTTGTTATTATAATTTGAAAGTAAAAAACATTTATATTTTTACTTTTATTCAAAATTAAAATATCATAAAATAACACCGTTCATAATTTTCAAACGTTAGCGCAATAAAAAGAGCAGAAAGATGGGCACGTGAGTGTCCATCTTTTTGCTAGTAATAATAAAAAAAATGGACAACATATTTAATCTTTTATTAAAATTTACTAAAAATAGTAAAGCCCACCTTTGGACCGAATCTGTATTAGAAGTCCTTTTATATAAACCAAAATTAAATTAAAAAACACTTCTAGAAGCATGAACAATGACCATCCAGTACCACGGACCAGACGACCGCATCGAGACCATGGACACACTCTTAACCCTAATCCGGTGAAATGTAAGTAGTTTGTTCTAACCTTATAGAAAGGGGTCGCGACACAGTTTAAAAACCTCATGCCCCGCTCCATCAAATCTTGGGACGAACTATGCAAAAAATTCAAAGCCCGCTTCATATCATCAAGGCAACAACCAAAATCCTTTGACAACTTTACTACTTTTGTGAGGTAACCGATACTTACCAATGAGTTCCAATAGACCGCAAAGTATTGTTCTGTGTCGTTTTTTAAACTTATTAAAACACTATTCTAAGCTGCCAAATAGTTTAAGAGCACAACAACAACTAGTCGATGACAATATAGCCACAATCATATAACTTCTTTCAACTCTTTTAACCCTTATCTCACAAGTTAGACATTATATCGTATGATTCTCCAATTTCACGTGTTTCCTTTGGTGGAAGATCCTCTGGTAGTTCTATATTAATTTGTAGTAAGTTGTAACTTGTAAGTCACATGCTCATAGCATATATGAGCTTCAAATTAGTCATATATTCAATTCACATATGAGATATATATTTTAGCTTGAGATTGTATCTTAAAACAAGAAGGACAAGGGACTTGAACATTTTTCTACACAGAAGACGCATAACGAACTTGCCACAAAAAGGTACAGAACTCCAAAAGTGTAGGCATGGAATCCGATTATGGTATCTTAAAACAAGGTATGTCAATTTTTGCAGGACTTCAGGCGGAGCTGGTTGTCTCCGACCAGGAAAACTATACATCAAATTAAAAGAGGTAACCACTATTTATATAAAGTACAAAATGACGTAAAGTATGAAGGCAAGGCATTGAAAGGTTATATGCCATGGTATTTGAAGGTGAGAATTTCTTATACACACAGATGTTATTAAAAAGTAATTTAGATTTGGATCTTAGTCAACAATCACACATATTCAAGGAGTCGGTAGATACATCAATGGTTGTTCGATTGAGATGAGATTGTTCTAATTTAAAGTTCAATATTTTAAACTCACTTGGTTGGTCTAGTGGTATGTTGTCTTGGAACCTTGGAGTATGTTCCTTCTTAAAGTTTCAGGTTCAATTCTCTTCAATATCAATTTAGATAGGCTAATTTAACTTCTTCTATAAAAAATTCATTATTTTAATTAAATTAAAAAAAACAAAATTTAACTTGCATGATTTAAATCTAACGTCTATTGACGTGCTAACAAGATAAATATATGGGATTGTGAGTTGTGACAGAAGTCAATCTAATCCTAGTAATTCTTCTTTTCCATTTGAATAACTATTCTTTTGAGTTTTGATACGGTAATTGAATAAAATAAGTTATTTAAAAAAAAGAATAGAAAGATTAAATTAAAATAATAAGAAAAAATGTGACATTATATTTACCATGATACAAGTCTTTGGACTATGAATGTCTATATTTATGTATAGGAGAAAAAGTAGGGTGACCTCTCTTATATTAATATCTTTTTCATCTTATCAATTATATATCTCCTTTAGTCCTTTATTTTCTCTTTTATAAAACACATCAAAATATACAAAGTTACCCTCTTTTCCCATCAACGGTAGGGAATTTATTTCCAGGTCTTGGTTGAAAACCAAAGAAAGATCTTTACATTGGATGTAATCGAACAAATAAAAACATAACAAAAAAATTCAATAGCAGTGAATTGAATATGAAAGTTGGTTTAACGACATAAATATTTTCAAAGATAAGATATTAAGAATTTGTTGTGACGTATTTGAAGCCGGTGTCTTCCCACTTGACTCAGACTTCAGGAAAGAGGGGTAAATTGTTCTGATGATTGTGCCTTGTATGATGATGGTGTTGAGTGGGGATGAACTCAAGAATTAAGTTTAGGGGAACCAAGTTTAAAGGTTTAACTTGTTAAAGAAAAAATAATTTTTTGTGTCACCTTGTGCTTAGAAATGTTGCTATTAAGAAAGGTTGGGGGCTTTTTTTTTACAGTCTTGGAGGCTTATTTTGATTTGACTTTGTGATAAATGTGAAAAAAGATATAAGAAGTATAATATTATTTATAAGCAAAAATTTATGTGAGAAAAAATATTTTACTATGCACTCACAAATTGAAGTATATTGGTGCACTTGTTTCTTAAATCAATAAATTAACGATCATTTTAAATAAAACTATTTATTGACTTGATATTTTAGGAAAAATTGTTTCATAAGAAGAAAAAAAAAACATCATTTCGATGTTTACAGGAATCGTACTAATCTTTTTACATTTTATCGAAAAATAATCAGATTTCAATGGCTCATTCGTGATAGGATTCTTACCGGCCAGAATTTTCTCCAAGTGCAGGGTGGTTCATGCATGATACAAGTGGTTCTTCTTGTGCTTTTTGTGGCGCAATGATTGAGTATGTTGATCATCTTTTTGTTTCGTGTGGTATGAGATGTTTAGGTGGATGAAGTGGTCTTGTTGCACCTCAAGACGTAACTAGTGTCATTGGATATTTCCAAAGGGATAGGGGGTATTAAGAGAGACAATATTGCTTTAGTCATAGTTTGGCATGTTTTGTGCACCATTTGGAAGTTTCGGAATGATCTTAATTTTACTATGCGGAATACTTCAATGGAGTCGCTTGTGGATCGAGACAAATTCTCTTCGTGGAAGTGATTTTTGACCAAAAACCCCAAACTTTGCTGCTCCTCCTACGAGTGGGAGGGCGAACATGTCTTGTGTTGGCATCAGTGGGAAGGTGTACGGTGGGTGACTCTCGACGGATTGGGCTTGTTCGCCTTTTTGTTATGGTTCTCAGATATTTCTTCTTTGCTGGCCTCTCTAGGAGGGTTAGTGTTTTGTTGAGGTTATGTTTGGTGCTTGTGTGTTGATGTCATTTTGTGGGTTTTGGGTGTGGTTTGATTTATCTTTTGTGTTGTTTTCCTTCTTCTGTTTTTGTTATGAGAAATGTTGTTTATAGCGAACAAATATCTAGCGAAGGTTTCATAAGAAGTGTTTACTGAATAATTTTTCCTAATTTATAGCAACTACCTCCCTTGTATTCAAGCCAGACACACATGTTATTGGTGAATTGCTTTTCGCTTTCCCCTCGGGACGATTTCTGTCGGGATAAATAGCACTGCTGGTTTGTTATTTAGGCTTGTTGGTCCAAGTACTGCTTGTGCTTTTTGTATTATTTCGAACCATCTCTTTTATTTTATATACATTTGCCATAAAAAAAAGGTATTCACTAATAAAACATAATATGAATTTCAAAGGATGTATTAATTGGCCAATTGTATTTTCCTTTTTGTTTTTCATTCATGGGCAGTGTTTACACACTGGTGCTTACTACAACAACATTATTGAAAATCTAGACAATAAGATAAACTTAGACACTAAAACAAACATTTCATTGATTAAACTGATGCTTACGACAACAACATTATTGAAAATCTAGACAACAAACTAATTATTCAAAAGACACACTAATGAAAAGCAAACTAATTAACTAGACCCCGTTACATAATTAAAAAGCTTGATCAACCTAAAGCTTCAAATCAAGGTCAATGTCATTGTTGTTTCCATCCCGCCAGACCACCGGTAATTCTTCAATTGGAGCAGAATCAATCGGCTTGTCGATCAGAGAAATAAGATCCATTGTTCTCCCCAAAGATCCATCGATATTGTTGTAATCGTGATCAGTACGAGAGACAATTGGAACCTCTTGTATAGGTCTCATGTATGGATGAAGGTGGTCATAATTACCCCTTCCATGCATAGGAAACAACATGGTGTGTGATGAAGGTGGTGGAGATGGTGGTCCAATGTGGTGCACAAAAGATCTTTGTAAATCTAGTGGTGTTGTTGGTATGAATGTTTGTGATGGAGTGTTGTTTTGTCTCAATAAAGCCCGATTTATGTTGCAAATTGTGTATGAGCTTTGGTGCCAAGATAGATCTTGTGCAGTTTTGAAGGTTCCATGGCAATGGTTGCATCGAAATTCGATTGGAGTTAGAGTAAGAACAAGAGTAGGAGCAACGTTAGTATTGTTGCTGTTGACAGTACTGCTCTCATCATCATATAAGAGTTGAACATCTAACAACATTTTCAGTGATAAGAAAAATCGGTAAGGGAAATTGGTTTCTAGACTGGAAAAAAAAAATGGAACAACGCTCTTGCAAGAAGCTAGAGAAATGTGGTGAATGTTAAGCTGCTTGTGGAATACCTTTGAGATGTAAGATGTATTTATAGAGGGGGGTTTCAAGGTAGGGCATGATTTTGAAAATAATTTCTTGGTTTTTTTAAACCAAAAAAATATATAGGAATTAATTAGGGGTGACTTTAATTAAATGTATGTACATTTTTTTGACTGAATTGAATGCATGTACATGTAATGGTTTAATTAATAAATTTGAAAGATTATTTTTTAATAAATGCTTTAAATAGTTTATACACTCTCAATTCAAATTATTGACTATTTTCAAAATAAAATAATGTTAATTACACAATTTTTTAAGATATCTAGAAGTCGACCTTTTAAATTTGTATTTTAATAATATGATTTACTTTCCATTTTCTACTAGTTAAAATATTATTTCGATTTTCTTTTTATATTTTTTTTTTTTGACCAAATTTTTTTTTGACCAAATTTTAATTTTCTTTTTATTTGATAATACATGATTCTTATTGACAAATTTGTTTAAGGATATAATTGAATGTGAAAAATCACCCCAAAAAAATGATTTGTTTTTACATATATGGTATAGATGAAGAAAGTTTAGTGCAAAATGGAAGAAAAGGTTCGTGAAAATTAATATAGTTGAATATGTGCTTTAAAAAAAAGTAAAAAAAAATATATGTGAACTAATTAACTCAGTTGATAGGGATATTGCATAATATATACAGGAGTTGGGTTTTAAACCTCAGACACCCCACTTATTTAAAAATAGAATTTATAATCACTAGACTACTTGACAAAAAAAACACAAAAATGGTCGGACCATAGAAGTCCCTTACATAACATAGGGACAAATTAGTGAGATATGCCCCTAAAAAATGGTGAGATATGGTTGGATGAACCCGAATTTCGTGTTGTAACTAGTGTACATAGTTTCATGTAGTATGTTATTTTGACCCTTAGGGTTGGTTCATGAATCAAATGAGTTGAACTTGAGCTTAAAATCAAGTTCGTTAATCAAATGAGTTGAACCTGAACTATATATAATTCAACTCATTTGGTTTGTAAGTTACCTCGATTATATGAACTATATGTAGTTCAGCTCGTTTGTTTCGTATGTTAGTTTGATTACTTACCAATGAATTCAAATAAACCGCAAAGTATTGTTCAGTATCGCTTTTTAAACTTATGAAAAACTTGAATTGAACTTCTTAAAATGATAGTATCGAAAGAAAAAAGAAACAGATTTGGGTGTTCCGAAAATATTGAAAATTTTGAATTTTAGTTTTTTAGAACATTTTTTTGGTCACATATTACTCACTATATACTAGATATTTCATAAAATTGAAGAAAATGACGGTGAAGAATTTGAAAAACTGAATAAATGGAAATAGTTTTTTGAAAGAGAATAAATGGAAATAGTTAAAAGTGTGAAATGAAGAAGAAGAAAATTGTGGGGTAGTAAGACTGGGTATACTGGTCAAAAAATAATACTTTTTAAATATTTCATTTACAAGAAAGATATATTTTGTCAAAAAAAATTTGTAACTATTTCTGCATTGTAAAGATGTCAAACACCGTATGTTGTAAAAAATAAAAAATACATGTCAGACACCATATTTAGTATTTTTCAACCAGTTTTGATTTGCATGCACTCACAATGTTGTAGGACTTCAGGCGGGGCTGATTGTCTCCAACCAGGAAAACTAGTACATCCAAAGAGGTAAGCACCGTTTATATAAAGTACAAAATGACGTAGAGTATGAAGGCAAGGCATTGGAAGGTACAAATTATATGCCATAACATTTGGAGGTGAGAATTTCTAATACACACATACATGTTACTTAAAAAGTTAGTAACTTAGATTTGCATCGTAGTCAACAATCCTACATATTCACGGAGTCGGCATGCACATTCATAGTTGTTCGATTGAGATGGGATTGTCCTGATTTAAAGTTCAATATTTTAGATTAAAAAAATCAAAATTTAAATTGTCTGATTTCAATCTAACGACTATTGATGTGTTAACTAGGTAAATATATGAGATTGTAAGTTGTGACCGAAGTCAATCTAAATCCTAATGATTCTTCTTTTCTATTTAAATAACTATTCTTTTGAGTTTTGATACAATAGTTGAATAAAATATGTTTGTTTAGAAAGCATAAAAATACTAAAAATAATAAGAAAAAGTGTGAGGTGTTATTTACCATGATACAAGCCTTTGGACGACGGATGTCTATATTTATAGTAGAAAAAGCACAACGCTTTTCTCTCTATCTCTCTTATATTAATATCTTTTTCATCTTATCTATCATATTTCTCTTTTATATATTTTCTCTTTTATAAAACACATCAAGATATACAAAGTTACCCTCGTTGTTAAGAGTCTCACATCGGATAGGACATGGTCTGACAATGTGTTTATAAGTGGGGGCAATCTTCATCGCACAAGCCGGTTTTGTGGAGTTGTGTTAGGTCCAACCACGATTTCTAAGATGGTATCAGAGCCTCTCCAAGATCCATTGGGTCACCTTCTATCAGGTTTCCGCTATCAGGCCACCCACCATTTATGTCCACGAACCAAGCCCAATAGTGCTGGTCGTGAGGGGGTGTGTTAAGAGTCCCACATCGGATAGGACATGACCTGACAATGTGTTTATAAGTGGGGGCAATCCTCACCTCACAAGCCGGTTTTGTGGGGTTGTGTTAGGTCCAACCACGATTTCTAAGACTCCTTTCCCACCAACAGTAGGGAATTCATTTCCAAGTCTTGGTTGAAACCAAAGAAAGATCTTTACACCTGAACAAATAAAAACATGACAAAAAATTCAATAGAAATTATTTGAATATGAAAATTGGGTTTAACGATATAAACATGTTTAAAGATAAGATATTAAGAATTTGTTGAGACGTATTTGTAGGCGGTGTTTTCTCACTCGAGTTAGACTTCAGGAAAGAGGAGTAAACTGTTCTAATAATTGTACCTTGTATGATGATGGTGTTGGGTAGAGATGGACTCAAGAATTAAGTTTAGGGGGACATAGTTTAAAGTATAACTTGTTAAAGAAAAAATAAATTTTTGAATGCACAACATATACAAGATATGTAAGAAATTATAAGATATATTCTAAGTTAGTATGTATCCAAAATGAAAAGAAATTTTTAAGATAAAAGAAAAATGAGTATCTTGAGACTTTTCGGATGATGGCCAGACTAAAACGATTTTTGAATAGTTAAAGAGAGAATATATAAAATAGCAAAAATGCAAACATAAAAGATAAACTCGTGATAAAACTACAAACAGTGAATCGTTGGTAATGGTGGAAAATATGGTGCATGGCTACTATTTACATATGTGTCGTCTTCAGCGCACCATTTACACCAACTAAACCCACTTTCTCTTTTTCTTTTTTTTTCCACCTCCCAATTAACCTCTATCAAAACCGTAACACCTTTGTAAGTTTTTCTATTACTTTTTTGAATGAATATTCTAATTTTCTAACTTCACACCGAAAAATAGAGACTCAAAATTATTAAAAGGGATTTTTTGGGTTTATAGGAATTTAAGATATGAAGGTTGAAGATGATGAACATCATGAACACATACATTTTTGTCTTTTCATTTTTTAAGTAAGGGTAATTTCGTCCATCTGTATCAATGTTAAATGAGTCAACATTGTTGAAACCTATTAAGTATTGACATGTCAGCAAACACATGTCATTTCAACAAAAAGAATGGGTAGAGAGACCAAATTAAAAATGATTAATATTTACAAGGTTAAATTGAAAGAATTAAGAATTACATAGACCAAAACTCAAGTTCTCCCTATTTGTAGTGGCAAATTGCATATTTAAACCAAAAATATAATATCATATACTAATATAAAATAAAATAAAATTTGGGGACCATAACCTCTGTCGTTTCCCATTTTAGTTTTGTCTTCGGCGATGATAATTGTTTCGATGTCTTATTTTGATGATCCAACATCTATAATATTTGGCAAAAATACATATTTTATCTGGTTATTGCCTCTGGATCAATAACCAGATCTTGATGCATATGCTGACATGTTATGTGTGTTACGTACAACAACTTATTGTGGAATATTATGCAGTCTGTCATGCCGCCGAGTTTTTTTTTTTTAAGAAGGCAAAAGAAATATAAAAACAAAGCTTCCTTTATGCATAAGGAGTGCCTAAAAGAGAATAAAAAGTGTCAACAATACAAGGAACCAGAAAACAAACAAAACAGTGAAAAAGGGGGACTATATATCGACTAAACCAAAACAAAATTGTGGTTTAGACCACCACAAATGAAAATCAACGAAAAAAATAAGCTTATGAGTCTTCAGTCACCACCATGAATGAAGTTTTATGTGGTCCAATAACTGCTCCCGCGAAAGCTTGTTGTTACAAAATAATCGAGCATTATGTTCCTTCCAAATAATTCAGATACAAGACATCCAAATTATCTGAAAGCAAGAACAAATATCCTTTCTTAACCCACGAGTAACACCAAATTGAAGAGATTGTTCCCCAATATCAACCAGATTAACAAAAGAAACATCAAGCTACTGTAGAACAAGATTCCAAAGAGAACCCAAAAAAATCACAACCAATAAAAAGATGATTAATTGTTTCCTCCTGAACAGAGCATTGTACCAGAAAGTGCACTACTCCTCGATGATGAAGTTGATCCTTTGTTGGTACTCTTTTATTTAACAATCTCCAAGCAAGTAATAAAACCTTCAAAGGCGGAGATATGAAAACGAAAACTAGGCAAAACACAATGAGAAAGGGAGCAAATACATGAACAGTAACCCGAGCTAGGGGTTTTACATCACCGCCTGTAGCAGAGGGTTTTCCGTCGCAGCTTGCCTTCCTTTCACGGTTGCTTAGCCTTCCGATGTGGTACGAATTTGGTCCTTCAATTCAATTATAGGTTTTCTCATGGTGAGTTTCTAGGTCGATTTCTTACTGCATGTTTGTTTCAAGTTCTGATTGTTGAGGTTTCTCTGATATAGACTAGCTTCTGTTCTATAAATCAGTTCTGTTTTGTTGTTGGTTGTTGTTTGGCTGATTGTAATTTTGCCATGGAAGAACAATTAAGCTATTTCGGTTCTCATTTGAACGTCAATGAACTTGCTGGGGTGTTTTTGAATGTGCCTCAGTTTGGAGATCCCAACTTAAATGTTGTGATTTCAGACAGGCCTCCTGCTGAACTGGTTGTCGAAAAGCCTGTGTCGGCCTTGGATAAAGTTGCTTCTTACAAAGAAGTTGTGGTTCCTAACTTGAAGGGTACAAGTGCAAAATCTTTTGCTCGAGTGTTGAGTAATACATGTGTTATCCCTCAGTGTCAATTTCCAAAGTTTAGTTTGAAAGGAGATGATATTTCTATCAATATTCCTGAGGACGAGTACAAGGTTAATGTTGAATCGCGCCGAAATCACCTTCATGGAAGGCTGATTTTATCTAAAGGAGACCCTCCTCTAAAACTTGAAGACTTGCGTGCTAAGTTGAATACTCTCTGGAAGCCTTTGAGTAAATGGGGAATTGTTTCATTAGGAAGAGGTTTTTATGAATTTGTTTTTTCTTCTATTGAGGATGTCAAAACCTTCAAAGGCACTGCTTTATTCCAAACCAAGTGAGTATGAATATCAAAGTTGGGCTGATTTGTTCTAGTCGGAACTTGATATGCATCTTTGGCCGAGTAACCATCAACATAGTTATGAAGCCAAACCCATTTATAAGCTACATTGTCCTGTCATAAATGATATCTAACAAATAAATACGTTGTTCCCCGATACTGATATATAGGGTTGGGAATAGGCAAGGCCAGCCTACAGGGGCATACGGCTTGACCTGTTTAAGCCTGGCCTGGCCTAGCCTGTTTATTAAAAAGGTTAGGCTTAGACTTTTGAAAAAGTCTATTTAAGTAAATAGGTCAGGCTTAGGCTATCAAAAAAGCATACGAACCCTAATAGGCCGACCTGTTTATGCATGTTATTAAAATTTATTTTTTTATTTATAATAAAATATAATTTATATTTAACATAAAAATAAAGAAACAACTCAAATAATAGACTTTTTAAATAGGCTTTAAGGCCTTATAGTGAAATAGGCTTTTAAGGCCTTATAGTGATAGGCAAGCATTACAATGAAATGGGCTTTAAGGCCTATTTAGTCTATTTAAAAGTAGATAAAATAGAATGTTTAATGACTTTTATAATAAGTAGGACTGTAAATAGGTTTTCAGGCTAGGCTTTTAGATAGGCCAGGCCATGCCAAAAAAATAGGTCTATGAAAGGTCATAAGCCAGGTTCAGGCTTGCAATTTTTTTCGTAGGCCAGGCTCAGGCCTATCAAAGCCTGGCCTGGCCTGGCCTATTCCCAACCCTATTGATATAGTTAACCCTACTCAAACTAAAGCGCATTGGAAAAAATCTGCATTTGGTAGAATGAAATGCAATAAAGATACCTTTGTTTTGACTCAAGATAATAAGATGAGAATTGATATGTATATTCAAGATGAGCAAGGTGATTTTATTTCGACCAAAACATAATTAATTTCCCAAAAATGTGTGATTCATATTTGTGAAGCGTGTGTTCCTCTTTCGACGTTTAATTGGGTTTTTGAGTTAAATTTAGGTATGTGGACTTCAAGTTCGACTTCAAATTGGTTGGGGATAGCTTTTTCTTTTGTAGAAAAGATAACACAACATAACATGGTGATATTATTCAAAGTTGTATAATTTTTTTTCCTTCTCACTATAGAAACTCGGTGTGGAGCTTAATAAGAGACAAATATATGAAGTTGTCCATCCTCTTGTTTACATCTCTAGCTAATTTTCAAATTTTGGTTGATATACCAAATTAAATTGAATACATTTAATTAATAAAACGTCATTACAAATTCGCCTCTTGAAATTGTATGGGTCAACCCTTTTTTTGTGATGTATGGGTCAGTCATTCGAGGATTTAAATCATGTTCATTCTCTCTTGTTGTCTATCATGCCTTAACCGCAGCTATTTAATAACTTTTTTCTCTCTTCTTTATTGTTATTTTTTCTTTCATGTATCAATCAACCGTTGGATTGGAAAAAGAGAGATAGTTGAACCAAAAAGGTTGGAGAGGATTCACATCCATCATTTATCCCCTCGAAACTTGTTAATAAACAAAAAAAATTATGATTTTGAATAATGTCGGTCAATTATTCATTTTTTTTTAACGTGTAACATCGAGTTTGACAATAAATAATCATTTTGGGACTAATATGTTCCTCCCTCCGTCCTAGTTTATTAGTTCCTTTGGAAAAATAATTTGTCTCAAATTATAAGTTATTTACAATACCAATAAAACATTAATGTTACATTTCTTACAATATTCTTAACTATTTTCTTCCATCTTTATTATAAAAGAAATTTGAAAAAAACTTTGGTCCGATTTATAAGAAAAAAACATCAATTTTAAAGATGTAGTTATAGTTTAAAATTTTGATACTAATCTTTATTTATTAATTTTATTAGGTCTGCAGGAACTTAACCTAATAATTTCCCCCTAAAATGTTGCATTAGGTTAGCAGCAATTTAACCTAACAAATCTCTTATTTCTAAATGTTAACCCGTGATGCAATATTAACCCTAGATTTAACCTAATTTTTTCGCGTGACTTTACTATATTAACCCTAGATTTAATTTATGCAAAATGTCATCTTTTATTTATAAATGTTAACCCATATTGCATACTTACGTTACGGTATCAAGGACGATGTCATGGAAAATTATGTTATGATACAGTACCAACATCTATGCTTCCTAATATTATGAAATACTATATGACAATACATTCATCTAAACTATTTTATTACATATCATTTTAGATGAATAGTAAAGATAAGCTTCAAAGTGTTACTCCCGATCCCCCCTCATCTTTGAAAACCACACTCACTCTAAAACCCTGTTATTTCTTCAACCATGAATTCATCTTCTTTAGCTTCCTTCATTCTCACACCACCACCACCATGCAAATTCAACCACCCCCGTTTTCAAATCAAACCGCAACCCATTTTCCACCACCCCCTTAATTCCATTTCCCTGAACTCAAAATCCAATTTTTCCACTTCTCTTAAAACCCCCAAATCATCATCAAATATCAATAACCCAGTTTCAATCCCTGAAGAAAATGCATCATTTGTTGCCGTCGAAGAATTCACCGACAAAGATTGGTCAGTGCTTGACTATACCGGACCAAACATTGACCGTATTATATCATCTGGGAAAATTGATGAGAATTCAAGGGTTTTGGTTTCAACTGGTTCTGAAGAGTTTGTTGATTGTTTAGTTGGTGGTTCTAAATTCAAGTCTATGCTTGTTCTTCATGACTCACTTTTGATATTGGCTCTTCTTATTGAGAAATATGATAATATTAAGTGTTGGCAAGGAGAAGTTACTATTGTTCCGGAAAAATGGTCTCCTTTTGATGTTGTGTTTCTTTATTTTTTGCCTGCTTTGCCCTTTAAACTTGAGGATGTTCTTGGTTCTTTGGCTCCGAAATGTTCACCTGGTTAGTTTTTCTTATCTGCTTTAGAATGTTGTGGTTAGTTTAGTATTGGAATAGAAAACTGTTCATCCATGTTTAGGTCCATTTCATTTCATATTGAAACTGCGATTGTGTATCGCAGATTGCAAAAAATAATGGTCTTTACTTTTTTCAAATTCCGCTATGCATAAGTGCTATAGGCTATTTGACAACATTTTGTACTAAATAGGATATCGTGAAACAATTGCGAATTGTTTGAATTCCATGACATTGTATCATTGCTATTGAACAATATTTGGGTGGTAGAGAAAGTAATAAAGCTTGTTTACAACTTTATATCATGTTTATATACATTTCATTGTATATTGGTGTTGTCAATTGGATATCGCGGAAAATAACAATTTGTTTAAATTACGCTGCAGCAACAATGCTATAGTGCCGCTGTTTTACCATATTTTGTACTAAATAGTGTATCGCAGAACAATAACAATTTGTTCTAATTCTGCCATTTAACAACATTTGGATGGTGGATAAAAGTAATGAAGCCAAACAACTTTATATATTGGCCAGTTTGGATGAGCATTTCAACAAGTAGCTAAAAAATGAAATATTGATTGAAAGAATTTTGATTTGAAATAAAAATGTGAGTTGAAATTAGTTCCTATCTCTTAATTTCATGAGATCTTATTGAACTTCTTCACAACTTGTACATACTTACAAAGACTTCTTTGTAACTTCAAACTTATTTTAATAGAAACGCAATCTTAACAAATGATTTAAATCACTGTCGTAGCTGCATTGTAATTCTTGATATTGTAGAGAGTTGCGGTTAATGTGCCTCAATAGTGATCTTGGAGACAATAAACCTTGTTGTCACAGTCTAAATTGTTGCCGCCGACCTTTTTTTTAATAACAGAGTCAAAAGGGCTCATTGTGTCCGATATGAATTTGATTCAATTAGAAGCAGTCATTCTACTTACTCTTCATGCATCACGTGTCTCAAATTTCCCCTTTCATGAAACACTATGCAATGTGTTTCTTTCTTGTAGTGATAATTTTCCTAAAGCTTTTGAGTAGTACGTAGTATTTACTTTGAAACAAGAAATTGTTGTTTGGAAAACACTTCCTCTATATGCTTCTATACCTCTTCTACAAAGTGCACCTTATGCATTTGATTTTGAGGCCAACTTAATGGTTTTCTTGTGTTCCATGCATTTTTCATTGCTTTTTTCAGTGTTTTGAAAGTGCAAATTTCATTTTGATGTTCTTGTGTCTAGTTGATGCCACCGCATTTTCAAACACACACTAAATGCTCTCAATAATCAAGATGATTTATTCTTTTTAATTTTGGTTTTGATATGTAGGTGGAAGGGTGATTATCAGTCATCCACAAGGGAGAGAAATACTGAAACAGCAACGACAACAGTACCCAGAAGTAGTAGTTTCTGACCTTCCTGACAAAACACATTTACAAAGTGTTGCAGCTGCTAATTCCTTTGATGTGGCTGAATTTGTGGATGAACCTGGCTTTTATTTAGCTGTTTTGATCAAATCTAGGACTTAAAAACTAGTTTAGATCCTTTCGAACACGCAATTTGGTTGGACTTTAATATGGTTTAATGCTTTATGATAGTTAGCTAGAATTTTTTGGATGAAAACAAATTATAAATGATTTAGTTTGATTAGTATCTCAGGCTTCCTCGTGTAAAATCCATTTGCATGGTGACACTATGGATGTTATTTTCCTATAATTTAGTAAAATTTTGGGATTGTATAATTTTTTTATATTTAAGTAATATTTTGCAAATTATGCACTTTGTTTCCCATAGAATATCTGATATTATGTGAAGTGTGAATGTCATCCATAAAACTTCAGCTTTTTATTTTTGTACTTTGTTGATACACTGAAGCAATGCATGACTTCCGTGAAAGAAAGAGATACCAGTTTTATAATTTCTTTACAATGGTACACGTGCATATTCTTGCATTTCGTTTACAAATTCCTTCCTAATATTAGCAGTACTCAAGTATTTTAATAAGTCGCAAAATATATGGATAAATGAAATCAAAATATTATGTGCTCTGAATTCGAATTATATCTTGGATTCTCATATTGGTTGTAGACTCGTACCAAACGAACACAGTTCTTTAGTTCTTTGATAAATTATAGAACTTAGGCCGAGGTTCCTCAACAAGAGAAATTATTTGAGTGGATTGTCAACTTTGCTCTAACTTTAAATTGAGCTTTATAGGTGTTCGTAGAATTCGATCCCTCAAATTAATTGGTCATTATGTTGGATACAGAGTTTATTTTTTTTAAGTGGTGGATCGCCAATTTTGCCTACCGAAAAATCTGACAATAAATACATTCAGTTCTTGAAGTTGTGTTTAGACTAATTTTAGAAGATAAATGAAATGTGATACAATACATTTCATGCTCCGTTTCATTTTATCTGATTCCCTGTAATTTTCACCCTTCCCATTTAGAGGCATGAGATGAAACAAAGTTTTTATTTATTTATTTTTAGTTGATAGATAAAATAACAATAATCATTGAAAACTCACCACATAAGTGAAGGAGCCGACGTTAGAACTCGGGTCACAACGTCCGGCCCAACAATTTCGACATTTTTACCCGTTGGGTTAAGAATTGCGAGTAGTTTTTTTATTCTTTTACGGTCGAAAAACAAGATATTGATATTTGATGTCATGTCTCAAATAAAACTCCAACCGTTATCAAAATATCACAACAAAGAATGAAATATCGATTCGATATACTTTTATCTAGTTTCATTCAATTCCATCTTATTCTATTCCACTGCCATCTCTATTGAATATTCAAACAAAATGAACTATGTAGTTAAGGCTACACGCTATCAAGCAAGGGTAGTAAAACCTCAATTCCTTAAAAACCATTGAACAATTCCGTAAGAACAACCGAGTATTCTATTTGAAATTGACGTTATTTTATAAGTGATCAATTTTTATTTTTTTTTAATAATAAGTGATCAATGTTAGTAATTAGTTGGTACAAGGACCTCCACCTCCTTTAACACTTACCTCAAACCGGACATCCACCTCCTTTAATCTTTAGCTCAAACCAGGTAAATAATTCAACTTCTAAATAGATGTTGATTAGTCCAAGTAGACGACTCACAGTGGAGCATACTTGGGCGTGCTATTGGAGAATTAAATATCCCAATCACGACCATTATAGCCATCCTTGAATGCCCCAATCAGCAATCATCCACATTGGTCTCTCCTATTAATAGATGATCGTTAGACTTCACATAATCACGTACGTATGCACATCAAAAACTTGGCATACCATTAAATTTTTGAATAATGAAGAACACACCCTCAAACACGCATATCTCAACACACTCTTATATAGGTTGAAATTCATATGGGTCCCACTAAATTATGTGGATACCATGTGACTTTCAATCAATAGAAAAGAGTGTGATGGAATGTGTCCATTAGAAAGAGTGTTAAGGACTTGGCATATGTTAAGGACTGCTTCTATTTCGTTAGATTTTGAATCCTATGAGACATCAGCACAGAAGCACGTTTTTTTTCGACAAACAAACCCTAAGTTTCTCCTTAGAAAGACAAAAGCAGCAGACAAAGAGAAAGAAAACAGAGCACGTGTGAAAATATCACTTCCAGTCTACACACCAGATTACTGTTAGAAATGTTTCAGACTTAAAACTCTTGGGCATCAGATTTCAAAATTCGTTGCAAAAATAAAAATGCATCATGTGAGATACACATGAAAGGATCTAAGTTAACTTCAAAAAAAAATGAAAGGATCTAAGTTGGAATTCAATTACTGGAACGCTTTTTCACGGGAGAAAAATCAATAAAGTGAGTCAAGAAATCACTTAAATCAATAAAGATATCTTCGGCTCAAAAAACCTCCAACAAAGCTTTCATGAAAACTGCTTTGTTTCAACAAAACAGAAAGAACTGCAAAGTAGTAATGAAAAAACCCTTCAAAATACCAACACTCTCAATCTTTCTCTACAACGAAGAAAAAAATTCGGCACAAACTGTGCAACAATTAACTAATCAAACTATATGTTAAAGGTTGAAAATTGCTAAAGGAAGCTTATTGTTTACCGAATAACAAAGTATTCAAATCTCAATCTATCATATATGAAGATAGGGACTGAATTCAGCAACAGCCACCTTTATACTTCTCACTTTATCATTTTAGAAAATTGAAAACCTTAAGTTATTACTTGCAGCAAACAAATTGTATTCCTCCATGGTGGTGGTGTCTTTCTTATTGCAAGTATGGACCTTCTCTGCATGATCTGCTGAACTTTTCAAGCTAAAATCACCAACAGCATCACCATTTGAAGATGCAAGGCCCGATTTACAACCTGTTGAGAGGGCTACAGGGCCACCAAAATGAAACAGGGAAAAGTCACCGTTATTCTCTTGTGACTTGGCAGAACGATCTTGTTTAACTTCTCCATTGAATACTTGTATTTTAAAATTATTTCCAGAAGAAACAGCTCTTTCTGCAATAGATACATTAATATGCTCTTGCAAGGAAGCTCGCTTGGAAACTTGTGCCCATTCCTCTCCATTTAAGACATTAGCTCTGGCAACTGGCTGATAAACTGGAATGGCAGGGTTAAACAACGGTGTTGGTTGCTGCAAGGAACCATACTGCAAGCAGAAGCGGGGATCTTCATTTAAGCCATATCCAAGAGGGCCAGCATACAAGTAATGATTAGGGTGTGGGAAGGGCATCAACCCATTTGATGGAGCTGCTGGCCATGAAACTGGATTTTGATGGAAATAACCCATTGTTGAAGGAGCTTGAAACGCTGGAAATTGAATATTTTGATTTGACACCGGGGGGAACAGGTTTTGAGGTTGAGAACACACATTAGTGGTGGAAAATCCATTACCAAAACTATGGGCAATTTCCACAAAATTCCCTGATGCATCACTTCTTGTTCCATCAAAGGATGCACCAGTCAGTGAACTTGAACTTCTGGACAAACTCTCGCCATTTGCATTCTGGTTGTTCTCCATGGCAACTCCATGACAATCAGACAGCACGTTTTCCACACAAGCTGAGTTATCTCTAACTTCAGATTGTTGGCTAACATCTTCAGAATCTGATGTGGTTGAGGATTCTTGATTTTCATGGTTTGATGAGGTTGTATTGTTGTCACCCTCACTTAGACATGATGAGCAGTTGTCAGAACTAAATGGGCTACTTTGAGTAGGATCAGAAGAGTTGTCCAAGGCAGAGCCTCCAGTTGGGCATTTTCCAGGTTCCTCAGAAGAAATTTCTGTAGAGCAACAAGAACCTTCAACTTTAACATGATAATCATTTTGACAGCCTGCATCCATACTACTTAATTGCTTTAAATTACAGTCCTCGTTATCATTTTCACCTGAACCAACACTTTCCCCAATAGATGGCTTGATCAGATCAGGCTGAGCTTCTTGAACTTTGGCGGACCTCAAAACAACATCAGAGTCTGAATTACTGTGGTGATATTTCTTCAGAGATTCCGTAGGCTCCCAAACCTTTTTGGATTGAAACAAATCCCTGCTGGGATAGTTCCCCAAATTGATTTTGCTTTTGGGTCTTCCATCATTCTCATGCATATATTCTACTTGATTGTACTTACTAACCCGATAAAACTGCTTAGCCGACTCAGATTGGCTGGCAGGTTTTGACTCCCAACTAGCTCTTGTCAAAGGAGAATGTTGCTCAACCCTCATCTTATATTCATTATTTGGACTACAGCTGCAAGAATGAATATCACATCTGTCATTCATCCGGTTACTGGAACTGTAAAACTTCTCACCATACTTCGGACCCACATTTCGACCATTGGATTTTGCAGGAACACTTACTCTTGATTGCCTATTCAATCCATTAACTCCCCTTGGTGATGTCAAAAAATTCTCTCCATAATGTCTTGACTCGGTTTTTCCAACCATCGCACCATTGTCAGAAACAATGGCATATTGGCGTCTGTCGGACCGCTTGAAAGGCATATCATCCGGTTGAAATTCTTTCCTGCATCTCAGTCTTTGATGAGAAAGCATTGTTTGTTCAACTGTAGACTGCTGACCTGTCTCGTCATTTGTATTGGAATTTTCTTCATCACAATCATCATCAGAGAAGTGTTGTGTTCTCAAAGTATCATTCTCACTAGAGAATTCTTTATCTTGGATGTTAGGAGAATCGTCACTCAGAAGATTGACTTCATCTGTTTCAACAGCTGAATTCCTGCAACTGATAAGATTATTTTCATCCACATCAGCACCTGCAGCCAATTCTTCTTTTGAGATTTCTGAAGTACAGAGAATATCATTTGATTCAGAACATATTTTTTCTCTGTCTTTTTCCTTTCCTTTTAGTCTTTCCTTCCTTCGAAGTTTTTTCTCCCTTTCCTTGGTCCTTCTCCTCTCTTTCCGTTCTTCTTCTTCACGTTTTTCTTTTTCTTCTTCTTCAAGAAGTTTCGTCTGTAGACAACCATATAATTAGGATTTAGTAAGTGTAATTCAACATATAAACAGGCATTCTTTTAATTAATCCCCAAAAGCCCTTTTCCAAAAATCATAATAACTAAGACCTGCTTTTCTAATGTAATGATTTCTTTGCAAGCTACACGCACTCGTTCCTCCAGCAGTTTTAGTGCAAGACAGACAAATATGCTGTGGGCATTTTGTCGTGCTGTTCCTTCTCTGAAAGCTTTTTCAACCTGAAAGGATAACACAGTCAGTGGCTGAACAAGACAGAGCCATGAGAAAATAAAATTAATGATAAACATGCCTGCTCTTTGAAAATAACAGTAGCAGCATCTAGCAGAAATTCACGAGCCAGTTCAGGGCTTTTTGCATGCTTTTGAGGACGAGAGCATTCTGCATCAAGATCGTTTCCGTCCTTGTCAACTGAATCATCGTCCTAGAAGCATATATTAAATAATAACATGTGTTACTTCGTCTGACAAATTCCTTGTGAATACTTATCAAAATCACACTATCACACTATTTATGTATAATTAGTAAGGAAGTTTATTTCCTTACTGAATCGTGTATTACCTCATCCTCCTCAGCCTCTTCAGCATGCTCAAAGAATCTTCGGATACTTTCCCCTTTCGTAATTCTGACATAACCATCTCCTACAATTAGTCTGCAATGTACACACTGCTGACCTTTCAATGAGTGAGCCTTAACACAAAGTTCGGTACAGCGTCCATCTAATCTCCAAGCTCGGAGAGTGATGAAACATGCACTCAAACCATCAAGATCAAGGTTGCCAGCTTTGGCACATCCATTCAATCCAACACTTTTAAATTCCAAAATGTCAGATTTTCCTTCACTTGTGCCCACAGCCCACTCAAAGTGATGGTAGGTACCCAAAGCATCTGGAAACGTCTGACGCCAATCAGCTTGAACTGAGTCATCTGAGACCTGATAAAAGCAAATTGATGAATGTTTGGGCTAGATAAAATATCTACTTGTGTTGTCAATGGTAGTTTGGTAAAAAAAAATCTCATAGGAATGATACTTTGTAGACTCTTCCCCTAGGATCTCAACCAAAACTGATATTACAGAAGCATAGAAACATGAAAGTCACACCTCATACTGAAAGGCCGAGTCAGCAACACAAAACCAGCTGCTGCAACGAGGTTCTCTGCGCATGCGTTTCAGTTCCTTTAGTTCCTTGAATTCTCGAATAACATTTCTTCTACAATCTCGGCAAAATCTCTTGCTATCAAACCTGGTAGACAAGTAACTTATTAGTAAAGATGAAATCATAAAGCATGCTTAAAACATATAGTTATGTATGAGTACAGGGAAATAAAGATCTAAACAGATATTATAATACTGCCTTGAAGTAAAGCTCCATATCAAGTTTCAAAGGATGAGTAAATAAATTAAATCATGATTGACATAAAGGAGTAGCACTTCCTTTATATAATTGAATGAGAAATAAAGCATAATGCGGGAAAAGAATAGACTTATGAATCAAAACAAAACCATTTCTCTAACGGCATGAAGACCCACTCTATGATACTAGTAGAAAGCAACACCAGAGACAATGTTGGAAATTTTAAGTTATCAGGATAGAACATAAAGCATTGCATTATTCCTTTGATGCTCTTAACCCAAGGTCCGTGAATTCAGTATCATCACAAAAATAATTACCAACTGCATCTTAATACCGATAATAGCTTATCTTCCAATTTATCCTCTCAAAAATTGCATGACAAGAACTCTTGGATAGCTTAGCCCTTTTTATGTATTTGTCCATGTTTACAGACAACAAAGTTCAGTAAATATGTAATTCTCTCTGACAAAATCATTTTCTTACCCAAACTACTCATGTATCAAGCCCACATGAACCCCCCCGCGCAATATGTCATAATTGAAGGCTGTCCTATCAGTTCAATACCTATGATAGAATTCCATGTTCATCTTTTAGCAACTGCAAACCAGCAGCCTCATTATCCTGGAATCCAACAGATAGTTTATTACTGTTAGGACCTAAGCCCATAAGGATAGCCCAACACCTAAGACTAGTACATTAGGTGGGACTCCTTACATTGCCATACCCTTTCCACGGTGTCTTTCACTTTATCGACACTGACAAAATGGTCCTTTCCTTTTTTGGCGGCTTCACTAGCCTACAAGTATTCGAATAAACACCTTAATCCAGCTAGCCATTTTTTGGCCCAACTCTCAGTGAACGCACCAATTGTTAGGACTTAAGCACATGAGGAGAGCCCAACCAAAAACTAGTCCATTAGGTGGGAGAGCCTCATGGCTTAAGTGCCACATTGAGCATATTTAACTACTCAATGTGGGACTCCTAACATTGCCACACCCTTTAAGAATCGACGTCCACGGAGGCTTTCACACTATTGGCACTGATCAGATGGAAGCCCTTTCCTTTTTTGGGAAGAGCGCCAATTGTTAGGATTTAAGCCCACAATGAGAGCCAAGCACAAAACACTAGTCCATTAGGTGGGAGAGCCTTATGGCCTAAGCACCACATTGAGCACTTTTATCTACTTGCATATAAATGCTAAAACTATTTAGCACCCAAAATAATTTTCTCATTTTTCCATCTGACCTTGCAAGGACATAAAACAGATAGCTCGGATCACAATCATGACAGTGATATTCGAAAAATTTAAACCATTCAGGGGCATATCACAGATTCTCAATCTTTGTATATCAGTTTATGTATGACCTTACTCTATTCTAGTTTCAGAAATTATGTTATTATCCCACCATAACAATCTTCACTTGTCTAATGCATAATACAGTGTAAGGAATATACAAATAGAAACCTGTGCATAAGTCTCTCAATAAAATCTTCTTCCTTCATCCTTAGAAGAGAAAATCGAGTCTCCTCTCCCAGTGCCGACCAAAAATCTACCAGTGTATCACATGAAAGTCTGGCAGTGTGCAAAGCGCATGTTTCTCTTGTTCCATGTCCTCTGCCATAACTCACAATTCCTTGGCTAATCCAACCACGGCCTGACCCACCACAGGCATCGGGATAAAGCAGTTCTCTTTCCCGCTCCCTATCGCGTGCCCCATCAAAGACCTAACAAGAATAAGTGTTTAGCCACCAAAGAAGGAAAAAGAATTGTGTGAGGATCCAGTTTAAATGTGTTTCACTTACAATTTGCAACCCTTTTAGAGACTTTGAATGCAAGTAGCAGTTCATAAGCGTTAATGAGCCCTCACGGGTTGTGGTCAGACCTCCCCAAGGAAGGCCAGTTGGATCTTGAATTTCATCTTGGCACCCTTTTGTAATGCTTGATCCACCAATATTTTGCTTTTTCAAACCTCTGAGTGTGTTGCCAGGAAATTGAGCAACCACCCCTTGCTGCAAAGATTTCCCATACATAATAATCTGCAAAAATCCGTCAAGAAGCAATCCATTGCACCTGGAGCAGTACATATTTTTACGAGCTTGCTCAAAAAAGGATTGCTTGTCAATCCTCAGAAGTTCTTGCCGAGCTTGTAGTGACAATTCACTCCAGAACTATATCAAAATAACATAAAATATCGAATAAGAGACAAGATAAGCATGTCAGAAATTGCAACTTGATCGAGAGAACAATGTAATATATGTAACATGACTCGGGTCAGAAACAATTCACTGTTATTTAATATCAGTTCTCCTATGGATGCACTTTCCTTTTCCTCCCACTATATTGTAGCATCTTTGATAATTGCTAACAATCATGAATAAGATAAGCAGAGATATGACAAGGACTCAACTACAGTATGAAATAGACAAGGGAATAAGAAAAAAAATTCAAAAGCACAACATGTAAGATGAAGATGATTCCTGGCAGGAGTATAACATGTTAAACTACTAAACATTAACAAAAGCACAACCATAATTATTAGACACAATTGTCTCGATAGTCAAAATTTGTAGTTGTAAACTATGAATCACAGACACCGACACATCGACACTAGTAAAAATTTGAAAGAAAAAAAATGAATTAATTATATAATCATGTCTCAGTGTTGTGTCGGTGTCGGACACCGACCACCAGACATGTTTCCATCAAAAGTGTCGGTGCAACAGAGATCGTAAATAAATGAAGTAAAAATTGCCGCAAACACTGTGCAATGTATCTGGCTACTGTGATATCCTATCTATATCATTATCTAAATATAAAAATGGAAAATAGTAAATATAAGCAGGTTATCCAATCCAATGTATCTAACACAAACACATGTCCAACGCCGATACGGTGCAACTCTAATGTTTGTGTACTTCACTGCAGATAATTCACTGACTCAGCTAAAAGTATCATTAATATTTAATACCAACCCTAATCAAACATAAATATACACATTGCGCAAAAGAACAATACATCAAAACCCTGAGAAATAAAAGGAAAATTTGGCTCAACAGTAGGATCCAATACAAAGACAAGCAAATCATCACTATTAACAGAATAATCAATATAAAACAGTGATCTAACAGTAATATTAAACTAAAATTAAATAAAATAAATAAATATATTTAAAAAATAAATAAAATAGATTATACCTTCTGAAGCTGATTGAAGCTAACATCGCCACAATTATTCGACCAAAATTGATTAACAGACATTAAATTAGTGAATTGTTCGTTCCTGTTCGCTACTGATGGCATTTTCATAACTGTGTAATTCACTGGTTGTTCATATCAATTGTAACGGAGTCTGCGAAATAGATATGAATCGAAACGGAAAGTAAAAAAGTGAAAATTAAAATGAATAATAAATTGAAACGGTGAAGAGGAAGTAGATCGAAATGATGACGGCGGAAGGATTGGCGGAAAACGGCGGCGATCGGTAAGGGTTTTGGTGGATGGCGATGACGATGAGATTTGGTGGTGTGTGCAAGCGAGCGACTGCGTGCGTGAAATGAATGTGTTTATATATATTTGTAAGGAGATGGATTTTTTGTGTGTATTGGTAAGAAAAATCGAAATTGAAATGCTAGTGGTTGCTCGAATTATGAGGCGCGGTTAAAATTTACGAGGAACAAAACAAAAAACAATAAACACATTGTTGTTATATATCTTTTATTTTATTTTTACTTTTTATCTATCTATAAATTTATAAATTTTCTTGTGTTTATGTATCAATTAATCCTACAAAACTCCATACCTTGTAACCCTAATCGCATTTAAATGACTAAGTGGACTTTTTCTTTTGACCGAGTGAGATCTTTAGACTTTGTAACGGACGTCGATAAATATCTATAAATGGTAATAAATTATGAGAATAAGTGTTTATAAATAATAATGAGTTATGAGGATAAATATTTAATAAATTATATTGATCGCTAAATATTGTAATTGATGCGTACAACTTAATAAACACCACTTATATGATATTTTATTAGGCCCTTTGAAAAGTGTGGATGTGTATTTCTCTAGTGGGATGTATGTACAAGGTTCTAGCAAAAATTTTTGCAAATAGACTTCGTGCAGTTATTGGAAGTGTGGTCTCAGACTCACAGTCGGCTTTTGTTAAGGGTAACCAGATTTTGGATGGTATCTTAGTAGCGAATGAGGCGGTGGATGAGGCGCGTTGCATGAATAAAGAAATGTTGTTGTTTAAGGTTGACTTCGAAAAGGCTTACGATTCGGTTGATTTAAATTATCTGGATACGGTCATGCATAAGATGAATTTCCCGACTCTCTGGCGTATATGGATGTCTGAATGCATTGGAACGGCTACGGCTTCGGTGCTGGTTAATGGGTGTCCTACAGAAGAATTCCCCATGGAGAGAGGACTTCGTCAAGGTGATCCTCTATCTCCGTTTCTTTTTTTATTGGCAGCTGAAGGTTTCAATGTTCTTATGTTGTCGATTATAGAGGTCGGCCTGATTCGTGGTTACTTTGTGGGAAACGACAGTGCACTTTGTCTATCTCATCTACAGTTTGTTGATGATACACTCATCATCGGAGAGAAGAGTTGGTCCAATGTCCGGTCTATACGGGCAGTGTTGATGCTCTTCGAACAGGTATCAGGGTTGAAAGTGAATTTCACTAAAAGTCTTCTGACTGGTGTCAATGTATCAGATTCTTGGTTACATAAGCAGCTTTGGTGTTGAATTGCCGTGTGGGGATTTTTCCTTTTGTGTATTTGGGGCTGCCTATAGGGGGGATCCTCAGAAGTTAAATTTTTGGAAACCGATTGTGAACTCTATTATTGCTAGGTTGTCGAGTTGGAAAAGTAAATTTCTTTCGCTTGGTAGTCGTTTGATACTCTTGAAATCTGTCCTATCATCTCTTCCGGTTTACTTTCTTTCCTTCTTCAAGGCCCCCGTAGGTATCATTTCTTCTATCGAATCTTTATTTTAAAAAAAAATTTGGGGGGGTGGTGAGGATTTTAGGAAGATTTCTTGGGTGGATTGGGACTCTGTCTGTTTATCGAGGGAGGATGGTGGATTAGGTGTGAGAAGGATGAGGGAGTTTAATGTTTCTCTGTTGGGGAAGTGGTGCTGGCGTATGTTGGTTGATAAGGATGGTTTATGGTATCGAGTCTTGAAGGCTAGGTACGGGGAGGAAGGGGGCGGCTGAAGGAGGGTGGGAGAGATAGCTCTTTGTGGTGGCAGATGATTTCTAGCATTCGCTGCGGTGTGGGGGTGTGGGAGGGGAGCTGGTTCGAAGATAATTTGCGTAGGGTAGTAGGTGGCGGAGGTAGCACATACTTTTGGTCAAGTAATTGGGTGGGGGATGTGCCTCTGCGGGTGCAATTTCCTCGCCTTTTTGATTTGGCGGTGGATAAATGGGTGACAGTGCGTCAGATGGAGAGGAGGGGGTGGGTCGACGGTGGTGGTGCCTGGGAGTGGAGGAGGCGCCTTTTGGCGTGGGAGGAGGAGTCAGTGTCCCAGT
>Ga0228711_1001814_pt1 | contig 32076 bp, 14 predicted proteins | sample MedpolnodulmetaG_2_FD_177996 | JGI IMG/M metagenome (GOLD analysis project Ga0228711, IMG submission 177996) | Root nodule microbial communities from Medicago polymorpha collected in Santa Monica, California, United States - brown nodules | ecosystem: Host-associated > Plants > Roots > Nodule... | reverse complement strand
CCCCCCCAATAGATTAAATGCACTAAAACTTGATCCATTTGTGCATTTTTCGTTAACATCTTCTAACATCCGTTAAATATAATTTTTTTATTACCAAAATATCCCTATCAATTCTTTACGGATTGTTTCTTTTGCTTGTAACATCCATGAACAACAGTTGATATTTGAAACAAGTTAATATGCAGGCAATTAAAAAAAAGAAACAAGTTAATATGCAGGCAATTAAAAAAAAGACTCCAACACTAAGAATTTCTTCAACCGATATAGTAATATTTGGATCTTTTCCTAAATTTTTTCAATACGAATTTTAGAATTTAAAAAGCAGAAGTAACAACCCCAAAACCCTTCTCAACCAAATTTGATCAATCGCAAGTTAGATGTTCATGTATTGAAACAAATCCAGATATGATAAAGCGCACAACCACACGACCTTGAAAAATGCTCAACTTTGTGACCTGCCATATGAAACTTCTTAATTCTATTAGCCGGAGTCCAAACTGAACCTGAAGTTGAATAGTTTTAACAATATTTGAATGAAATAGGTGGAGTAACATGCTTGGAGAAGTTAAGGGTTATTTTGGTAAAAGAAATATTGTACAACATAAATGATTAAAAAGTTAACAGATTGTTTAAAAATTGGTGAAAATGTGTATTTTGTAACTATCAAGGGAGGGGAGTGTGTGTTTTATAACAAGAGGGGAAGGTCAGTGTAATACTCATATCTTTGAGGGAAGGGGAGTGTATTTTACTCTTAAGTAAATATAGTCAGACTTAGGCTATCAAAAAAACCTACGAAGCTTGATACGCCGACCTATTTATGCATAATATTAAAAACTTATTTTTTACATATACTAAAATATAATTTATATTAAACATAAAAATCAAGAAACAACTCAAATAATAAACTTTTTTAAATAGGCCTTAAAGTGAAGAGTAGTGATATTTGTACAACCATATTTGACAACTTTGATGACAACCTTCATTTTCTCCCTTCTTATTGGTCCAAAATAATAGAGAAAGAAAAAGGAAGAGAGAGAATAATAATATAATGAGAGTATGAGAGAGAAAGTTATCAAAAAGTGGTTGTACAAATATCATTTCTCTAAAGTGAAATAGGTTTTTAAGGCCTTATGGTGATAGATAAGCCTTATAGTAAAATATGCTTTAAGACCGATTTAGCCTATTTAAAAGTAGATAAAATGAACTATTTAATGACTTTAATATGAAGTAGGTCTGTAAATAAGCTTTCGCGCTAGGCCAGGCAAAAAAATAGGCATACGAAAGGTCATAAGCTAAACTCGGGCTCACAAAAATTTTCGTAGGTCAGGCTCAGGTCTAAGTTTGTTCTGATCCCTACTTGAGGACAAGCAACAATCAAAGTTTGAGATTATGATGCATTTCAGTCATAACATGTATTTTAGGTTCTTTACAGAGTTTGTTGTTGTTTATTTTTAAGAAATTAGGAAATTGTGTTAGACAAGCGAGATCTTGAGTCAAGAAATTGATCTTGATTTATTTTGTTAAATTATTATGAACACAATAAACCGAAACATCTTGATAATAGTTTGGAACTCAATTCGATAATTAACTCGTTGAACTTGGCTCGTGAACCAAATAAGCTGAACTTGAGCTGAGAATTAAGTTCGTTAAATATATGAGCTGGACTTGAGCTATATATAGTTCGACTCAATTTGTTCATGAACTCACTCGATAATATATGTATAGATAAAATATGTAATTTATTACGAGCTTCCTCTAATATTTATGTACTTGTTTTTAGAGGAATTATTACTAATTTAATTAGCAATTAAAAATACTTGAAATAAAAGAGAGAAAGAATACAAGAAGAAGCTAATGACATACATTTGTGTTGGCTTTTCACCAAACATATGTGAGCTAAAATTAGTCCCATATCGGGGAGTTGAAAAATATCATAGAGGAATAATAAGTGAGTCGACTCGATCTAGCCCATTTATGTTATTGGCTCAATCGAAGTAGGTCAAGTCGAATAAGCTCATTTGACAGCTCTAGATTTAAATACAAGCTCACAAATGGTTACATTTAGTATTTGACAATGTTTTGAATATGATAACCACCTTCATTGAAAAAAAAATCTATGAGAAACAGCATACCGAAAACAAAGGATCATACCAAAAACAAAGAATCATACCAGTACATTGTATGTTAATTTACATCCATTAAGTATTTGCATTCATAAAAACAAAGAAGAGTACAGTACTGTACATTGTATGTTTAGATCCATTAATTATTTTCATTGTTAATTACAAAATAATTCATGATAAGAAAACTATAAAACCAAAACCAAATCTAAAATAACATGTATAATATTTAGAAACGAATTCGTGGACGATTGTGAAACCTTAAAATTTTGATAGAAACCGCAACACGTCTCAACTTGAACAACAGGGGAAGTTTTAATTATTAAAAAAAAGGGGCACTCTATAATCCATATCAAGAAAATGCTAATTTAATTAATAGAAAAATTTGGATAAAACATTGTCCACTGTCTTGTCAGTACTCTCCAAACTCAAGTTCATATCATTTGACATCATATGCACATCTTGATAATTAACATCTGTAAGTCAAACTAGAAAGGAAGAGATGGTGCCTTTTTACAATTATTTTTAAAATGATTAAACTATTATTGAAATCATTATTATTAATCATAAATTTATTACACTATCACGTAAATAGATACGGATTTTTGAAATTAAGAAGAAAACAATAGAAATATAGGACAATACATTGTCACTTCCAACTGTCATATTCTGAGATTTGCATGCATCGCGTGCTGGAAGAGTAATATGAAATTGAAAGCTCACGTGGCACATAAACAGTGGTCCAGGAGACTATGTTCAACACTTGTTCTACCACCGTACCGTTTCTCCAGACAACTAAATCTCTGACCCAGTTTCTGCTGGCTCTTATACGGGTAGCACTTAGGTGACATTGTGGTTGGTGATATTGGTGACATTAACCAACCACAATGTCACAAGTGTACAAAATGACAAAACTTTTGTGAGAAAAGAGAGAAGAAAGATACTTGTGACATTGTGGTTGACCAATGTCATCAATGTCATCAACCACAATGTCACGTAAGTATTATCCCTCTCATAGGTAGTTACCACTTACCATGGATTTGATTCATATAAAATAAAATAACCACCTTTTTTTAACGTTTTTTTTAATGCATACATCTTGTTAGGAAAATATTGCTTAGATAGCTGATAGTGTATATACAAATTGGTGTAATAAATGTATTATTTTATATGGATACACAAATTTTGACACCGTATCGACATTGTATAAATAGATTATGAACACCAATCCCAAGCAAATAGAACAATTGAACAAGTATTCCGAGGAGACTCTCAAGTCAATGAGATTTTTATATATTTTGATGAGATTTTTCAAACCGAGAGTGTTCACCTTATTTTCTATGTGGTGTGTGCCTTATTTATAAGGACAAAACTTACCTACAATTTTTTAGGTGTTTTTTGTATGATTCTTAATTAAAAATATAAATTGTTTGGATATAACAAACTTTAAAAAAAATTATAGATTTATAAAAATCATGATGAATTTAGTTAAGAACCATACCAAAAACACCTAAAGAATTGTACTAAGTTTTTTCCTATTTATAAACCCCTTAATGCGAATATATAGGCTTTACCCTTAGACTCGCTGGTTGGACGATAGTTAGGGCTCATAGTTGAAATGCACGTGGCTACAACAAAAGCGCTCACTTCACATTTTTTTTTTATATTTTAATTTTTTTTAAAAAATTGTTATTTGATGGAAAACTTGGGCGGGTGGTTTTGTGATTCTTGATTTTCGTTGATGCATCATTCTGGGAATAGGCATTTCCCATATTATCTACTTATTGTTCTTAACAATACTCGGAATTTACGATTTATGAATAAAAAAGTGTTGCAATGATGGTGGATGGCTCGAAGGAGTTCTCCATAAAGAGATGGAGACAGAGATTCGAAGAGGTGGGTTGATAACAATGGAGAGAGTGTACATGCAAACACTCTGACGCTCGTCAAGCCTGAGGTGGATGTTAAGATTAGAATGAGCATATCTTGTTAGGTTGTGAGGCGAGACTTATATAGACCAACATACATGGTATTGGGTTAATAGACGTGTTATTGGACTTGACCCAACCCAAAGTCCAATCCATAACACTATACGGCGAATTTGGTGCAATTATTGTTTGAAAAAATGTGAGGTAAAAATTTATCACTAATTCGTAATGGACTTGAAGACGACGGTCAGAGTTGTTCGGATACAACAAATGATAGAAGTTGTTCAATGGAGGGAGTTTTGTACTTGCAAAGACATTAATGCCCAACTTAGCGAGAGTTTTAGGAGAGAAACTTGTTAAGGATTTAAAATTAGAAATGATTGACATATTTTATGTAGAAAAAAATTACTTTTTGTTGTTTTAATTTTATTGAATGCACAATTTCTAATATAAAGTTTTTCATTTTAAACTTTTTAACAAGTGTCTAACCCTTCAGACACTAGTTAGCAGTACCATTTTCTAGAGAAATAAAACACATTTAGTCCAAAATGGTTATGCGGTTGCTCGTAATTAAGTGTGAATCACAAATTGTCGACTAGTTACTATATAAGAGGATCGTGTTTCATTCACATGCATGATTTGGTTACTAGAATACAAATCCATATAATAACCAGATGTGAGTCTTTTGCAGATTAAATTGTACTTTTCAGGTGAAGGTCTTGATCCAAACCACAACAACGTCCTTAATTTTAAAATCTAAGCTGGATGGATCATTTAACATGAGACACGAATTGGGTAATGCTAGTCTAGCGGAATGGTAGATAGTAGATAGTAGTACTATCAGCCAGCCACCAAACCAGCAGAACGGTGTGAAATAAATAGTGCCAGCTGGTCTGTAAAGTGTAGGGTATGGATTCTTCTTTTCAACTTTTGGTGATGGTATTTTCTATTTTGAATCAGTGGTCACTGCTTACTTACTACTAGTCCAGTCAGCGGCTAATGTGAACACCGTAATGAAACCAAAAAGAGTAATCAAAGACAGCAAGCATGGTAAGAAAAAAGACAACGCGCAAAGCAAAGATAGGGCACAACACAAATATTGCAAAATCACCGACTGTCCTTCTCAAAAGCAGAATACCTACGGAATTTTCTACGGGAGGTGGAATGGAACATCACATTAACTCAGTAGTAACATACAAAAGTCAAACACTGGCCACCACCCCTATTATATTATTAATTCTTTTGTTGACGTTTGCTGGATTTCCTTTGCTCTCTGTGTCATCATCATATCTTTCTATTCTTCATCTACCGCCACATCACACTTCATACCTTTTTGTTTAATGCTTGCTTTAAAGTTACTATCTACATATACATGTTGATTAATAAATCAACACGATTAGGTTTTGTGAAAGGATCTAGACTCACAAAAATATTGTGAAGTTATGTTTGGTATTTGATACATCTAAAATAAGTTATATCTAATTGAAACTAGGTGGTATTGACACACTTTCGCTTAATTATATTACATTTTGATACCAACAATGGATTGATTCAAGTGATAATGAGTTTAGACTTTAAATATGTGATTAAAAGTTTGATTTCTGACTCTTACGTATATACGGCGGTTGAAAGTTGGTATCAATATTATGGTAACTTAAAAAATAATAACCATTTTGATGTAAATCAAGTGTGCACCACTATACTATACTTTCTTTGATCACAATTATAAGTTAACAATACTTAATTTTATGCTTATTAAATTTGTTTGCTAATAATAACTAATTTTATTAATTTAAACAGAAACTAATTATATTTTTCAATTTATCTTTCATCAAAAAAAAAAAATTAGGGAATCTTTCATCAAAATTGTGCTATAGAACTAAAGAGTCATTAAAAATAAAATACATACTACTATTAATTAAGAAATATTGTAGAAAATTATTGAATGGGATAAAGTATTTTAATTTTTGCTGTCCAAAAATTATTTTAATTTACTAATATTGAAAAGTATTAGTTTTTTGTAGTCCTTAAAAAACTATATCTTTTGATTCTAATTAATCCGCTGCCCCTCCCATAAAAATAATGAATATAAATTAAACATATATGTAACAAAAAAGAAATAAATAGATATATCATTTCTAAGATAAAAATTCTTTTTAAAATCTCTTAATACATCATTTCCCATTTTTAAAAGATAAAAAATGACGAGAGTCGCCGACGAGAGTGATAGAAAATACAAGGTGGGAGACATATCTGGTTAAATGCGGTCCAAGAAAGGACAGAATTAATTACTCACACTAGCTCACCATCAAGTCACAACCATCACCTACAAACATATGTTAGATAAAATATCCATCAAATTGTGCAATAGTGTTTGAATTAAATGATTCAAGTATTTTCAGTTTTATAAATCTTATGAATACAACCCCTAAAAAAAAAACTTATGAAATATTGTTTCTACTTATTGTTATGTTATCCGACTCAATGATTAATCTCTACATATTAAACATAAAGGATGCTTGATTTCCATAAATGATTGACGTGTATACGCACTTTTTTTAGGGGATGCAATACGTACTTAAACATCTAAATAGAAGAATTATTATGGATGCTCTTAAATCCTCTCAATCTTTTTTGGATCAAGAGCTCTCTCGACTCTCAAATAATATCACCTTAGATGATATTCACTCGTTCAGCCTAGTTTTTTTTTTCGATAAATAATTTTTTATTAATTCAAAGCCAACGTCTTAGTACAAAAAACTTTATTCCCCTTTTGAGAAGGGTAGCAGAGATTCCATCCTATCATTTATTGAAAAGTAAGATAAAAGCCATACAATTTGCTAATACAAAATAAGATAGTATGTGGTTCGCATCTTCTAAATCCAACTTACAAGATACATTTGTTTGATCTCTAAGCATGTGTATTTCGGTGACTTATATTTTATCATATTATTTGTAGGTATTTTGTCTTTGTATGCTATTAACTTGGATGTTGTGAGTTTGTTCGCAGATTTATCATTTACATTTTTAGCGATACTTGTATCTGATGTGATGTACTTTATCAATTTAAATGAATGAATATCGTTTTGTTTTTGTTAAAAAAAAATACATTTGCTTGGTTACAAGTATAAAAAAATCAATTTAGACACATCCACTTAATTAATTGAAATATGAAAGAGAAAAATATTAAATAAAATGTATTTTCAAAATACTACATTAAATGATATATAATTGGAAATGCTAATAAATATGTGCCTAAATAATTTTGATTTGAGATTGTGACTATATACAAGTGTTAATTGAAATATGAAAGAGAAAAATATTAAATAAAATGTATTTTCAAAATACTACATTAAATGATATATAATTGGAAATGCTAATAAATATGTGCCTAAATAATTTTGATTTGGGATTGTGACTATATACAAGTGTTTCTCCTCAACCTAGTTTTATTTTGGGTCTTCCAACCAAATTTTATGTCTGATTTTTTAACCCTTGTTGAACACTGATTTGATATAAGATAGTTGAAATACAAATCAATAATAAATCTTTTAGGGCATAATTTGAATTTGAACCCGTCAAATAATTCAGAAAATTAGCATACAAGAGTTAACTTAACATGGATAATGGGAATCCAATCCAATAACAATAAAATCATAAAATTCAACACGGATATATACCATTAGTCCCTATTAACGTGTGTTTACTTATCCAATCAAACTTTGATGTAGTCTCCACCACCTAAAAAATGAAAACTTTCACGTAGTCTCAAATTTTGTGTTCGTTTTTTAATCTTTTACTTATTTATCATAAAAATGCATTGTCTTTCTTCTTTTAATATCTCAACGATTTATTTTAATACTCGGTACCCGACCAAAGATCGACTAATCCTAATCCAATCATCTACTTGCGGATGGTCCATTTAAAGACAGAACACAACTTTGTAATAAATTGCAATGAAATTCTTAACTTAACATAGTAAGTAAACTTCCTTCACGTATATTTTGCCATTGAATACCAAGGTCATATATGTGTGGGTTGGTCCATGATCCTTGCGGTACAAGTCGGTGACTTGGTCTTTTATGTGTTTTGGCATTCTTACAAATAAATTGAATTTCAATTTTAGAATGAATGAATGAGGAAGTATCCACGAAGTCACCTAAAATATGATTTGTATAAATACATGTGTTTGACTTGGTTTGTCTGATCTGTTTGTCACAGCCAGAAATAAGGATCTAGATCACTAGTATGCTGGTAAAGTGATAGATATACACGTATATAACTTTTTGTACTTTCCCTCTCTTTTGTTTCAATGTAAAGTTGACAAATGTTCAATGCAAAAAGTTTAATGTAAGGTCAGCCACCAAACAAGTACTAGTACTTAACCAGTCATGCATTTTTCAATAGCGCGTGTCTAAATGTGTGACTGAATAATAGTACAATTTATTTGACTAATATAGAAGTCAATCAGTGATGCTACTTGCTATTTGTCAATTGCAACTTGTAGTAGTAAATTCTGTAATCAGTGATGCTACTTGCTATAAGTCTTCATACTATACTATGCTTAATTCTGTGTTTGGAACTTTTTTATGAGCAAATGAATCACGGGTTAAGCAGATGATCAAACCATGTACTACTTTAATTAATTAGACTTAATCATGTTATAAGGTGATCATGATAAATAATAAAATTAATATTTGAGTTCAGTTATACAGCCTGCCATGCATGCTTGTTGATTATGTAAGCATGTATCACGCATATATATAGATGAATGCAATAGCAAAATAAGGAGTAGGTTTTTTATGATTTTGCAACAGCTTAAACAGGCAGAAACATGTCACTTATTTGTCAGTTGTTGATCTATATACATATATAAATTAAACCAATTATAAGTTCTAATTATAATTTAACAATAATTCATTTTTATGAATCATGCATATAAATTGAACTTGAGGGTGAAAAAAGTCTCAAGGAAAGAAGAAAAAAAAGTTTAATGAGCTGCACATGATTTCCTCTAAAACATTGCCGGCAGCAAGATATTCCACAGCTTTGTTTGTATTGATTTGCAAACAAGCCCAAATACCACTAAAGATCTCTAAAATTTGACTAAAGTATAAAAATAATTTAATCCTAGACCCTAAAATAAAATAAGTTGATTTTTTGACATTGTAACTTTTCGTTCTCTCGAAATTGTTAAAAATACATGATTGTTAAGAAGGTAGTGATTTCTTCACAAATCTCAAAAATCACAACATGTGGTCAACTATATAAATAAAAACCACACCAAATGAACAAAGCTGGCATGTATGAGTCATGCACAAACCACCTACCAATAGTACCATTCCTATTTCGCTATCGGATAACAATAGGCATTAATTAAATTTTCATTATTGCATGGTTGGATCAACATATACAGCTTGATAATATAATTGCAAGTTAGTTGCTTCAATTAAAATAAATTAATAAAACTCATACTCCTTGCCCTGCTCCCTATAATGGATCCCCATGTGACCATTTTCACCCAAAAGATTGGTATATGAATTAGTAGTGAATTGTATTATGACCATTGTAATTCATCATTAAGGAACCATTACTGCTTTCTAGAGGAATCCTAAACACAAATACATTAAATATGTAGTATGAACACTAGCAAAGCAACATGCAAAAGGTACAAGGCCAGCATATATGGTACTACGGAAAATCAGATCTGTCATTAATTTTTTTTTAATAAGGTCCCTTTGGGACGTGTAGCACATGGAAATTTACTAAATCCTGTGTTCAAACCAATTTCTGAACTTTCCAGCATGATGGTCGGATTTCACTATTTAAGAACAGCTGGCTGTTATCAAGTCTTCATTATCTTCTGATTCTGCCCATAATGTATGCTGCAAGTGCATGATGAACAAAATAATGAAAATGAAAATATGAAACAAAGGGAATTCTAGGGTCTCAATTTTAATCAAATTAAGCTTGAGGTTTTATGAATGTTCAGCTTATTAATAGTTAATGAGATTGAATATATTAACTTTTTAGTTTATAGTATATCAAATGCCACATAATTCATTTATTTCAAATTTTAACTAGCTATGCGAAGCATAAAATCAAATGCTGATATCCAAACTCGAGTTCAAGGCATAATGCTTAGGATTGAAAATCTCTCAAAATGTCTTAAAAAGATTCATAAGAAATTAGTCAAATACAAATATACAATTAATAAGTCAAACGAGTGAGTAACATTTTTTAGCCAAAAGCAAGCTAGCAACAATTTGTTTACTGACTAAATGAAGTACAATTTATTAGTAAAGCAAGTGAACAACATGAGTGATATTTTACCAAGTACCAACCAACTTCAAAATAATAACATTGACCAAGTCTTTATTAATGTTGAACTTAGAGTGTGAATCCAGTTCGAATTTTCTCCTTTCCTTACCCAGGTATATGTATCCATTATCTAACCTTGATCAAATTAACAAGTCAAATGGACAGGAATTCTAATTTCATTTCCCAATATACATTTCAGAATCGCTTCCAAAAGTTGAATATCTTGGATTCTGAAGAAACTATCACTCTATTCATTTACATGTCGAATTTGCCTAACAACTTTATGATTCATGCCAAATAGAGCATATACGGCTACAATTATCAATAGCGATTAACATAGTTAGATTCCCACCCTACCAGCTTGCTCTCAGTGCATTACAAAGACAATATCCAAATTAAAACAAGGCAAAAAGTTACAAAACCACTTGAAAAGCTATATTAATATACACGATGGATGTTTACAAAATTCAGTACATTTTATCCTTACGTTTTATACATCAATATGCACCCAGGCAATCTATGAAACCTTAAAGTGAGGAACTAACCATACTTATAACACAGCTTGCCATAATCGAATCCTACCAAACTGGTAATGTCTGCACTTTTAAGTGCTTATATTTCTGTTCTTTGTTGAACCTTTTTGCACTCACTTCCAAACCTTTAGATAGAAGAAGCTTCAAGGCATCAACCCCCTCGTGCAAAGCCTCGTCAATCTGTCCAACAAGAAAGATAAGAGAAGAAGAAACATTGAACAAATGAAGATTTTTGTAACTTGGCTCGTTTCCATATAGTCGATGTAGCCTGATCTACGAAAATGAAATAGAATCAGCTAGTGGCTGGTGCTATTTTCATTTTGGATGTTCGAGAAATTTTCATGTTGGATGCAACTATAACTATCGCTCCCATTTGCCCAAATGTTTTCCAATTCATCACATTAATATTTAATCATTAAAGAGCCACTCAATCATTTGACATTGCACTAACATGACAAGTAACTACCATCATATTTGCCAAGTGAACTATGAGAACCCAATTGAAACCTTAGTTACACTAGAGTAACCAAAAGTGCATTTTCAACAGGAAACCAAGAACTTACTCGTTGTCTAGCTGTTACATTAAACTTTTGAAGCAAAAATGCTTTAGGATCCATTTGTCCAGGAGGCTTCCCAATCCCTGTCAACAAATTGAAAATAACAATCATTACAATATTGATCTAAAAAGCACGGGAAAAAAATAACAGTTTGTAACAAAAATACTAACCAATTCTTAGACGAGGAAATTCTCTATTGTCTCTGAAGTTATAAATAACACTCTTTAGCCTGGACCATTGAAAAGCAAGAGTAAAGTACAATGAGAGAAGCACTTGAATAGAAAATATCAGAGATATCAAGATTTGATGAACTCGTTTTCTAGCACAGTTGATCCCATAAACAATATTATTGAATCATAAACACTTGCTTCCAACTTCAGCTCAAAAAATTAATTTTCCTTTCCCCTAAAATAGTGCAGTGCAGATATGACAATATATGGATATATGGCCCCTTGCCGGCAAGCCAAAAATCCGCGGCAGATGGCTTTGCAGCCTATGATGGAAGCATTGGGGATATATATGCATGTGTATATATGCAAAGATACTCCAGAAAATAAAATAAAATAACTAACATATGCAAAAAATAAACTAAATTGATAGAAAATATAAGTTTCATAATAACAGATCACAAACAGCTAACATGTCTTATGGCCATCAAGTTCAAGACTCCAAGTAACTACAAAATCATAAGACACAAAAACATAACATAAATGTCTAAACCTTAAGCCCAACATAGTCATTTTTTTTGTTGTCTAGTGAGGCACACCCACCTCCCTCTTCTCTTTTAAATTAGAAGTTGTTCTCAAATTCTGTTAGGGTGCTAGAAGTCTTGAACGAGGATTTATTTGCGGGAAAAAAAGAATAACATCTCAGAGGATAATCCTCTCTGTCACCTGGCCAACGCTCTAGGCAACTGAATCTCGAAATACATAAAACAACTACTTGACATGAGTGGAGCTTCTCTACTATAGGTTTGCTGACTAACCACCGACTATTTACAAGTTTTGGGCAGGTTTAACAATATTGGGCTAGCCCCAACAACACTCCTAGATATCTGACTTTATTCTAGCACCTGCTCTAGTAGATAATATTCAATTTCAACCTACCATTCCAGATCCAATAGGAAAATATCCTCTTCCTGCCCCTTTCCTGCTGCCTTTTTAAGTGTAAAACGTATAAGTCTGGGTGCGTTCTAGATTGTGGTGGAAGCTGGAATTTGAATGCAACTGTCCCAATTGCTTAAGTACCAAACTATGGCCCGTAACACCTACCTTGTGTCCAACTTACGATGCAATATGCTCAACATATAGCCATAGACTACTGCATATGGGGACTAATTTTCAAGTAAACTGGTAAGTACCCAAGCACTTGGGGAGCCCTCCCGTAAAAGCTAGCTATTAATGGGGAAGAACCAAGCCACTTAAGTACTACACCAAGCATCCCATACTACTCAATATGGGACTTACGCACCCATAATACCCAAATCCCTATCAAAAACCCAGACCTTTTTCTCCACCTTCATCCCTATTTGATGATAAGCACTGCTCACTTATGTTCGCTTGCCTAATATGGTCCACAACACTCCTCACTTGTGGCTCGCTAAACATATGCAGTTCAGCATTTGTCATACCTATTGGGAAGAAAATGTTAGTGTTTGCCTTTTGGCTTCTTATGGCATTGTTAGCCATGGTTTTACTTTTACTTGGTGAGATTTATCCCTTTCTTTTATTCTTGGTGACTTACCCGAATAGGTTTAATCTTCCTAATTTTAGGTTTCGTTTTACTTGGTGGGTTTTGGTCCTTGTCCTCCATGGTTTTTTTTTCTTCTCGTGTTTTAATATATTTTGGTGCCATCTTGTTTTGTCAACAAAAAAAACATTAAACGGACAGAAAGAACATTTTCCAAAGTTCCAATAAGCATTTGGATGGCATCATAGCAACAACAATTATCCTTGTGTCAATGCCAGATGAATTGGACAAGCCTGTCAAAATTTAGGTATAGGCAAACAACTCGCAGGAGGTTGTGATGAAGAAAGAAAAATGAGAGACCAACTCAAAATACCATACCATTAACAACTCCAAATGTCAGGACCAGGACTAAAACAAATTTTCAGTGTCAACTATTACCCCCTACATCTATATGCATGTTTTTAATGAATAACTTTCATGATTCAGTCGTTAGTACTCCTTCCGTCCTTAATCTTCGGTCCTACAAGGTTTGGACACACATATTAAGAAATAATAAAGTTTGATCTGTTACGACCCTTTTATCCTTAATTTATTAAGGCATGATTTTGGTTTTTTTAAGGGTACAATAGAGAAAAAACATCATCAATATTCAATACTATCTCGATTTCCTAAAAGAACCAAAGTTCTGATACAAAAATAAAAAGCTAAAAGGACAAAAAATTAGGGCCGGAGGGAGTAACCAATTTTTTCTTCTTTCTAGTATATTTTCAAGTGTAATGCAGATGGCCCACAAACTAAACTGGAAATACTGCCTACAAAGAAAAAAGGCCTCAAAATCTGAAGTGCATAACAAAAAAAAAAGTCAGATATCATGCTCAAGTTGCTGAACAGAAAGGATACGAAAATGCTTGATAACGAAATAAATGAGTGAGGCCAAAAAATGTATGACCATTGACCAACATGTTACATCAGTACAAGCACACTATATCTCTCATTGTGCGAGTTTATGAGATCAAAGAAAATTGCATGTAAGAAGAAATGCAAAAAACAAACAACTTCAAATGAGAGAAGAGACTAAGATGTGAAACACAGTTCTGCAATATGCATGATCAAAGAAAAAATACATAAGTAATGAGATTCTATCCCTTAGACCATGATGCAACACAAACCAGGATTCCAATAAATACACAAATAATTCTGAGATTGTGTTGCCAATAAACAAATGCAAAGGCTATCTGCCAACACATCTAATTTGACTTACTACACCTTCCTAGACTGTCTTCCGAATCATCATCATCATCATAAAAAAAGGTAGAATTGGATTTCAGAAGTGGTGATTGTAGACTATGACTCCAATAACATCTACATGACTTCATTTTAGATTTTGAAAAAACATTTGTTGGGTTCTGTAATTAGTGAATTACATAATCTAATATGTAATAAACCTCATAATATCTCTAGAAGAGTATGTACTTGGGCTACGCAACAGGTTTATTACGTTCAGTGTGAAATATATATGTGTGTGTGTGTGTGTGTGTACATAACAGTAAATGTGTTCACAATTACTCAATTATCATATAATAGTGTACCCTTTGTGGCTTCCATGACCCCCTTTGTCATGAAGACGAAGCACCCCACATGGCAGGTTCATGTCATCATGGAACTGCATCCATAAAAAATATATTGAATAAAAAAGAACACGCGCCTATGACCTATTAGAAACTTGAAAGAGAAGGTGCAACAATATGTAATAACTTACCACAAGCACCTGATTAAGGGGTAACTTGTAATAAGCAGCCAGTGGTCCTGCCTACAGTAAAAGAGTCATCTCTTAGTATATGTATAACATAATTGATAACCAGCATAAAGCTTCGCACATAACTACACATAAAAATATAAGCATATGAATTTATGAAACCAGTTGTATGCTACTTCAAAAACTGAAACCTCGCATGGAATTGATATCAGTACTCAGTAATACTACCATACCACAGCAAAAAAGTGGCACTTCAAATACAAATAAAACAGTAAAAGCAGACAGGAATAATATAAGCAATCAGACATGAGGGCTATTCTCAACATGCGGGCATTAGTCTGTCTGGATACAATAGAAACTAACAATTGCCTAAATGATTAAAGAATGCACACCAGAAAAATCGAATGATGTCAGAAGAAGCATCCAAAATGGATATACATCTCACACTAATACAATACACATTTTGAAGTATCGTAAAGTTTTCACACAATATGTACTTTCAATTACTAAAAAACATACAAAACTAAAGCATATGAAGTCCTTCATATGTGCGGAAGAAAATCTAGTAAATCAGGTTCTTTTATTTAGTTATTTAATTTTTTGAAGGAGTTTTCACATGTACGAGCTTACATAAACAAATGCCTCGTGGCTGTATTAGCCGGAATTTCCAGTCTTTAAATTAATAATCTTTCTTGACTGCTAAGTAATACAGACAAGAAAGATACCCGTCCGAAGCCATAAATTGGCAAATAAAATCCTCTCATCGATTCTTAATTCACTCGGTCAACACAATCTGTCATCATAGCCGACCCCGCTTAGTGGGAAAAGGTTTGGTTGTTGTTGTAACACAATCTGTCATCAAATCATCATTGATCATTTAGAAGACCATTTCGTTGGAATCAAACACTGTCCACTCTATATGAGTAGTGAAATCTGATGCAAACACCTCATTCCTTTAGCAGTCATTCTCACTTACAAGGTTTTCTTATTACAGTTACAACAACCAAGCCTTATCCCACTAAGTGGAGTAGGCTACATGGATCAATATTTCGATCCAACGCATTAATCTCTAAATCTTTCTTAATAATTTCTCTTATAGTTTTTCTAGGTCTTCTTCTGCCTCTAGTGACCTGACTATCGTCCAGCTGATCTATTCTCCTCACTACAGAATCTACAGGTCTTCTCTCTACATGCCCAAACCACCTTGCATATTTTCCACCATCTTTTCAACTATATGTTTTCTTGTTACAGTTACCATGACATAGGGCCTGTTTGGATTGGCTTATTTGGGCTTATCTACTGGCATAAGTTTTGTGAGACTATTTGGGAAAACTTGTGAAAACAGTTGATGACAGTTTTCATATTCTTCTTTCAACTTATTTTCATGTAATCTCCAATATAGCTTATATAAACAGCTTATAGCATATACGAAAACAATCTAACGTTATTTTATCTTTTGCTAGAAAAATAGCTTATGCAAGCTTATACATAAGCGTTTGTGATATAAACTGCAAATAAGTAGTTTATCCAAACAGGCCCATAATCTCACAAACTTACGACTTTCAATTTTTAGCTGCAGATGCAACTTCCAATCATGCATGGTATGTATTAACTTTTAACCTCACAACAATTCCAATCAACTATAGTAAATTTCAACATTGTTACCGGAGCACCCACCCCTCAAATTCAATTATTAATTTGAGCAACCAATATATAATCAAATGAATTCACAGGTTAAGACATTTTTGCAATTAGCTTTAAATGACAAAAAGTTGTAGAAAGTAGTAAACTAAAAAGTAGAATATTTGAATTCCTTACTGATTCACCACTGAGATTCATATAAGTTTGAGGCTTTGCAAGGAAAACGGGAACATCACCAACAAAACCTGTAAGTAACAAATATATATTCAACTATTACATATAATGAAAGAGAGACATAAAAGAGGAATAAATGAATGAGAAAAAACCTTTCCCAAAAATAGCTTTGCAATGAACTGTATCCATGGCAATTCCTTGTGACTCAGCAAATGCATCAATCATCTCAAATCCTACCTGATTCAAACGAAAACATTTTCAATCAAATTTCATCATCAAATACCAAAAAAAGGCCCCTCCCTCCGTGATCGAAAACTAACTAACTAACTCGTACATTGTGTCGAGTTCCTTTGTATTTGTCGCCGGGGTTACCCAATCCAACGAAAAGCCAAGGGCGAGGAGCGACGGTGCAAAAGCTACGTTTCGTTAAGGTTCTCAGCATATCCCCGCCGCGCCGCAGCTATCTCAGTTTTCCGATTGCCGTGTTTAGGTGGTTCAGTCACGGTTTCATTGCTTCGGGTTTGGTTTGTACCTTTTCTAATTAAAAACATTCAATAATTTTTTTTTATTGAATTAAGATAGAGTGAATAGGCAAAATACCCCTGAAATTGTAACTTTCATCAAAAACCCTTCAATATTTAAGAAACTTCAAAAATCTTCTTGAAATTGTTAAACGTTAGTCAATTACCCCCTCCGTTTGTTTTGCCTGTTAACTCTCACGTGTGGTTATAAAAATAGACAAATACTCGCCTCAAATTTAACACATATATGTAAATACCTCCCTCAAATTTAAAACTTATGCGGCAAATACTCCCTCAAAATTAAAACTTATGTGCAAATATCCTGGCACTTGTTATTAAGAGGGGCCAGACTAAAACTCATTTCAATCGTATAAGGTAGCAAGCTACATGAAGTTTTGAATGTATGCATCAGAAAAAGTTTGCATCAGAGAGCCATAAGGTCTACTTCCTTCCACCTTCATAAAGTTGCCAACTATATTCACTACACTTTGGTTTATTTCAAAATGAAGTAATTATATCTAGACTTTCATGGATTGATACAGTCAAATATCAAAGTAGACAAATAATAGTTATTTTTCAATTAATGGACACCTTTGCTTCAGCATCTAAAGTGAATGAGCTCTCACTGAAACCTTGAAATAAAGTTCTTGAAGTTGAACATGACCTTTATCTATCCAATATATCTAAAGAGTAGTCCCCTTTTATAATAAAAATACAGGTTATTGAAGACAGTGCAGCCTCAAGATAATAATGCACTTTTAGAAGAATATACATTTTTTTTTAATCAGCAGATATTATTAAACGTCATCCTCGCAAGACGCAAGGTATGGACGAAACAAGATACAAATGGCGCCGCATATATACGGTACACCATAACCACCAAACAAAGCCCATGAGGATAAACTCACCAAAATACATCACCACCTAAGACGGACACCTTAACAGAAACAAACATTGTAAACACAATATCCACAACCACCCATCGTCACTACCCACCCCCAAAGAACACCCCTCAAAATAAAACTCTCAAACTTCAACACCCAAGTTGAGCCACATTCGAAAAGCTCATAACTGAATGAACAAGGAGCTTCCACAACCTCTCGACCTCCGATCCACCGAAAGAGCACAAAACAAAAGCCCAAAAACCAACTTGAGCCAAAAAATTGACTCCCGATCTCGAATCAAAAGTGATCGGTCTACCAGACTTTAGAACCAAATCAGCAGGGCACCCCTCGCCCCCGGTACACCAGAGAACACCATATCAAGTCAAACAGGATTGCAGCTACACACCAACTCCCGATCTCAAAGCAAAAATAACCGGCCCATCGGACACCAACACACAATATGTAAGACGATAGACATGATATGTGATTGGTGCAAACAACAACCCAGTCACAAGGAAAAGGCCCAACATAAACCCAAGAGCTAGTGACAACAAACAAGGACACAAGTAACAAAAGCTTCCTCCAAACACCCCCAACAAACACCCTTCTCTTCACATAAACAACACCAGCCTACCCCTTATAAAGCTCCCGTCCGCCAATCATTCTGACACCAAATCCGAGTCCAAAACACCCACGATAAAATACCGAACACACAGTGACCTCGGGGGGTCTGCCACCAAACAAGCAAAATTTGAAGCACCTCGACCACCGGCGCGAACAACCACTACCACCACGATCCTTAATACGACAAACGATCCAGAAGTTCATTGAAGGAGGATTAATCGTGAATGGAAAAGATGTCTCCACACCTACAGCCTTGAGAAAGAGATCACACATATCGGCTCCACACATCGCCCCCTCCGCACCACACGCTCGTCACCACCACCAACCATCTCGTCACAACCTACACTTCACCCGAACCACCCACCAACGTCGACACCTTCAGCCGCCGAAAAACGTCCACGCACGGCACCGCACATCACCACCTGCACGACACCACCCGTTACCACCACCTCTACACATCACCACCTTGTCACCACCACCTCAGCCTCACCTCGTTGCCACCACCACCTCAGCCTCACCTCATTGCCACCAACACCTCAGCCCCCACCTCCTTAAACCGGATCTGGGACAGATCCACCATCACACCACCATGAACCACCCAACCCCACACTAAAACGGATCTGTGACAACCACCCCACCTCCAACTGCGCCGGAACAAACACCCACAACAATCACCTCCAGCCACGGAACACAAGAACAAAACAAACAGGAACAAGCAGATCTCGGCCGAATTTGAAAACGGAACAGAACAAAAAAGGAGCAACGAAAACGGACACCACTAGGAGAGGAGGACGGTGGTGCGGAGACGAGGTTTCATCGCACCACCACCGCCATAAACTACATGGGGTCGGTTGGTTATTTGGATTAAAGGGGGGAAGAAGATTAGCAACCTAGAGAGAGGTCAGAGCAAAATTTTAGAGAGAGAAAGTTTTAAGAGTCTTTATTTAAAGCAAGTTTTTAACTCTCTTTTTTGTTATTTAGAAGAATATACATGGTTTCTAACATTTTTTAATAAACCATGAACCCTAAAGTAACATTTTATGCAACAAGGATCGTGTTGTCTCCACATACAACAAACTACAATTTCTAGATTAAGTACGTCATTCATTAAACTATTGTTGACAATTGAATTGATTATGAATGATGTGATTCCTATTAATTTGTAGTATGCAGTAGCATGTTCGATTATGTACCGTGTCTCAGACGCAGGAGTCATTAAAATGATTGTGTTTGAGCTTGAAGATTCATGCATTAACTTTTAAATTCACATGAAATGACTGTGTTCTTAGCTTGAAAATTCACGTTAACTTTTCAGTTAGTTGCTTTAGTAATTCTTATACCCCGTTATAGCTATGGAGAATTTATGTAGAGTTTGGATGGTCGATGATACATACAATGAAGTTTTAAATTTGAGGGGGTATTTGCCTATTTTTATAAGCACACATAGGAGTTAACAGTCAAAGCAAACGGAGGGGGGTAATTGACTAACGTTTAACAATTTCAGGGGGGTTTTGAAGTTTCTTAAATGTTGGGGTTTTTTTTTTTTTGAAAGTTACAATTTCAGGGGGTGTTTTGCATATTCACTCCATTAAGATATTTAGACTATCTTTCTTTCTCTTTCAAAAAAAATATATTTAGCCTAATAATATTTGTAAAACTATTTTGCGACAATATTTTGGACGGAGTAGATTACAATAGAGCTGTTCTAAATGATTGTATAAAAGTTCTGGTGAGTTTAGCCCTTGGTACGGACAAATGTATAATATATAATACTTCCTCTGTCATTTATTAGATGACCTAGTTGACTCTGACACACATACGAATGTATATTTTTTATTTTTAATTATCTATTTAAAAGAATTATGAAAATTTAATATTTTGAGAATATTCATCGAGACGAATCCAACAACATCTTATATAATATTATTTATCTTTGTATATTAGTATAAAAATACGGTCAAAGTATGTCAGGTCAAAAATGTATTGTCAAATCAGTCATCTAATAAGGGACGGAGGGAGTATATGTAAGGTTGGGGTTCGAACCCCGGCCACCACAAAAAAAAAAAATGATTGTACATATTATATGGAAACATAACAACAAATCGCACAACGGTATACTCCCTCCGTCTCACAATAATAGTCTCTTTAGCATTTCTTTTTCTCAAAATAATTGTCACTTTAGAATTCCGATGCAGCATTTATTATTTTTTTCCATTATTATACCTTTATTTATTGAATTTCATCAAACTTAACTACTCCACTAACTACAATTAATAAGGATATTTTAGTAATTGATATTAATTTTACCATTGAAATCAACACAATCAATCATTTTCTTAATAATCATGTACAAACCTTAAACGACTATAGTTTAGAGATGGAGGGGGTACAATAATTTCCAATATACCGAAAACATACCAACAAATCGCATAGCAGTATACAATAATTTTCAATATACCTTTATTCAAAAAAAAAAATCAATATACCTAAGTGTGAGATTAATATAGCATAGCAGTATACAATAATTTCCAATATACCGAAGTGTGAGATTAATATATTTATCGCGAGGTTAATCTATGGTGCAAAACTGCAAATCACCTTACAAATACCAAACACAATGGTGAGCATGGTTTGATAGAGTTCACAACTCCTCATGCTTTAGTTTTGATGTTATATGATGATTGTCGATTCGTATACCTCGTCTTATTCCTTAGCTTTCGTTTTTTGATTTTCCTTTTTATCAAAAAAAAAAAAATATTCACTGTCAAATAAGGATGAAAAGAATAAAACAAATCAAGAATCATAACAAACAAATTTCACATTCTTCTCATCAAGGTGATATCATGAAAATACAATGATTGTTGATCTCTATCCCCCGTCTTATTCCTTCGCTTTCGTTTTTTAATTTTCCGTTTTATCAAAAAAAAAAATATTCACTGTCAAATAAGGATGAAAAGAATAAAACAAATAAAGAATTATAACAAACAAATTTCACATTCTTCTCATCTAAGTGATATCATGAAAATACAATGATTGTCGATCTCTATCCCTCGTCTTATTCCTTAGCTTTCGTTTTTTAATTTTCCTTTTTATCAAAACAAATAATAATATTCACTGTCAGATAAGAACGAAAAGAATAAAACAAATCAAGAATTATAACAAACAAATTTCACATTCTTCTCATCCAGGTGATATCATGAAAATACAATGATTGCCGATCTCTATCCCTCGTCTTATTCCTTAGCTTTCGTTTTTTAATTTTCCTTTTTATCAAAAAAATATATATATTCACTGTCAAATAAGGATGAAAAGAATAAAACAAATCAAGAATTATAACAAACAAATTTCACATTCTTCTCATCTAGGTGATATCATGAAAATGCAACCCAAAAAAAAATAAAAATCATCTAGGTGGTTTGAGACTATTCACACAACATTCGTCCTTGTTGGTCTCATGGTTTTCGAAAACAATCTTGTTTTAAAGAATGAAAATTTAAGTTTACAGAGTAATTTTATACCGTCGCCTACACAACTTCTACTGAAATTTTTAGGCAGAGCCCCCTTTTACAAATAACTTGCCCCATGAATGGTGTAGTAGACAGTGTTTTGGACCCCATCGTCCCATAGTTCATTAAGATGATTAATTTTTCAATTTCACTTTCAATCACATGATGAAAACAAGGTGGCGTTTAGCATGGGAATGGGAAGTTGTTTCCCACCATAGGAAAGTTGTTTTTGTCCATTAGATCAAATAAGAAACACAGTCTTATCATAGTCTATCAACACTTGATAATTTTTTCACTTTATCTTTCACTACAATTCTCTCTCTGCAATTCTATTCTTCCACTAAGGTTCCATTATTGTTGTTGTTAGAACAGTTCTTAACCTGAAGATTCATTACCCATGGAGCAATATATCGAAAAAGAACATTGTTGGTTATGCTTTTGTATAGTTGATGTTGATTGGATCTTCTTATCAATGTTGTTTCATATCTACAATCCTCAACCATCAATTTTTTATACTCCAACCAAAAATGAAATTGATCTAAGATTTGTTCCAACGCATCCACAATTTCAATTCTTTTAATTCTTGCTCTAACACAAACACGATAAATATTAAATTTTTATTTATAATCTTAATATGAAAATTTTATTAATAAACATAACACTCTGAAGAGAAAGCACAGCTCCAGATCTATAAACAAGATATGGGTATTTTATATGAAGTAGAAGCACTGTTAAGATTGGAGTTAAGGAGTGTTCTTGATGACTCAACTCAAGTAAAGGATGATTTGATTTTTGTGATCTTAGAGCATTATGTCATTGTTGCTCTTAATGCTCCTTCCGGATTTTCATATGCAAACTTATTACCAATAAATTGATTATTCTCAAGTTAATTTATATTTGTAGATGGCTAGACAAGGCTTCAATTGTAACGGATGAAGAAGCCAAAGATCCAAATAAACTACCAAACTTGCGGAACTTGAAGAGTTAATATGCCTCGTTAGAATGCTTTCAATTTGGGCATCAGGAATTTTACTCATAACTGCATCATCATCTCAACATGGTTTACACATGAGCTGTTGATAAGGATGGAATGAGAAATTTCAATGAGGTGATGGAGGCAAGGAGGAAGATGTGTTGCAGAGGATGGGTGGTTAGATATGGTGTAGTAAGACTATGATAAAAATGTGTTCTCTACTTAATCTAATGGTCAAAATTAACTTTCCCATGATGGGAAACAACCTTCCATTCCCATACTAAAACCTCACCCGAAAACAATATCATTTGCATCTAAGCAAAATACCCCTCTAACTCCAAACAAATGCTACAATACTGTGACAGTAAATCAAGAATGAAACTTTCATCACATACTCAAACCGTGTACCAGTCCCTTTTGCGCATAAATAAGCCATTAATACATTATCGTTTGCAAGAATATGAAAGCATAGGATAGAATTTCAAATCTAGGGCGTCAAAGATTTGCTATGAAAATAATTCTTTTTTAGACAGGAACATAGTTCTTACGTTGCATACACATACTTTTGAACTCGGACTAACAAATGTATTATACTTATAAGATAGTGGGGAATGGATCTTTTATGGTTGCTTGGCCGTGTTCGGTTTCCTCAACAGTAAAAGGAAAAATAAATAAAAATGTGCTAACCATAAAAAATTACAATTGCCCCAATAGGAGTGCTTATTTTCTAAGACACCATTGTATTGTAGTAGATAATCTGATTTTAGACGGCAATCTCTGTTCCATCTTTTCCTGAAACCCGTTTTTCATAGATTTGGGTGTGATGGACATTTTGTTCAAGTCAGGAACAAAATCAAGACCCGCGTCAACACTCCCAGTCATATCATAATCAATCATCTCCTTTGCATTCATGTCAACAAAATTGTTGTCTGATGCCTCACTTCCACTCTCACTGAACTCCTCGTTGGCATATGTATCATATGTAGTTCTGACTCTTGACCAGCGGACAAAATGTGGCCTCAAGTAGCTGGAGTTTGTCAGCACAGACAGTTGAAATGGAGAGAAAACCAATATAGTGACAGAAATTAAGATCAAATCAAGACAAATCTTTCAGTTGAATAATAATATCTCTTCATCATCCCAGAAAAGCTACACACCTTTCACTTTTCTTCAACAAGCATGGATCAAATGGGAAGAACATGTCAAGTCTATTCAACCCACCAAAAGCCTTGGAAAGATCCGCCTCAAGCAAATCATCGAAAACGAATAACTCCGCTGACATGAAAAGTCGAGCAACCTTTGTCTGTTTTAGAAATTCCTCTACTACGCTGGGCAAACACACCTGTCAGAAAATTTTATATCAAGCTCAAATTTTTGTTTCCAGACAAACGGCACAAGGTTGCAAGAGCAATTTAAAATGTAAACTCCACTCAAATATTTATCCAAAATCCTACAGTCGAACATTCTGTTTACTATAAAAACCATGACAACTTTCTAAATTGTTCCTTACCTTCAAGGGATTCAATTTATGTTTCCAGATTAGCTCCATGGGCATTTTGATAAGCTTCACTCTAAGTCTAGGAACCTCCATCAATGATCTCATGCGAAAGCACAAAATGTACATGATAGCCTGCTCAAACCAAAACAAATAAAATGAGCAACAAATTAAACATTCAGGATCCACCAATAAAAACTGGCTTTAAACAAGAAAAAAGTGTAACAGTAAATGAGAATGGTTTCCAGGTCAAATAAAGTCAATAGACAAACATGCTATCATATTCATGACATATTTGTTGTATTATCAGCCAAAATAAAACAAGAGGGTACAATGTGATGATAGCAGAATCAAAAGCACGTTAATGTCAATAGGATAACGGTGGATGTCCTTTCCCCACCACACTTACTATTTAATTTATTTCACTATACTTGATATTTTCTGTATTTACAGTTCTATAATACAGGTGAAAACATTTAAATATACAATACCACAAGTCGCGACGTTCTAAATATCTTGGGTATATAGTAGAAAATGAAGGAGAGGTAGAAGAAAATGTAAGTCATATGATCCAAGCATAATGGACAAAGCGGATGTCTAGATGGGATGTGCAATATGAAATGTTATATAGAACTGACCATTGAGAGATGAAGAGCCAACAAAAACGTAAAGTCAAGGGGCATAAAGATGAGAATGTTAATATAATATTGTCTAATAGCGATTATAGCAGCACTGTAGAGAAGAGAAATTTGAATAACTCAATATTGTTTACTCTACACTGTTTAGTACAAGTTTTGTTAAATTGAGAAACTGTGTGTGCTCTGTTTCCTATGTGACTTTTTCATTCGTGTTCGCTACACACTACCAACGATTTTCTTGAACATAAGGTACAAATTTTTTACATTCTTTGCTCATCCGTTCAACTTGTTTTTGCAGAGGTTCATGAACTCTTAAAAGCATTACCACACCAAGTCACCAACATACAAATACCAGCATGACCCTACATTTAGGGTTTAGAATTTAAGACACGGAAAGTCTCGGTTTTTTTTTTTGCTCAGAAAATTAACTCCCTGGAGATAATAGAACCCTTTTGTGCCTTTCACTGGATTTGAAAAGATCAAGGGTTCATATACACTGAACTAAACCAACTATATACCAAGACAACACATAGAGGTCGAGGACAACCGATGTCCCCACGACCAGCTAAGAGTGGAACGGTTAAGAGCCCGTTTGTTATAGCTTTTTTAAGAAAAAATCATTTTTTTTTAAATAATAACTTTTAAGGGTTTTACATCCGTTTGTTACAGCTTTTTAAAAAAATAAGAATCTAAAAATAATCTAAAAACAGCTTCAAATGAGAAGCTGTTAAAAGCAGTTTCTTAAAAAATATATTTTTTTTAGAGGAGAGAGAAAATATAAATTAAAAGATTGAACTAATTTTGTAACAAAAAATTGCTTTTATATAGCTCTATCCAAACAAATTAAAATTAGTTGTTTAAAAAAAGTGATTTTTATTAGGGTAAACAAACGCAAAATAGATTCTGATTTTTCATAAAATCTCTAAATTATTTTATGGCAAAATCACTTTTATTTTAATCCGAAACAAACGGGCCCTAAAAGTATGAAGATTAAAAAGAAAACAATAAAGCCCAAAGAAAATAGATGTGTAATGCCTCCAAATATCACAACAACAGCCAAACTTTGTTACACTAAGTGAGGTCGGCTACATGGATCAAATTACGTCATAATGTTCTATCATAAACCATATTTGGAAATTAAATCCACAATATTTGATGATTTAAGTCCTTGCTGCAAACATGAGCAGGACATAACTAGAATGGTTGCATAAGTATTTACAAAAGGCAAAGGCACACAGTCAATTCCTATTTAGAACATGGTGAATAAGCAGTCTTATACCTGGACTCAACTAATGAAGTTTTGCCACTTCACAAAGCCGTTCAACCTGAACCACAGCCTCGACAAAGCCAAGCATGATAACCACTCGGCTAGGCTTGTTAGCCTGAAATAGGCAAACACTAAAATAAGGCCCTCTATATAATTGAATGAGGCAAAAGGTTGCTTCCACAGCTTTGAAACAAATATATACAAGCTCTGACAAAAATAAACTACCAAAACTTTGACCACAACTTATATTTCAACCAAACTATCATCCCATCAGATTTTTATCTTGACGAGGAAAAGCTCATATGTGCAATGAAAAAGAGAAGAGGTGTGATCCAGCGACAGATCAAAGAACAATGATCTCAGAAATCATAATGCAGAAGGGGTCATTGGAATGTCCAATTGACAGGAAGTCAGTGATCATTATTTGTGCTACAAGCCTACAACCATATACCAGTGAAACTTATAACAATGAACAAAAGCACAAGACATGACAAATTATTAAGCTTTATTAGCATATCTAATAACAATCATTCACAGCTTTACAACCCATCCACTGCAGCAGCCAATATGGAATGACATCTGCTTCAATAAACATTACAATCAACTGAATCTAATAGCTAGATTTTTTATTGACAATTTTCAGATACTGGAAATTTTTACAACCGATTGAAGCTGATGGGTAGCTGTGAATAGCGCAGTCATCAAGAATTGTTAGTTAGGGTCCGTTTGGTTCGAGAATTAGGAGGGGAGGGGAGGGGGGGAAGGGGAGGGATTTTAACGGAGGGGAGAGGAGGGAAGATATTTTAATTAAAAACGTGTTTGGTTCGCAAGGTGAGGGGAGGGGAGGGGGAGGGATTTTAAAATTATTTTACTGTTTTATCCTTAAACTTAATTAAATAAAAGAAACTACTTGATTTTACAATTTCAGAGACCAATCAATGATAAGCACATATTTAAGTTGTTTATTTTATCTCAAACTGACTCATATATTTTTCACAACAAGACATGAACCGGTGAATTAACATTAAAAAAAAGGATCAACAAACAATAATAAGTTGAATTAAAATAAGATAATAATAATAATAATAATAAGGCCGTTGACATCAACAAAGTAGTAGTAGAAGTGATTTTAGATGTAACAAATAAGAGTTATAGATAATATAATAATAAAAGTTGTTACAAAAAAAATAAAAAATAACAATAATAATTGTTATAAGAATAAGATAACCTAATAATAACAAATAATAATAAAAGTTGTTACAAGGTTAATATTGAAATTTGAAATTAATTTAAGGATAATTATGGCAATGCAATCAAATTTTAAAAAGATTTGCTTCCCTCCCCTTCCCTCCCCTACCCTTCTAAAAATTGAACCAAACACTTCAAATTAAAAATCTCCCCTCCCCTCCCCTCCAAAACTCTCGAACTAAACGGACCCTTAAGTGCCGCTCATACAGTAGTTGTTAACTCATTTGGGTATAACCGATAGTGTTGATTTAAATCTTAAAGTATGTTTTTCTTATGATCTCATATATGTCAATTTTAGTGGGTAATTCAACAAAACATTGATTTGACTTTAAATGGGATGTATGTAAGTGAACGGTGAATTGAACCCTTTAAATTAGTGGATTAAAAAAATAAGAGTTGCAAAAATATTTGATTTATTAAAACGCAATTGAAACATGTAATTATCCACTTCCGTGTGTTAGTTTCGTTGCTAGATTTTTTAGAAGTAAAAGAAAATGTTTTTTTATTTTGAATTTGATCTTGTTGCCATTTTATTTTATAAATTACTCATTTGGATTTTAGAGTTGGTAAAAGAATATATAATGATGTACAGAGTATCCTTCATCAATTTAAAATTCTAAAGTTGTATATCATTTTGATAATTATTTAACACAAAAATAAAATATAAAAATTTGGGTGTCTATTTTTGGAATTTCTGCATCCATCCCTTACTATTATGAGAAATGTTATTTGAACAATTAATTTTAAATAACTTATGTGACAACCAAATATATACACGATAATGTGGTTTTCTAATCATTTTTTGTTTGCTTTGATTTTTGTGTCAATATTTACATTGTCTTGATTCCTTTCCCGGATATTAGGAAAGTGTATTTATTTTTATAGTAAATACATTTGGGGTGTTTGTTTCAAGTTTACAAAATTTATTCTTAGGAACAACATTTCTTGGAATATAAAGATGTGAATTTATGTATTTAGAAAAGTGATGTTTGATTACCATTATAATATTACCCTAAACTTTAATAATAAGGACGTATGTAGTTATACATGAACTTATTTACATCTTCATGAGAATTTAATTCTCATCCTTTTCATTGGAAAACTTTTTTTATTCTCAGAAACATCTTATATCTTAGAATAGAATTTAGTAAACTTATAACAAACATCAACATGCATATTTATATTTTATTTTCTAAAACCTATAAATATAACTTGAAACAAACACACCTTATACGTCCGCTTCAAACTCACCTATTTCATCTGCTTTCACAGCCTCAATATTTTACAACGAAATAAGGATATGCAAACTTTACAAAACTATTAGTTTGGAAGGGATAAAAGTTCCTTAAAGATTGATTATATTCCAGAAAATCAATTTGGATCAAGTTTGTTCTTTCATGTGCACACTACAAGTAGCCTTGGTTTTCTACGCACACGGTCAAGAGGACATGAAGTTATAGCTAACACTTGCCTAGGAAAAAACATTAGGAGAGGAAAAACCGAGTAAAAGGTGTAAAGATGAAGAAAATGGAACCAATATATATTAACATGGCCATGTGCTATTAAGTGAATGTTAATTGTTATGTTAATTTTCTTTTATCTGAATTTTAACTATGAACTTTTAACTCTTCAATTCTTTAAATTTATCATATCAAATTAGTTGAGCTATCAAACTTTTTTAAAAATAAATAAATATAATAAAGACAAATGTACTTATCAGTTATATGATAATGGGTCTTGTCTTATAATATGGATCCATTCTAAAGATGTACGCTATCATTTATTGTAAATTTTAATAAAATATTGAATTCTTTTTTGAGGGAATTATAAAAGAGTAATGATATTTGAACAACTATTTTGCTACAACTTTTGGGACAACCTTGTTGTTCTTTTTTTTAATGGTAAAAAACAATAAAGAGATAAAAAGAAAGAGAGAGAGAATAAGAAGAATTTAATGTGAATATAAGAGAGAAATTTGTTCAAAAGTTATAAAAAATGGTTGTATAAATATAATTTCTCATTATAAAATATTGATTTTGTTATCCTTTTATTATATTATAAAATATTTTTTAGCTAAAAATAATGAAGTTTCATCTTTGAACTATATTTTAAAGATCCATATATAATTAGGAACGAAAACTCACGTCATTTTAATTTTTGAAGTGTAAGGGTAGGGTAGTGATTGACATGCGGAAAGATAGGGCTAGCTAGCGAAGATGCACAGTTTTTACTATGTAGATGGATTTGCCTTTCTAGGAAGTCTCTATACGCTATTTATTTGTTTATTTTATAGAAAAATGTTAGGGATTGTAAGATGAAGATTACACACATCTTATAAACTTATTTTCATATCATGTTCGATATAATGCCATACTTTTAGCACTTAATTTCTCTTAACGATAACACTCTCATATCAGATAATAAAATACCCGATTATAAGTATGGATAATCATCACGTTAGAAGTCGGTTGTGTAAGAATGAGTTAGATCTAATATCAAAATTTAACATAATATTAGAGTTTGATTTAAGATCCGTTGGGTCCATGACTGCTATTAAGTTTATGTTATTGGACCATCCACCGTTTATATCCACGCATCAAGCCCAATAGTGTTGGACGTGAGAGGGTGTGTTAAGAGTCTCATGTCCGATAAAATATGACATGAACATGTGTTTATAAATGGGGACAGTCATCATCTTACAGACCGATTTTGTGGGGTTATGTAAGATTCAATCACGATTTCTAAGAGTTAAAAGAAATCTTATGTTAGGATGAGAGATAATTTGTTAGTTGTGAAAATCAAAGACCCCCTTGATACCACTGAGTTTGTTAGGCTATTTTTAGAAAAAAAAAATAATAATAAAGGAAGGAAACCATGTGCATAACTGATGAGAATCAGAGTCCTCGAAACTGAATTAAGAGTCGATATGGTACAAAAGGTGGAAGATGCCACAATCGGGGTGGATATCCAATTGATTAGTCACAAAGACACCACAATTGGTTATGAAAGTTCCGGGGACAATAAGTTAGATATAAGATTATAAGAGTCGGAGAGAATAAAATCTCAATTTTTTACTCAATAAAATCTTTCAAAGATGGCACCAAAGTCACAGATATTGATAAGCTAAAAAGAATCACCACAATGGTAAGAATGTCATTAATAAGATTTAGTAAACATGTTTGAGATAAGGTGTCAAAACCATCTTAATTAATAAGCCAAAATGAATCACCAAAATGATAAGAAAAATCATCGATAAGAGTAAACAAGTTCTAATCCTATAACTCGAGAAGAAAATCTCACTCACTATTCTCTAAGGACCCGTTTGGTGCGTAGGATATAATAGAGACAAGATATGATTAGAAAATAGATAAAGATAAGATATGACAGTGACATGATAAACACTTATCATGTCATGCATTTGGTGCACACATGATAAGAAAAATAATAGCATTATTTTATCTTATCATGTGTTTGGTGCACACTTGTTTTTTATAAGGAAAAATTAACAAGTCTGCAACATATTTGCTTAGATTCCCAGTCCTTTTCTCAGATTTATGAACTTGACACCTTAAAAATCAATGGATGAGATTAAAAAAAGCAAAAGTCACCTTCCATCGTTCCTCTTCTTCTCAACCGTACCCTCCTTTCTTCTTCTTTTCCCTTTCAGTGGATGAGATTAAAAAAGCAAAGTACCAAGAAACATTTTTCCTAAAGTTACTAAGAAAAACGTTTTTTTGACCAACCTTACCTTACCTTTTCAATGGTTTCTCCTATGTGTTGGTCATTTTCTCTCAAATTCACAATATTCAAATTTCATGCAACAACAAACCCATCTTAAATATGTAGTAAAAATAGTGTTCATAACACATACAACGGAATAAAGTTTGGATCTATTTTATGCTTAAATTATAAAATTATAAATTAGATACTAAAAGTGTACCTTTGTATCAATTCTTGAAGCATGAAAATTCTTCAAAGATGTGAAGACTCTACGTGTATCCACACCGAGACCAATTCTTACCCTCAACCTTTGAGTAGTGGAACAAAAAAAAACTAGAGTATATTTATGTTTTGTATTGTTGTTTGTTGCGTGTCTTGATCAAATTACTTAAGGTCTATTTATAGGTCACACACACTACTATCAAATAGAATGTGTTGACTCATTTTAATGACCTTTTAATTTCATATGGTCAATCCTTAT
>Ga0228711_1001812_pt1 | contig 32084 bp, 18 predicted proteins | sample MedpolnodulmetaG_2_FD_177996 | JGI IMG/M metagenome (GOLD analysis project Ga0228711, IMG submission 177996) | Root nodule microbial communities from Medicago polymorpha collected in Santa Monica, California, United States - brown nodules | ecosystem: Host-associated > Plants > Roots > Nodule... | reverse complement strand
ATGAAATATATCCCGAAAGCTTCACGATTGAAAATTGCTTTGATTCCAAAAAAAAAAAACTGCTTCCACTTACCAAACATGATGTCAGTAGCAATAAATGCATTTGTGTTTTAAACGGTCGGGACACTTTCGTGATTTAAGTTGTCGGGATATACATCATTTTCCAAATAATTATTGTCCTGTTTGTTTTTGACAGGTTAGGTTAGTATAACACCTACAGGCTACAGCTGCTGCGTATATGACCTCTATCCATGATCAAATCTTAATTTCATACTGTGAATTGAATAACAAATCTTAACAAAGTTACATTTTGTTAGCGTATTCTTAACAAAATAAAAAAAAACAAATTCCCCCTCTGTTCCTTTTTCTATAAACATGCAATTTGTTTTTGGAGAAGATAGCGGATTAGAGAGTTATGAGAGGTGTCGGGTTGTGGAAAGTGGTTGCAATAGATGAGACTTGTGACTAATATGTATCCAAGTACTGGGGAACACTCCCTTAAAAGCTACTCATCCGTTCCTTTTTTATTGTTGCATTTTCGGAAGAGTTTTCCTCCTATTTCCTAGGCATTTTCAAAGTTCAATGTAAAACTAATTATTGTTTTGTGAATAATACCCTTGGTTATTTATTGTGAGAAAGAAGTAGATAAAATGAAATAATAAATTAGTAAGGGTATCATAGAGGAAAGATTAATAATTTTATCAAAAGTGTCTTGGGGTGTTTAAAAAGTTCTACAACGACAACTAAAAAGAAATGGCAGGAATAGCTATCAAGGGAGAGGAACCAAGCCATTTACATACTCCACCGAACATCCCATACTACTCGATTTGAGACTTCGGCAAAACCCATATACCACATCAATTGCACACAACAATCAGAACCAAGTACTCAAAGGTGTAAATAGATAAATTCAGTTTCTTTGATTGAGGTGAATCGTGCCCCATAAAACAACAAAAATAATCACCACCTCGGCCACCATAAGTTCCCCAACTACATTCCCTCCAACTACCTAGCTCTGCCCTCGAAAGAGGCATATCATCCAACTAGTTGCACTGTATCCATTATGGTAATAAAATTCCTTGCACCCATAAATTATTTAACCAATAACTCATTCCTCATTAACTACTTAAGCTTACATAATCAAATTCTTACCACAAATTCCTTGGCTATCATTTTACTCAAACAAATAGAAGCAATAGAAGTTATAACCATTTCAGATAAAAACATAGAAACTGTAAAGTGGATCAAGAAATTGTAATAGATTAGTTTTTTAAATACTTGTAGCGAGTCTAGATGAATGCCTTAAGCAAGCACAGAAAACAAACAGATGATGATGATAAAAATAGAGTAGATATCATGTCCTTCCCGAATCGGAACCATCATTCAAACATTTAGCATACTACCATTTGTTACAAACATTAACTATAGATACTAGAAGTCAGCAAGGCAATTTGATGATTTAAAGTATGATTTGCAAAGTTACCTGGGTAAATCTACCCACAGGGCATCATGTGTCAGTGTCAGCTATCAAGACTTCTCGAGACTGAATTCTCCCCATCCGCTACTGCTTCTTATGTACTTATCAACAATGCTGAATTCCTGATTCTGAGCAACCCGCCTAGCATAGTTCTCAATTGAAATTGGGCCCTTCTTCAATCTACGGTAATAAATAATATACCAAGGCCACAACCGAGCAGCACCAAAGAAGTCATCTGTTGTTAATTTTATTTCATGGCCTTCCAGAAGTTCAAGGCCACTTTTATTCAGAACCATGCACATTTCCTCTGTAGATATGATGGTTGAACAGCCAGAACGGGGAGTGATATGAGTTTCCAGAGTTGGTTTCTGAACTTCAGTTGGAATATCATCAGCCATCAGTGCTCTAGGATGCTGAAAGCCCTCTTCCCATTTTACCCTTCTGGGAGACAAATTCTCTGCAATAACTAGTTTGGTTAAATTCTCATTATTGTCCTCCTGCACGTGTTGGTCCTTTACCGTGGCATCCACTGCTGTAGTGGACACTGCAGCTTGTCCATTTACAGCAATATCTGAGTCCTTGGATTGTAAATTCTCCAATTCCATTGTACTGCCAATATCCACAGACTCAAGTGCAGCACCATTAGTGGATGAGCTTTTTGAATTAAACTGGATTTTATTCGAAGAAGATGGTAAAGACTGATTCAGTGATACAGACAAAGATGTAGGGGAGCTTGACCTCATCAAATGTAATTTTTTTCCTCTACAATTCTGAGATTTTGAGGAAGACACTGACTTTGAAGATGAAGAATGTGCTCTAGAAGACACTGATCTTGATCTAGAATATGAAGTAGACCTAGGCAGTGATTTGGATGATTGAGAATGTGTAGGTGAGCGAAATGCAGAGTGATCAGATAGCAAAGAGGATGAGACTGATTGCCTTGATATCTTCTTCTCCCTGGATCTTTTAGGTGATTCTGTTTCATTTCTGCTTTGCTTTTTTCCTTCATACTCCTCAGTGTCCTTTGCTACCGGGGATGATTCATTTCTCAATGGCGCACAGTCATTCCATGAACCAGACACCCTCCACTTGTCTCTTTGGTGGCTCATCAATAAAGCATCTCCATTTGACTGCGGATTCACCCAAGAACCCCATCCAGACTCAATGTCATCTTCAACTCCTCATTTTTTGTCTATTTTATCAGCATGCTCATCATCCAATCTGTTATATTTTCTCCGCAAAGAGTGTTCTTTCCTACAATTTTGCATCTTCTGACCTGCTTCTCCACGTCTATAACCAGTATGCTTTAATTTTGAACTGTTTGGGCGATTCAAGGTTTCCTCACCAATCCGTGCTCTGCCCACATTCTCTTGGGAATTTGCTAAAAGAGAACCACTAGAGTAATCTTCTTTGTCATCCTTTCTGTCATAGCCACAGGAAGGTTTGTAGCGATCAAATTCCAAAGTATTTGAATTCCCACAGTCAGTTGCCTTGTCATGAGTTGGCTCAGCCCCTCTACCATTGTGATCTTGGTTAGGAACAACTCGGCCACCTTCATCTGGAAAGTCTCCTCGGTGATCTTTTTCTTCTCGACGATATTCCCCCTCTTCAACAGAGTTGCCCCTTTCAACAATAGCCGTATTGTGATTCCATTTCCCCCATCCATCAAAACCTTCTTTCCTTTCTCTTTCGCCCAATCTGTCAAAAATCCTCCTACCTTGCAACTCATAGGTATTTCCTTTTCTATCAAAATTTGACTCCGGCTGTTGTTTGGACCACATCAAAGTCAACAATTCCCTGCATATCTTTCTACCTTTCAATTCTCTCAGAGCTTTCTCCGCATCTGAACAGAAATCAAACACCACAAAACCATAACCTTCTTTTTTCACCTGAACATTACAACGCCCAAATCTACCAAAAACTCGCTCAAGTTCATATCTCCGAACACGTTTTGACAGTTTACCAATATACAGTGACATCTACAATAACAAACAAACAAATTTAATACAAAGAAAAAATATTGAATTCCATTCAAAGTAAAGAAACTTATGAAGCACCGACACACACACAACTCACAAATCGACATGAATAATAATATTTGAAAAAATAAATTATTTGAACGTAATCACATGTATGTAGAGGTGTCATGTCAATGTCAGACTCATACAACAAACACGTCTTTGATCAAAGGTGTCAGTACTACCACAGACATGAAAGTATAAGAATGTATGCATAGACGAACTTAATAACATATTTTTGTTTAGTTTTATAATGACAAAAAATGGAAGAGTAATTTTGATCGAACAGATTAAAATGCATGAATAAAAATAGTAAGAAAAGATAAACCCTAAAAACAAGGCATGAAAATATCGAACATGTTTCGTTCAACACGGTGATTAACATTCAACAGCAGAGCGAAGGTGTAGCAAAAAGAGTGATGAAACGAACCTTCTAGAAGCGCAAGAGTGTCTGCGTTTGGTCCTATGAACTGATACTCGATCACGCTTCTGAGTTAAGACGAGTCGAATCGGTTAAGTTGAACGGGTGAGGGTAGATTCGTCAAAATGTGAATGGAAATGTAAGAAGGAATGAAGAGACATTGGTGAAGCAATGGAGTGTTGCTTTTGTAGCTTGGAGGTGAAGTACACTGCGGCGTTTCGTTTTTTTCCTTTTTTTTTTTACAATCAGCGTTTCGTTTACTTGGTCTTGGATTATTTTATTTTATTTTTGGCATAATTTTATTTTATTATTCTGGAACTGGATTTGTTTATCTTTATTTTGAGAATTGGTTTTGCGTTTTTTTAATAGAAAATTTGATAGGATAATTGTACTTCCTCTAATCTTTAATATTGTCTCCGTCCTTAATTATAAAAGACTCTTTTGATAAAAAAATTTTTATCTCTTTTTATAAGATCATTTTGCTATTTCTAACTATATTAGTTATTTCTTTACTTACATACCCATATTTATTATATATTTTTTTTTCTTCAATCAGCAATAAATAGCATGTTGAAAACATAAACTAACTCTCTTTCTTAAAGGATAAAATTGTAAAAACAATAGTAATTACAAACAACTTTAATACAAATAACAACTTTCTTAATTCCCGTGATTTTGACAAAAGGGTCTTACCTATAGGGATGGAGCTAGTAAAAAGAAAAATCAGAAAAATATCAAAACTAATGTGGTCATTAATTGTTGTAATCAATACAATCGTCAATTATTGTAACTTCGTAAGAATAGTAGTCTTTTAAAAGTTGTGACATTTTTTAATAAATATGAATAAAAATAACTACATCTTAAAAGTTGCGACATTTTAAATAATAACTCCACTTTAAATAATTGACTGACTAGGGCTAATTTGTTAAGATGTTGGTTTATTTCTAATCCAACATGATTACTTTATGTTTTTCGTGGGGTGTGAGTATGTTGATCATCGTTATGTTATTTATGGGGTGGCTTTTAAGGTTTGGTATATGATCTTTTGTTGGCTAGGTTAGGAGTTGATGATGTATATAGATTTGATGTGTCTTTTTTAGGTGTTTTCGGTCCTAGTTGGGATGGTAAGATTAGATGTGGTCTTTTGTTAATATAACGTATTGTTGTGTGGTCCATTTGAACAACCCGTAATGATCTTGTGTTTTTTCAATAAGGCTTTACGCAAGGAGCAGTTGGTTGACAAAATGCAGTTTCCCTCATGGTACTGTTTTTTTGGGAGACACCCTAGTTCCCATCGTTTCGATTATTAGTGGGTAGTGGAACATATTCTCTATTAGAGCCAATAGTCTTGTTGTGTCGAGACCTTCCTTGGACGCCTTTAAGTGGGGTCTCAGGGTCTGTCCCGGTATTTTATGTTAGATTTCTGATGGAGTAGGCTTGGTTCATCGTCTTTTTGAGCTGAATTTTTGGTGGGGTTGTGGATTTGCAGGTGCTGCTTTTGTTCGTTTTATTTATTTCAATACACACACATATACAAAATTTCGTTGTTAATCCTTCTAAAAAAATTCCTCAAACAATGCTTCTTAAAAAAAATCTATCAGTAATTTTCGCTCTTATTTTTAAGTCAACTTACGTGTAATTTTCACATTTTTTAATGACTTTTTGCGGACATGTTTCAAAATATTATAAGAATAGTTTCCACAAATGTTTAGAATTTTTTTAACAACAGGTGAATTAAATATGATTTTTTAAAAAAATTATACTCAATTCATTTCTTGTTAAAAAAATCTAAAATTTTATAAGATAGATCTACATTCTACTGACCATTATTGTAAAAATTTATAGAAAATATTAAAAGATACGCATAAATTGACTAAAAAATGGGCAGACAAAAAAAGATAACTTAAAACATTTAGAAGACGGTTGCTTGAAGAAAAAATTTAAATGGACAAACATCGAATTATGATATATTTAAAGGGGTCAAAAACTTATTTAACACATATTTTTATTAGTGGATATCTAACCCTTCTGGTGGCCTCTGCCTCACGCCGGTGATGGTTTCTAGTTTGTTCCATTGTTCACGGCGGCCCCTTTTCTTCTCTGGTGCTCCCTTGTTCCAGATCTACCCTTTGTTCGTCGTCGTTCTTCGAGATCGTCGTAGTCCGTAAGTTTGTTCTTCATGTTCTAGAGATGTTGCAAGTTGGGGTTTCTATCTCCACGCCGGAAGTTTGGGGGTGGCAGTCGTAGGTGGCGCCATCGTTGTTCTTCATGTTCGACTCCGGGTGGCTTTTTCTCTGGGACGGATTTTTTTGTGTTCTTTGTTTTTGTTTCTGTGTTGTTTTGTTTGTTTTCGTTTTTTTTCTTCAGAAAGTTGAAGCTGGTGGAGGATTGTTCATGATCTTGGTTTGTCATAAATCTTAAATCTAGGTTTTCTAGTTTTAAGATCTGGTTTCAAAAAGTTATGTTCATTTGTGTTGATTTGATTTATCAGATGTTGCTCGAAAGGGTTTGGTGCATAGTCGCTCCGCGTTGGCGGTAGTAGTCAATCATCGTACCTTCATAACTGTTTCATTCGTCACGATTGTGCCGTAGGTGGACTGAGTTCCGACGTTTGTTCAGTTTGGACTTCGATCGGATTGATTTGGCCCGAAAGGGCGCTTTGGCTTGCTGCTTTGAGGGAGTTGTTGGACTTTGGATCGTTTTTGTGTTGGCAGACGATTCATACGCCTGCCTTGATACTCTAAACTTTCACGCTGCATTTTTTTTGCAGTTTGATTTCGTATCCACATCTGGGTTCGATGGATTGTTTGTAGTTGTAATATTTAGAGTTGTTTTTCTTTACCACTAGTATACTGATTTGTCGTATCACCCGTCAGGGTTTGAGTTGGTGGTTATCTGGGTCAGATTCATGCCCCCAGTCTTGTACTTCCTTTTTATTTTAATTCAATTTCTACTTTGCTTAAAAAAAATAGTGAATATTTAACACGTATGTTTGTTAGTGCTTAGTACATATATGCATGAATTTCTTTTTCATTTATCGAAGTACAGCTTTTGTACTTTCGTCGCATTGAGCAGATTTTGTCTTCTTCTCGTCCTCAAACTTTAGTCATCATCACTTTTTTTCAAAGAGGGGTGGTTTTGGGTTTATTTTGATCCAAAATCACTCATCCTAATTGTTTTTCTTTCTTTTTATTTAAATAAGTGATTTTCACATATTTTCAATCTTATTTTGTTTGTTTTTGTAATTTTATCTTATACATACATTCAATAATACGTGGCCAAATTTATTAATTAATGCGACAACACATAATCTGATGCATATGCAAAATAACTTGACGTTGACGATGTATAAACGTTAACTCTTTAAAATATTTTTCATGTCTTAAAAATATTTTTTTTGAATGGTGATATAATCATATAAAAATGTATTTTCAAACAACACCAAACGAAAAAATTTCACCCAAAAGCACATGAATGAAACGGTAAAATATATCTTCCAACTTAAAGAGAGGTTCTTGGTTCAAGTTCTTGGTTCAAATTCAACATCGAGTAAGCATCAATATTAAATCTCTAAATAGACTTTTACCTAACTCAAGCGATCAATCTCTACTATTCCGTACATAGAATACCCAATCATAATAATGTGCACATTTTTTTTTTGAAAGAAATAATAATAATAATAATAATAATAATAATAATAATAATAAGAGTTTTACTTTTCCCACCCTATGCCTTTCCTCGCACACCCTATTTTTTCCACTTTTACCCTTGGTCCGGAATTTGTATTCCGGAATGAATTGTTAATGTTTTCAGATTTATTCGGATTTTAAATTTCGGAATGGTCTTTTTCCAGAACTTTTACAATTTTAAGCTTTGAAATTCGTAAACTAAAATGCAAATAAACATATAAAACATAAATAAAAAGACAAAAAGATAAAAACAACCCATTTTATTGATATTTGAATAATACATTACAATAATGTAAAAGCTTTTTAAGCTTTTTACATAAGAACCTAAAACTATTTCTAGGGGGTTTAAGATATATCAGTGGCTTCAGCTGATAGGACATACCAATAGCTTCACTGTTGGAGAAGAGACAATGGAGGAGGAAAGAGGAGGGTGGGAAGAAGAAAACAATGCCCCTGAGCCCCATTGACCGTTCATACAATCCCTAAAATTTTCCAAAGAGACCTGTTTCGATGAAAGACCAACGATGGCAAACCATAGTTGTAGAAGAGGAGAAGAGGAGGAGAGGGTGGGAAAGGATGGTGTGAGAAATGGTGGGGTTTGGAATGCTATTTATAGGGAGGGTGGGTCAAAAAATGGTTGGGAGGCCATAAATGTAGTCAAAAAACGTGGTAAAACACGTTTTATTGACTTGACCACCGACAAAAAACGTTTGAAAAACGTTTTGCTTGTGGTGCAGACCACCGACCATGACACTGATTCAGTTCGGAAAATACAATCTGAAATGCACATTTGTTTTCCGGAATATATTTTCCAGATTAATACGATACTGGTGAACATAGGGCTTACGTATATTCCAGAAAGGGAAATTCGGAATACTTCAGCATATGATTCTTTTGTATGGACCACATTGCACTAAAAGTTTATGTGGTCCACAACATCCAAGGACTTATATAAATACACCATCTCCGATTTTCAGCTTCAATACCAGCAAAACACACAAACACACCAAAGAAAACCATGCAAATTTTTGTCATTAAGCTGAGGATCTTTCTCACGTTGTCGCAAATAGATAGTTCTCTATTTGACGGCGTGATGAAGATCTTTAGCATGCTGTCAAAAATACAAACAAACACACCAAAGAGACCATGAACATTTTTGTCATTGTGCTGAGGATCTTTGTCATGCTGCCGCAAAATAGATTGCTCTCTATGTGACAACTATATTGCTCTCTATGTGCCAGCATGGTGAAGATCCTCAACATGCTTTCAAAAATATATATATTTAAGGCTGCCTCCTTGATAGATAGATAACTCAAAAATATCAAGAGGTTGCTATGAGTTAGATCTTGCTGCCCGCCAGATGAATATGTCATTTGGCAAGGCAGCAGGATCTAACTTAAAGAAATCCTCTTGAAAACACCTTCCCAAAAGATTCAACATTTATGTTATTATGATTTTTTTAACTGTTTATTTGTCTTATGTTGCTTCTATTTATGTTATGTACCGTTGTTCTATTATTTTCCAAGGCATTTGCAACGAAAACGATCCAAATAAAGAGTTTGGTGTACTTCAGTCTTTATAATCCAGAATAAGTTCATGCATTCCGGATTATAAAATCTGAAAACCCTCGGTAACATTTTGGCTGATGACGTTTCACCAAGGTTAGGCCGGTCAGTGGAGTTTGAATGCATTTTTTGACGGTTTTGAATGTGGAGCACGTTTTATTTAACTGTAATTAAGACCTATGACTTATTTAAGGCTATAAAAAGGCTCGGATCTTCAACATGTTCCTTCATTCTTCTTCACCTCCTTTCTTACATTTTCTTCAATTTTTTAATTGTTTAGGTAGGTTTTAGGAGTGTTTGTGGTGTCATGGTCAATGTTGACCGCTCATACGACTCCTGCAATTGCATTGCAGCTTATGCGGGGGTCGTATAACGGTCAACAAAGACCCTTGACATCAAAGAAAGACGCAAAATATTCATTTCATATTTGTCTAGATTTTTTTTCTTCCGAAAACACTAACAATCTGGTTCGGAAAACGAAATCCGAACCAGGGGTACTATTGGAATTTTTGCAGGGCGCGCAAGAAGACAACATGGTGGGAAAAGTAAATCCCTAATAATAATGTGCACATGTGATCTCATGATGTTGGGGTGAGAATGTATATTTTTCGAAAATAGTGGGCCTAAAACAAAATGGGCCAATAAGTCCACAAACAAAAGTACAAGGGACCATTCCACATTTCAAGAAAATCTTAACCCGATCACCACTCCATTTTCTTTTTCTATTTCAATCCATTCTTTGTTTATTCTCCACAATTCGCGTTCTTCTTTTTTCTCTGTCACAGATTCTCCGATCAGATCCACAACACTCACTTCAACAAAAACCATCCATGACGCTTGGCTCAGCCGGATCCAGTGTCGTCGGTTAGTTACCAATCTAACTCATCACCGTTTTCGTCGTTTTCTTTTTTACTCAATTTTGCTTTTTACTTTTTTTTTTTGTTTCAATCTTCTTTTTTTGCTCTGTTGATTTTGATTTTCGATTCTTTCCGTTGACCTTAAAACATCGATGTAGTTTTTTTTTTAATTTATGTAATTGTTGTTATTTTTGGGGTTTTTTGTTTTTTTTACCGATGAAATTTTGGATCGGTGATTGAAGATTCCAGCTGTGAATTTTGTTCGGTTGATGATATTACTGTGATAATTGTTTTGAATTTTGATTTTTTTTTATCACAATTACTTTAATTGAAATGTTCGATCATTTTTCTTTCGTTTTTGTGGATTTTTATGAGCTTTGTGAATTATTCTATATTTCATTGCTGTTTTTGGTTAGTGAGACTGTTTTTAGTAGTTTCTTGTTGATGTGATTTTGAAGTTTAAGCTATGAAGTAATTATACCAACACGTTGACATCTATATAATTTAAAGAAATAGAAATGAATGTTACTTCATGTGTCGGTGTCGTTGGTGTTACAATTCGGATTCTGATGCGTGTAGGACACTTTGACTGATCATTAATTTGAAGTATCCGCAGTTCACAGAGTTTACTGCTACGAGATAAGCGTATTTAGGCATTGAAATGATACTTTAAAAAGAAAAATGTGGGATTGATCTTCATGTCTTTGTGCAAGTTTTCTGTAATTGAATTACAATTCTGTTTGTTCTTGTTTCCAGTTAACATTCTGTACATAATATGTGTTTTTATCCTGAGGCAATACAAATTTGAAAATTTCATTCTTGATGTCTTGTGAATGTAAAAGGTTCTGACTGTTGTACGAGTTAATTATGTCTTTGTAGTACTTGAATAAGAATTTTTAAACATTTGAAGAACTTATTGAGGTACGAGTGCACTTGTTCCGGCCCTTGCGTTTTAGGATTTCGAATTGGGTGTGGTTAAAATATGGAGAAAGGATTATATTTCTGTTGTAGTCATTACTGACATGCATGTACAATGCCTAGTTACTAATCCCCCACTTAAATTTGTAGTATATGATTTTGTGCTAATTAAAGATACATATTTTTATATTTAGTTTGTTTCAAAGTTTAAGTGTGTGCGTTTCAATGCAGTTCCAAGGAACTTCAGATTGCTGGAGGAGCTTGAACGAGGTGAAAAAGGTATCGGTGATGGCACTGTTAGCTATGGAATGGATGACGGAGATGACATCTACATGCGCTCTTGGACTGGCACCATCATTGGCCCCCACAATGTAAGCATTAACTTTATCCATTTTTAGGTAGTGTAATATCAGATTTTTTATTATGTTTGAACTTTGAACAAGTAAATTCAATTGCATCAATTTGCCTAATTTGTTAGAACCAGTCTATGTGGAAGTTGGATATTCTCAAGTTCTTACTTCCAGCTAGAAGCAACAGAGCATATGTTACAACATGTCTCCTTGAAAATTGTAGTTTATGCGAAGTGTTTACACTGGCATGTTTTTTGAGTTCTTATTCTGATTTAGTCCTGTGTTTAGTTGCTTGTGAGCTTATACTTCTGTATTTGCACATGAACACTGGCAATCATTCTACAACTGCACTGAGCATAATATCATAATTTAAAGTTTGATTACAATTCTGTAATATATCACTTCTTACTTATTGGGTTTTTTTAATATACAATATGTATGCCCTTCCTATGTTCTGGAAGGTCTTTTCATTGCTTCATTAATGCAGCACAGTAAAGAAATATGTAGTATGAATTATTGGTGTATCTGGAAATCTGAAAGTGGACAGAATTTATTTTTATGTCTGTTGTATCTACTTTCATTTTGTGTGTACTTAAAAGGTGGTTTTCAGGTCATATAATGTTTTATTTTATCTTTTACTTTCAGACTGTACATGAAGGCAGAATATATCAATTGAAGCTGTTTTGTGACAAAGATTACCCAGAAAAGCCACCAAGTGTTCGGTTTCATTCACGAATCAATATGACTTGTGTTAACCATGAAACTGGCGTGGTATCAGTTACAATTTCCACATGCTTTCATATCATCTTCTAAATATTATTTTTTTTCACGCTGTTGATGTGTATATGAAGTTGCAAACTGTGCTAACACAATCTCTTTGCTTTTTGGTAATAACCTTGAATCCATTGTTATCAGAGATGTAATCAAGATTTATATGAAACAGGTTGAACCAAAGAAATTTGGGCTTCTTGCAAATTGGCAAAGAGAGTACAGCATGGAGGATATACTGACCCAGCTGAAGAAAGAAATGGCAGCCCCTCATAACCGGAAGCTTGTCCAGCCTCCAGAAGGAACTTACTTTTAGCATCCAAGATCGTATAGTTGTTGGATCATATTGCATTTGCAGTATGCAATATATAATGTGTAATGCTTTGTGGATCCTTCTGAATTCAAGAACATGTTGGGGAATGCTCCTATTTCCATCTCTATGGCTTCAGAGTTGTTTTGTTGTCTTACTTTGTCAACTGTGCTGAAGGGATGCTGTTTGATGAATTTATGTGTGTCAAATATTGAAAACAACTCTTTTAAGTAGTATTTTTCCTTCAGATTACATACAATGGTATTTTCAATTTTAGTATTGCTTCCTTTTACTTTACTTTCTTCTGCCTTGTAAGTATGCTGGAGCTAAATGGAAAATTGGAAGCATCAATTTTTATGTTAGCCTTTATGTTTGCACATTTGGTTTTGGGGCTTGTTTATTGTGGATTCGGATTCCCTACACCTACAGCTTTTAGTGATTTAAGGGGTTGTCTTATTCAATGGTAAAAATTGGATGGTTGTGACTGATTTCTTGAATATGAACATGTTGAAATAGTACTGATTTGCTTGACTGCAGGGACTGTCATCAGAATGTAAAATGATTTTCACCAGTGAGATTGCCATTATGGCGAAATCCCTTGTGCCTTGACGGTTATTGCGATTAGTGCTCCTCGCGGAGATTGACCGTAGTCCTTGACCATGCCTTTGAAGTTTGAAGTATTTCATTACTTGATTGATTAGAATTATCTGAATCTTTTATTTATGTTTTCATGCCTTTGAAGTTTGAAGTATTTCATTACTTGATTGATTAGAATTATCTGAATCTTTTATTTATGTTCTTTTCATATCAAGATTTTCTGTAGTGCAATAGTACAAATGTCTGTAGAATTATAGGTTTTCTTTTTTTCTTTTGGAACAGCAAAATGAGAATATATTGAAAGTAATGATGGTACTATATCACAAACTAAGATAAAACTTGAAGAGAATATGTTATTTAGTTGATTGGAAATCAATTTTACGTTGCAGAAGTTGGACAAGCTGAGACGCAGATCTGTAAACACTAAACACCCACAAAGAACCTCGTGTTTATTTATTTTCAAATGACAAGTTGCGATGCACATCAGTAAACCTTAGCAAAGAACTTATATGTTAATTTATTTTTAGTGTTCTTCATTTGGGAGACTACGTAATCTTTGTGAAGTTAATTGAGTATTAGGCTCCGTTTGGATTGCTATTTTTGAGCTTATGAAAAATAGCTAAAGCAAATTAATAGATTTTATGTTAATTCGTAAGTTCTCTGTTTTTATAAGCAGTTTCTTCATAAACTACTTTGACAAGCTTATAATAATACATAAAAACTTAATTATCTGCATAAGTTGTTTTGTATAAGCTAAAAAATAAGTCAATTTAAACGGACCCTAAAATTAGAGTTAAAAAGACCTGCCAAAAAATTAAGGCATTTAACAAGTTAGAATAAATGAATCGAAACTAACCATTTCAATATATTATATTATATTTGTGCGATTTACATAAGGGTAAGAAAACTGATTAATGAAATACACAGACAAACGAATTATTTAAAAAAAATTGCTACGATTTTTGGACGTAAAAATTCTTCATTAGACTTTACTTATATTTCAATCAATTGTCATAATTCATTTTCTTCTGAACGAGGGTTAAACAAAAAAACAAGGGTAAAAAGGAAATATAAATGTTATAATTCATCTCACATTAGTCTTTTCTCAATTGATGATTTGCAAATTTTATTACATTGCTTCACAGAAATTGTCAAAAACATTCAAATAAAAGCTTTGTTTAATTCCCCTCTAGTGGTCTGGTTCATAAAAATTAATCTCTTTAAATATTCAAACAATTTAAAGAGGTTTATTTATCTCTTTAAATCCGTAGTTTTCTCTGCAAGGGCTCTAATAATAACCATCTTCTTAACTACACAACCCTTTAAAAACCAATTGATGCTTCAAATTTAAAAATGATGCTAATATAATAAAAATCATATCTAGTCGATATTAATTTTGATGGGTTAGTTTACCTTCTTAGAAAAAATCGTTTCTAGTAGATATACATAACCTGAGCTATGCCCGACGGATAAAAGGTGGAACAAACATTTTTTAGATGAGTTGAGATCGACACTCATAAGATGAATTAGATTCACTCCAAGCAGGCCATGATACCACTCATTCACCCATTAATGTATCAATGGAATCCCTAACGCAGGAAGTTTGAATTCCATTTAGAGAAAATAGTGGGTTTCAACAAAAATGTTAGAAGAGTGACATTTTTTTTTTTTTTGAGAAACAAAATACTCAAAATACGGCACACATTATCATACTCAAAATACGACACACATATTATCCAACTGAAGACATAATTTAAAAAACAGTAAACTCATCCATAATTTTTTTTGAAGAACACATCCATAATTTATTGCATAATTTAAAAACTTGCGACCATTTCAACAAAAATAAAATAAAATTATAACTTGAGATCTAGGTCCAACTTAGTGCTAGGGGTAGCCTTGGTTGGACCAAGTCTTAATTCCAAATCAATTTCTTCTCCTCCTTGACTTGTACTTGGATTGGTGACTTTTTGGTTCTTTGCCTCATGTTGGTTGAGAGTAGTGATCATTTCTTTCATGGCCTTATTTTTCTCTTCCCTGTGGACTCTCATGTGACCATTCAAGGCATTCACTCTTGAAAAAGTCAGGTTGCAAAACTTACAAGCATGAATTTCCCTATGATCCATAGAGAGAAAAAGCAAAATGTGTGTTCTTGGGGTCTAGGTGAAAAAACTTGATTTTTTCTCCCCTAAGAACTGTAACTAGATAACTCACTAGGCTCAAACAAACAGAATTTATAGAATTTTGAATTCATAAAGTGATAGAAATTATTAAATTAATTTCTATAATACCTATTACATTCAATGAATTTTCTTTTTGAGGTAATATTCAATGAATATTATTTCCTTCAAAAAAAAAAATAGTGAATATTATTATTTGTGTTATAATTTATTTTAAATATTTTCTATATTTGATTAATTTCAAATATATAATATAATTATTCAATTTCATTAATTATTTGTTTGACTCAAAATATATAATATAATACAATTATTAAATTTCATTAATTATTAAAATTTGTTTTTAAAATATTTAATTTATTATATTTCAATTAAATTAAAATATTTAATTAAAACGTAGTAAAGAAAGTCAACATGTTCCTTTGACTACATTTTTTTTATTTGTATTATATCAATTTTAAAAAAGTATTGACTAAAATTGGTTGTTAGTTTTTTTATTCCTCAAAACAATTTGTTTTGGAATAAAAATAGGTATTATAAAATAAAAAAAACAATTGAAATTAAAATTGATATAATACAAATCAAAAAAATGTAGTCAAAGGAACATGTTGACTTTCTTTACTAAGTTTTAATTAAATATTTTAATTTAATTTAAATATAATAAATTAAATATTTTAAAAACAAATTTTTAAATATTTCAAAATTAATTAAATTTATAAATTAAATTGAAACATATTTTTATCATTTAATATTTCATGATTAATTTAGTTAATATTGATTATAATTTTTTAATTGGAAAGAGAAAAATGAGGCAAACAAATTTTTATTAAACAAATAAACCATTTGAAATTAATTATTTTGAGTCAAACAAATAATTAATGAAATTTAAGAATTATTTTATATATTTGAAATTAATAAAATATAGAAAATATTCAAAACAAATTATAACACAGATATTAATATTCATTAAATATAATAGGTATTATAGCAATTAATTTAATAATTTCAATTACTTTATGAATTCAAAATTCTATAAATTTTGTATGTATGTATGTGCCTAGTGAGATATCTAGTTACAGTTCTTAGGGGGGAAAAAAATCAAGTTTATTCATTTAGACCCCAAGCACACATTTTGCTTTTTCTCTATTGATCATAGGGAAATTCATGCATGTAAGTTTTGTAACCTAACTTTTACAAGGGTTAATGCCTTGAGCGGTCACATGAGAGTCCACAGAGAAGAGAAAAATAAAGCCAAGCAATTTAAGTTAAATTGAAGCATATTTTTGGTATTTAACATTTCAAGACTAATTAGTCAATATTGATTATAATTTTTTAATTGGAAAGATAAAAATGAGCCAAATCTATTTTTTATTAAACAAATATTGGTGTATCAATTAGTAAGATTAGTATATTCGACAAACTTAAAAAAGATGAAATATTTTATTATATTTTAAATCAATTAGTATATTTAAAAAATTGACTAATATGGTAGTTTAAAATTTAAATTTCTAAATTAATTTATATACTAATTTTCATATATGATGAATTTGATTAATTGAATTGTAATTTGTTTTGAATAATATATATTAAAAAAGTACAATTATTTAATTAAGTCAACACACTTTTATTTTCAAAGATTCATTTAATTAATTTATATAAGATTTATTTACTTTTATTAATTTCTTGAATTAAAAATATTTATAATCAATATTAAGTAAATAAATATGAAAGGCACTCTCAAGGGATTTACTGGAAGGAAAAAAAAGGAGCTCAAGGGATTGACCTCCACCTCCGACATAAAAAAATAAACAGTACCAACATTTTCGTTTAAAAAAGAGTAAATTAATATGATAATATTATTGTAAGAGGTGTCAACTCATTGTCAAGAGTTTTACTTTATAATTTTAAGGAACCTTTTCTCAATTTTTAAAGTTTTTTTTTTCCGGGGCACGGGGGTATATATGTTTTAAAGTTATTATATTATTTAATTTTGAAAGAATAAATAAATACTAAAGTTTCAAAGTATAAAATGCATACAAGGTGACAAAAAAAATTTGAGGAAAAAAGAAAGAAAAAAATATTATTTAACTTTACTATTATGTATATTTTAATAAACATTAATTTTTTTTTGGGAAAGCTGTAAATAATATTAAAATATTTATTCAACCACTAAAAAAAAAAATTATTCAAAAAATAAATAAACTATTAAAAAATACAGAATACTAACCTTGATTTTTTTTTTCTTCCAAAATCGTAGCAGCGGGATCTCCCCTTTCCTCCATCCTCCTAAAAAAAAACATAGTAGCGAAAATCAAATTAGTTTTTTTTTCCAGGGGAGTAGCGAAACTCAAACTTATAACCATGATTTTGTTTTTCCAAATAGGATAACTATGGTTTTAAATCCTTTTATTTTCTAAGGACGATACTATTTTTTTTTTATTTTTATTAAATGGTATTTATTCATTCAAATTAACTCATATGATCAACATCGTTAAAAATGTAAAGAGTAAATTTGCAAACAAACTCATATGACTCAAGTTAATGACATACAACGACAAAATATCTACAAATAATATGATAAAATATAAATCACCAGAATACACATGCTTCCAGATCTGCAATGTTGACGCCAAAATCATTGATTGAATCTGTGATTGACTGAAGTTGATATTTCAATAGGAACCAAATGAACACCACCACAAGATGTAAAATCAAACAACAACGCGCAAGACAACAAACAGCACAACGTTTCACTCGGACGATGAAATCACAAAAAAAAGACTTGATATATGTGGAAATCGTTTATTTAGAATGAAAGAAAGAGGAAAAAAGATGCAGATAAGTGATTTTAGATCAAAAAATGACCTAAAACCATCCATATTCGATGAGTTAAAGAGAAAGAACCTGGAGAGAATATGGAGTTTCTCTCACAATACTAAATCCTTTATTTATATGCTTGAAAAAGAGTATTACTTTTCCCACCCTATGGCCTTCTCCCGCACCCTGTAAAATTTCCAAAAATGCCCTTATGCAGTTCAGATTTTAAAATCCGGATTCATGTTTATTATTTTGGATTTTATAATCCGGACAATTCTTATGTATAATCAGCCATCAGACTCTCTCACATTTCAGCAGTTTTGAATTTTGCTTTTAAAAAAACAAAAAAACAAAGTAAAAAATGCTAAAAACCAGTCAAATAAAATCATAAAAATACCACCAAAAAAATTCTAAAAATCAAATAAAACTAATGCAATTTTTTTCGGATTTTTATGAGAATATGAAAAATTCAAAAAAAATGAAAAATGGATCTAAATGATGAAATTTTGGATTTTGAGGGGCGGAGTCCCATAATAAGTCTCTTATAGGGGATCATGATCCTTGAATTTTTTCTGATTTTCTGGGAAAGTTTCGGAGAAATACGATCAAGTAGCCCGAAAACCCAATTTTTGACCAAGAACAGGTAACAATGACTCAAAACAGAAGGATTAGAGTTAGGAAGATTAGTATTGTTCCCTAAAATGACTATCATGTTACAAACATGTTTAAAATTTGTGCTATACATTTCAGATTATATAATCCGAACTGTTTTTCCCTTGAAAAAGGGTGTTTAAGGGGTGCTCGGATTATGTAATTCGAAAAAAATCATGTAGCGCCCCCTATTTTTTGAAGTTTTCGGATTACAAAATCCGGAAAAATCTGTAACTCATTTTCACCCTTTAACAAAGGAAAACACTGTTCCGGATTATTAAATCCAGAAACTTCAAGGGCATTTTTGAAAAAACGCAGGGCGCGCTAGAACACCATAGGGTGGGAAAAGTAATACTCCTTGTAAAATATTAATTTATGTTAATGTAAGTTGTTTCAGTGGCTATCGATATGAGTATATTTTATAATTCGAAAACCTTAAAAAATAGGGCGCGCTACTTGATTTTTTCGGATTATAAAATCTGTACACCCTCTAGACACCCTTTTTCAAGGGAAAAACATTTCGGATTATATAATCTGAACTGTATCAGCACATATTCTAGACATGTTTGTAACATTGATAGTCATTTTAAGGACAATATTAAGCTTCCTAACCCTCATCCTTATGTTTTGGGTCATTGTTAGTTGTTATTAGTCAAAAATCCGATTTTTGGGCTACTTGATCGGATTGGTCCGAAACTTTCTCCGAAATCAGGAAAAATTCAAAATTCCATCGTTTAGACCTATATTTTTTTTTTTATTTTTCATATTCTCAGAAAAATTTGCATTAGTTTTATTTGATTTTTAGAATTTTTTCGGTGGTATTTTTATGATTTTATTAGACAGATTTTTATCATTTTTTACTTTGTATTTTGGTTGTTTTTAAAAGCAAAATTGCTGAAATGGGAGAGATTCTGATTGATGATTATACATAAGCATATTTCGGATTATAAAATCCGAATCAATGAAAAATCATTTCGGATTTTAAAATCTGAATACCTCAGGGGACATTTAATTAATGCATTTAGTAAAATAATTTAGTAAAATAACTTTTTATGTCTAAATATCATTGTTCAAATAATAAATACTTTTGTTTTTATATTTTTTACAACGCTATCAGATAATGGATCATAAGGATATAATATGAATTGTTTATTTGTATGAATAAACATTTATACAATGATACCATGCTTTATTCATCACTATTTTTTCACACCTTTATGTTTATTATCTTAATTATTTTCGTATGATTTTTCACTGAAAATACATTTTTTATGATTATAACAAACCCTGAAAAAAATTATGTATTTGAGAAAATCATGAGTAGTTATATTAAAAATCATACAAAAAGAAACTAATAAAATATATCTAAATTTTGTTCATGCCTATCTTCTTTTTTATGTTTTTTTATTTAGTATAATATCATATAGAGTAAGTTGTTTTTTTTCCCTGCCAAAAAGTTAAGTTGTTTATAATTTTGACTGGATTTTTTTTTTCAAGGGGAGAATTTTGACTAGATTATTGAGTAAGTTGTTAATTCATTTTTCTTTTTGAGGGGTTGTTAATTCATATATATTATATGTTTTTTTTTAAGGGATATATCAAATGCTTTATTCCTTTAAAAAAAAAATCAAATGCATCTCATTTTTCTTTTAAGGTAACTTTATTCAAACCTTTATCTTTTCATTATATCAGTCAAATTACCAATTAGTATTATTAATTATTTTCTTTTGGTACAAAGCAGAATCCTATATGAGATTAATTACTCTACATTGATAATTTTAAACTTTTTTACACACATAGAAAAATCAAATCAAATCATATCAGAATACCACTTCATACCTAGTCGCTAAAATATCTCTTCAAATATCGACATATGTAAAAAAAGAGTAAATAAATTAAACACACACCTTTTTAATTTTTTTGACTAAATTATTATAAAATGTAAACCTCTCATGTCTAAATCTTACAGTTCCTTTTTCATTTTTCTTACAGTTTCACAAGAATGTTCACACAAAGCATGTTCCTCGCAAAACCCTACGCTCCATCAATCTCAATCCGACCGGTGTGGTCATTCAATCTCGAATCAGAGTTCAAACTCATCCGCTCTTTCGTTGATTCACATCCGATCATCTCAATGGACACCGAATTTCCCGGCGTTGTCGTCCGCCCTGACGGCATCACCGACTTATCATCTTACCATAGGACACCTGGCACTCATTACTCTGTCCTCAAGGCGAATGTTGACGGTCTTAATCTCATCCAAGTTGGTCTCACTTTATCCGATGACAACGGTAACCTGCCGAAATTGGAAAATGGAAACTCAGAGGAGTTTCTAATTTGGGAATTTAATTTCAATGATTTTGATGTTGCGCGTGATATTCATGCGCACGAGTCAATTGAATTGTTGAAGAGTCAGGGGATTGATTTTGAGAAGAATAAGGAATTTGGGATTGATTCTTGGAAATTTGCTGAATTGATGATGAGTTCTGGACTTGTGTGTAATGAGGAGGTTAGCTGGGTGACATTTCATAGCGGATATGATTTCGGATATTTGGTGAAGGCGTTGACGCAGAGAGCTTTGCCTGATGAGCTTGCTGAGTTTCTGGTGCTGGTTAGGGTTTTCTTTGGGGAGAGTGTTTATGATGTGAAGCATTTGGTAAAGTTTTGTGAAGGGTTGTATGGTGGTTTGGATAGAGTTGGGAAGACGCTGAATGTGGATCGTGTTGCTGGGAAGAGTCATCAGGCGGGGTCTGATAGTTTGCTGACTCTTCATGCTTTTAGGAAGATTAAGGAAGTTCACTTTGGGAATGATGTTGATCGATTGATGAAGTATGCTGGTGTGTTGTATGGATTAGAAAATGTGGTTTAATGAACATGTTTGTTGTTGTAGATCGTTCTTATGTTTATTTTCTGACATAAAAGTGAAAATTATATACATTTGTGGTTATTATTAATGAAATCGGATGGATTTTCACCTATTATGTGAATAATATTTATGCGTCGTGCAAACTTTTGGTATTAATGTTTTTGAGATTTGACTAAGATGATCAAGATGCTAGCAATTGAGCTTTTAAAACTATTGTATATTACGCGCTAATGTAGGATGAGTAGTGAATGTATCACTACTAGTTAGATTATGGTAATGAATTTGGAATGCTTTAGATTTTGCTTTTAGGACTCATGTGGTGATTGCTGGTCAATTGTTAGTTCTTGGTGCCCATTTTGTTTGAATTCAATTATAATGTTTTGGATTCGGATGATAAATAGTGAATACATAGTTGCATATCTGTTTATAAAATAGTTTGAAAATGACAATGAATTGGAATGTTTATGGTTTTGCTTTTAATGCTCATGCCGTGATCAATGGTAAGTTCTTGATGCCTTTTTGATTGAAATCAATTAGAAAGTTTTGGATTTGGGTGCTAAATAGTGAACACATTGTTCTGTATCGGTTTACAAAATATAATTTTCACGGAGGAGACAGATTTCATCCTTTTTAAGGAAATGAATTTTGCTCCCGTGCAATTAGTAGTTAATCATTTGCTTGAATGGAAGATATAGGATGGCAAAAAAGATGCGCATCTTTGACAAATTCTAAATGAAGTTGTATGTTATGGTATGATACTTAACAAAACATTGTGTGGAATAATGAGTGATAGTATTAGAACTTGTATGCTATTTAATGTAATGCCCTAATGTAGAATAAGGAATGAACTATCTATGGTTTGTCGATCTATCAAGTTAGAGTATAGTATTCTGGTAAGTGATATTTTTGCGGCTCAGTTTGGGAATGGTTTTTCGATTTTACTATAACTTCTGAAGTTCTGATCAGTGCTACGGTCAGAACTGTCCGGATAATTACAGGCTTACTACATGTGAGAATGTCTCTATGTAGTCAAATTCAGGTTGTTGATGAAATCCTAGTGTTTACGAATTCGCGGTAAGTTTGAAAACTATGATGAAGTACCAATTTGTTGTTTAAGAACTCTGCAAACTCGGCAAAACTTGTTTTAGTGGTTGAAGAGTGAAGGAAACAAATGGATAGAGCATGCGGTGTGAACAAAACTCAGCCATGCCAAAACTCAACAAATTATCAAAGCATAATTTTTCGTGATTCAATAGTCTCATCTATTCAGCAAGGACAACAGAAGCTGAAAACATTGAAGCGAACGTACCAATGAACTCAGGGAAACATTCTTTGTAACAAATGAAGATGAAAGATAACGGCAGAGCATATTACATTTTTCATTGCTTGAAACTGACTACATGAGTATACCGTGTACATAAGATAGTTCCAAATAGATGTAGATGGAATACAAAAGGAGCGAGTGATCAAATTATCAAACTCGAGCAGCATGGATGATAGCGGCAAATGAAAGAAGGAAGCATAATCAGTAAACGAGAAGAATGGAAAGGAAGATGCAAGTTTTTTTCTTTTGAAGCGGGAAACTTGTATTGACTGGAGAGAGGAAGACAAGTGTGTTCTGCTGCTACCTCAGATGAAAGGTTTACAAGTGTTTCAATATTTATTTATTCTTATAAACTAATAAGTTGTTATTTTTTCCCTTAGACGTCCAGCAGTTTATTGTGGCTCATGTTTTTGTTTTATAACTGACTTTCAATTACTCTTCTTGCTAACAAATATATGCATGACTTAAACGATAATTTTTTTACTTTGAAACATTTAGTTTCGTTGTTTGTAGATATATGAAGAGATTCTCATGTAGATTATGTTCTTTTTAACATTCTAAGCCAGCTTTATTACCAATTAGTATATTAAAATGTAAGCATACTTAGAAAGGCCGGCATATCAGAAAGTATTGGCAACCCGGTAACCATCAATTAACAACTGTAGACAAAAATATCTGCTTCTTCTGCACATGGTGTGATATTTACCCAAAAACTGTTGCGTCGTGTATCCAATGCATTCCCATTGATTCATAAATTTATTTCTACAGTTTATCAAACTCCATTGATCCATGGATAATATCATTCAATTGCAACATGTATCTTGGATGACTTCTAGTTTTTGGGAAATAAAAGCTGAATAATGGAAGAAAGTAGCATGGTAGTAGCTCCATTCAACTGTATCATATCTCTAAGCTTTGATGACTTCATCGTGGGGCTGCGAAGAAGACTACATTTGGTTGTGCAGAGCATATATGGTAAGTCCAATTGCAACATTTAGTTATCTTATCTCGCTGTTGGACCATTTTTACTTTCACCTGTCTGTTTTGATTTATTTTTTCAAATTTTTTTTTCTGCATAATCAAGCAGGTTGTTCAACCTTTATAGAATTAAATAAATGAGAAGAGAGCTAAAGAATTTCTAGTTATGTACTTTTGGTTATATATATGTGGAGACCAGCATGCAAAGCCTGAGTTAATTAACAAAATAACTGAGATGTGAGAAGCTTACAGAACAGTAGGATAAGATCTATGGAAGCTTTTCTGTTTTGTAGGTATCAATGTTATAGCCTTGTGAAAGATAGAGATGAAGTTTAGGCAAACGTTGACTAGTAGAGGAGTGGATTGTGATTCAAATTGTGTAGTTTGAAAAAATATTATATCAAAGTGTAATAATATCTTAAGGGGGAGCCTTGGCGCAATGGTAAAGTTGTTGTCATGTGACTGAAAGGTCACGGGTTTAAGTCCTGGAAACAGCCTCTTGCGTAAAAATATGGTATGGCTGCATACAATACATCAAATAGTGAGACCCCTTCCCGAACCCTGCTATGTGGGAGCATTAGTGCACCGGGTTTCCCTTTCAAAGTGTAATAATATTTTGACTGAATTGTATAATAATATATTTATTCTTATTAATATTATATACTCCATCTGGTTACTGTTATAAGCAAAAAACCACTTTTTAGGTTCATTAAATAATTGATGCATTGTCCTGTGAGCATAACTCAGTTGGTAGGACAATGCATTGTTATATGCAGGGGCCGGGGTTCGAACCTCGGACACCCCACTTATTCACCTTATAAGGTGAATTCTAGCCACTAGGCTACCTGACCAAAAAAATAAAATAAAAATAACTGATGCATTTGGCCTATAGTATATATCACATACATCAGTTATTCAATGAATCTAAAACATTGTTTTTTGCTTATAATAGTCACCAGAAGAAGTATATATATCTTTTGACTGAATTTTTCCTTAATATTATATAAATAACAATTAAAAAGAAAATTTTAAATAAAATTTGTCCTTATGGATAATACTCTGCATTGACTAGAGGGAGTATTATTTATGAGGTTCATTACTCTACATTGATTATTTGAAACTTTTTCACATATGTATAAAATCAAATCACATCAAAGTGCCACTTTATATATTAGTTCCTAAAATATCTCTTTAGATATCGACAAATGTAAAAAAGTGTATATAAATTAATTGCTCACTTTTTTTTTTTGACTAGATTATTATGTATAAAACGTAAGCCTCATTGTCTAAATCTTACAGATCTTCTTTTATTTTTCTCTTACAGTTTTTCAAGAATGTTCTCACAAAACATGTTCTTTGCAAAACCCTCTGCTTCATCAATCTCAATCCGACAGGTGTGGTCATTCAATCTCGAATCAGAGTTCAAACTCATCCGCGCATTCGTGGATTCATATCCAATCATTTCAATGGACACCGAGTTTCCCGGTGTCGTCATCCTCCCTGATGGCATCACCGACTTATCATCTTACCACCGAACCCCTGCTGCCCACTACTCTGTCCTCAGGGCGAATGTTGATAGTCTTAATCTCATCCAAGTCGGTCTGACTTTATCTGATGTTGATGGTAATCTGCCGAAATTGAGAAATGGAAGCTCTGAGGAGTCTCTGATTTGGGAATTCAATTTCAGTGATTTTGACTTAGAGCGTGATATTCACGCGCATGAGTCTATTGAATTGCTGAAGAGTCAGGGGATTGATTTTGAGAAAAATAAGGAATTTGGGATTGACTCTGGAAGATTTGCTGAATTGATGATGAGTTCTGGACTTGTGTGTAATGAGGAGGTTAGCTGGGTGACATTTCATAGCGGTTATGATTTCGGATATTTGGTGAAGGCATTGACTCAATATGCTTTGCCTGAAGAGCTTGCTGAGTTTCTGTTGCTGATTAGGGTTTTCTTTGGGGAGAGTGTTTATGATGTGAAGCATTTGGCGAAGTTTTGTGAGGGGTTGTATGGTGGTTTGGATAGGGTTGGGAAGATGCTGAATGTGGATCGGGTTGTTGGGAAGACTCATGAGGCGGGTTCTGACAGTTTGCTGACTCTTCATGCTTTTAGGAAGATCAAGGAAGTTTTCTTTGGGAATGATGATGGTCAACTGATGAAGTATGCTGGTGTGTTGTATGGATTAGAAAATGTGGTTTGATGAATATGTTTGTTGTTGTAGATTGTGTGTTATGTTTATTTTCGACATAAAGTGAAAATTATATGTTATTAATGAAATTGGATGGATTTTCATCTATTATGTGAATTATATATATATATGTCTTTGCAACTGATCGATCTCCTGTGCAAATTTTTGGTACTACTGTTTTTGAATTTTGATTAAGATTATGAAATTGGTAGGAATTGAGTTTTTTAAACTATTGAGTGTTATGTACTAATGTAGGATAAGTGGTGCGAAACTAGTACTAGTTAGAATATGATAATAAGTTGGAATGATTTAGATTTTGGTTTTAATGCTTATGCAGATGGTAAATTCTTGATGCTTTTTTGCTTGAAATCAATTAGAAAGATTTGGATTTGGGTGCTAAATAGTAAATATATTGTTGCGATCCGTTTATAAAATAGAATTTTCATTGAGGAGACAAATTTCATCTTTTTAAGGAAATAAGTTTTACTCCTGGGCAAGTAGTAGTTAATCATTTGCTTGAATGAAAGATATAGCAGGGCAAAAAAGATTTGCATCTTTCACAATTTCATAATAGAGTTGTTATGGCATGATATTTAACAAAACATTGTGTGGAGTAACGAGTGATAGAATTAGAACCTTGATGATATTTAATGTAATGCCCTAATGTGGAATGTTCATTGAACTATCAAGTCAGAGTACAGGATTCTGGTAAGTGAGATTTTTGTGGCTCAGTTTGGGAATGCTTTTCAATTTTAGTGTTACTTCTGAAGTTCTGATCAGTGCTACGTTGTCGGCAAGAACTGTCTCTATGTAGTCAAATTCAAGTTGTTGATGATTTCATAGTGTGTACAAGTTCCCGGTAAGTTGAAAACTGCGACACATTAGTTTGTTTAATTTTCAGAAAGTTACAAATTAGGGGATAGCTAAAGAAGACTGCAAACTCAGCAAAAAATGTTTGCATCAGTAGAAGATGCAAGGAAACAAATTGATAGAGCAAGCCACCATGAACAAAGCTCAGCAATGGAAAAACTCAACAGATTGACAAAGCAGCATTTGTCATATTTCAAAAGAGTCCCATTTCAGCTAGGACAGCCGAAGCTGAAAACATTGAAGCGAACATGCCAACAAACTCAGGAAACATTCTTTGTTACAAAAGAAGATGAAAGACAACGACAGAGCATTCATTTTTCTTTGTTCGAAACCGAGTGCATGGGTATGCTGTTTATAGTATACATCAAACTCAGCGAACAAGGATGATTGTGGAATATGAAAGGAGGATGCATAATCAAAAAACAAGAAGAATGAAAAGGAAGATGAAAGTGTTTTTTGAAGTGGGAAAATTGTATGCACAGGGAGAGGAAGACAATTGCGTTCTGCCGCTACCTGGGATGAAAGGTTTATAAGTGTTTCAATATTTTTCTATTCTTATAAACTAATAAGTTGTTACTTTGTTTTCTACATGTCCAGCAGTTTAATCTTTACTGTGGTTCAATTTTTTGTTTTATAACTGACTGTCAAATGTCAATCACTCTTCTTGAAGCCTCGTGTTTTCATTGTTTGTAGATATATGAAAAAATTCTCATGTAGATTGTGTTCTTTTTAATATTCTAAGCCAATTTAATTTGAAGAGTACCAATTAGTATATTAAAACATAGGCATACTTAGAAAGGCAGGCATATCGAAACTATTGTGAACCCGGTAACCATCAATTAACAACCACAGACAAATCATTTGCTTTTTCTGCACATGGTGAGATATTTGCCCAAAAACTGTTGCGTTGTGTATCCAATGCATGTCCATTGATTCATAAATTTATTTCTACAGTATATCAAACTCACCAATTTAAGGTGTATTTCAGTATTGTGATTGTTTCTATCTTTTAAGTTGCAATAACTGCAGCATTATTGAAAGAGCAGGAATGGATAATATCATTCAATCGCAACGTATCTTGGATTTTGGATTACTTCTAGTTTTTGTGATACTAAAGCTGAATGATAGAATAAAAATGGCATGGTAGTAGCTCCATTCAATTGCTACATGCTTCTAAGCTTTGGGATGACTTCATCCTGGGGCTGCGGAAAAGATTGCATTTTGTTGTGTAGAGCATATATAGCAAGTCCAATTGCAACATTTTGTTATCTTATCTCACAGTTTTACCGTTTTTACTTTTACCTGTCTGTTCTTATTGGTTCAACCTTTTTAGAAGCGAGCTATAGAATTTCTGGTTATGTACTTTGGTTATGTATACTTCGAGACCAGCATGCAAAGCCTCGATTAATTAAACAAAATAACTGACATGTGAGAAGCTTACATAACAGTAGGACAATATTTATGAAAACTTTTCTGTTTTGTAGCTATCAATGTTATAGCCTTGCGAAAGATAGAGATGAAGTTTAGGCAAACATTGACTAGTAAAGGAGTAGATTGTGATCCAAATTGTGTAGTTTGCCAATTATATACTGTATAATTCGCACTTGTTCGTTTGTTTTGTGAATAGCATCACTTGTTGGAGGAAGTTGAATTTATGGCCATTAATCTTAGGGAGCATATCGAAGGTTTTAGTAATGTCTTTGTTCAATTGTGGCAGAAATTAAAACAATCTCAATTGGTTACCTTTGCTATGACATCTTAGAGCTTATTGAAGAGGAACTTAAATTATGTGAGAATAAAAATGATACGCCGGAGCAGGTCTTCCAACGTGCGAGTGGAGTTTTGAGGCGTGGCAGCATGCTCGCCGATCTGATTCCATGGCAAGCAACGAAGGACAAATGTATGCTGCAGTTTGGCAGCCACCACCCGCCAGTTTCCTCAAATGCAATGTCGATGCCGCTGTTTTCATGCCAACAAAAAAGTTACATGAGGGCATATTAGCGTGATGGAGCTGGAAGCTTTCTAGGTGCAATGTCAGACGTGTGCAGGGCTGCCATGACACCTTCTGAAAGTGAAGCCTGGGGACTTCTTCAAAGCCTCAAATGGACTATTTGATTAGGACACCATGATGTGATCTTTGAACTAGATTGCAAAATGGTTGTTGATGATATGCATTCGAACAAATTAAACCGCTCGGATCAATCTTGCAAACTTGTAAAATTTTACTCCAAATTTATAACAACTATGAAGCTGTTTTTTCTAGACATCAAGCAAACTAAAGCATTCATGCTCTTACATGGGCAGATTTATCTCATGTTTCTCGCAGTATTTTTGATGTAATTTCCGGTGGTATTGCTAATATTATTTTGAATTTGTAAATGCATTGAGGTTCGTTACACCTAACCGAACATAAAACCATATACTAGTTACATAAAATTAGATTCAATCTGGGACACAAACTAAACACATACAAGGACCGTTCAAAACACACACCAATACAAACAGTGTGTGTGTGAGAGCACATAATGTACGTAATAGGGATGAAAAACAAATATATACAAGATTAAAAAAAAACAAATTCAATTTCTAATTCATACTACATGAATAATTTTTATTATAATACTGGTTTTCCTATTACAAGGACTCAACAAAAGTGAGAGATACCGGTTTTCCAAATGGGATTCGGGTGAAAAAACAGAAGGAATAAACTAGTGGGATGAATCATGTTAACTTGTGTTCTAAAAGTATAACTTGTGCTTTAAGGCGAAAGTTAAGGAGAAAAAACGCAGAATCGTTTCTCTGAGAACGGAGCCGCCTCTCTCAAATCTCATCTCTGACCTCTCAAACTTCAAACCGCCTTCCATCCCTTTAAGTCGCAGAGATGTAGTGGTTTGTGGCGGTGGTGCGATGAGTTTCTATCCTCCGTACCACCTCCAAATGCGAGAACTGTCTGCGCAGCGGCGAAGCTAGCATAAATTTAATGCAGGGGCCAAATTTAAAGAAAAAATAAAATATTATTAAAATCAACATATTAACTTTAAAGAAAAATTTAATTTTAGTCCAATAAATTATAACTTTTTATGTTTCGTCACTACAAAAAAATTATTCAATCTTTGCCTAAACAATGAGTGTTTTTGGTCATTTAATCTTGATAAGAGCAAATTAAGGACTAAAATTAAATAAACCATTAAGAACTTAACATAAAAATCGAGAGTGTTCTATAGACTAAAAACAAATTTAACCCTAAACTTAACTAATATGTTAAAAAAACACAATAATTTTTACTTACATGAAATGTAAACTAAAGCAATAACAAAGAAAATAAAAATTGACAATAACTATTTAAAAAAGTTGGGCACAACACGTTTTAAAAAGTTAATTTTATTCATAATTGATTGTATACTAAATAGACTATTAATGTCTTTTTCAATGTAAACAAATAAGTTATTTGCAAAAAAACTCATTATATGTTTAATTTGTTTCTGACAATTGTTTTGAACCCCAAGCGGGGTTGTGTTTGTTGGTACGCGGCGGGGCTGTCTTGACTCACGGTGGTGTACAAAACCCATGAGGGTAGGTCCGTTGGTTTGTTCGTATCCAGGTTCCGTTTCAAAACTCATCGTGGTTTCAGTGGTTTCAGTTTTTCCAGATCGAGTAATGCTTCGTGTGGAGTTCGTTAGGCTCGAAAGGGCTTTTAATGCCTGCTGTGATTTATCCAGGGGGCTTATATGGTTCGTGAGCTTTTCCGTGTTGGCGGTAGTTCATACACCATACATATTAAAAAATGAGTTTGATTTATTCGGCTTGTTTCTGGTTCTTTTACACACCTTTTCCATTGATGAAAGGATGAAATTCAGTCTTGTGTCTCGGTTGTGCTTGTATGATAGCTTGTTGTGGGTCAAAAATGGCTGATTAAGCTGATGATGAGTTGTAGGGATGGCAATTGAACCCAGCCCCGATGGACACCCGCAAAACCCGCTACGGGTAGGTAAAACCCCGCTTTCTTGGGCACAGGTATGGGTATGGGTAATTACCCGCAAATTTGATTGGGTATGGGCACGGGGATGGACACTGTACTACCCAGCCCCGTAACCCGCATATATGTATTTATATAATATGATAAATAATTTATTTATTTTTGGTGTACAATTAATTAATTTATTTAACTACTTAAGTCTAACCCTAAACCTAAAACAACTTAATACAACTTAATAAAAATTTTAGTAACAATTTATTATGACTTTAACATGCAAGTGCAACTTTTTAACGTATAACTCATGTAAGGTATCTATTTTTTCTTTCTTTCTAGGGATATTTTAGATGTTTTTTTATTTGACTAAATACTACGATTCATACTATTTTATGAATTGATTTGAAATTTTTTGGATCATGGTTTTTATTAAAATTGTGTTGTTTTTTATTGTCTTTTCATGGTTAAAGTGTGGGTAATGGGTGCGGGTATGGACACTTAAGTGCCCATAGGGTATGGGGAAGGACACTAAAGTTGTTGCCCACGAGGGTACGGGCACAGGTACATGTATTTTTTACAAACGTGGGTATGGGGATGAGTACTATAGTACCCTGTCCATTGGGCACCCATTGCCATCCCCAATGAGTTGGTGCGCGTAGATTTGTTAATTACCGTGTTGGCGGTCGAATCCACCCCCACTCTCAAGCATTTGTTTGTGGTTATTTATCCCAGTCATCCTATTGATTGTCATGAGACTGTATGGACTCGAAAGAGTCATCAATGCTTGCTGTCATTGTTGCAGGGAGTTGATGGTACGTGAACCGATTTCGTGTTGACGATCGATTCATCTGCCAAACATTGGACTGCGCTTAAAGTTAGATTTGTTTATGGTTGGATCCACTTTGTGGATTTTTTTATTTTTAGTTTTGCCCGTTAGGGTTGTTAACTCAGTCAGGTTCCATGTCCCCAAGTTTTTATGTAATTTTTTCCTTTTTTTAATAATATATATGATCAATTGACAACCGAATAGAGTAGAGTACCAACTTAGTTGGACACTATTCTTTTTCATGTCATTTTGCTCTTGGCTTATACAAAAAAATTTAAGAAGCTAATAAAGAAATTAAAAGTCAACTTTTGTATTAAAAAGATTAAATATTAAACTTCTAAGATACTTACATCATTCTTTAAAAAAAAAAAAAAATACTAAATGCATCATTTCCAAGAAAAAAACTTCTCTATTTAATTTATAAACTTGTACTACTGGGGCAT
>Ga0228711_1001811_pt1 | contig 32095 bp, 17 predicted proteins | sample MedpolnodulmetaG_2_FD_177996 | JGI IMG/M metagenome (GOLD analysis project Ga0228711, IMG submission 177996) | Root nodule microbial communities from Medicago polymorpha collected in Santa Monica, California, United States - brown nodules | ecosystem: Host-associated > Plants > Roots > Nodule... | reverse complement strand
TTGTAATATCCATTTATTCGATGCTGGATTAAAAGAGATTGTTGGGCATCGAAGATCTCTCTCTTTTTTTGGTTGGAGAGGTTGGATTTATATCATAGGATAATGTATCAATTTGTTAAAAGTTAACCGAAATTTAACGGTGTTAATAAGAAGGGAGATGTTTGTCTAATTGATGAAAATTCAAGGGAGGTTAGTGTAGGTTTTCAAACTAGAGAGGGTGTTAGTGCCATTTAGATAAAACTCAAGGGAGGTGGGTGTAATTTCCCCTAGTACTAATTATCACTTGTTTTGATCATTTTCATTAATGTGAATGTTTGTTTATTATCATTTTTAGTTATGTTTATATATTGTGCACTTATACTATTAGTTTTAAATTTAATTTTTTAATAACGTATCGAAGTCGTATTGTATCAGGAGTTTTAGAAAAATTCTCATATCGCCATATCGGTATCGTATCAGTATCGTGTTAGGTATCGGAGCTTCATAGATTTAGACCCAGCTGCACATCTATTTTGGGTCACACTCTTTGACAAATGCTAACCAAATTGTCAAACCATCTTTAAAGGAAAAAATAATGAGGAGCAGGAGTATTGTTCGTCTTTTTCTACCTGATATGAGTTTGAATATATTCATATTTAAAATAAAAAAAATACTCCAATTCTTTATATAAATGAAAATGTGCATGTAGTTGGTCCAAATTGAAGAGAACATATTTTTTTTAACAGCAAATTGAAAAGAATATTAAAATTCATTTTTTTGAACAGCTTTAACTGCTAGTTCGTGCCAAAAAAAAATGCCACATATGATGTTTCGTCTTAAAATGAATTTTGGTATTTTACATAGTCTTTTACCATTCTATTTTTGTAATTTAACAGTTTCTAATTGAGTCACTTATTGTTTAGAAAAAGCATGTCATGGATTAAAAAGAATCATCCTAATTGGTTGTATTTTTGGCTCTGTTTGGTAAAAATAGCGGATAGCTGATAACTTATAGCTTATAGCTGATAACAGATGACTGATAGCTGATAGTTTAGTAGCTGATAAACTAATTGAAGTGTTTGGTAAAATTATCGGTTCAACTAGCTTGTAAATGTAAAATGACATAAAAGGACATTTTTAATTCATAATAAGTATTAATAATTTAGTAATTTAAATTTTTTAATTTAATATCCTCTAAAAAAATTATTAATTTAATATCTTTTTTTATATATAATGAAATTAATTTTTATTTGCTAAAATTTTATGCTCTATTTTTTTGATTTAAGTGTTTATACTTACAAAAACTAAACATAACAATGGAATGTATTATTTAATATTTTAAAAAAGGAAAGGTATTATCATCTATATGTATTTTTTAACGATCTATATGAAATATTATAAACCAAAATTATATATGCATTTGTTTCGAAAAAAAAACTACATATGCATTATCTATACCAAAATTATATATGTATTTGTTTCGAAAAAAACTATATATGTATTATCTATACTTGAATAAAAAAAAATGTTATACGATTTTACACTTTTTCAAAGGATTGTACACTTTTTTTTAGAGTTGGACGACATACGTATAAAAAACGATGGTCAGTTATAAAAAGAATGATGCATGGTTATCGTGAAAAAAAAAGGATAATTATTGAATTATTATATTTATTTTGAATCATTATGAGTGCATTCAAAATGTCAAAAAAGTAAATGACTGCATTTATAACATACACAGTTTATTTTAAATTACAATAAGGTATAAAGGGTAAATATGGATTTCAAATAAAATAATAAGGGTAAAATTGGAAGAAGAAATAAAAAGCTATAAGCTATAAGCTCAAACGCTACTTGAAATAGCGTCTGAAAAATAAGCTTATAAGCTAGTAAATAAGCTATAAGCTCTTGATGAAAAACAGTTACCAAACAGGACTTTTTTAGTCTTACGAGCTTATAAGCTATAAGCCATAAGTTCGTTTTCTGGTCTTACCAAACAGACCCTTTCCAACCAAACAACTTTGTAGGGTGTCAATATTTTCTTTTTGTGGATGTTACATAGGTGAAGACTGTTTACAATTAACAATTGAAGTCCCGATCAAGATGGTGTTTTATGATAATCACCCGTCTTTACTTGATAGTGGCTATACATTCCAAGATAATTTAAAATTTTGACATCATAAAAAGTGGCTGATATTATAACACACAAAATTAAAACTAAAGTGGTTGACAAATGGAATTAAAGCATTTACTAAAATAACATTGTGTTAGAACAACAACTTCTAACAGAACCTATGAGCCATAGCCAACACACTGCCTTTGTTTTGGTAGAGATTTATGTTTGGTTATGTAGATTTGCAAAAGAGGGATAAGAGATTTATTTTTTACTATACAGTTTCGAAGATGGAAGAAGTAATAAGGGGAGAAAGAGATAAACAGTTTTAAGCATCTTTCCAGCAGGCTTAAGTCAGAGTATACTATATTGCCTCTCCATCATCACAACACAACACATTTTTTTAAGCTTCTTTTGGTTTATCAGTAACAAATACTTTTTTTCCCAGCGTGTTTAGGCTTCAACAATTTTGGAAACATCAATTCTCACTAATTAGCTTGAGACAAATAAAAATTTATGTGAAAAAAGAGTTTGGTTATTTAGTAGGTACATGCAGCTTTTCTTTCAATCACTCTTTGAATAGATATTGTTTCTGACTTACAAGGCTTATACCACTCATATTATTGAATATAGGGGTGGCAAAATAAATAGATTTGAATTTGATTATAATTGATGGATCAAACAATCAATTAATCCATTTATAGTTAACTGAAAGTTATTTTAAAAAAATCAATTCAGTATTAACATGAAAATCATATAATCCATCTATTATTATATTTTCAATGAATGAATATTCATCCCATCCATTGTGCATATCCTTGTGCTTTGCACATTTTTACCATGGGAGTGTGCTGATGTGGAGTTTGAGGTTGTTTAACAATAAGTTATTGAGAAGAATCAATCCTCTCTCCTAGACCTTAACCATCACAAATCGTTGGGATAATAATGATTTTGATATCAAATGTGTAACGAGTCGTCACAGTAGTTTCTCCATGTATTAAAAATTTAAATTAGTCTTTAATTTTGCACTATGTTAGTCAAAATAATTTTTGACATTAAAATAGTCCTTCAATGCCGATAATATTAACAATTAAAATATTAACATTTTTTTTCTTCATTTTTTTAACACTCCCTCGTATAGTATTCTAATCCATTTTTTAAACACTCTCTCTTACTATTCTAAACCATTTTTTATTCACCCAAAAGAAACTCAACTCTTTTTGTTTGTATTTCTCTTAGAAGTTTCTTTAACACCACCAAGCAGGTTCGTATTAGTAGCTTACCCATTTCATGACTGCTACTATGATTTAAATCTGTATGTTACAGCACCACACTCACCTTCCTCGTACCTTTCCAACTCTTTTTCTAATCTTAACTTTTTATTAATTTAACCCCAAAAAGACGACCCTCTCAGTCTCTTTTTTCTTTTTTGTTGAAGCCTCACTTTCTCTCTTTCTTAGTTGCTTCATGAAATGGAGTTAAAACTTAAAAGGTATTTTAATGTAATATTAATTATTTTCTTCCAATTGTATTATATAACTGTATTTAAGGACAATTTAATTTTTCTATTTAATTTTAATTATTTATATATTTAATTGTATAAAAAAAATTACTATCTTCAATCTTATATATATAAAAAAATGTTTGAACAATAAAATTTGATATATTTAATTTAAAATTAGGATTTTACATCAATTTTTGTTAGACTTAGGAAGTCGAAAATATTAATCTATTACTTTATTATAGAAGAGTTGATGAGAGTTCTATTATGATTATTATTCGAAATGCTTATTCTTACGGGACGTTAAAAAACGAAATGCACGAAAGCATCGTGCACCGTTGATTTTCACAAAACATGCGCCTGATTTTCATTTAAGTTTGAGATCCTAATATTTAGCTTAACCAAAACATTACACGCACCCATTCTTGCTTTTCTTGTGCTAATTCTTTCGTAATTTTTAGCACTACTCTATTATTATTAAGAGTTTTCCATCACGTGCAAATTTTAATATGTTAAAAAGTTAGAAAAAGTAATTTTGTATAGAAACTTATGCATTTAATATTAAATATGTTATTATTAATTAAAAAGAAAGTGGTGAAGCAAGTGAAAATTAGTAGTATGAAATAATGGAGCAAAATGTTGGAAGTCCACAAAGTGGATTCCCGCGTGAAGGCATTACCTAATAATTCCATCTCTCTGTTTATTTATTTACTTAGCCCAGAAGCAATCTCATCTTCACCTCTCTCACTCGCTCTCTCTGTTAGTTACTTCTTATTTTCAATTCAACTTTCATGGTTTTTGCAGTTAAACATGGGAGTTTGTTTGAGCGCTCAAGTTAAAACTGAACTTCCTTGTAACACTGGTATGTATGTTCTTCCATTTCTTTCCTCTTGTGTGCTTCCTTCCCTTCCCTTCTCATTTGTTGTACGAATTTCATATTTATATAAAATTTTGTGTGTGCTAGAAAAGTTACTCAAAATTGATGTTCGAAGTTATGGAAAATTGTGGCGCGATTTGGAGCAATTGTCATTATTTGGTGATGTTGGGAGCATGTTTTGACTTTTGGTTCGTAAAGAACGTGGCACGATTTTGGAGAAATCGTGGTGCGGTCCAAACAAATTGTGTAGTGATTTTCCCTGAATGTGAGCACTTTATAAGCATTATTTGACTCATTTGATGGGTAATCTCATTAAACTAAATGAGAGAACTTTTAGGTTTTGTTTGGGAGTTTGGAGTGGATGAGAGGGGGAGGAAGAGCTTTGGGGGGGACAAAAATATAAGGGAAAATTGAGAAATTTTTCACATTTTTTGAAAGAGTATTTTTTTAAAGAGCGGTAAATTTATGCTTATGACTAATATATTTTTAATTTTAAGAATATTATAACAACGTGTATTAAATTTGAAGAATTCATATAAACTCTCTCGAACCCCCCAAAAACCCTCATCCAATACAATATTTTAGTTCCTCAAATGAGGAAGATTTTATATTTTGAGAAAAATAAGCCATCTAAATCCCCTCCTCGTAATGTCATCTATTTCTTCCACTTACTCCTTTCTTTTTTTTCTAAATCATCCCCTCCTTTCCCCTCCAAACTCGCAAACAAAGCATTAGGGAATTTAGAAGCTAAGAGTTGAGTGTTTTAAGTGAGATTCTTGGGTTGGGAAACAATTGTAAACACTTTGGTGAGTAAAATTCGTTGAGTATCTTGATCATGAAAAAGATTCGAGAAAATGGCAGAAATTAGGTTTGTTTTTGAGAGCTTGTTAAGCTAATTTCTAAAACCCCTTTTATATCTCTTGGTAAAGAACTCATTGATAGTCAAACCTGTCTTTGGGCAAGAGTAAGGAGCTCTATGAAGTCGGACCTCCAATTTATGGGGGCCTCAAATATTTGTAGGGTTACGAGTATGAGTATTGGGATGTAGGGTTTATTTTTCTTTTGTTATAATAGTACGTAAATCTAAATCAAACATTTATTATTTGATAAAAAAAAGGAGAAAATGGGGCAGCCCCGTATGCAACCCAACAAAAAACAAATCAAAACAATGCTTATTGTTCATTTGTAATTGTTCAAATCACCACTATTTTTTATTAGGAGTCCATTTTTAATATTAGAGTGCGGCCTCTGTTTTAATTGGGACGGTCATGTTGATAGTGAAGTGGAGAGATCTCTCTCCTCCAGACGTAGGCTATGAAGCACGGGTACTTGTAAAACGATAAAGTACCCAGGTACACGTACGGTACTTCGTTTTTGCTCATTATTGTATTGTGATTGAAATTTATGGCATTCTCTTATACATTAATATAACAATATAATATTATTTGTGTGTTTGAGTTTCTTTATTACCGTAACCAACTCTAAATTTCGACTTTTAAAACTTTTATTGTGATTTTTTTGTTGTGAATCGAAGAATTTAACTCTTTCATGTTATATTCTATAACAAAACTTATGATTTTATTGACATACCCGTACCTTACTTTTTCTAAAATTGTCGTATTACCAGATATCGTACCCGTACCAATGCAACATAGGACGTAGGTCATTATTGGGCCGAACTAGATGATCAAATCTTTGTGTGTTGGTTTCTCTTCTCTTTATCGTTTGTTAATGGTTTGTGCTTTACACTCGGTTACTAGATTAGGTATAGGTCCATGGGCGGTTCTAAGGCCCGGCGACCCCGGGCACTCAACCGGGCTCCGGCCCAAATTTTTTGCAATTTCTTATATAAATCTCTATAAATTTCTTATATAAATCCCTATAAATTGGGAAATTTCTTTAGATTTGTTTTATTTGCTTGCAATTTCTTATATAAACCCCTATAAATGTGTTGCAAATTTTTTTTGCCCAGGCTTTATAATAATTCTGGCTCCGCCACTGTATAGGTCTCCTATTGTAATTGTTATTGTTGCTTGAGACTACTTTGATATTGGTTACTACTTCCTTTTGCTCCGCACATCTAAGTTTATTTTTGTGAGTTTTGAGTCTGACTTCACAACTGAGTATTTGAGTATTAATACGTTGTGGCAATAATAAACGGTTGAATCAATGAAATTTATTGTTTATATATGAAGCACAGACACCGTAAGGATCAGGCGTGTCATATTGTTCGACACGTGTCGGTGTCCGAGTCGTATGATATATGTAGCGATGTCATTGTCCTGTGCTTTTTACATTAGGGATGTCGACATGTCGTGTTGTGTTAGAGTTCGTGCTTCATACTTGTTTATAATGACTTGTTAAGTTGAGTAATTCATGTAAGAGTTATTCCTAGAGTCAAGGTATCACCACTCATTTCCTTTTATTTTCTCCAAGTTTGATCATTCCTCCTTTACCTTCTGTGTTTTTAAAAAGACTGCATGGAGAATATGCTTTTGGTAAAATTGATTTATGTTTGGTTTCCTTCCTCTTCGAGTTGTTTAACTCCTTTGATTTGTTAATGACATTCTTTTGCTTTTTTTTTTTGGAGAGAGAATGACATTCTTTTGCTTATGTTTATGTTTTTGGTCCACAGATATGAGATGAACTTATTAGCCCTGGTTTCTAAGTTTCAATATTCAAAAATTCCTTAACTCCTTTATCTTGTTAAATTTGATGCTAATTTGTTTTGTTTAAAGATATTGGCTCCAATAGTAATAGTATTTTCATAACGTGGTGTTCATGAGGCTTAATGTTGAATCTTTTCTCCCTCAAGATGCCAAATTCGATGTATTTCATTGTATGAACACACTTGAAGATCTAGTTTGATAGCTCAATGTATGTTTACTTTTCAAGTGATGTTCATGAAAGTTTTAACTGGCAGGGTTAAATTCAAACAATAAGGTTTCCGTTGTATCAGTACCTCAGACCGCTCAAAGTGAGGGTGAGATCTTGCCGTCATCCACTTTAAAGAGTTATACCTATGCAGAACTCTCGACAGCCACTGGAAATTTTCGTCCAGATAATGTGTTAGGAGAAGGTAGTTTTGGAGCAGTTTTTAAGGGTTGGATTGATGAGAATTCATTGGCTGCTGCCACACCTGGGACTGGCACTGGCATTGTTATTGCTATCAAAAGTCTTAATCAAGAAAGCTTCCAAGGTCACAAGGAGTGGTTGGTTAGTTTAATATACTTGTTTAAATCATTTGCTTTTGATAATTAAGCAGCAGATAGTTTCTTAATTATCAATTGTTTGGTCAGCTGGCAAGGTACTATGGTTAATTAATGATTCAAAGAAGCAAATCTCAAGTTGCTTTGTTTCATCCTTTTTCTTCTAACCACACTGAATTAGTATACACCCCTACATTTAAAACCACAGTTTCAATAATACTATGTTAGTAATTATTTTTGGGTGTGCAGACAATACAAGTTTGCCTTACTATGTTTCTGTTTTCACTTCTAGGCTGAAGTCAACTACCTTGGAAGGTTTTCTCATCCTCGTTTAGTGAGATTGATCGGTTATTGCCTTGAAAGTGAACACCGTCTTCTCGTTTATGAGTTTATGCCTCGTGGAAGCTTGGAGAATCACTTGTTCAGGAGTGAGTTATTATTCCTTTCCCATCTTTTCCCTTAGTTTTTAACTTCGGAAGAAGTTTGTTTAAGATTAGCAATATTATTGAAATTTGAAACAGGAGGATCATATTTTCAACCTTTTTCATGGAGCCTCCGTCTGAAGGTTGCTCTCGACGCTGCCAAAGGGCTTGCATTTCTGCACAGTGCTGAAAACAAAGTGATATATAGGGATTTTAAGACTTCAAATATCTTGTTGGATTCTGTATGTAGAATTGTAGACTTTTAGTCTTTTGCTTCTGATAAATAAAGAAAGAAATAGGATTGATAAATTTAAGAGATTATTGGGATAACATGTCTCAGATACATATTTCTGGATTTGGTTGCAGGATTATAATGCAAAGCTTTCTGATTTTGGGCTGGCAAGGGATGGTCCAACAGGTGACAAAAGTCACATCTTCACCAACACGTTAGTGGGAAATAACGGATATGCAGCTCCTGAATATGTAGATTCAGGTATTTTCCAGTTCATGTTCCCAAACCATATTTTAGTTTCGCGTTTCTCCTTTTCTAATTTTTTTAAGTTATTCTAGATTCAGCTCAGTTGCCTTGCTTAAGACTAATTTATCTTTATTCTTTGCGAGGCTTGAATTTTTTTCATGATTAAGGTTAATAGCTAAAAACATTGTTAGTGTAGGTCTTCTTACTACTAAGAGTGATGTCTATAGTTTTGGAGTTGTCCTGCTTGAAATGGTATGTGGTAGGAGGGTAATTAACAAGAATAAACCATATGGAGAACACCACTTGGTCCAATGGGCTAAACCGTATCTCACTGACAAACGCAAGGTTTTGAGGGTGTTAGACAGTCGGCTTGAAGGGCAGTGTTCAGCGGTTGAAGCCTATAAGGTAACCTCCCTTGCTTTGAAATGCCTATCAGAAAAATCCTTCAGGCCTAACATGGATGAAGTTGTTAGCACTTTGGAGCAGCTTGTGCACAAGAACCAAGCTTCTCTTAACATTTCTACCTGAGATTGCCGATGTCCAGCGACAAATAATATCGAGTGTTATCCGAGTTCTGTCAAGTGTTTGTAACTAGTAAAAGTAACTGGGAAGGGAAGGTAGCCAGGCTTGTACTTTTGTATTACTGCTATGGTTGGCTCATTTTTGTTGTAGTCTGTATTAGGGTGTGATTTCTCCTAAACTATTTTGTAACACACGATTGCTATAATACTAAATTCATTTGAAGGCTGATGCTATATTCTGTTAGTATGGATTCTTTCTTGCTTTCTTTCATGTATACATAATTCTGACTATAGGCTAAAACATTGGCCAAGATATGTCTTCTTATTGTTATGTGAAAGAATAGTTGAAATTGATTTGGAATATGATACATATTTTGGATATAAAATCATATGTTGAGATGTGACTCAAAAATTGAAATTTGAGAAAGTGAAGAATCGTGACACGATTTGGCAACCGTGTCACGATTTCTGATGTCGAATGTAAGATTGCTCCTGAAGCCAAATCGTGACACGATTTGGGAAAACGTGACACGATTTGTGGATAAGATTTGTGTACCTTGGGTCGTACACAATGAACCGTGACACGATTTTGACAGATCTGAAACTCTATTTTAGCACTCCATGACCCATTTGGTGGGTAAGCTTGGTGAATCTCATGGAAACCAAAGGAGAGAAATTTTAGGGTTTTAGATACTAAAGGTTGAGGGTCTTTGGGTGAGGTTCAAAGCTTCAAGATGTGAATCTTGAATAACCAAAAAAGGGGGCTCTTGGAAAAGGGTTGGTACCTTTTGGGGAAGATTCATGGGGTTACAAAACACATGAGTGTCTTTTGTGAGCAACTTGGGTGATGTGAACCCAAAAGAGAAGATCTTTAGTGAAATCAAAGGCTAAGGGTTGGTTCTCTTTTAGGGGTTAGATTCTAGAGTTGCGAAACAATTGTAAACACCTTGGTGAGTGAAAATCATTGAGTGTCTTGTTCGTTGGTGAGATTGGAAAAATGTGTAGAAATTAGGGTTGTTCTTTGTGAGTTTGTTGAAGCTAATTTCTTGTAACCCATTTGTATCTCTTTTGTAAGAACTCATTGATAGTGGATTGGAGAGATCAATCTCTCCCCCATAGTAGGTCAAGTTGGACCGAACTGGGTGAACATTTCTTGATGTTGTTATCTTTTCTTTACTCTCTTTATCTTGTTTATTCTTTGGTGTGATTGTGGTTTTGCTATGCACTTGTTGTTGTTGCTTGTGGTTAATTTTGGTTGTTGGTTGTCATTGATACTTGTTCCATGAATCTAAATTTCATTAATGCGAAGTTTGGAATTGAGTCCGAATTCACAACATCATATAAAACTGTAATTACTGAATGTTGTGTTTCAGTACTACTGAACCTTGTCCTTCTAGATAATTATGTGGTTGCAAAATCTTTTGACTTTAGATAGTACTCCCACTCCACATGATTCTCTATGTTATTTATTAATTTGGACCCTTATGATTTGTCAAGCTGTACATCTTTTTTTGGGTCACTCTTTGACAAATGCTCTAACCAAATTGTCAAACCATCTTTAAGGGGAAAAATAATGAGGAGCAAGTAGGAGTGTTGTTCGACTTTTTTCTACCTGACATGAGTTTGAATGTTGACATTTCAAAAAAAGTAATACTCTAATTCTTTATATAAACGAAAATGTACATGTACTTGGTCCAAATTGAAGAGAATATTAATTTTGTAAAGTTCAAATATACACTTTTAGATAATGTGTATCACATCGAAATGTACTTTTGAGAACATGAGGAATGTTTTGGTAGTGAGGGTGGGGAAAAGATAACACCAATATTATTGATTTATTGGGCCAAAGTCACTAGGGTCGTCATTTTGATGGCTATCACTTAAGACCATTACTTTTCTCACCCTATAAGTTTTTCGCACACCCTATTCGGATTATAAAATTCGAGATATTTCAACGTATTTTTAAAGATTTTTATGGATGTTTATGCCATTAGTATTTTATAATCCAAATTACATAGAGTGCATGAGAACTCATGGATGGGAAAAGAAGCAGTCATCACTTAATTCTAGACTATTGTGACTTCATTCAATTTTGGGTTAGAGCATCTGTGTCTGATACAAGATCTATAGTAAGTGTCATAGTTTTATGAATGGTTCCTCAACCTCTTTTTCTTAGTTGGAGAAGTGGTTAGTTGAGTTTATTTTTATTTTGACAATAGTTATTATCATATAACTGTTTTTTTTTTGGTTACAAGTTAGTTATCATATAACTGTTTAAGTATGAATTGATATGATGAAGATCACTTGAATGTGACTATGCAATCCAATATTAATCCTCAGTAATTATAAACTACTTGTAACATAATCTTCACTAATTAGCTCAAGCGCTGATTGGCTCAAGTCAACAACTTTGAATCAACATTATTCCTCACTATTAGCTCAAACACTCTTTGTAGTATATGAAAAAACATTATAAAAGTTCCTTAGAAATGATATTTATCTAACATTCAATTTCTTTCTTAATTATACAAGCATATACGATACAAGTTATCTACTAAGTTAGTAGAAACATCTTCCCAAACAGAGCATTCAGCATTCAATCGTTTTTTGAATATGGATCAACTTAGATAAACAACTTATTTGCACCTTATAGCACAAACCCTAATCATGATAAATGCTTGCAATATAAGCTTGTATAAGTTATTTTTATAACAAAAAATAAAATAATATTTGTATATGCTATAACTTGATTTTATAAACTATATTGGAGATCTTATGAAAATTGTGATAAAGCGTTTTCGAAAGTTTTACCTAATGGTCACAAAATTATGGCAATAGATACTTACCTGGCTTATACCACTCACAACATTTAGGCACAACAAATGAATTGTTTCTCTTATAGTTTTCTTTCTGCTCAAATTTGCCGTCAGACACAAGGTTCAATTTGCCATTTATTTCCTTTTTGCTGAAGTCTTCTGATGGAAAGCTTAATACTACCTTTCACTGTTAGTTTTCTGATGTAATCTTCCAAAGGCCATATATATGTATATTATAATTTGTCAAAACGCTCTTCAACTTGAAACTACTTCCTCCAAGGATTCTACGGTGCACTTATGTTTGAGGAGAAGATGTGAATATTTGATCTTCTTAATGTGTTCATAATCAATCTTGCTTTGATATGAGATTACGTAGTACAATTTTGATTGATGTAATCTCTTGAGCACGATACTGATTTTTCGATGACTTGAATCAACCTTTTGATGCCTTAAGTTTAAGGCAAAGCAATATATAGCCATTGAGTTGGTGTAATTTGGAAAAGCATCATAAATTTTAATTTTTACAAACCTAGTGCTATATATGAAAATTTTGTTAAAAAATTTATTTGTAAATGTTGGTCTTTTGTTGATTTATTAAATATTGGTTGAATAATATCTAAACGGGTTTTTGAAACATTAATCTTGTGATCATGAATATTGGTCATCACATGTTGTATGTGTTTAAATAGTGTTGCAAATAGTTGAATGAACTCATGATGGATGTACTCATTTCAACTCTTCATGAAAGAGTGTGGTTTGACATCTTACAACTATTCATAAAAGAATTGATACAACCATCGTAATCCTACATGAAATGGTAGGTTCACTCTCCACTTTATAAATACATGTCTTGAGACATATAAGCAATGATTTGAATATTAGAGTAACTTTCCTATGGCATGTCTCCAACGAGAGAGGCTCGTTGTCAATGTATACCTATCTATCAAGGCTTGAGAAAGAATAAGGGAAAAATACTATCTTATAATCAATCAAGAGAGACATTTAAGAGTATCAAATCAAGATTAAGAGGATTTCTTTATGAGATAAGTTTTATCACACCTTCTTATCCTTATATTATATATGGTGACATAAATTTATGCAACTAGATTTAGCGTTTTTTGTTCTTGACATGATATACTATATAATTATGATTTTCCGCTATTGTGAAGATGTGCAATTTAGTCTATCTAATATGTGACATTAGAGCTTCTTTTTTTTTTAGGAAATTAGAGCATTTTATTTATTTTTTACAAATTTATTGACTTTGATCGCATAGCAATTTATTTTTTCGGATTTAAGTGAAGTCTCGTTTTTAACTCATCAAAAATAGGAAACAATTGTAACAAAAAAAAAAACTCATCAAAAATAGGAATTTAGGTTAGTTCGTGCATAAAATGATTTTTTAGTATTTTACGGTCTCTTTACCATTCTATTTTTGTATTTTAAAGGTTTCTAATTGAGTTACTTATAGTATATGAAAAGTATTTCATGGATTAAAAAGAATCATTGTAATTCATTGTATTTTTTTTTCAACCAAACAACTTTGTAAGGTGTCAATATTTTATTTGAGATAACCAGCAACCGCAAGTTGATTCGATGAAGGAGAAAGTCTTAGATGGGCATAACCCCAAATCGAAATGATTTTGGCACACTCACAAAACATAGAAAAAGTTAAATGAGAATAAAATTAAATGATGTTAGTTGATGTGACTGGTTTATTTTTGTTTTAATATTTTCATTTTATTTGAGTGTGCCTAAATCTTTTTGATTTGGGGTTGTGACTATATTAGACTTTCTATATGAAAACTATTTACAATTAAGAATTGAAGTCCAGACAACTTAAAAAATATTATGTCCAAAGTGTCGACTGCAAGTCAAAAGGTTTATTCTCCATTAGAGTTGAAGAATTGAAGTGGAACACAATTTCGCTACTATACATGCATGAGGTGTAAGGCACTACGCGCGACACATTTCTGATCAATGAGAAAGAGATTTCGCTATTGGATCATGCACAATGTGCATGGCACTAAGCGTGAAGCGTGTATTGGCAATCAATACATGACAACGCATAAATGAAGGATACGCACGAGGAAAACAAACATGTGCGCAACACGAGTGCAAGAGTTGATAATTTTGCATATAAGTTCCAAACTTCAGCCATATGCAAGGGTTTCAAATTTTGGTCGAGTGAAGGCATATTGAGTGATTCAAGCGACCAAAGGTGGCGATTTTCTACCATTGTCAATAAGATTGAAGACCTTTACCGTCTCCATTGAACGATTTGTTCTTTAAACCTTTGATTATGTTAAGGATTATCGTGGTAGCAAAACTAATTAGATTATGATTGAACGATGGACCTCTATGTATTAGTTGAACTATGTAATCTATGAGTCCTAGTTAATGCAATTTGACGCTTATGTTTATTCTTTATATTTTGTGTTTAATGTGTTGCATTGTCTGATAAAAAAAATAATGAAAAAGATTCTAAATTCAATGAAATGGATTGTATATAGGTGCTCAAGATGAAACAGGATGAGCATGAAAGAAGCAAACAAAGGACATCGTATATAGACGAAACACCTAAAAATAAGCTCCTACATCTCGTACATCAAAGTACCAATAAAGACACCACCCAACGTCAAACCTCACACAACATAATTGATTTTAAGAGATAATTCATTGTTAACACTTGATTTTTTTTTTGTTAAGTAGTTTAATGGGTTGAGCTCACACATTTTAAATGTGAAGAAGTATTAAATCTGAGTTTCATCCTTAATTCCTACATAAAATTGTCTTTATAACTACCAATTGAGTTGTGTTTATAGAATCAATAACACTAAATTTTCTCATTGGAATTAGAGATGTTGTTCATTGATTAATTGTTTTAAACATATTGAATTAATTAATTGTGACCGAGAGTTTAATGTATGGTAAAAACTTTTAATAATACTACTAGCTTTTGCCTAAAAACATTTGGTTGTTGTATTAGTCTTAGATAAATGAGACTTTAAGCCAAAAACTTTATCTTTGTTTATTTTGCTAAATTTATCAAAAACATAGAAACTCAATTGTTATTGTTAGAAACTTCGTTATCAAATAGCAACATAGAATCTAAAATTGTTTAGATGAGATAACAGATGCGTTTTTTATTTAACTAATATTTTGGATTCTAGTTCAACCAAACTTGAGAGATTAATTTATATAATTACATGTAAAAAGATATCTTTGTTTTTAAAAATAACAACTTAGAAAAGGAGACTTTGAGTATGAATGGAATTATTGGTACAACTTCGCAGGCTGCTGTGATATGAGCCAGATGAGGTGTCAAATCAGAAGGTGTGATTCACTTCACTGAGTCTCTCTGTTTTCGTACTTCGTCGTTGCAAATCTCTCATTCCCCAAAAGACCCCATCATAGTGGGCCATTCAAAAAGTGATATAACTTTGTTCTATGTATGTTTTAAAAGTGGGGACCACGGCTGAATAGGAGTCAACAAAGTATAAATTTTGACTATACGTCATATAAATTTTATTATAAAAATATAAGTTTTATTTTTGATAAAAATCTATACCTTTTATTATAAAAATTTATTTGTCATGGTTACTTAACGGTTGTCCTTTGAGTACTCCATAACATTCTACTAACAAAATAAAAAGCATATACTTCTTCATGTTATATTTATAAACAAAAAATACTATTTAAATTCATCGAATACTAGTACATCTAATCTATAAATGTGACTTAATAAAAAGTTGTTTTTTGTTTTTAAATGTGCACGGAGGGAGTATAAATTACCATCTTCTTCTAAATAAAGTCAAATACCTCTCGTAATCTTTTAAAATGGATGTCTATAACGAAATTATTTTTAAGAACTTGGTTGTTTATGTGGTGGGATGGACGTGGCCGCACGTCCAACTAGAAACTTGAATTCGTAGCTTATTGAAATCACGGTGAATAGAGTCTTGGGACCCGAGTTATATGTATTAAACGTCAAACCAAATAGGCCATAAGTTTTTTTCCTTGCAAATTGGACATTACATAATGTATGCAAAGGTCAGGGTTGAAATCCCTAACATTCAACTTATTTATCTTAAAAAATGAATTTTTAACTATTAAACTACTTGACAAAAAAAAGTCTTGTTAACGAGTATCTTTGGATAACCCTTTAAGTTTTCCAAAATAAACAATTATTCTTTAAAAAAACTCAAATATTTCAATTTTCAATTCATTGAATAAACACGTTTTCATAAATAGTTGCCATTTATGAGCTTTAAAGGGTGATTTATGTCATTCGTTAGCATTTTTCTTAAATAATATATAGCGACAAAATGTTCAAAGAACTATCCCGAAAGTGTGTTTCAGTAACTCAATATTATTGACTAGCATTTTTTTTTTCCACCGGATCCCGTGAATTCCGCAAAAGCGAGCTTTTGTATTGGTTGAATTTGTATTCACAGACTTTCTTGATAATATTTGTCGCTAGCTAAACTTTTTTTTTTTGTCTCAGGATATTCGTTAGTATTTTTCTTTAAGTTTTTTTTTTGTTACAAATTAGTCATTTAAGTCATAAATTTTTTACATATTTATTCATTTTCAGTAATCTTTTTTAAAAAGTGCTTATGAACCATTTAACATTTATGTGGTAGGTCAAAAAATGTTTATGACATCAAATATGATTATTTATGCACATTTTATTCTTTTTGTTTTTTAATTAAAGCCTAATGTTACAAATAAATATTTCATCAACAATATTATAAATAAAGTAATTGATGTATTTTGTTTGAAATCAAGATAGAATAACACACCTATGAACCTTAAATTTGAGAGCGGTGAATTGGACCTATCAACTTAACATTATGTGTATGTATAAACACTTTTTTAATTGAACATGATGAAAATAGGATCACGTTGCACATATTTTCTGATTAAAAGATCAATTTGTAACCAAAAAAAAAATTAAAAACTGACTTGCTATGAATATCTAATTTAAACCACCGCATATGATTTTTGGTTTCTAAAAAAATACAAATGACTTTCGTCATATAATAAAAAATCTATAAATTGTTTTTGTGAATTTAGTTCAGTTGGTAAGAAAAATACATAATATATTTAAGGATCGAGGTTTGAACTTTAGACACCACACTTATTCACTTTAAAAAATGTAAATTTTTAACCACTAAATTATTTGAAAAAAAAATGAGCTGGATACAATTTTGCCTCCTATTTTATTTCATGAAAAATGGTAAAAAAAATACCCTTAGGACTCTTGTTAAAGAATATTAAATAAAATTATTCTGTTAGGAAATAGTTGAAAGTATGCACTCAACTTTTTTGAATATTTAATTATTTTTAAAATGTAAATGTTTTAGTTTTGATTGAAAATAGGCTACTTTTTTATTCAAAAATATCAAAATCATTTTTTTAACGAAAAGTATATTAAAAATTTCATTGGTTTTAATAAATAATTTCACAATATTATTTTTTTATATACTAATAGAGTTTAGCTAAACTCTAGTATATAAAAAATTAAAAAAAAAAATTGGTCAGTGAAAAGGTAATAAGGACCAACTAAAAATTTAAAAAACTTGAGTAAAATGACATTTTTGTCAAACTTAAAAAAAAAAAATTGGCCTAAATAAAAAATAGAGAATGTTAATGAGTATTTTTGGGTCGTTGTACCTTAATAAGTAAATTTACATCAAAAAATTGCGTAACTATTGCTAATATAAGAGTAAAAATTTGTATTTTTAAAACAAAATTTCTATTAACAAAATTCCTAATCAATACACTTAAACGTTTGTTAGTCAAACCCTTAAAAAATAAATCCAATCCTAAATAAATCCAATTAAAAAATGTTTATCATCCCCCTTCCCCATAGCTAGTCCAAGAAATTTCAGCTATAGGCTATAGCTCAATGACCATACAGTAGAGTCTAGCTATAACTTGAGTAGCCTTTATAGACCCAAAATGATGATATTTTTTATACAAAAATATATAAGATAGTACAAAGTGCACACTACACTGCAGCTTGAGAGGTTGACAGCTACCAGCTTATTTATATAATCTACTATTGTGTTGCATCATCTAATTCAGCTTTTTACAGAAGATGGCAAGTTTCACAATCAAGAGGGAAAGGAAACGCATGACTTGAGAATCCTTGTTCACATATTTCAACGATTAGATCAGTATTTTGCTTATTTACAGCCACGCCACTAGTTCGTTTCTAACTTAATTATATCAGTTGTGAATAGTAAGTAGTAACTAACTAGTTGCATTGTTGGTTGGTTCTTGACCATAGTCATATGAATAAAACTGAAGGTTTACATCAAAACATAAAAAATGAAGATACATCAATTTGTTCGCTTCATTAATAGATACGTTATTAGAGTTTATCACATTAATAAAAGGGTTTAGGGCAAATTCTTTTCTTTTCCTTTATTGAGGGAAGAGCAAATTCTGAATATTGCAATTATTTTCAAGTAATTAATATGCATGATACTCCCCTAAAAAAAAAGAAGTACTGCATGATACATGATGAATAATATTTTTAATTTAGTAAAATTATTAATAAATTCCATATTTCTTTAAAAAAATTACTGTTATAGTTCTTCAAATTTTGGAAATTTCGGTGATTCTATATAAATTCGATGTAAACACTTTTACAATCATATCCAACAAGAGTAGATACTCTTTAATTCCATATACACACATATACTTTCAAAACTCACTTTATATTTTTAAAAAATTTACTCTTTTTTGGGTACAAAAAATCCATTAATTTTACAGTCTTCAAAAACATACATCTGTATAGAAATATAGAAATACGCTTATGAAAGGAAATAATTGCATTCTACCAAAAAGATGATTGCATAACAAGGATTTACATTTAAACTTGGTTAATCATAAAAACTAATCAGGAGAACAAAGCTCCAACATAACCATGAGGATAAAATATTTAAACCTAAACTGAAAAAATACTAATTAAAAAGCTAATTATCACTACCAACGAATAAATTACTCAATGATCGTGGTATCATGAAGTTTTCAATTCAATCAAAGGAGGCAGAAAAATTATATATTACTTGTTCATCAAAATGATACAATGCATGTTATACATGTCTATGTATACAGCTAGGGTGGGAACATAGGGCAAGAGGAATTTTTTTCCTAGCTAACTAACAATGCACGATCAAGATGATGATAAAGGACAAAATGAAGCTATGTATAGGCTTAGTAGTTAGAACTAAGAAGTAGGGTCACGAACTTGAAAGAAAGAACGATTTTGAATAACAATGTCGTACAAATGAAAGTGCTTAAAACTAGAGAAGTTTCTTGGGAGTGAGAGAAGGTGTGGAGATGTGTCTGAACGATGAAACTGGATGTGGTCAGGAAGATGAGAGTGAGAGTAACGAGTCCAACCAAGTTCAGTGAGTCGTTGCTCAAGTTGAGAGAAGGAATTAATGACTTGGTTTGTTGGAAGGTATACAAGAACTCTTGGTCTAGCACCTGGTGCTGTTGCTGTTCCTGGATGAGTTGTTGGTTCTGTCTTGTGCTCGAAGGATTCTCTTGTTGGGTTGGTTATTAACCTCACCACACCTTTCTTGTCAAATACCCATACACCTGACATTGCTTGCTTTCCTTTGTTTCTCTTTTGTTTTACTGTTTTCACTATCTCTAGTGTATCTATCACTTATATGTATGTGTTGAGTTAAGGAAATTGAATACTTGATGAAAGAGAAAGAGAGGGTTTTTCCATGCAACTACTTAAAAACAGGCTTGATGAAGTTCCGATACTTTAAAAATGGTGAAGAATTGTGTTCGACACGTATCTGATATTGAAAAAAGTATCTGCTAACTTATATTCTGATACGACCAACTTATACTCCGACACCGATACTTCTATCTTACATATTTCCTTCTAATAAAATAATAAAAGATTAAGAAATAAAAATACATAGACTCGCAGCGTTGTTAAAAACATTTGTCTCTTCTAACCCCAAAAAAATAGGGTTCCTCGTCAACCACTGAGCGATAGATATTCCCTCTTCCAACCATTGCCACCGATTACCATTGATGATGTTTAGTTATATTCTAATTTGTGTAGAAAAAACTATGTAAGTGTCACTTGTTTTGATCATTTTCATTAATGTGAATGTTTGTTTATTATCATTTTTAGTTATGTTTATACATTGTGCACTTATACTATTAGTTTTAAAATCAAATTTTTAATAACGTATCGAAGTCGTATCGTATCGGGAGTTTTGAAGGAAAAAAATCGTATCGGTATCATATCTGTATCGTGTCAAGTATTGGTGATTGATAAACAGGTCAAACCAGTCAAATCTATATCGAATAAGTAAGATGTGTTTTGCATAATGCACAAGATTGTTTTTCATCTTAAAAACAAGAGAAATGCTAACAAGTGTCCTCACATGTTAGTATGCTATCACAAGCGGGTGTCGTATTTCTGCTAATCCTAGACATATTCGCTAACTTGAGACATGTAGTTGCCATATTGCGAAACTTGCGACATGCCATTTTGTCTTATTGCCTCGAGTGGTATCTGTACCATATGTACCTGTCCAACTTGAAAATTAGCTCGTTGGAAGTATCATTCATCACCAGGTGCCTCATAGGGTCAACTGTAGCAAAAATACTAGGTTGGAAATATGGATTAGAAGGTAAGAATTGGACGAACATATTGAGTTCATACCAATGTAGTGGTCAATTGGCCTTTATCGACAATGCATGTAAAACTTTGATTCCCTTGTAGGGTATTGCTAAAAGAATTGCCACCAGAATTGACTCGTTCAAGCCTTGTTGGGTAAGTGGCGATGGATGATTTTATCTGAGGGTTCATGTATGTGGAAGGATATTTTTTGTGCGCGCTATGATATGAATCTTGTAGGGTCCATCCAATGAGGGATGAGTGGGCGAATAAGTAAAACATATGCATGGTGGAAAAGGTTACCTTGCTTGGTTAGGATGTTGCAACTGGTAGCGATTGACTTTCAAATGGTGTTTTTTGAGTCACAATAGATGGTGCTCAAACCTCCTTATGGGGTGACATTGGGGTGGGTCTGCTCCGCTGAGGGAAAATTTTCCTCGGCTATTCCATATTTCAAACCAACAATATGTCTTGGTAGCCTCTTTAGGATCTTGGGTATTTGATATGTGGGTTTCAAACTTATTTTGGAGGCAGATCCTTTTTGTTTGGAAGCAAAACTTGGTTATGGAGTTGTTAGAGGAGTTGGTTACTTTGGGAGTCTGTCCTTTTCGTGAGATGTGTTATGACTATTTCAGGGATGTTGTTCTTTCCTTGGGAGAGTGTTTTGGGAGTTGTTTTGCCTCGAGTGGTATTTCAAGGTTTGCTCGCAATGATCTAGTGTTCTTTAGTAGGATAGTTGATGTGGAGCAATTGGTCGATAAAATCACTTCGTCTCTTGGTGCTGGTTTTTTGGGATGTGCTCTGGTCATCCTTGTTCCCATTATGAATGGATTATGGAACCATCTATCTGTTGAGATCAATAGTTTGTTGCGGTTGGGCGGGGTTTAGGTGCCTTTGAGCGGGGTTCGAGATCTGTCATATTATTTTGTCTCTGCTTTTGGGTAGTAGATTTGGTCCATCTCTCCTAGGGTGTCTGCTCTGGTGTTGGAGGGTTTATGGAGTCTTATTTTCCCCGTCCTTCCTCCACGGTGGTTGGTATGGGGTATTTTGCCATCAAAGAAAAACCTCAAACTTCTTGACTTACAAAACCACATTGTGAACTATTGGTTTAACAATGTCACTAAAAGAAATGATACATGATGTCATGTATCCATACGTCTAAGAAATGCTAAAGACAAATTGATAAAGAAATAAATAAAATAAATAAGCTTTGTGCTTGATTCATCGTGTCTAATTATAATGCACAAGTTAAGTACTTATATGCAAAAATTATCCCCTTCTTTTTTTTATTTAAAAAAAAGCAAAAACTATCTCTACTAACTAAATGATGTGGCCTATTTGATGAGTCAATAATGAGTCATTAATTAGTGTCTTTTATTTAATATTTAAGTTTATTTTATTTAGATTTAATATGTTTTTATTTCCTTCTAGAACTATTTTACTTCAATTGCAAGTTATTTTATTTTAGGAACAAATATTTGAAAGATGGAGTCTTGGAGCAAAAGAAAGGAGAATTGGAGCTTATTCATGCCAAAAATATGAAGATCTCATGCAAAAATATATTGTGCAAGGATTCATGCCAAAAATATGAAGATCTCATGCAAAAATATATTGTGCAAAGAATTTGAAGATCTTGTGCAAAAATATAACAAGTGGCGCTCCCCTTTTACCCTTTTGCTGCTTTTGCTTCTTCGACAAAACTGCCTATTTTAGTATTTCTGACCTAGAGCCCATGGTTTCTTGTGCAACACTTTAGTGATTTAATTCTTGGGGCTCAAAGACTATAAATAGAGTAGTCATCTAGTTTGTAAAACGATTTTTGCTCTTGGAATAAAAGTTCACATTTATTTTATTGTTATTTACCTTTATGTTCTTCTTCTTCTTCTCTTCTATGTCTATAATGAACGTGAGTGAATAGACTCTTCTTGTCTTGGGATTGTTGGATAAGTCTAATGACATAATTCAATCAAACCAAGCCATAAACCCTAATTTTATATAAATATACTTTCTAATCTAATTTCACTGTTGTTATAATGAATTAACAAATACCAAACTCATAATGCGGCAACGAAGGGTTAGTATTTGTTAATTCATCATCACAAATATCAATTCATAATGCGACAGCAGAGCTTTGATATTGGAACAAGTGAAATTAGACAAGGGTTGCGAAACATGGGGATAGTCTAGCAAACCTTGAGACATATAAAGTTTCGTTCTTCAAAGATTCTAATAGCAATCAACCATGAGAATAGGCGTGGTTGCTAGAGGAACACACTCAATGACTTCGAGAGAAACTTTGATATGCTTAAGAGAAACTTGTCTTTAGAAAGTAGGTCGAATATAAAGTTTAGGTTTAGGGTTTGTCTGCGAAGGGTTTGTTATTATGATGAACCAATAATCCCAATGCGCTTTTATTTTTATTATTTTCTTTTAATTAAAAATCCAAACTTTATAATTCAAAACTCTTTTCTAATCATTGTTGAAAGTTAATTGAATTCATAACTCCATGTCGGAATGATACTCTTTATTACTACATCGGTAAACCGTGCACTTGCGGTTTTATCTCGTCACCTATAGTGGTCAACCTTTGTGAATATACCTTATTGAAGGGATCATGGCATCCTACGTTCGACTTTGAGTCTCTCTCTTCACGGCATAATCCGTATATAAAATCTTTGGTGCACAGTAGTTCAAGGAATGTGCTTCATCTCTTTGTTTTTACAGTTAGGGGCGCTATAAACATGAAACACGAGTTTTGAGCATTCCTATTTGGTCCCACTTAGTTATGAATTAGTCTAAGGTACTTAAAACCCAAGTTCTTAGTTAGTGATTTTGAAGAAGAATCAACTTCTCTCGTTCGGTTATTTTATGGAAGGTTTCCTCACTTAAAGTTCAATTGTCTATTGCAAATGTCGGCTAATGTATAATCATATTAGGTGTAAACACCACCCTTACTCATATACGACAACATGAAATGTAATCCAAATGTTAGCTTAATCTATGTTTTTTTAGGCTAAGTTTTATATGTTTTTTAATTTATTTCATTTTTCTTTTTAAAAAAAACGTCTATTGAATACTTTTGGTAAAAAAAAATCGCCTACTAAATACTCTAGCATATATTTTTACTTATTATAATTTTTCTTTTGTCTAATAGCCTAGTGGCTAAAGTTCACACAATTAAATGTGGAGAAGTGGGGTGTCCAGGGTTCGAACCCCGACCCCTGCATAAATTATGCAATATCCTTACCAACTGAGCTAAGCTCACGGGGACACTTATTAAATAGATATTTTGTTGATAGAATTTATTTTTACTTATTGTTCTATGTATTTATTTCAAGATATACAGTGAAAGATCTCTAAAAAGATATTAAGTAAATGTTCATCTTAAATATACCAACATTTGATTTTAATCCTCCTAAAATATTCCTTAGGCTTTTGCCCCTTCAAAATTTTCTATCCATGAAATGAATCCATACTTTTTATTCAGCTCAAGTCAAACCTTCATATTTTTTAATGAAGTTTTCTAGAAATAGATAGAATATCACGACAATCTCTCGAAATAAAATTAATTCGTTTAACAAAACATGAATTAAATATGAATTTTTATGTTTTCGATGCTAAAAAATTCATATTAAATTCACGTTTTGTTAAAAAATTATATTTTTTTTTGGAAAATATTGTCATAATTTTCTATCAATTTCTACAAAATTTCATTAACAAATATAAAAGTTAGACACGATTTAACTAAAAATCAGGGACTAATTCCATGGATGAAATATTTTGGAGGGACCAAAAATCTAAGAAACATTTTAGGAGAATTAAAATCAAATGTTGGTATATTTAGGAAGACCATTTACTTATTTAACAAAAAATAAAATTAATAAATTTATAACAACCATACAAATATGTATTCTAAAAAAATTCATTCAAATACATATTTCTATGGTTTTATCGAGGGTCTTGCTAACAGGTGCCCTCAAAGCAATTGTTAAGGATTCTACAAATAATATTTTTTGTCTTGGAAATATAAGATATTACTTTTGATCAAATTATGATTATACACTTTTTTTCATGAAAATGTATATATTTTGGATGCTTAATCAATGTCCTCAGGACACTCGTTAGCATTTTTCTTTTATTAGTAGGAATATAGAAAAACACCCTATTCTCTTCTGTTAAGAAAAATAAATTGTTTTCTATAGGTGTCTTAGGGCCCGTTGTTTTGGATTTTTTGAAAAAAAAAGTCTATGTTTTGATAAAAAAAATCACTTTTTTATTTTTAAAGTGTTTGTTTTAAATTTTTAAAAAATCCATTTTATTGAAAAAATTATTTTTAGCCTCAAAATGAAAATCTATTTCAAGTAGCTTTTTCAAAATCTATTTTTTCCTAAACATAAGGAATTCAAGTGTAAGAGCTTCAAATCTTAAAAAAATAATTTTTATGATGATAAACAAACAGAAATAGCTTTAGATTTTTTTAAAAATCTCTAAATAAAAATTTTTAGATTCTTTTAACTCAAAATCTTTTTTTTTTTTTAATTGAAACAAACACACTTATTCTAACCAGTGAATATCACACACATTACTATAACAAACTGCTGATAATTTTTGTACTACATTCGTAGTGAAGAAGAAAGAATAAAGGACGCTTTGTTTTGAAAGCGTTTCTTCTTCTCTTACTCATTCTTCATCTTCCGCATTCAAACCATTCTCACCTCTGGTTGAACTGCGTCAAAACCTCATCAACTTCGTTGTGAAAGCGCAATCTTCTAGCACAAGGTAAACCTCTGCTTCACGCTTCTTAATCAGTTTTAGCATAACTTCGATTGAGCTTAATGATCAAACCATGTATGTAGCTAGCTATTTGTGTAGCAATTTCTTTGGAGTTGATTTTATGATTTTCATTTTCAATTTCTTTGGTTTAGCCAATACCTTAAAGCAGAAGACCATGGAATTGAAAGAGACATCAAGCAAATACGACGAGGCTAATGTAATGTGTTCCGTAGGAAAGTGATGGATAAAGAAGAGAAATTGCCTCAACATTTTAACAAGGCTTTGTTGATATACTTAAAGTGAATTGTTACTCCCTCCATCTCATAATAGATGTCTTAAGAAAGCGATCAGTTGTGTTAATTTCAATGATAAAATAATGTCTTAGGCCCCGTTTGGTTTGAGCTTATGAAAAATAGCTTATGTAAATAAATAACCTTTTATTTTAATTTATAAACTCTTACTAACGAAAATTGTATCTTCATAAACGGGTTTTTCATAAACTACCTTAAAAACTTAATATTACATAAAAACTTATTTATTTTCATAAGCTGTTTTATATAAGCTCTAAAATAAGTTAATCCAAACGGGTCCTTAGTACTAAAATGCCTTTCTTGTCATTTTGTGTTTTGGAGTGCTTTGTTTATCATGATAGCAGCCTTTGTTTTTTAATCTAGCCATTCGGACCAGTAATCGTTTTGCAATCAACTTCAGTACTTTGTTTACTGCTTCATTGATTAAAAATAAAAAACTTTCCCAACAATCCATAATTTTGACCCTACCATAATTTCCTGCTACAAATTTATAAAACACCATAGTTTACTCCAATTTTTTTCTTTCCCCACCATAATTTATATGTATATAAGTATCAACACAAGACAATAATTTTACTAGAAATGGATCTTAATTTAAAGGTACCAAATTACAACAATAGTAACGAAGATAAACAATTCCTAGAAGCACAAATTCAAATTCCTGATCTTAATATTGCTGTTTCAGACGGTGAATTTGCACAAATTCAAATTCCAGATCTTAATGTTGATCCAGAGGCTACATTGTTGTTCAATCTAAACATTGAACCACCCCTAGAAAGTCCTACTGATCAACTTCTAGATTATATACCCAATAAGTTTCATGAAGACTTAAATGGTGATACAGCTATTGAAGACCTCGTGCACGTAGAAGGATCACAAGAGCTATCAAATGAGGACTTAAATACTGGTAATTTATCTAGTCATTGTATTTTGATTTTTAAGCATTGTTTTTAGGGCATTTTATGATACTCCTTTATACATGTATTTTAACTTTAATATAAGCAATTTTTACATGGGAAGTTTCTGCATCTTTTTATGTTCACGTATTTGGAATGGGAGAAAACATCGATAGTGACACCGTAGGTTCAAGTTCCACCGTTAAAGAAATCAAGAAATTTGAAGTTTAATGAACAAGGAACTGTGTATGATTCACTACTTTAGGAAAAATTTGTATATTTCATTTTATATCAAAAGAGCATGCTAAAAGGACCCGTGTTAATAGAGTAGCCGACACATTAAGGACAACCAATAAAATCGGCGAAAAGAGATATTGTAAGATCATATTTGATTGATAAAGTCTTACCCGGCATCAGAGATAAATGGCCAGGAAGCGATATAAGAAATCCAATTTTGGTTTAAAAAGAATATGCAAGAGTACACATCAAAGAAAATGATGAAGAATTTCATCAAACAGATACATAAGATGGATATGATATTCGTTTGACGTGTCAACCTCCAAATTCACTAGATTTAATTGTTTTAGATCTTGTATTTTTTTAGGGCTATCCAATCTATACAACATCAGGAGGCACCTAGAACCCTTAAAGAACTTATTATCTCCGTTGTGAAGTCATTTGAGAACTATCCGACAGTGAAGTTAAATCATATATTTTTGTCACTACAATGTGTATGACAGAAATTATGAAAACCAAAGTATAAGAACCCCACACATGAAAAAAGCAATGCTGGAAAAAGATGGGCAGCTCCCTAATGAAATCAAATGTGATCCTATATTGGTGCAAGAAACTTTAGATTATTTAGGTTGAATTTTATTTCTAAATGAAGTGTAGTTTGTTCTCAATTTTACTGTGCTCAATATTGTTGATCATGTGTTGATCTAAATTAGAGAAAGTGAACAATCATTTTATACAATTTCACTGCGAAAATCAATCTATTGTAATTTTCAAGTACAGAACGAACTTGTTTGCCATATTGATTTTTTTTTCCATGAGCTGTTGTTGTAATGGGAATACGACATAAAGTAGGAGTAGAATAAAAGGTATTGTACGTTGCACATATGCCCGAACACATTTATTTGTTTTTTTTAAATTGAACAATGAGTATTTGTTACACTATTGAAGTGGTGTTGAATGGGTAGTTTTAAATGAGGGTAATATTGGAAAAAAATGGGAAATGTTGTATTGGTATTACAAAGAGATAGATAATTTGAGATAAAAAAAAAAAGAAGACAAATGAGACACCTAATTTAAGACGGAGGGAGTATGATTAATATTGGTATTTTGTTTCATTGATTTATTGGTATTCTCTTCCGGTGTAGCTTACATTCTGTTCCATTTTGAATGATTTGTTGAAGTTAATGTGATTTTTTGTATATCATGGTAGCTGAGTCTGTTTCACATTTTGCTCCATTAGAAACCAGCAAGATGAAACAGGATAATGAAAAAGCCATGATGGAACTAGAAGCTCCGAGGAATGAGCTTATGTCATGTGAAAAGGATCTGCAGAAGCGTCAGGCAGATAATCACAATGTGAGAAATAAGCTATATTTTGAAAGACACCCTATTTCTAAAAAAATCATGCAAATACTTATTTCTATGGTTTTATTATGGGGGAATATAGAAAGAAAGACACCCTATTCTCTTCAACTGAGGCAGTTGTCCAATAAAGAGAGATAGTTTTGTATCCGTGTCTTATTCTAATTAGTGAATAGCACATACATATTACTATAACAACTGCAGATAATTTTTGTACTATATTCATAGTGAAGAAGAAGAAGAATAAAGGACGCTTTGTTTTCAAAGCCTTTCTTCTTCTCTTACTCATATCTCCCACATTCAATCCATTCCCACCTCTGGTTGAACTGTGTCAAAACCTCGTCAACATTTCTGTGAAAGCACAATCTTCTAGCACCATGTAAACCTCTTCTTCACGCTTCATAATTGTTTTTTTTTTGTTTACAGTTTTAGCATAACTTCTATTGTGCTTAACAATCAAACCATGTAGTTTTTACTTTACTTTTCCATTTCTTCATTTTAGTCACTGCATGTAGCTATTTTAATTAGTTTTTTTTGTTGAAAACGGCCAATGTAAGCAATTAGTTCTTATATTAGTTTTTATGTTTCACCCGGGGTTTGAATTCGGTATTTCCAACTCCTTTATCGCTCAAACTAGTTGAGCTACCAAACCCCTTTTAGTATAGCTTCGAACTACTGGCAAAAAAACAGAAGGACAATGATAATGTTATTGCTTTAATTCATACACTCATAATAATTACTTCATCTAGTTTGTATTTTTCTTTTTCATGGCTTCATTTTAGTCATTGTATGTAGTAATTTCTTTGGGTTAATTTCTATGATTTTCATTTTTAATTTCTTTGGTTTGGCCGGTACCTTAAAGCTGAAGACCATGGAATTGGAACAGACAGCAAGGAAATACGACGAGGCTAATGTGTTCCTAAGGCTAAGGGAAATGATGGATGAAGAAGAGGAGTTGCTTGAACATTTTAACAAGGGTATGTTGAAACTTCAAGTGAATTGTTATGATTCATTAATATTGGTATTCTGTTTCGTTGATTTAGCACTGAAACATTCTGGTTTTTATTAGTGTATCTGTATATCTATCCTTTCCGTGTAGCTTACATTATGTTGCATTTTGTAATGATTTTTAGTAGTTGACGTGATTTTTTACTTTTTTATATTTCATGGTAGCTAAGTCTGTTTCACATTGTTCCATTAGAAATCAGCAAGGTGCGGCAGGTTGAACACGATTATCTTGAGAGCATGTCGAAGGATCATGAAAAAGCCATACTGGAACTGGAAGCTCGGAGGAATGAACTTATGTTACGAGAAAAGGATCTGCAGAAGCGACAAGAAGATAATCACATTGTGACAAATAAGCTATATTTTCAAACAAAACATGTAATTTATTTTAGCTCTTTGAATTTATGGTAGCAATGCTAAAGAGTAATTCTCTCTTGAACATACTTTTTCTGATAGGTCTATTTCTTAAAATCTTAGCACATTTTTTGAAAGTCATCAAATTTACAGAACTAAATCGGCTTCTTTAAAAGTGGACCAATCACAAAAAGTGTTGTTTATTGAAGTTGTTTGGAGTTTCTTAGGAGTCCCACATTGCTCAGTTTCTCGGGATGTTGGGTGTATAAATGTGCTTGGACACCCTCATCCTTTGAGCTGGCTTTTTGAGATGAGATCCAAGTCCATTTAACATTTGATATATGGACCATTTGGTCTTTTGTGTCAAATTACGCACACCAATCTCTCTTATTTTAATAACTTATGATGGATTAAATCTGTTCTTCATCTTGTTGTTTACAGAATGAGATGACAATAGCAGAGCAACAAAGGGCCGATGAAAAAATGATGTATTTGGCTGAAGAGCATAAGGCACACATTTTGTTTTCCTTTTATCTACAGTATTTAGTTCAGTTACTGTATCAAACTTAAGTTTTGAGGACTCTTTTGGTTGGATGCTGCAGAAAGAAAAAGAGAAATTTCACAAGAAAAATCATGACCTGGATAGAGGTCTTGATGCAAAACAAACATTGGAATTGGAAATTGATCAGCTGAAAGGAGCTCTCCAGGTAATGAATCACATTCTAGAGACTGATCTAGAAGAGAAGAAAAAATTGGAGGCAATTAAAATGGAGCTGCATGAAAAGAAAGATGAATTGGAGGGCGTGATAGATCTTCAACAAGCACTGGTTGTTCAAGAGCGCAAAACTAATGACGAGCTGCAAGATGCCCGCAAAAAATTGGTTAGTGTATGTATCTTTCTCAGCATATAAATGTTAATATTCTGATGTTGATATTAATGTCTTTTGGCTATCAACTCATCTAATGGTCTGAAAATGAACTTCAAAATATCTTCCATAACTAATCTTTTACAAAGTCAGGATAGGTTGTTAAATGTGTATAAATTACCTTGTAAAACTTAAGCAGAAATGTAAGTTAATTTATATTTTTTAATTGACATACATATATTTATATAATAATAATAGAAAAGTGTCCTGTTTTGCAAACATTCAAATCATGTTGTTGAAATCATATTTAAGTTGCTTGGAAGAGAGTGTCTTGTTCATGTGTATTTACAACGGCCAATTCAAAATGTACGGTGTTTTAACCCTTGTTTCTATATCCAAGGAATTACAATTTCTCAACGTATCATCTGATTATGTGAATCACATGGTGGCTTCTTTCAAATGTCTATTTGCTATCCAGTTGTTTGTGTCCAAAGGTGATGATTTTAATTCATAATGTTTTGCATTATAGTTGAAATTTGGTAGAATCAGGTTAGGTCTATGAAAACAAAAGATTTTCTTTTTACATTATTAGTTAATTTGTCATATTGTTTCATACTGGTTCAATCATAGCGTTTTGATGCCCAAAGTTCAAGCAAAATAAGTTCAGGTAGTTTGTTACTGTTGCTTTGCTACCATAATTTAATTGTTTGGTTTGTTTCAGTAATTCTTTTTCCTTGTTTGCAGTGGAATGGACTCCCAAAGAAGACTCCTCGAGCCATAATTTCTGTGAAAAGGATGGGCGAACTCGATATTAAGCCATTTTTGGAAGCAGCTAAGAGAAAGTTTTCTGACGATGTAAATGAGAAAAAAGCAACTAAGAGACAACTTAGCGAAAAATGGCAATTGAAAGCAATCGAGTGGTGCTCAAAGTGGGATGACTGTCTTAAAGATCCCAGCTGGCATCCGTTCAAAGTTGTGACTGATAAAGAAAGGAAATCCATGGTACAATGACTTCCAGAATTATTTCTGTTAAGTTAATATTTTTTTCAACAGTTCTATTAAGACACTCCTTAAGATATAATGCACCAATTCTTAATAATTACAAAGCATGGTATGCTATTGGTATTGTGTAGGGATCTACTTGCCGCTGTAAGCACTTATTTGGCATGTTTGTTTCCCTGATATGAACTTCATGGACGATGATCTAATTTAGATGGAGAAGATGAAAAGCTGAAAAGTTTGAAGGATGAGGTGCATGATGCAGTAGCTACAGCTCTGAAGGAGTTAAACGAGTACAACCCCAGTGGTAGGTACCCAATACCTGAACTCTGGAATTTTAGGGAAGGAAGGAGGGCTTCGTTGGAGGAGGGAAGAAAGGGAAAGAAAACTTATTGAGGCTTCATTTGGGCGGTAAGAACTTAGAATTAGACTTGCAGGAATTTTTAAATTTAAATTCTAGCTGTAGCTGACTTCGGTACAACTCAATCCCAATGCCAATAGTTGGTAGTAATACTTCGTTTGGAATGAGTTTAAGTTTGAAATTGTTTATTGCTCAAACATATGTCAAAAAATTATCATGGCGAGTATGTGGTATATCAATTTTGTCTCCATTTTGTAGTTGGGTTTAAATTTTGTCTTCAAACATATTTAAGTTAATTTCATTTGAAATCGTGCTTGACCCTTGAAATAAAGCATTATATCATTTCC
>Ga0228711_1001810_pt1 | contig 32097 bp, 10 predicted proteins | sample MedpolnodulmetaG_2_FD_177996 | JGI IMG/M metagenome (GOLD analysis project Ga0228711, IMG submission 177996) | Root nodule microbial communities from Medicago polymorpha collected in Santa Monica, California, United States - brown nodules | ecosystem: Host-associated > Plants > Roots > Nodule... | reverse complement strand
ATCAATATCTTACAAATATTTGACAGCCACTGCTGATCAGACTCATTCATATCAAGTTCACAACCCTTCACTCATTCCTACAGAAAGGAAAATCCTCAACAAGTTTTCAATATCATACAAATAGGTCCAACAAAGCTCAGGTTTGAAGAAAAAACAGTATGAACAGTACTCGATATTTCAAGGTCATCATCATCAAGCATTATAAGGCTTTCGGTTAAAACAAGAATATTATCAATAATCATAGTAATAAGATAGCAAGATACATCATAAAAAAATTATAGCAAGAAATGACATGGTTATGTAGATGAACCACACATTAGTCAACTAACCGATCTTGAAGACATGGTTTGTAAGCTAAAAGTCAATTTGTTTTTCACTTGGCCTAGAAATCAACTATCATAATAAAGTATCAAAATTTCATAACAGTTACAAATAAAAATTCAACAAAATAAATCATGGAAATATAACCCCATAACAACATCAGGGAAATCACACTGAAAGAGATCTTAATTTCTTCATGCGCTTGACAGATGGTACGACACCAATTATTGTCCTTCTACCCGCCTTCTTCAGTTTCGCCTTTTTGTTTTGGAGAGGCATCTCTCTGATTGGACCTGGGGGTACACCCTGTTTGAGTGCACTTCCTCTGGGTGTAACAGAGGGAGGAATTCTCAAGCTCTGAGGAGGTAAAGGACTGTGTGGCTTCCATACCAAGTTATTTTTCATGGAAAATCTTACCTTCTTTGAGCTTTTATCCCCACTCTTTGCTACTGCAGAGTCTTCAGCATCTCCACCATTCAAATCAAAATCCTGAGATGTCTTTCCTTTAGAATTCTTAGTTCTCTTTCTCTTCTTAGAAACATCCCCAGCAGCTTTGGGTGTAGCACATAAACTTGCAACACCGTCTTCCAAACCTGCTTCCGCAGCAACCTTCTCAAACTGCTTTTGGAGGTTCGAAATCACACTCTCGGTCAAAACCACCTCATCGATTGAATTGCCACCATTTTCATTGGCAGCATTCTTATCCCCGTTCTCAGCAGAATTCATCTCGGAATTCAAATCAGAAGCATCACTCTTATTCTTCTTCTTACTCTTCTTTTTCACTTTGTCAACAGAACCTTTCTTCTCCTTCTTGCATTTCTTCAGTAACTTACCGTTCTGAACAATATCAGCATCAACCTCAACAATGGGAACCAAATCTGGCACTTCCTCGTCATCCCGATCAACAGAATCAGGAATAGAAAACTCAAACCCCGAATTAACAGCATCCTTCTCTAGCTGCAAAAACTCACGATGCATTTCAAACAAAATCTTTCTATTCCCCTGAACACAATCAGGAGCAGAACCCAACTCAAACAACTTCGAAGCAAAACCAATCCCTAATGCAATCGTTCCCAAATTCACAACATCGCTATCACCAACTTCATCCCCGCCACTCTTCTTAATCTCCAATAGTTTCTTCCCATTCTTCAACAGCACATCAAACAAACAAATCTGAATCTTCCCTAACAAAACCTTATCAGGCAATTTCCCCATCACAGTAAAAAACGGCTTAAAAAGCACTTCCAAAACACTCACCTTAACAGGAAGAAAGGGCGTTAATTCATCAAGAAAAACCGAAGCAACATGATAATTAACACCTTTTCCTTGCAACAACTTATCACACGAAGCAAAAGTAGCATCATCCAAACAATTCACAACCAACTTAACAAATTCCAAATCCCATGAATTCTTATTCATAAGCGAAAAACTCTTTGAAACAAATCTTCGAATAAGAAGATAGAATTTATCTAACCTCAAAGCATCGATACCGGACCATTCACGACGCATAGTGAGGAAGAAAGTGGAGAAATACTGAACGGTGAATGAAGGATGAAGTGTTAAGAGAAGCGAAGCGAGACGATCGATGAGGTCAGCTTGAACAAGAGGCTTATCAGAGTGCCAAACGCAGTAGAAAAGACCTTTCCAGAGCTTTTTGGCATCTTCTTCAGGAAGTGGTTGAGATCGAGAAGGAAGCCATGATTTTAAGACGAGTTTGAGAGCTTTGTCACGAGATGATTTCTGAGTGAAAGCGAGTTGTTTAATGAGTGAACGGCCAGCTTCGGATGCGTTTGTCGCCATTGATTCCGATGCGGCGAGGAAGAGGAAGAGGAAACCCTAAACCCTAGAATATGATGATGGGTTTCGCTTTCGGATTGGAATTTAAATTTGGGGCGGAGTGGGTCCTCCAGATCCCGATATTACAAGATGCTGTACTATTTTTTACATTTATTTTTGGTCTGTATAATGATGCACTATTATTTCCAACCATTAAAAAAATATTAGCTAATTAAGTGCTAAATTTTAGCTAAGATTTTTCAAACAATCAAAATCTTAAGATGATAAATTTTCAAATTTTAAAAAAGTTTTATTAAAATCTTTTCAAGACCAATTTTTACATAACTTTAATATTTTTTTTAGAAAAAAAAAGTTTTAAATAACTTCAATGTCAATATATTTATTAGTATTTGTTGGAATTGGGAATCGAACATGATATCACTCTTATCATTCTACTTCTTAACTCTTCCACCGTAGCCACCATATCAATCTTATAACTCTCCTCCCGACTTTGTCAAAAAATAAAAACTCTCTTTCTAACATTAGACTAATACAAGAACTTAATATTAATTTTTCAACTGAAAGATTCATATAATATAATATAATTTAATATATTATACTATTAATAAAATAAGTTAAGTGCTAAATTTTATATATTCAGTTGAATTATATTTTGATCAGTTTTAAAATATAATTCAAAATTGAATGCTATCCAAGAAAAAAAAAATACTGCAATTTAGTGGTAATAATAAAAAAAAAAAAATTCTAATTAAAACATAAATTAGGCCTATTCAATCAATTTTGTGACGAAGTAGATAAACACTATATTGAAAGAACTTCTAGTACTATTTTGACTTTTGACCTATGACACGCATGCATCACTACAATCTATTCTACTTGAATCAAAATTGTAATGAAGAAATGTCATATTTGCAGAAGAGTCTGTATTCATCATCATCTTCATAAAAAAGAAACCCATAAAATCTTTAATTGGAAAACCAATCTAGAAAATATATTTTGTAAAAATTATATTGAAAGCCCCAAATTAGAGTTCTTCAAACTGACCCTCACTCTCTTCCGTAACCTACTCATCTCAAAGCAAGATGTCATACTTCAAGCCAAAACATCCCTTTCAAAAACCTTGGAGAAGTCTTTCTAGGATTTATTCAAAGCCAATGGATATGTTGCATTCAAAATGGACATTTGAGGAGGAAACCAACTTTGGTGTTTTAAAAATCTTTGCGATTCTTTTTAAGTGGTTTATTCTTTTATGGGTTTGGAGCCAAGAGGAATCTTGAGCAAAAGAAAAGGTGTGATTTCATGTGTTAGAGATTGAGTTGTGAGTGGAGATGGAATGTTCTTGTAGAAGTGGGCGAATGAAGGTGGTTTCTTCACATTCATATCACAAAATCTAAGCATGATAATCCTGTTGAATTGGTAAAACTCAACCCAACACTTTTTTTTTTCTCATTCGAAGAACTTAACTACATAAACTTGTTGATAAAAAATCTAACTCTTCTTCCTTCAAAAAAAAAAAAATCTAACTCTTAACCACCTGGTGAAACAAATTTTGTGAAAATCTTTGAATTTAATAAATAGTATAGCCTGTAAAAATGTTCTGAATTAAATTCTGAAATTTTAGAGTATTTCCATACCTAAAAATTAATATGCTCAAAAAAAGCTTCGGAGAACCATCCAAAACCAAAATTTAATCTCCCAAAATACATGCTACACAACTTATCTTAAACAAATTACCAATACAAGATGATAAATTGCTTAGAACTTGATGATGCTAGTGTGTTTATCATTTCAGCAACAGGTAACAATCAGCAGTTCAACTTGCAAGCTTCCTTATTAGTAAAAACAACTTCTGATCGACTGCAAACTTGACACAGTGGGAAGGATCGCCTCTCAGCATCAGCTGAAGTCCACCAAATGATGCATATACCTCCCTGGAGCAAGATAAAATAGCTCAGTGAGAGAACTGACTAGTCTCATGAAACAAAACTATAAGTCACTGGATTCATGCATTTCCAAATAGAAACTACAAAATTAGAAGAAAAGATCCGATTGATTTTATTTTTCTTGATAAAAACCAGATTGACATGCAAAGCCATCTAAATGGAGCCTGAAATCCAAACTAGATTGGCACCTCAAGGCCTACAAAATAACAAATCATTTACGGAACACCTCAAACCCCATTGATATTAATTATAAAATAATATATTACTTTCCTTCCTTAAAAATGATAGATTACTTCCATAAAACAGAACTTGCACTCTGGCTATTCCTGCAACCCCGAGGACCCTTTCAAAAGCATTTTATTGCGTTGCACGCAATACAATTATAGGAACAAAGGTTTGATTCATTTAGCAAGAAGCAAACAGTAATATAATCAAACTCATCCAAATAAGCAGACAGCTAAAAACTCCTAGTCCAGAGGTTCACTTTGTCATGTGAAGCTGGGTTGCCATGTCACTAGTTAAGGTCGACTTAGATTATATGGATCAATCAAAGCATTTTCTGATATCATGTATAGTGACAAAACATTATAAGATACTACATTCCTTGGTGATATTTCTGATTAAAATAAAATGAAGTAATACAAACACAACAATATAACATGGGAAATATTTACATACACTTCAGGTGGGGAACGTGAAAGTCCATCAGCTTTAATGTCATATAACCTTCCATACATGATATATTCAAACTTCTCTTGAATTGAAACAGGGCCATCCTGGAGGCAAAACCAATTCAGTGTAAAGGCAATATCCAGTACTTGTAAGAAAATAAAAGGCTTAATTGCAGTTTTAGCCCCCTAACTTTCTCAAAATTGCGATTTTGGCCCCTTAAGAAAAAAAACTACAAAACAGCCCCCTAAGTTTTGCAATTGTAGCAGTTTTGGCCCCCCAAGGCAAAAAAAAATAACACGTGGCACCTCACTTAGGGTGCCACGTCAGCGTAGACCAAGTCAATATCAGTCTTGGGGGCCAAAACTGCTACAGTTGCAAAACTTAGGGGGCTGTTTTGTAGTTTTTTTTCTTAGGGGGCCAAAATTGCAACTTTGGGAAAGTTAGGGGGCTAAAACTGCAATTAAGCCAAAATAAAATCATTTAAACTTCTATAACTTTAACATATATCTATTGTAGATAACACGAAACAAACATTATCCTAACTGAAAATGCTCAATAACATAATGTTGCGATTACAATTTATCTTTATTTATTACTTGAGACACCAAGAAAGAAATCCTTCTTACTAGTTACACCAAATTGGACCCTTTCCGTCAAGTGACCAACAAACACCATTCGTTTTTCCTCAAGGGAAAGTCATCACACTGGTTTAATTTCATTTCAAGGAGTTTACGGTTCTTTTAGATATGACCATTTAACAGTCGTTTTTTGGATCTTTCTCAGATGGGTCAACTACAAACTGGAGTCCTATATTTCAATGCATGGACATTTAATCACATGAAACTCAGTGCCCTGTCATTCCGAATTTACCTTGACTGGTCCATGTTGCTAAATACAGGCAACACAGGTTCGGGTAAGAGCTATTCCAATTTTTTAATTTGATGTATCAAAAACTAAGTAAGAAAAATGATAAACTTCTTGGGCAGAACCAGTAGAAGGAACCTCCATAATCCACATAATATGTGAGAGATTGAAAGAATGGTTTTATGGGATGGGTCCGCAAACGATCAAGTGGATAATAAAGCATATATTAGGGTTGAACTATGTAGATAAATATCTGCTTTTATATTGGATAAAAATATAATATAGCATGGAACCACAAACAAAATGAGCATTAAATTTACCTTGGTATTTAAAACAAGAGATGGAGATAAAGCCAGCAAGAATTTTTCCTTTCTGTCCATAGGATAAATCTCTGTATTTACATCTAGAAGCATGTGCATGCCATGCTTCTCACTACGTGCAACAATCCGAGAAACTACAATAAGATGTTCATGAAACTGTTAAATTCATCCCAGCTTACAGTTGATAATTTGAGCTTTAAAGGAATGTAGACAGGAGGAAAGCACATATATAAACATAGAGGATTCAGAGCTATATCACTAAATGAAGCATGTAGAAACGAGTGTCAAAATACACGGGGATTTAATATCTAAACTGACATCTGAAGAGTAGTATAATTTGCATATTGCACAACACATTGCAAAAACTGTATGCGATTTAGTTAAATATCTCCTTAACAAACCGCCAAATCTGCATCCTAAGTGGTGAATGTTTTCATTATTAAATACTAGACTTCTCCAAGGTTCATAATATTTTGTCATCTAGGGCACTTTTCTCACAGAGCAAAAGCAAAACTTTTTTCCTCAATTTACTTAATTGACTTCTGCTCAATATGATGCTCTGATTTACTCATATAGGACCTAGTATGAGAGGGTGTTTTAAGTAATTAGTAGGTAGATAGTTAGGTTTAAGTAGATTATTAGTAAGTGGCCTATTAGGATCAGAATTAAATAATAAGAGGCCCATTAGGGTTAAATACTAGAATGTTCTCTTTATTTGTATATAAAGGGGAATTCTTAAGAGTTTTAGAGTATGACGGAATAAGTTTTCTGTTTAGGGCCAGAGTAGGATTCCTCTCTGAGTTGTGTCGGAGCTTTGCCCTGGGAGTAGTTAGAGAAACTCTCTTCTACTATTTTACTATTTTCATTACTATCAATAAAGCACCCTATTTTCTTTTACCATCATCTATTTCATCATCTTGTTTGGTTGTGATACTATTTATTCGTTGGTAGGATCTGTTGGTTCCTATCAATACACATGATATGATTGCTCAGTAAATATCACATATGCATCTGCAAACCATTATAATTTCAAATAGATAACAGGAAAAACAAAATAGCATAACCATCTACGATTTCTGTTGAGGCAACCTTCAAGACACAGGGTACTGCTTCACCCGGTAAAAAATCACATAATCAACTCAATAAAACAACTTTGCATATCTGAAAGACCCATAGCGCAAATACAATTTGAACCATTTTTGCTTTAATCTTCAAAGATAAAAAAGAAATGAGAGATCAACATACCCTTATCATACTTTTCACCATTTGGGTTTACATCCACAATCTTAAAAAAGTCATCGAAAAGAAGCTCGCTCATCCTTCTAAGTCAATTAGGTGTGTTGAGTCCACTCCAGATCAAAACAACAGTCTCCCACTAAACACACAAATAAAATAAATATTAGAACCAAAGTTTAGAAAGCATCATACTATTTATTAAATAGTATATTGAAAATTAGAAAATTGAGCATATTAAAATGAAATTACTTCCACATCCAACCTTCTAATATCTAAATCAAAACATTTTAACATATAATGCCTAACGTAACATAAAGAAGCAATAAATCAGATGAATCATTCAATCCGCATCATTAACAAGCCAAAAGGAACCATTTTACGTGGAACTCGATGAATACTCAATGAAGAAATGGACAGAGGTAAATTGTAACCATTTCATAGTAGTCAATTGCGGATAGCGGCGCGTAGCAGCCGGCCCTAAAAATGCTATGGCGGGATAGCGAATAGCACTATGACCGCTGTTTGATAACTTTTTGGACAAATTAAGTAAATAATACTATAAAATATAAACAAACATAAGTCGAATATAAAATTAATATAACATTCAAATCTCATGATACAATCATAAATCATACAAAACAGAGTTTGGTATCAATAATAACAAAGAAAACTAGAAAAGATAATAACAGAACAGAGTTTGAGATTGTTTGTAGAAAAAAAAGTAAAGTTTTTATTGAAGTATTGAACAGGAGTTACAGAACAGAGGAAATATTCACAAAACAGAAACAGAAGTTACCAACCTGAGGAAGAAGAAGCAAACACGAGCTGAAGAAGAAGGTGGGTGTTGCGACACCGACGGCGTTTTACGGCGAAGAAGTGAGAAGCAAACAAGATGGCGTTTTACGGCGAAGAAGAAGAAGCAAGCACGAGCTGGGGAAGAAGAAGGTGAATGACGGCGTTTGGATTTGGTAGAGGAAGAGAGAAGCTGGGTGTTGTTTTTTGAACGGCGCAGAAGAATGAGTGAAGAAAAAAGAAGCTGAAATCTGTAGGGTTTTATGAAAATCTCAAAAATGCCCTCGTTATTTTAAACCAAGGACAATTTCGTATTTTTCTTTTAAATATGATACTTCATCCGTCTGATATTATGTGATCTAGTTGATTTGTCAATTATGTCAATGCACAATTCCGAACTTAAATATTTTTTTTTTAAGGAAAACTTAAATATTTTTTTTTTTTTTAAGGAAACTTAAATATCTTTTATAATCTATTAAAAAATTATAAAAGATTGATATTTTGAAAATATTCATCAATTTTATTTATGTTTTTTTATAATAAATAAAAACAACAAAAATAATTTAGATATTCCTTTAAAAAAAATTACATACTCCTTTTTTTTTAAGGAGAAAAAAAATTACATACTCCTAAATATCCTAATTCAATTTTTTTTTAGGAGAAATATCCCATGACTGCTAAATATTTGTCTAATACTCATAGTCATGTTCAATATGCTCGTTTCAAAGACTCGTGTGTGTGGTGTAATATTGTAAAGATTGTTGATATTCTTGGGTCTGATTTTATTTGCAGGGTTGGTTAGAGAAACATCTCTATTTGATATGCTAAATGGTTTGATAATACTTACCTATATAATATGGTCTCCTATGTTCATATAAATGATATTGATCTTCACATGTGTGATATTTTTGTTAATGAACTTATAATTTCAATTAGTTGTATAATCAACTTCCTCCTTTCTACCGAGATTGTATTCACGTCTTAATTATTGATGACTATATTTTTGATAAATATAGCCTCATTTGCAGTGATTCTCAAATGGTATTTACACGGCTAGACATGGGTATAAATGGCTTGATAAATCTCATAATCAACCGGTTTCGCTACAACTTCTTGGTTTGGAATTGGATTTTGGCAAATGGCCATATCGAAAAACCTTAAACAATTTAGTTGGCTTGTTATGCATGGTTGTCTTTCAACTAATGAGTTTAGAAAGATACATCATCTTACAACAAACACTTACGGTCATAGTTGCGGTGCTGATGTGGAAAATGACAATCATACTTTTCGAGATTGTTCGAGTGCTATGTTTGTTTGGCTATCTCTTTGTCCATCTCAGCCAAGTGTTTTCTACATCCATGATTGTAAATCTTGGTCAAAGCAAAATGTTACTCCTATTGTAAGACCCTTGTTCATAGTGAATGAAGAGGTATTGTAGAACATAAATAAACAAGTTTTGGGTTGTTGTTAATACCATTTTTTTATCACATAATTGTGGCGCAAGCTTTTGGCCACACAACAACACACCATGTTGCACGCAATGTGAGATGATATCCGCCTCCCACAGGGACTATAAAGGTTAATGTTGATGGATCTTCTTCTGGAAACCCATGTAAGGCCTCCTGCGATAGATCTTCAATTGAATTGTAATCTTGGTTGTAAGTCTATTGTTTTGGAATAAACTAAAAGTCGGCCTTGGATTCGAGTGATTCGATCCAACATCATGACTTTCATCCGCATGCGACATTACTTTCTCTTATTAGAAAATGTTCTTTAATGTCTTCGTCAGTTTCCTTTACTTACACATTAAGAGAATGCAAGGAATGTGCCAATTGGTTGACAAAGTTTAGCGCTTCTAATTATGACCTTCTGAAGATATGGGTTTCTCCTCCTCCTCCTTAAGTAGACCTTACACTACTTGTATACGTCTTTGGAGTTTGTAAACAACAAATTGATTAGTTTTTTGGTTTTGTCTTTTCAGTTTGTAAATAACAGATTGATTAGTTTTGTGATAGGTATAATAGAAAACATTGTGTTGCAAATTCCCTCACTAAATTATATTTAATCAAATTTGTAGTAGAACTTGATCTTTTTATGCACATTAAAATATGTTTGTAAAGTTGCCATGAAATGTTAAAATCTAATTCCAACAACACGACCAGGTTGAGTGTCAAATCTACATTGCAAATGGAGTTGGTCAATGTCATTGCTGACGTAAATATACCCACTTTTTTTTGGGTGAAAATCTATAACTTCAAGAAATGTAGAACTTTCATAGGATTTGATGGATGCTTTCTAAAGAGAAATGATATTTATACAGCCATTTTGTGATAGCTTTTTGACAACTTTCTCTTTCATACTCATATTATGTTCTTACCCCCCCTCTCTCTCTCTCTCTCTCTCTCTCTCTCTCTCCTCTCTCTCTCTCTCTCTCTCTCTCTCTCTCTCTCTCTCGGTTTTGACTAGTAAAAAGAGAGAAAAAGAATGTTGTCACAAAAGATGTTATCAAATGATGATACAAATATCATTACTCTTTTTAAAAGATAGTTAGGGGACAAATTCTTGCAGCATTGGACTTAAACCCTAACGGCTAACACTTCCAATTGTTTTTGGTTGCAGTTGAAGGTGAGAAATAAACGACGATAACAAGGAAAAACTTAAATGGGTGCAAACATTTTTTTTAATATTGTCTAACATGTGCAATATTGCACATGTTAAGATAACTAAAAGTAGTATCTTTTCATTGAAAACCAACAATTATTGATTAAAAGTTACATATTTAATATAAAAAACACAAGTTTCAAGTTAAAGTTACTACTTTAAATTTCTTAACATGTGCAAATTTGCACATGATAGAAAAACCCAAATTACTTTAACATTTCAATAGTTTGTTTATAGTCCTTGTAAATTTTTTCATTGATTTCTACTTCCTATAATATTTCCTCTAAAAAAAATATAAATTTCTATGATATTTTTTCACCAACAATTTTAGTTTATATAAAATCAACAATTTTAGTTTATATAAAAAGTAACTAAATTCTAACTTTCTTGAAATGCTATCAAATTTTTTTTGCATTATGATGGAAGTCTCAGTAGAAAATGAGTTCAAAATTGATTTTCTTAAATCCATAATTTTTTCAAAGTTTGTTATCTAAAAAAAAGTTGTATTTTTAGTTAAGAACCATACGAAAAGCACCTAAAGAATTGCTCTGAGTTTTGTCATAACATTTATTGTTGACTCATTTTGGTTAAAATTTTTAAATTATTATTGTGAGGATGTTTTAAAATTAAACAAGTTTGCAAAAATAATTAAAAAAAAATCGAAGAATAGAGAAAAATATTGAAAATGGAAAATAAATGAATTAAGAATCTATCTACTAGAGTTAGTGTGGGATGGTGGTAGAGAAAAAGTAAGTGGAGGAAAACATGGGAGCAATTGTAAACCTAGGAGGAGGAGGAGGAGGAGTTCCGTCAATCATAAGCATGTCACGTCATCGTTCCCAATTGACTAAGCAGCTTCACTCTTTCTCCGTTGATGAAAAATGGAGTTGCTTACACCACAAACTCAACACCAACCGAAGCAGATTCACTTGCCTCTTCTCAGACAACAAAAGAGAGGTACTGTACCTATTTCATATATCAATTTAATAACTCAACTTCACCTTTTCTGTCTGCTTAATTTCCCTTATCCTTAGCAAACAATAACCAAGCGTTTTACACATTTGAGTATTGTTATCTGTAACATTTCATGGGCTGTATGTTCCTGATAGCAATTCATTTCTTTATGATTAGAACGAACCTACTCTGATACTATTTTAATTTGAATCCTAATTTATGATTCTAATCCTAATAATCAATATATGGATTTCATTCTAACACTTTCTATATGCAATTGATTGTCTCATTGCTCATCTTTATTACCTATAATTTTTGGAAAATACCTTTCTTAACTCAACTTGTTTGGTTTGTTATTTATCTTAATTTATTTTGTTGGCCTCCTAATGTAGAACATATTTAATTTTCATGATACTAGCAAAATTGTATCATGCACTTTAGTTTGCAAAAGACAAAAATCATTCTCACTATCGGTTTATACTGATCTAATTTTGGCGTCATGATCAGTCATCCATGTATAGTCTGTGATACGGGGGAATTAAGTGGGAAGAAAATTGAATTTGAGATGTGAATTCTGCCGGAAACGAAACTTTAAGTGAATTCTGATTGCAGGATCAAGCTAGAAAAGCATTAGAAGGTGCATTAAGTGGGAAGAAAATTGAGTTTGAGAAGTGGGACAAAGAAATCAAAAGACGAGAAGAGCTGGGAGGTGGAGGTGACAGCGGTGGTGGTGGAGGAGGCTGGTTTGGGTGGGGTAGATGGTTTGGCTGGTCTAATGATGATAACTTTTGGCAAGAAGCAAAACAAGCTAGTCTTACTATACTTGGCATCGTTCTCATAGTAAGAAATTATCTCATACTACATTCACTTCTTTTGCTGCAAGTTCAAAATTAATTAATATTATTATAAAATAAAAAAACTATTTTACCTTCTCTCTCTTTATTTGCAGTATCTCCTAGTTGCAAAAGGTGATTTGATCCTCGCTGCCATCGTCAATCCATTGCTGTATGCACTTCGGGGAGTGAGAAACGGATTTGGTCTCGCAACATCAAAAGTCTTGAAAAATACTTCTAACGGTGATCAGCCTGATTTTGATGGCTTTTTGAAGAAGGAAGGCTACAAAAGTGCTTCTGCTAAAGAGAGCGTTGTAAGAAAATGGGGTAGTGATTAGTAGATTATTTGTTTGTCACAGGTTAGGCACCATCCCTTTTAGAGCATAGTGTTATTTATATTACCCCTCATTGTTGGTTCTTCATCACCTTATTATGCTCCATGCTATATGTTAGTAAGGCAATTATTGTTGTAACCCAAAAATGTTTTTTCTCCCCTTGGCACCTGAGTGATTAATTTTGGTTTTCTCCGGGGTTATCCTGAGAATTCAGTTAATGTGCAAATTATCCTCTACAAGCTTGCAATTAGTAAGGAAAATTTGTTTCTCCATAAAAGAGTTAAGAGTTATTGGGTTAAACGGTGTTTACTTTTAAATTCATTATTAAGAATCTTGATTCGTTTTCTGTTGTTTTATCAAATTTCATTGTAAGACAACATGAAAGCTCCAGATCAAACAAGAAAATAGATTACTCTTCAGGCTGAATACACTATTGTGGTGTACAAACGAAAACAAATAAACAAATATTTGAAATATGGAAGACAGTGTGCCAGAACTCCGTCTGTGATTCTATTCAGAACTGAACTGAGGAAAGCAAATACACAAGTTCTGGTTTTATATATGAAGGACAATGCTAAAAATAAGGAAACAAATTCCTAGAGTTTGGCTGAATTTAAATGACAGAAGATTCTTCTAATATGTTACTTTAGGAATCAACAACTTATTCAAATTGCATAAATCAACAAAAGGTTGATTAATTCAAATATTAAGCCATAGACACATCAGCTGCTTAATATTTGCAGTTATGGCGTACACTATTTGTTACACAAGAAAGATGGCTGTTGCTTCATTTCTTTGTAAATCTATATAAGGTATTTTCTTCTTCTTTTCGGTTCTTAATTTGTCAATTATCCGGAATAGAATCCTTACATTCAGTAGTTTGTGATTGAATTAACTGTTAATTTTCTTTTCATCTGAGCTGTGTCACATAATCTTAACAGCTAATATTTAAGACCATCTTCTACCTTTATGGGTTATGTTTTCTCTACGAACCACTGGGCTTTCCCCAGGAACAATGATAAACCAGATAAATTGAGCTGTCCTGAGAGCTGGAATTTTCTTGTTTTGAGGCATGACTCACATTTTTTTTAAAGCCACTGCATTTGAAGGTGAACTAATTCACTGATTTCCTTACTGTTATCATGAACCAAGTCTATCAATAATTTTTGAACTGTTTGGTGAAGGTAATGAATGATTTTATTCTTTTATAACAATATCTAGCATTCTAACTTTGGATCACATGGTCATAGAGGGCTAGAGGAGATTCCAATATCTTGTCATGAATCAATTCTCTCATAAGCTTAAGTTAATCACGGATAGATATATGAATAGATTTTATATTTGATATCATCTCTAAAACTGGCTACCTGCATTATAATTTAGGCGAGTGCTAATATGCTTGCTGATCATGAAGTTGTAAAACTTTCTCTCTCCAATCTGTATTACCAATTTACAGCTAGACCACAGAAGACTGCTATTTATTTTTACTATTATTGTTCTTTTGTGTTTTTGTTAAGGAGCAAATGTTTTATTATTTTACGAAGAAATTGTTCTACTGATTATTTTACGAAGAAATTGTGTATTGTTTGCAGCAAATGCCTGAAATGGGTAAAATCTTACGAAATTTATACGCATACATATGATAGACATGGACACTGATATAATCATATCAAATTTCAATTTAACAAATTTTGTAACATCTTAGTGTAGTCAAACAACTAAAGCAGGGAAGTTGAATGCCGAAAAGCCAAAATTCTTTCTTGGTTACAAACACAAGTAAATGATATGACTAAATTTTTTTTTGATATATTTTTCTCTACTTGTGTAAGTGTGTCCAAACCTTTTTTATTTGTATTTGTGTTCAAACAAGTCTTCCTTCGAATAGTTGATGTTTTTGGGTTACTTATGCAAGAAGAGAAGAAAAAAAAACGAGGATAAAATAAAGAGGAGAAACTATCTAACAAAAGCTATCCATTGCATTATTTGTGACCATGATGAGCTATCTGTATGACGATTCTGTAATAGCAACGTGCATTCCTTGATCCTCATTATTTTTCCAACCAAAACAATGGACCTGATGATATACTTGAGCTACATTCACGTTGACCAATAATTTTATAGGATGATATAATAACTAAATCCTTCCAAAAAGAATTATTGAACTTTTTATTTCCTTTGAATAGCTGGCAATCCATTCATTGCTTAATAATTTTTTAGCAACATGCCAGAATGTGAGATTGATGAGTGGTTTTTTTATTGCTAAAGGTTTTTTATCCACTGTTAAAGTGTGTGTTTCATTGGGTTGTGCATATTTTAATTATTATTATGGACCTACATTGAACTCAACGGGTCATATTGTTTGGTAGAAATAAAAAAAAAAGAAAGATAAAGTATATGTATTAGTTCTTTCTATCTTGGGTTTAAAATATAATAATTTTTCTTCCAGCAAGTGCTACAAAAGTGATATTCACGATGACTAGGTAACTCTCCCATATTTTTCGTTCAATATTTGTGTATTGCGGATCACCACAAGACCATTTCTTTCTCTCCACTTCTTGCCTTCTTGGCATCTTTTCTTGCTGCAACATTAATCCTCTAATTCTTCTATTCCATATTTCAATCTTCTAGGACTCTTTAACGCATTCTTTTCCCTTCCCAACACAACCATTTTGCACCTTTTTATTCTTACGCTAGTTGAAACATAACATTAGCTTCTATCTAGTGGCTTTGTTTTCTTGCTTCTCTCATTGTTGCATTGAAGTATAGCATTAGCTGTGCTTTTTCCCATCTGGTTTTTTCCACCTTTGATGTCTTTGAATATTGGAGTGATCTCGAAACTCCAATAGCAAAAACATGGATTCTGATCGTGAGATATGCAGTGATCATGAAGGAAGTGGCAATGAAAAAGGGAAGGGGCAACTCAGTGGGCACATGAGTGACAGTTCTGTTGCTGCCACTGAGGACGATGATGATGACGTCGATAAGAAGATTGATGTTGGTCCTCAATTCACTTTGAAAGAGCAACTCGAAAAGGATAAGGTTCACTTTTCTTTTTAATGTTTTTTTCTTCGAAAAATCCATGCTTTGTTCTCATGTTAATTGTTTTCTTCTTGAGTCCTTAGGATGATGAGAGCTTGAGGAAGTGGAAGGAACAACTTCTTGGAAGTATTGACATTAGTTCTGTCGGAGGTAAAATTTATTAATTACCCCTTCAATTGCTTCCCTTTAACGTCAAATTGATGATTCGGTTTCAATATCTGTTTGTCCATTTTACGGCTACAAAATGAATACTCCTATCATGAATTTGAGACCATAGGCGAGGAAGATTTTGACTAGTCTTTCAAAATTGTGTCTAGTATAACCTACGAAGCACTGACACAATATAACCTATGAAGCATTGGCACATACACCAGACACGACCCGACCTGACGATGACAGGTTATAGTGATAATTCGATAAAATGAATTAAATGAAAGTAATCACGTGTGTAGGTCTCGTATCAGTGTCATGTCAAACACTTGACACACTTTGATTACCTTTGCTAGATAGAGTATAACTCATAACCTTACTAATTGTCAAATATGATGTAAAACATAACAAACAACACTAATTTCAAATTGTACATTTTTCTTGCATCGTACTAGCTAATAAAGATATCTTTTCCAATTTTTTTTACCTAACTTTCAATATTTTTTGTTATGAATTATAAAAGAAACTCTGGAGCCAGAAGTGAAGTTCCCGAGCCTTGCTATAAAATCGGGCGATAGAGATGATATAATTCTTCCAGTACCAGAGACAGGAAACCCTGAGGGTTTATGGTTTACTTTGAAAGAAGGTTCTCGTTATAGGCTGGTGTTTACTTTCCAAGTAAACCATAATATCGTTTCGGGTCTTAAGTACACCAACACTGTCTGGAAAACTGGCATCAAGGGTAAGTACATTGGTTTATTACTCATTTTTGGATGATTAAGTTTATGGTAATCTTATTGCTGAGGTTTGTTGCAGTTGACAGCACTAAAGAGATGATTGGAACATTCAGCCCTCAAGCAGAGCCTTACACACATGAAATGCCAGAAGAGACAACACCATCTGGTTTATTTGCCAGAGGAACATACTCAGCTAGAACTAAGGTACCACTTTCATTTATCAATAGCTATAATGCTTGCTTGATTCCTGATTGTTATGATCTAATTTGTACTATATAAAAGTAATATGGCAACAATGAATATGATGTCTATTGATGGTATTGAGCTGTATAGATGTAAATCAGAGAAACATAATAACGAAAAACAAATCCTAGGGTAACTAACTGAATTATAACTAACATACCCAACTTTTATTACATACATAATATTATGAAAAGCCACTAGTAATATTATTTAACCTTTTTTTCTATTTTCCACACACACAAAAAATCCGATTTTCATTTATAAATCCCTCATTTTAGCAATTGTTATGAACGAATAAACAGATTTTTAAGGCATTAAGCTAAAGAGAGATGCTATATATCATGAAGGAAGTTTCTCGCGAATTCACAAATTGCTTACATGTTGTTTTGTAAAACGTTTGGTCAAACTTTCAGCCCTTATTTCCAGAAATCATGGGAGGGGTGAAGGTTAGGTTGGAAATTTTTTCAACGTTAGCTATGTCTTCACGAAATTGCAATTCGCTATAAGTAGCATGTTGCTAAGCTAAATTGATAAAGGAAAAAAGGCATCAAGCTAAATTTAATCTGTCATTAATTTTATTTTGATTTTCTAGAAGAACTAAAGTTTTGTGACATGAATAAAAATTTAAAAACACCAAAGATTAGGAATAGATCAGGGAGTACCAATTTGGTGTGTTAATAAATTTCTTTGGCTTTTTCAGAAAAATAATAAGTTCGAAATCAACTGTTATTTGAACATCAAAACACTGATACTATATATGTGTATCTCTATCGCTCTCATACAGTCATACTATTTATCCTTGTCACTTTACACACAAAAATACATGACACATTAGACCTCAAACTGTTGATGCCAAACCATAATTTCTCTATTTAAAAATAAATTGAGCACGAGTTAATGTCTTTCTAGCACCAATCAGTTCGCCAATGAATACTGAATATTTTTTCTGTGGATAGCCAATAGATAAATGTTCTAGTAATAAGTTTGTTGACAGATTTCATGTGACTTTCCATTTTGTTTCAATCAACTGAATATTTTTTCCTTTCATTCCAACAATTTTTGGTTTGGATTATTTAGTGCATTGCTTGACTTTCCATTTTGTTTGTGGATCTTATTTCAGTTTGTTGACGATGACAAAAAGTCGTATTTGGATATCAGCTACACTTTTGATATTCGGAAGGATTGGCTTTAGCTAGGGATCAATCAACTGAGACCTTTTCCAAGAGCGATATTGTTTAGTTTAATCCCGTAGTTGTTGTTTTTTTTGCATGAAATCTCTTTCAGTGTTTACTTATTGCTTTTCCAATGTTTATTTGACCTGAGACCAGTAATCTTAACAATGAAGATAGGATTTTGAGGAAGAAATCAAAGTGACATTCTTTGGCAGATAATTGTCAATAAATTTGAATTTGCCTCTTTGGATATACAACTGAGCTCTCAGTTACTTCTCAGTATGCTCATTGTAATTAGCAATTATTAATAAGTTGCATTTTGTGTGAAGACACTTAAGCATGAGGTGTTGCTCTCATTAGAGCGTGTAGTTTTCAGAGGCATTGCGATCGTTTAAATTGTTTAATCACATCGTATTATAGTCATTTAAGTTTTTCTTTGTTTCACATAGGTCTTTTAAATCTCATTACGTCTAAACTGTTATTTTTTTTTTCTTCACACATTGTGTTATAAAAATACACATGTGTTTGTTACCTGGTGGACGTGACATGAAAATGGTTGACCACTTATCCTATGTGTGCCTCTTTCTCATCTTCTATGTGTAACTCTAGTCCATTTTAAAATTATTAGGTTAAATGATTTATGACAAATATTGCGCAAGTGTAAGAAGATAAATAAAGAGAACTTTCTTATGATATTTTCGTTCATCGAAAACAAATACATCTAGAACTACACACTGCACAATTTATTTATTCATATATTTTTCCAATTTTCAACATAGACCACGCTTGAAAGCATGAGGTTGAGGAGTTTTGTTTGGTTAGTAATTCATGGCAAACAGGTTGAGTGGAAACTATTGTACACGTCCATACAACAGATTCTTTAACTTAAATTTGTATCAAATACTCGATTTTAAGAGCATCCACAATGATAGTTCTTTAATAGTAGAGTTGTCAAAACGGGTCGACCTGTATGAGCCGACCCGTTTAACCCAATTAATTATAGGGCTTGGACCTTAAATATTGGAAGATTGCTTTATAGGCCCCCCTCATATCTCTTTAGGCCACCTAAAGTTACAAAAATGTCCTTAACAACTCATCCAATATATAACTACCCAATGTGAATTTTCTAAATTTTATTTTTGAAGATATGGTACATACATACCAGACAGATATAAAAAGCAGGGCAAAATAAAACGATAAGACATTCTTATCATTGTAAGACGAAAGTCATGGTGAAGAATAGTATTTCTTTCTTCAACCACTCTTAATACCCGTATTAATGTTACTGGTATTGCTTTGTTAGTGATTTGTGAATCAAGAACATATTAAATTTTAATATGATAGATCGATTGTTGTTTAAAGCATGCTCAGATATCAAAAGTTTTATAATTACATTCATTGACAACATACCTACTACCTAACATTAAGAGTAATTAAGATAAATAAAGCACAAATGCTCCAATGAGCCACATAGTAGTAATTGATTCACACGTTCACCGGAATTTATTTAAGGTATCATAGTGGGGATATTTATCAGTTATTCCAACATAAACAATCATTACCTCTTTGACAGAGATGTAAATATTGAAGAGGATAACATGTCTGCTATTTTGAGATTGCAATTTCATTTTTACATCTCCGGTATATACATCCCAGTCCTAATAACTTCGGTCCTAATAACTTTTCTTATTATGCAAATATCTACCAGAATGTTTGATTGTATGTAAAAGAGTGCAGTTTTTAAGCAAAGGTTAATTTCGTCATTTTAGGGGGCATAAAAAGATATGAAGGGAGTCTAAAAAGTAACCTTATAAAAATTGAGCCTGAATTTTAATAGGGCTTTTTAGCCCCCCGGTACCCGTTAGGGCTAGCCCGAACGGGCCGCGGGTAGCCCGTTAACCTGCATAACAAAAAAAATCCTATGAATTATATATATTTTTCTAATAATTCCTTACTTAGTTGATTAACAAAGTAAAAAATAAAAGTGAAAATTCAATGAATTAACACAAATATAAATGTAATATAAAATTATATTTACTCGTTTCGTTATTTATAATTTTAAAGATCGAATATATAAATATCTATAACCATAACGTATCTAATTTATTTAAAATTGCTTTCATCGCCGTTTTAGTTTACGACATTTATACGAAAATGTTTACAATTTATTTTTGCGCTAGACATTATTTAAACATATTAAAAATATTATTTATAAAAAATTTATTAGGAGTATTTTATAGTACCTTTTTTTTTAAAAAAATGAAAATTTTAATATGGGCTGGCCCGTGTAGGGCTTGGCTCGGGTAGTATATTTCAAGCCCGTTTTTCAACCGGGGTTTTTGGCCCGACCCAATAAAGCCCAAAGTCCATTAGGGCTGGCCCTAAACGGGTCGCCCGTTTTGACAGCTCTACTTAATAGGGATTTCTTAAATGGACATCACATTACACATCACTTATTTATAATATTTTAATAAAAGTACCTATTAAGGACTCAATGACTCCAATAGGAGTACACTAATAAGGACTCCAATGAAAAGTACTTAAATATGCCCCACTAACTTTACATCATTAAACAAAAATTACTTATTTATTAAATTACATCATAATATTTAATTATAATCCTTAATAAAATATTTATTTATTCGTATGAACTTTAAATTTCTGCCACATTTGCTAATAATTTGAAAATGAAAAAATTAACATTACAAATTTTACATTCCTTCGTTAAAAAATAATAATGATAATTTGCATGAGTATTACAACGTTTGCACGAATTTTACATTCTAATTATTAAAATATTACTTCTTTTGTAAGTGGGATCAAATAATACATATTTTATTACTTCTTTTAAACGTGGGACCCGTTAGTTGCCTATGAGATAGAGAGTCCTTATATAGTTACTCGTTCCTTAATGGAGACTCATTTTTTCTTTCTCCAATGGGGGTCCTTAAACAGAGTGGTCCTTATTAAGTAAGGACCTCCTATTGGAGATGCTCTAACATTAATTTTTATGCCAGTTGGGATCACGAAATGTGTTACAACTATTAGACCAATAACCCTTAAATAAAAGTGGAAACGTACTTTTATTTTTGAAGGAAAATGGAAACGTATTTAGAAGACACAATATTTGATAACAAAGTTCGACCAATTATTAAAAAAAAGTAAATATTAGAATATCATTGTCATTATTAGAAAATGTTGAAAATTTGTTCCACGCATTTTTTGCGGTTGAATCCCGCTCAATGATGGTGTGAAGAAGGTCATTAGAAATCGTGCCATAAATCCATTGAAGAACAACAACATCAAGACGTGCCCAGAGATTAGGATCAGTGTCTTTGAGATTAGGAGATGATGCGGTTTCGGTTGGGATGATATGATCAATGACTTTATGAGCACGAGCATGGATTTTGAAGAGTTCAGACCAAGTGTTATATTGGCCCTTTTCAATACTTAGGGTAATTTTGATAAAATGGTGATGTTAGAGATGGTGAATGCGGGATGAATGGGAAGATTGGTATTCTGCGTGGTTGCAGAGTTTTTGGGAGTGGAGGAGGAAGATTTGGGAGAGGAGGAGGGAGATGACTTTGCGGTAGACATGATGAGAGAAAGAAAGCTGATGACAGCAGCGTGAGTGAGATGAGAGAAAGATGAAGGTTGTGCAGCCGGTTATGTGAGGAGAGCAGCATCACAAGGATTATAGTTTAGGATCAGTACCTATGCTTACTGATACCATATTGGAATGATAGGCATTGCCTTTCTATTGAATATCAATGATATATATATATAGCTGTCAAAACGGGCGGTCCTGCCTGTTTAGGGCCGGCCCTAACGGGCTTCGGGTTTTATCGGGCCGGACCAAAAAACACGGTTAGTAAACTGGCTTGAAATATACTACATGAGCTCGGCCTTACACGGGCCGCGGGCTAAACGGGTCGTCCGTATTAAAAATTACATTTTTTTTAAAAAAGTACTATTAAATACTCCTATAATTTTTTTTCTATAAATAATATTTTTAATATGTTTGAATAATGCCTAGCACAAAAATAAATTGTAAACATTTTTGTACAAACGTCGTAAACTAAAATGGCTAGGAAAACAATTTTAAATAAATTAGATACGTTATGGTTATAAATATTTATACATTTGATCTTTAAAATTATAAATAACGAAATGAGTAAATATAATTTTATGTTACATTTATATTTGTGTTAATTCATTGAATTTTCACTTTAATTTTTTACTTTGATAATCAACTAAGTAAAAAATTATTTGAAATATATATATAATTTATAGGATTTTTTTATGCGGGCTAACGGGCTACCCGCGTCCCATTCGAACTAACCCTAACGGGTACCAAGCTTTTTAGGACCGGACTAAAAAACCTATTAAAATCCGGGCTCAATATTTAAGGCCCAATCCATATAATTAATCGGGCTAAACGGGTCGGCCCATACGACCCGACTCGTTTTGATAGCTCTATATATAATATATACAATGTCAGTTTCTCTGTCTATTTGCTATACAATCAAGACTATTTAATGACAATTATATTCTAATAATAACAATGATATTCTAATAATATTTACACTTACTTATCCATGGTGAAATATAAGTTTAATTATTATTATCCTTCGAAAAAAGTTTAATTATTATAGCAAAATTCAGAAATATTTTTAAAATAAAAAATAAATTAGAATCCCGATCCTACAGTCACACGCAATCAGTGCAACACAAACCTATATAAATATAGCATCTCTCACTCAGAGCCTTTCTTCTCTCAATCAGAATAGTACGTTTCACAAATCATCACCTTGATTGTTGCGACCTAGTTAGCCCTAACGTGAAATTCTTCTTCAACCTCAACAGTGTTCTAGATCTCTTCATTCTTCCTCCATGGACGAGAAAATGGTAACCATTTATCACGATCACTTTAGGATTCAATCTCTGAATCGCGTTTGATGTTAGAGGTTCAGTGACAGTTAGTTATAAAAACGGTTTTGATGGTTATTTATTCATGTTTGTTGTTTGCTGTTGTTGTTGTTGTTGTTACAGTTAGAGAGTCTTCCTGCAATGGTGGCTATGGTCTGGTCGGATGATAAAAGAAAACAACTAGAAGGAACTACTAAATTTCGGAAGCTTCTTTTGACCCATAACCCTCCAATCGAGAAAATCATTCAATCCTTTGTTGTTTCTCGATTTCTTGAATTTATACTTAGGGATGATTTTCCTAAACTTCGGGTTTGTTTCAAACTTGTCTGCCTTTTAGAAATTTATGTTGTATGGTGTAGTTGAAATTTTGTTGTTTGTATGACTTTGTTTGTTTAGTTTGAGGCTGCTTGGATAGTTACGAACATATCATCTGGAACGTCTGAGAACATCGAGGTTTTAGTTGATCATGGGGCAGTACCAATACTTGTCGAGCTACTTAGTTCACCTAGTTATGATCTTCGGTACCAGGTATATTTATACCAAAGTGTAATGACAGTAGAACTGGGATTGTCCTTTTTTTTTTACATTGAACTATGTTGAAAACTAAAACCCTAAATAAAATTACAGGCTGTGTGGGCATTGGGAAACATTGTCGGCGATTCCCCTAGGTGCCGTGATCTTGTTTTCAGTCACGGTGCGCTCATCCCGCTGTTAACCCAGTTGAATGAGCAAGCAAAGCTTTCTATGCTGAGAGTTGCCACGTGGACCCTGTCAAGCTTTTGCAAAGGCAAGCCACCACCTCCGATTGAGCAGGTAGTTGTTGTTTTTGTTAAATTAAAATTGAACCTGCAAGACATTTATCTGTGTATTAATCATAAGTTTTTTATGGACAGGTGAGGCCAGCGCTGCCATCTCTTGAGCGTTTGATTTCAACCAATGATGATGAAGAAGTTCTAACAGATGCATGTTGGGCATTCTCGTATCTTTCTGATGGAACATATGACAATATCCAAGCGCTGATCGAGGCAGGTGTATGCGGCAGACTGGTGGAGCTTCTTCTGTAAGTTCCAATTTTTCTATCCCAGCTGGTGAACTAATATTTTGTTTCAATTATTGATTATTTTGGCTCTAAATGTATTTGCATGTTTTGAAGGCACCCATCTCCTTCAGTGTTGATTCCTGTACTTCACACATTGGGAAATATTGTTGCTGGAGACAATATGCAGACTCAGGTAATGTCATAATGGGTTGTGGATTGGTATAATTAGTTGCTAGTTGCTACCCAATTATTTCTAATTAAATTTAACTTTTATTGAGTTAAGTACTGAATTAGTGTTGTGTTAGTTATTCTGGGAATCGAATTAAAATTTGAAATATTATAACATGAAATTATTGATAGGTATGTTTTGTAAGTCTAATTTGATTAAGAGAAAACATCAAAGTGCTATAGATTGAAGCTGGATTGATAGTTCTAGAGATAGTAGCCTAGGAATCAATTTATTTATTTGAGGGGTAATGGGATTTTTGTCTGGGGGCAGAACGAAATGTTATACCCGATAGTCACTGCTGGTGATTCACTACCTTTTATTATTATGAATCTAGTCTCTTCTCAACCCTTGTATTTTGTCATCTCATGTGTCACCTGTGAGAATAACCTGATTTGGTGGGACTCTTTTTGTCAGACTATTATCAATCATGGTTCACTCCCATGCCTTTTGAGTCTCTTGACACATTATCACGACAAAAGTGTTAAGAAAGAAGCTTGCTTGACTATATCCAACCTTGCAGCTGGAAACAGAGAGCAGATACAAGTAAGTTAATAAATCTCATCTTTTTATTTTTTATTTTTTATATATACTCAAATGATGTTAAATATCATGTTTAATAAAGTGCAATGTTGATTTCTTTATTGCTCATGCTTTTCTTCAAGTTTGATGTTTGGGTATCACATGCACATAAATCAAAGCTACATGTTGTTTATCATGGAGATGTGGTGCAATAGTTACTATTGTAGCCTTGTTGGTGATATATTTAGTTCTCTGGTTACACCAATCAAAGTAATAGTTGGACTGTTAGGTGACTGGAAACCCTTATTTCCATGTATTGTGATGCTTGACTATTGGCATATGTTTTCTGAGTTCTGTTTGCATTTTACTGCCAAGTATGTGATTTTTAGTTGGTTTATTTACCGAAAAAGCGCTCTGAACTCTAGCTTTTATGTATGTTGCAGGCTGTTATTGAAGCTGGTCTGATTGCTCCCCTAGTAAATCTACTTCAAAATGCCGAGTTTGAAGTTCAAAAAGAAGCTGCATGGGCATTATTTAATGCCACATCTGGTGGTACCCATGAGCAAATCAAGTATGTGAAGTTATATATTTTTAATTGTTATTTCTGGCCCTGCTTCATTCCGGCAACATTGAGACTTTACGTATTAACTTACCAAATTTCGTTGTCATTACAAGGTACTTGGTGACCCAGGGTTGCATTAAACCTTTGTGTGATTTGCTTGTTTGCCCTGATCCAACAATTGTTGTTGTCTGCTTAGAAGGTCTTGAGAATTTTCTGAAAATTGGAGAAGCGGAGAAAAACTTTTGTAACATGGGAGATGTCAACTTGTATGCTCAAATGATAGATGATGTTGAGGGATTGGAAAAGATTGAAAACTTGCAGAGTCATGACAACTATGAAATTTATGAGAAGGCTGTTCAAATTGTCGAGACATATTGGTTGGAAGGTGAGACCCTACCTCGAGGCCATGGTAGACAAGATCGGGATCTGAAACGTAAAATCCTACGCTTCTACGGTCTATGCACCCCTTGGTGTGCTCGTGTATGGTCGAAATCAAAATTTATTGGCCGCGGTCAGGGTAGCCGCGAAAAATCGTGGAAGCAGCTGTAGAATCATGTGAAATGTAAATAAGCCGATTCCATTATTGGGTTTCTCAAATATGTTTTTGCATTTTAAACACCTCATTTTCTGTGATGGTTGGTTATAACCAGTAATTCTATTTATTCGTGGATAACCGTCCAATTTTCTATGCGTAAGAACTCCCTTTCTCACGTAGTGTTCTGCTTTGTCTCAGATACAAGAGGACATCACTATTGTCTGTGACTATGCATACAAACTCTCTTTCTCAACTTGCTTTGTTTTGCATTTTTGCTCTATTTTGGATTCAAGAGAACGAAATTCACTTCTTCGTTGTAGTTAGTACAGCGAGACCTGCATCAATTATGATTATGATCAAATTTTAATGTTTTGGATTTTCTTATTGGGAGTGTTTTAGTTGTTTGTTGCATTTATGACTTTTGTATGACTTTGTGTTATGAATTTTGGGTGCGATTTGAAGTCTTTTTTTACCTAGTTATGTTGATTTACATGCATGTACTAGATTGTGACCCGCACGAGTGCTGTTATATATATATATATATATATATATATATTTATATTTATAATTTCGTCATATACATAATATAATAACTAACAAAAAAAAGAGTCAGAGTGCCTAACAACTAACCTGAAGAACAAGAAAAATTAGGGTTAAATATGTTTTTGGTCCCTATAAATATGTCAACTTTTCATTTTAGTCCCTCTAAAATTTTCCTTCAACTTTTAGTCCCTATAAAATTTTCAATCACTACTTTTGGTCCCTATTTTTAATTTAATTTTTGTATTTTTTTAATCAAATTATGCAGAAATGTGTAAAATATTCTAAAAAAAATTCCCAAAAAAAATTAGAATTGTTTAACAAAACACAAATTAAATATGAATTTTTAACCGTTAATAATATAAAAATTCATATTAAATTCATGTTTTGTTAAAAAATTCTAATTTTTTTTTACATGATTCTTATAATATTTTGAATTTTTCTGAAAATTTTTATTAAAAAATATGAATTCTATGTATGAGTTTACTTTAAAAGAGGGACCAAAAGTGAAGATTGAAAATTTTATATGGACTAAAAGTTGAAGGAAAATTTTAGAGGGACTAAAACGAAAAGTTGACATATTTATAAGGATTAAAAATATATTTAACCCAAAAAACTATTATCGAAGAAGATTTAAGTGGATGAAAAGTAAAAAAGAAATGAAAAAATAGTGAGCCTAGCAGAATTGTTATATAAAACATGCTAGCAAATGAAATGACTATAGAGAATTTGAAATTCCAAATCTCCAATTATTAAAAATTATAGATGCCAACTATAGAAGATTTGAATATCCTAGACAATCGGATTATCACCACATAAAAAATATATGATCAAAACAAACTAATAAAATCTTAATTTAAACTTCTCCATCATTGCAAAACAACCTACCAAAAGAAATATTCCACCGGTTCAAAACACACTAATAAAATCATACTCTATATCTCTAAAACTAACATAATTTTCGTGTTGAACCTATACCTTCTCTGTATGACTTTTCTTCCTTCATTATCATTAGGTTCATTGCAAACTAACAGAAATCAAGCTTTGATATCAATAACGTGTTCGTTTAATATAGATGCCTCATATAATAAAAATAAAATATATAGATTTAACATGTAAGTTTGAGAGAGATTAAAATAAACAGATACATCACAATAAAAAAAAAAATCACAATGAAGCCAAGATCCAAGCAAAGATTGTGTCACAACAAAAATGAATGGAACTAACAGAGGCATAATGGGCAATTTAGTATTCTTTGATCCTTTCATTTCATTTGGGTGTGTGATCGGATCAAAACTTGAATCCTATCACCTTATAATCCAGTAGATTGTGACTACATTAATACTCTAATGGTGATTTTGTGAAAATCCCATCACACATATTTATTAAAAAAAATAAATCAAAATTTAGTATTTCAATCGTGGTGCTTCATTTTTTTGCATCGATCAAGAGATATTAATCATTACTGTAATTGCCAAAAGATTTAAGTGGTGAGCATGCCTAGCTTACAAAGACAGTTCTTGCAAGAAACCTTCATATGATTATGACCTACCTCAATAGGTGAGTTAAAAAAAAAATATAGTCTATGCGATTTATTTTGCAAAAAAACCTTGATTATGGCCTACAATTCTTGCATGTGATTTACCAAGTACATTATATATGGCAAATTCTATGGTACACCCAAAAATTTGGGTGTATTGGTACACCAGATCAATAAATTAATAGTTAAATGTGTTATTTTTTGAAGAGAAAAATTGTTTTATGTCACCTATAATTATAATAATTAAATCTTATTTACCAAAAACATCGAAGAAATAAAATAATTTTTTTTTGAATTTTTGGTACTCATAATAGAGAATTTTGATTATTTTTTACAATAAAATGTAAAAAAAATTAGTATGATTTTTATAAACATTAAAATGATGTTTTTTCTTATGAGATGACATTTTCTAAAATATAAATATCAACAAATAGCTCTTTATTTCATAAAAATAATAGTTAATTTAAAGATTTTTAAAGTAGGAGTAATTTGCGGGTGTACCGTAGAAGTTCTATATATATATATATATATATATTTTTTTTTTTGAATCAGCATGAGCTATAGGTTTACTATTATTATGTGAATAGTGTGACTTAAATGAGAGAGAGAATGGAACGAAGGGAAGGTTTGATGTGTGCGATTGTGCTTTGAGATTGCAGACCCAAGGCCACTTGTTTGAAAATCTGGCAGAAAGATTTGGCATGTGGATAAAAAAAAAATTTAACAGCGCAACTGAGTGGCTCAAAAAACTTTGGGTCTTGTGAGAAATCTTGATATGATTACAATCTACTTTAATAGCCGCCCTATGTAGCGAAATAGTTCCAATAAAAAAAAATGTTTCTTTTGTAAATCCCACTTTTCAAATTTTTTAGCTATCAATTTGCACATAATAATAATAATAATAATAATAAAAATAACCTAGTTTCTTTTGTTTGTTTTTTTGTCTTTGTTCATACTATATGAAGTAGTTAAGGTAGCTTACACAAACAATTCTTGGAAGAAATCTATTTTATAGTAGATAATACTAAGTACTTCTATATTGCATGGATTTGTATATTGAAAGATTCTTGCGAGAAACCTTGATATCATTACGACCTACCTTAATAGGTGGGTTAAAAAATACTCATTCCGTCCCATTTTAAATGACTTAGTTTAAAAAGTGTATTGTTTACATAAATATTTTGACCATATTTTTCTACTAATATATAAATACAAATTGAGTTTTTCTAATGTGTGCAATGTTGCACAGCTTAAGGAGCAATAAATGCATTGATTTTATTCACAGATCAATTAATTAGTCACAGCCTTTCCTTGAAAATGATTTTTTTTTCCTCTCTCTCTCCTATTGACTATTCTAGACATAGATTAATCCAACGTGTTAAATCCAATCTCACCCTCTCTAAGAAAACAAACAAAATAAAATGTCATTTATGCCTCTCTCTGCTGTAACTCTCGACAACCCCGTTGTCATATTGGACGCTACCGCCACAAACCCCGACGAACTCTACTGTAGTTTATAGGTCCATGTATGATCACCTCATGATCCGAATCCAACAGGGTCGGGTCAAAATCCAGTAGCGAGCTAAAAACCTATATCATCGGTAGAGATTCTGATCTTGAGGTCGCCATTTATCACAATACCTTCGGTGTATAGTGCGACGTCATTGTTAGAGGCCCCAAATCAACAAGGCGTTGTAAATAAATAAAAAAGAGAAAGAAGAAAACAGAAAAAATATGTCTTCTCCATAGATTTGGTTTCATCAGGATCAACATACCAGAGTGTAGAGAGCCCAACAAGTGGATCTTCATTAAGAGCCATTCATAATCATAACTACGGAAGTCGTGTAATATTGCACAGGTTAGAAAAACTCATACAAGTTATAACATATAAGATGTTGTGGGATTCGCCTCCATGAATATTTTTAAAATATCAAATTTTCATAGTTTTTTAATAAATTAATAAAGATATTTAGATTCAAAATTGTGAATTGACATACGTAAGAGAGTTTACTATGTCACATAAGGTGCATGAAACGTTGATTATGGCCCACGATTCTTGCAAGAGATTTACCAAGTGTCATAGCTGTTTTAATTTTATTTTATGAAATATCCTGAGTTATGGGTTTAGCTATTATTATAGGAATAGTATGACTTAAATGAGATTTGTTAAATAAAAGTGACAAAAAAAGATATAGTGGGATATGGTTAGAAATAATCTAATTATAGGCTTAGCTCACGAGGGTATTACATTCTTATATTTATCTCCTCAACAAAAGACACAATCATCGCTCCTTCTTAAACGCTAAGTGTCATCCCTTTCTTCTTCTTCTTTTTAGAGGGTGATTTAGGGTCAATTTTGACCCATAAATCACCTCCCGAATTGTTTTTCCTTCTATCCTAATTGAATAAGTGATTTCACATATTTTCTGTTTTCTTTTGTTTGTTTTTGTGATTTCGTCGTCTTTGAATGACTCTGTTTGTTTGATTTCCCGTCTTTGTGCGGTGTGTTTTTGATTTTCCGTCTTAGTGCGGTGTTTACTTGATTCAGGTTGAAAGATTAGCTTTGAGCAAGTGCAGATCCGGTCAATGACAATGACTTTGGCGTTGTCAACGTTGCAGATCCGGATACATGAATATAGTCATATTAGTCATATTTGTAGGCAAAGATACTTTGCCGTTTTATGCTATTAACATGGATGTTGTGAGTTTGTTCACAAATTCATCCTTTTTGTTTTTAGCGAATTTGAATTTGTATTGTATTGATGTTCCTTGTCAATTTGAATGAATGAATATCGTTTATTTTATTTTTTAAAAAAAAAGAAGCTTAGCTTATGATAATTCATTCATCTTAAAATTGGTGCAAAAAAGGACATGTATAGTTCATGTATACCCAAACAAAAATTACCAAAACAAAGAAAAACGCTACCCAAAAAAAACAACGATCCTCCATATTTAGGTACCTACATATTCAGATAACCAAAAGAAATTCAAAATAAACTAACAAATTCACAAAAGGACAACAAAACATATGAATGCAGATCACAACCACTGATATTAAATCCTCCAACATACCAATTACGTAGTTTCTTCGATCTTTAACAAATAGAACTTTTGGCTCTTTTGTGGCAGATGTATCGTATTCATCAATATCAACCACACCTAATTAAAATGAGTCCAAACTATCAGAGTATGTTTCTTCCTCAATGACTTGCTACTTGGATTCTAAATTGAATTAGTCCCAACCACCTCATCCTTATTGTTTGAACCACCTCATCCTTTAAAAAAAAGATAAAATTGTAAAAACCATAAAAAATGATAAAATTGTAAATAGGGTTTTCCTATGAAAGAAATGCTATAAACACTCTATTTCCAACACTCAGTTTTCTATCAGTACTAGACCATTAACCCTCTTACCGACTAAAGAGACATCAATTTGTTTGTCCATTGTACTTGTCAAGAAAAACATATTATTCTAAAATAAAATATAGTTCTCATATAAGCCGTTTTATAAACATAAATCCACATATAAGTCTTATCATAAATATAGTTCTTGGATTAGCACATTGTGGATTAGTGTGAATTCACTAACAAATTGAGAACGCTAAATTTGCACACACACTAATCCAATTTTTAAGCAATGTAGATTTGATTCACTAATAAATTGAAGTGTTCAATCCCACTTGTGGTCAAAATCATTCAACCTAAATTAAAGATATCAATGGATGCAATCGGTACATACCACTCATTGTTAATTGTTATAGAATGTGATACGTTCTTCAAAAGACACCCCCTAGTAGTTCTGACTTACAAATTTCATTACATACATATATCAAAATACATAAATCATAGCATAATGAAAGCTTAAGTTGACCTTCATGAATATATGATATGCCGCTTGCAGCTACATGACCCTTCACACTCATAATTTGCATATACAAACAATTTTCCATTTGGTCCAAGCCATGCACCAAAAAAGAACAATCATGCTTGCACTTGATTCTTTCCTCTGCTCAAATACATTTTAAAAATAGTAACAAATAAAATCACCTTAAAAGTTGCTAAAAGTGAAAAGAAGAGGAATGATCATGTATAGAAGGATAAATATTGAAATTTGAGATTACAATGAGAAATGCAT
>Ga0228711_1001809_pt1 | contig 32139 bp, 21 predicted proteins | sample MedpolnodulmetaG_2_FD_177996 | JGI IMG/M metagenome (GOLD analysis project Ga0228711, IMG submission 177996) | Root nodule microbial communities from Medicago polymorpha collected in Santa Monica, California, United States - brown nodules | ecosystem: Host-associated > Plants > Roots > Nodule... | reverse complement strand
TAGTATTTTTTTTTAAAAAAAAAAAAAAAAAAAAAAAAAAGGATGGGGCCATAGCTGGGACGCGGAATTATGTGCCTTCCTGCTGAGGATTCTAGCTTTCGTTGAAAATAAGGGTTACACCTTCCATGCCTCTGTTCAAACTTCAAACAATGTTATGAGTAATGGACATGTACATTACTACAAGTCCTAGATATGGCTTATGTATACTTCATTTTATTACAAATAAAATTTTTATAGTTGAATTGAATTGAATATATCACATATAAACTAAAACTTCTGATTTATTAAATAAATCAACAGTACAAAAGAGATCTAGAGTGTGACAACAAACCATGTTAAAAATAAAGTTAATATGCCACTCTCCTCAAGTTGGGTAAGACAAACAAGCGTGTGATACAAAATATTACTAAATCCAGATTTCAATTTTTATAACACAAAAGCAAGAAAAACTCTTCTTGGACTAAATCTTATGATTGCTTTTACAAAAAAATAAAATATAATCTTATGACCAAAATTAAATGCACATGTGCATTCAGGAATTGATGTCCTATAAACCTACATATAGAAAATTAAGAATTAAAATGAGAACTTTTTGTCTGTGACTAGGAGATTAGTGAATAGGAAAAGATGAGATGCTTGCTTGGGTCATTCATTCTAACTTATCAACCATTGAAATAAACAAATAAAAACATTCACAAATTAATCTTAAATATTCTCATACAAATAACTAAGAGAATAAAAAAAAATAAAAAAATTGAGGAGGATAACCAACCCATAGTGGAGAGGGAATTGAAAAAAGTTCCTTGGCGAGAGAGCATGGAATCCAACCTCCTTACAACAAACCTTCCTTCCTTTCCTAAATATACGGAAATAACAAGAAAATTATTAAAATAATAAAAAAAAAAACGCAACCCAAAACACAACACAAAACGAAAAACGAGTCTTTGGTTCTCATTTCTCGATGAGACTATGAACATGGCAACGACGCCGTTTCAACAAGGACCGCCCCAAACGGTGAGAAGATTGGCGGTGGAAGTTGTTGACGCACGCAACCTTCTTCCCAAAGATGGTCAAGGAAGTTCCAGTCCTTACGTGGTGGCGGATTTCGACGGTCAGAGAAAACGAACCACCACCCGGTTCAAAGAACTCAACCCGGTTTGGAACGAGTTGCTTGAGTTCATCGTTTCTGACCCGGAGAATATGGAGTTTGAAGAGCTTGAAGTTGAGGTTTACAATGATAAGAAATTTGGGAATGGTAGTGGACGCAAGAATCATTTTCTTGGTAGGGTTAAGCTTTATGGAACACAGTTTTCTTGTAGAGGTGAAGAAGCTTTGGTTTATTATACTTTAGAGAAGAAGAGTGTTTTCAGTTGGATTAGAGGTGAAATCGGTTTGAAGATTTATTACTACGATGAGTTGTTACAGCAAGATGAACAACAACAACAACAACAACAACAGCAACAGGAACAGCCATCGCAACCGCCGCCGGAGGAAGAGCGGCACGGTGGCGCAGAGCAAGAGAGGAACAATCATAGTCACAGGCATCCGATGATGGTTGAAGAAGGAAGGGTTTTTCAAGTTGAACAGATGGAGCATTGTGTTCCACTTCCAGATGGTCCTCCTTCACCGCGTGTGGTGGTTATGGAAGAATCACCTTCTCCGGTGGTTCGTGTTCAACAAGATCCACCGTTGCCGGAGATGTACGCTCAACCGGAACCTGAAATGCAGTATCATCATCCTGAAGTGAGGAAAATGCAAACAATGAGGAATGATAGAGTGAAGATTATGAAAAGACCTAATGGTAACGGTAACGGTGATTATGCACCGAAGGATATCTCCGGGAAGAAACCTAACGGTGAATCTGAGAGGATTCATCCCTATGATCTAGTTGAGCCAATGCAGTATCTGTTTGTTAGAATCGTCAAGGTTCGCGGGCTTAATCCTCCAACAGAAAGCCCGTTTGTGAAGGTTAGAACCTCAAGTCACTATGTCAGATCAAAGCCCGCGAGTTATAGGCCAAACGAGCCCAATGACTCGCCGGAATGGAACCAGGTTTTTGCCCTTGGTTACAGCAAAACCGATGCAACCGGTGCTACGTTGGAGATTTCCGTTTGGGATTCACCTACAGAGCAATTTCTCGGTGGTGTTTGTTTTGATCTTTCTGATGTACCTATTCGTGATTCTCCTGATAGTCCTCTTGCTCCACAATGGTACCGTCTTGAAGGTGGCGCAGCAGAACAAAACTCCGGTAGAGTCTCCGGCGACATACAGCTTTCCGTTTGGATCGGAACTCAATCCGACGACGCTTTTCCAGAAGCATGGAGTTCAGATGCACCGTACGTGGCACATACTCGCTCAAAGGTTTATCAATCACCGAAGCTTTGGTATCTGAGAGTAACAGTAATGGAAGCACAAGACCTGAATCTAACTCCGAATCTACCACCGTTAACGGCGCCGGAGATAAGAGTGAAGGTGCAATTAGGGTTTCAATCACAGAGAACACGAAGAGGATCAATGAACCACCACAGCATGTCCTTTCACTGGCACGAAGATCTTCTCTTCGTCGCCGGTGAGCCACTAGAAGATTCCATGGTCCTTCTCGTAGAAGATCGCACCACCAAGGAAGCGGCGTTACTCGGCCACGTGGTGATTCCTTTGACGTCAATTGAACAGCGAATAGATGACCGCCACGTGCCAGCCAAATGGTTCCCGTTAGAAGGTGGGTCCTACTGTGGGAGAGTCCACCTACGCCTCTGTTTAGAAGGTGGTTATCACGTGCTTGATGAAGCGGCGCACGTGTGTAGTGATTTTCGTCCCACCGCGAAATCTCTATGGAAACCTCCGGTTGGAATTCTTGAACTTGGAATCTTAGGCGCTCGTGGTCTTCTTCCTATGAAATCCAAGGGTCCAGGAAAAGGATCCACCGATTCTTACTGTGTGGCCAAGTATGGCAAGAAATGGGTCAGAACCCGAACCGTAACGGATAGCTTCGACCCACGGTGGAACGAACAGTACACGTGGCAGGTATATGATCCTTGCACTGTCTTAACCGTAGGTGTATTTGACAACTGGCGTATGTTTGCTGATGTGGCAGAAGAAAAACCAGATTGCCGTATAGGTAAAATTCGTATACGAGTTTCTACGCTTGAAAGCAACAAAATCTACACAAGTTCATATCCATTACTGGTTCTGACTCGAAACGGTTTGAAGAAAATGGGTGAAATCGAGTTAGCGGTTCGGTTTGCTTGCCCCGGGTTTTTCCCTGACACATGTGCAGTTTATCAACAACCATTACTTCCAAAAATGCATTACATCCGTCCACTTGGTGTGGCCCAACAAGAGGCTCTTCGCGGGGCAGCCACTAAGATGGTAGCTCAGTGGCTGGCTCGCTCAGAGCCTCCAATGGGGCACGAGGTTGTTCGTTACATGTTGGATGCTGACTCACATGCTTGGAGTATGAGGAAAAGTAAAGCGAATTGGTTTAGAATTGTGGCAGTTTTAGCTTGGGCTGTTGGATTAGCTAAATGGTTAGATGATATAAGAAGATGGAAAAATCCAGTTACAACGGTTTTGCTTCATATACTTTACTTAGTCCTTGTTTGGTATCCAGATTTAATTGTTCCAACCGGGTTTCTATATGTTGTTTTGATTGGAATATGGTATTACCGTTTTAGACCCAAGATACCAGCTGGTATGGATACAAGATTATCACAAGCTGAAGCTGTTGATCCAGATGAATTAGATGAAGAATTTGACACAATGCCTAGCTCCAAACCACCAGATTTGGTTAGGGTTCGTTATGACAGGTTAAGAATGTTAGCTGCAAGGGTGCAAACTGTTTTGGGTGATTTTGCTACACAGGGAGAGAGGGTTCAAGCATTGGTTAGTTGGAGAGACCCAAGAGCTACAAAATTGTTCATTGGAGTGTGTCTTGTTATTGCTGTTATACTCTATTCAGTGCCTCCTAAAATGGTTGCTGTGGCTTTAGGATTCTACTATCTTCGTCATCCAATGTTTAGGAACCCAATGCCTCCGGCTAGTTTGAACTTTTTCAGAAGACTTCCTAGTTTGTCTGATAGGTTGATGTAGATTATTCATAATCAAAGATTAGTTTTTATTTTATTGTTACAGCTTATTTTTTTAAGTGATGACAATTTTTTTTTAGAAATGGAAATTTAATTTGTTTTAACATAGAGTGAGGAAAGGACAAGCATTGGTAGAGTAGTAGTAGTGTAGCTCTTTTCAGTGTTAGAAAAAAGGTGTCCTTAATAAAAAATTATTGTAAGGAGTGAAAAGGGTTTGGGAAAGTGGCTAGTTGTCATGATTTATTTTTCAAATTGATTGACTGTGTGGCCACTGTAGGAAACTCGAAATAAGAGAAAGGTTGGAGAAATTTTGGGTACCCAACAGAACATGTATGTGAACAACCTTTGATATCTTTCTGACATTTTAAAATTAAAGAATAGTACATTGCATCAATTGCTGCATTTTTGTTTGTTTGTTTCTGTATGTGTATGTTGTGCGAATTATACATTAGCTCTTGACTTTCCTGATTTTTGGATTTATGTAATGTAGCAAGTATGATGGAATAGAAAGCATCGCAAAACTATATATGCATACAAAAATAAAATGGATGCTAATTTTATAGGACACACAACGAAATTCTGAATGCTAATTTTAATCCTCAAGGACATGGATGTATTTAAGATGTGTGGTTCTGAATATGTTGCACTAATCTATCATTGCAAATGAGGAAGGGGTAGAAAGCATCGCAAAACTATATGCATACAAAAATAAAAAAAATGAATGGCTTAGGCGTATATAATCTACACACTTTTTTGTGAACATATGATCTAAACACATGACACATAAAGGAAATTAAAAATGGGAATGGCCAGATGACAACTGTACTCCATCGCAAACAAAAAAAAAATCGACACAATTTTTTGAAAGTAATCAAAATATGACTCCAACCAATGCAGGGTGTGACTAATTTACCTTTGGATGCAAAAATTTCAACAAAGTCTAACTCTTACTATGCAATTGGTCTGTCATTAACTTTTCACACAAAATTTTGTAAACAAGCCTTTTAGATATGGTATGGAAATTCTAACCAGCACCACCTTGGAGGAGGATTGAACTATTAGCTTCATCAATATCTGGACCAGTATTTTACTTACGAATAAAATGTAACATTTTCATTTTTGACATTAGTAGCAAAAATATATATTGTATGTTTGATTAATAAGGTCACCTTCACTATTTACTTATTGGATTTGGATCCTCTCATTTTCTCCCTCCTGTTAGAAGAGAGATAAAAACATATTCAAATGTATACTCAATTTTGATTGTGTATAAGGTTCATCAATATTGAAGTTATATGTCTCTCCTACCATGAGGGATAAAACAAAAGAGAAAAATGAGATGATCCAAATGCATTTTTTTTTTTTACTATTTTGATCATCTCAACAACACAGAAGGAATGTTGTTATTTAAACACATTGAATTTTAATTGGTTTTCTTTTAGCAAATATGTTACAACACTTCTCTTTTTTATAGACAAAGAGATACACTAAAAGACGAAAACACAACTATACAGTTATTCATGCCCATGTCATTATTTCAAATATTATTGGCATGCTATACAATTAGGCACGATATACTTTCATAATATACTAAAAGACGAAACATAACTATTCTAGTTGTTGTTTTTAAACATCAATCGTTATGATTAAACCAAACATTTTTATTAACACGAACAATGTACATTTTTTTATGATGTATAAAAATTAAATTATTTTCCATTTTCACAAATATCTTTGTGATAGTCAAATGAAAGATATATTTGGTTAAGAATCAAATGTATCAGGAGAGAACTAAGCACGAAGTGAGTGCAAAAGGGAAGGCAATTCTAGAAAATGTTAGAACAGATGACAACTCTGCTGATGTATCAACCATGTCATTACTCATTACCCAAGCTTGAGTTCAAACAATGTTTGAAGATTTTACATGTTATGTTGTGTAGTATAAAGTCATGCCAAGCTGGAAAATTGTTTATTATGGCTTGGGTTTTTAAGGGGTTTATATGGGTAGTTAGTTAATAAAAATGTGGTACTTTACTGCAGTGATATTTCTGAGTTTAATTTTCATGTGTTTGTTTAAAATAATGACAATATAATTGGAATCAGCTTAAGCCTAAAGCAATAATTATTTCATAACAAATATGACAACATGTTTATTTAATGTACCAACGTTAATTTACAAGGAGCGTTAGTCTAGGGTAGAATACAAGCAGTATCAGACACAGACAGTGTTTGTCTAATGCTACCTTAAATTTCACTCTTTGTTTATTTCACTAGTCACCAGCTTGAGATGTCACTTTTAGTGCACCAAACAATAGCTACAGTTGATATGTGGAAATTTCATTTTATGCATGGTACAACCAAATCAATTGAACCATTTTGTACAATAGGAAACTTCCCTTTGCCCTCCCTTTCCCTCCCAATAAATTATCATGTCAACAGATCACAAAAAGGTGATACTCACTCAAACAACAATTTTGATTTCTTAGCATTCATTTTAGTAAAATGAGCAAGAGTCCTGGTGTATATTCTAATCTTGGCGATAAGGCCAAAGGTTTTATCAAATTCCTTTCCATTTTAATCTTTAGAAGAGTCTATTATCTAATAAGCTTCTTTACTAGTATTATACTGAAATAAATTTGTTTATTTTTTATTAGATGTTCTTTACAAGGACTATGTTCAACAATCACCTATTCACTTTCACTACCAATTCATGGATTGGAATGCAGGCTTCTCTTGTAAAGGTATTGTGAACATCAACTTAGCTTATGTTTGGAACTGCGGTGATTGGTGAAAACTGTTTTAGACTGCAAGAATGAGATGGCTACCGCGGATCCAAACAGAGGCTTAATCCTTTACTTTTATTTTCCTACTTATGGTTGAAACTATGATTTTTTTTTTTAGCCAAATGTTATTCTGTTGGAAGTACGGATAACAAATGAATGAGCAAACTGATATTTTGCTCATTGATTTCTTACTGAATGATTTAATGATTTAGTCCTCAAATTTTTCAAACTTTCTCCCATCATTCCCTTTTCTTTCTTTTGTAGTCTAGTTTGAATCATTTAAATACTAAATCATATCACATTATTTAAATCAGGGGTGGAGTTGCACGTAAATCACAATGAAGATTACTCCATAACAAAATACCATTCATTCAATGACTTCACATACATGCACAGTTTTCAGAAACTATCAAATTTTTTTCATCTTTTTTCAATCTTCATTTCATATGATTGTCATCTAAATTTGCACTTAGGAAACAAGTGAGTATCTCATAGAATCATAGTTTATGTATGCCATATCCGTTTAGAAATATGTATAGAAACGGTTTAGCCCTCAAAGGTCTCCACAAACAAATCAGAGCCATGTTAATTTAGAACCCTGAATGAAATGGCATTACCTGCAGCATGTCTGACTGTAGTGCTTTTACTGTTGTATCCATTACAGTTCAAGAAATTCTACCTGGATTCAGGACCGTTTTCAAATGTACCGTACCAGATTCCGGGAAGGTACCATTCCTTTGTACTTACCTATAAACTACGTATTGTATAATCTTTAATAGTTTTAGTGTTTTTTTGTTCATTGCATCTGAATATTTCCTAAAATCACAATGAATTCATAGGTGGAACTACAGTACTTGAATAGATTCACTGGGATTACTGGATGCATTGGATTATTAGGAAACCAAGAAGGAGCATATGACCCTGTTGTAAAATTATCAGGCCTTTTAGGAACAAGCATTCTGTCCCTGGGAGCCAATGTTGCCTTGCACATACCAACAAGATCAATAACCAAGTTGACTGCTGGCTTCGGCTTAAACACTGCCTTCCTTGAAGCTTCATTGACCTTGTAAGATATATCCATCAAAAACTACTGACTAAATTTATCAGAAAAATGGATAGGAATATCAATTAGTGATCTCTATACTAACTTTAGCATTTAATCATTACTGCTTAGTGTTCTGCTACTGTTTCTTTTGTCAAGCTTGAAATAAATATTTCATATTATGCAGGCATGACAGCTTTGACACTCTAAAAGCGACCATTTATCACGAAGTGAACCCCCTAACCCAGACTGCCATTGCAACACAGGTGAAGCATAGCTTGTCACTCAAGGAAACCGGTGTCACCATTGGTGCTCAGCATGCATTTTTTCCTGAAACATTGCTAAAGGCTCGGTTTGACAGTTCTGGCAAAGTAGGTGCTCTTATTCAACAAGGATTTTGGCAGAGATTTTTTGTAACTATGGCCGGCGAAATGGATTTTGGGGCTACAGATGATAAGATTCCGAAAGTTGGAGTCTCCATGACTCTAAGACCCTAATCTATGCCCCGGAGATGAGCTTTCATGTTAAACTGAGAAGTTGCTGGATGAGGAGACTTTCAAACAATGACACAAATTGGATAAAAAGATTTTTCATATCCAACAACAGTACTAGTATTAGATATCTATTTATCACTTCTACTTTCTGAAGTTTAAAATCATTCAAGCTTATTCTTATAGAAAATTAGTCTCTGAAAATAGCTCTAGACTTGTTTACTTTTCTTAGAGTTTTACTGGCAGCTTCATGTTACTTCCATTTTCGACATTGTTTAGGATTATTCCTAAAGGGGAGAGAAGATTTATACTTTTCAATTAAAAAGAACCCTGAAATGCAAGCAAACATTCAGATTCTGAGGGACAAAATCATAATGTACTCTCCTCTCGATATTTTTATTTATTTATTGGAGATGTAGAGACAGCAGCAAGCATTTTTCTTTTGTGCAAAAACGTCAGGTAGAAAACCATATAACATACTGAAGCAGGGCTACACTACTAAACCGTAAACTATGGTGAGCCTTGACCATCGGAGAACAAGTGAGTATTCAAACACTGCAAATTGAAGGGTTATGTTTACTCTTGTATCTCCAAACTTCACCTTATTGTGGTCAATAGCTGTCGCTTTAAGATATAGGAATTTCAAAGAAAATATATCTCAGTATGAGACGGTGATAGAAGTATAAAAAGAACCCTGAAATGCAAGCTAACTTTCAGCAGCAAACATTTTTCTTTGTGAAAAAACCTGAGGTAGAAAACCATTCTACCATAGTACTAAATTTAAGCACTCTCAAACAGTGCGTAATTTTTTTTTCTTGAATGTAACTTTAATAACATAGAAAATCGTTTAACATATTGAAGCTTAACAACCAAAAACATTAAAAATCCCGTTCAAAAAAAAATTAAAAATTAAAATATCACCACACTCCCATATAAACCAGATAGGAAGTAGGAGTAGGAGGAATAGAAGCTACTCATGAGTTAGAGAACCCTGGAGAAGTCCATCACGAATTTGGCTAGCAACATCGCGAACAGCACCAGGTCCATGTGGAATGAACACAGCAGAAGACTTGGAGGCAGCACCAATTTCTTTCATAGTGTCAAAGTATTGAGTGACAAGGACCATATCCATGACATCTTTTGCACTTGTCCCTGGTACATTCTCTGAAAATCCAATCACACTGTCTCTCAAACCATCCACAATGGCTTGACGTTGACGAGCAATACCCATCCCAGAGAGATATTTAGACTCAGCTTCACCCTCAGCTCGCTTTATTTGCAAGATTTTCTCTGCTTCAGCCTTCTCATTAGCTGCGATCCTCATTCTTGCAGCTAATCATAGACAGGAAACGGTAAATGAAATATGGTAATCCAAGAGCAAAGGAGATATTTGGCACATAGCACTAGGTAAAGAAACATGATAAACTATAAATAAGTATTTGACACAGAAGTTATGATTCATTCAATATCTAGTTAATACATAAGTCATAGAATAAAAAGTTGAGTTGATATAATGAAAGATAATGTGATCCATATCATAGCATGACAAACTATTGGACCTCAAAGAAGCAAAACAAAGAAGAGTTAATTCCAAAATAAATTTTGCAACAAAATTAGACTTAGGATCAGATGCTTAATAACAAGAGCTTGTATATTACAAGCATCCCTACATAGTTTTTTGATACATGTAAGACGTACCGTAAGGAAAAAGGTAGGCATTCTTTAACACTTATTGACCTCTTTTGGAGAATAATTAATGTAAATTATGAACAGAAACTGAGCATACCAAGTTTAACTCATAATATAATAACAATGTTGTGGGGACATCTCATGGTTTTAAAAAAACTTACCAGCATTGATTTCATTCATAGCCGTCTTCACATGCTGATCTGGCTCTATATCAGTAATCAGTGTTTGAACAATTTCATATCCATAAGCGGACATAGCCTGTTGAGACGATTCAAAGTTATATAAATCCTCAGTTCACCTTATCAGGAAATAGTAAATACTAATTGTAAACAAAAAAAAACCTTCTCAAGTTCTTCTTCCACAGCTTTTGCGATTTCATTTTTCTGCTCAAAAGTATCATCCAAGTTGAGTTTTGGAACACTGGCCCTAATTACTGCAATGAGAACATAAATTTCACCTTAGCTGATTATTTTTATAAGCTTTCACCTTAGTTGATACATATTTTTAAACCGGTAATTGCATGTTTATTGCTAAGCAGGGTTACGCTTTATACCATCAAAAACATAAGCTTGAATCTGGCCCCTTGTGTTGCTAAGTTTGTAAAATGCATCGTTTGCCTTGTTTGCCAAGGCACGGTATTGAATAGAAGCAACAACATTGACAAAGACATTATCCTGCAAGCAAATAAATATTAAACAAATCAACATTTATTCCAATGGAAAAATTTGAGAACAATGTACGGAGTATCATGTTATGCATATACACAGAGTACTGAAAGTGGCGAATGCTAGAGAAAGAGATAACCATAGTTAAGAAAATATATAGGAATCAAAATAACATAGCACAAGGATGACACCTAATAAAAATTAAAATTATCCTGGCCAAAGAGAAAGTATCCATGTGATTGATAAGCATGGAATGACATGAAGATTTGGTATAATTGAAGTTTTAGAAAGTAACAAACCAACCTTTGTCTTTGTCTCACATTTGATATCCAATTGTTGAACCCGAAGAGAGAGATGACCAGCAATTCGTTTTCCAAGGAACCATGGCATGCAATGGCATCCCGGCTGAAGCACCTTTTCAAATTTCCCAAAACCTTCTTTCATAGCCACTTGAGATTGATCAACTTGCACACAACACACAAGATTCCCCATTTTCTTTTCACTGCTGCAAAGTATATGAATTATATCATGCAAAATCGGAATGCAAGGGACTTAAACGCTTTCTACCAAACATTTATATACAAGCCACATATAGATATAGAAGCCTTCATGGAATCGTGGTAGCCGCCAATTCTCATAAACAATCCAATTGTAAAACTAAGAGTAAAAATATATCTCAACCCTCACAAAATAGTCCTCTACATGAGACAGATCAATTTTCCATACCAATACAAATCTTGGAAACCTCTACTCATGGATGGGAATAGGTCAGACCGGCCTACAGACTAGCATAGCATACGATAGGCCAGGCCAGGGCAGACTTTTTTCTTAAATAGAGAAGGCCTAGGCTTTTTTTAGAAGCTTATTTAGCTTAAAAGGTCAGGCCGCATAACCTCTTAGGCCTATTAGGCCGGCCTATTTAAGTAAATATGAATAATATTATTTATTATTATATTATATTTTGTACTTTGAATTAAAATAAAAATTTGTTAATTTTTTCAGTAGTTTAAACTTATTAGTATACATTAATTTTTTGTATATTTAAATGTATTATTATAAACTAGAATTGAAATCGGATACAATATACAGACAAATTCCCCAAAAACTCAAGTTGATTATCAAAAGAGAGTTTAATCTAATTTGCTAGTCTATTTAAACTTAGAAACATTGCTTATTTAAAAATGTTCATATGAAATAGGCTTTTAAACAGGCTAGCAAACCGTATCAGGCTTTCAGAAGGCCAGACTCACGCTTAAAAAGTAAGTCTATGATAGGCCGTAGACCAGGCTTAGGCCTTCAAAAAAGTTGGCAGGCCAGGATTAGGCCTTGCAAAACCTAGCTCGGCTTAGCCTATTCCCACCCCTGTGTTTTTTAAATTTTTAAAAAATTTCAACTTAGACCTCACCTCGAAAATCCTCCAAACAAATCCCCTCCCAAACAGACCTTATAATCATCCCAAGGCATTATTACCTAAAACTAAATACAGGATTTGAACAGAAAAGGTGCATGGGTTGGAAGAGCTGTTTCTTTCAAGTTAACTTGACGTATAAGCTAAGTAGCTCAACAGTGATAAGAATACAAAAAGACATGGTATTCATGATATTCCATTGACATAGATATATACTCTTATATATTTATTATAGTCAGAAGAACTATTGTTTTGCGTATGATTTACCGGATTTCAGATCATGCATATACATCGCAAAAAAGAAAAAAACTACAACTACTTCTTAACAAAAACGCGTTACGGAGATAAAGTTGAAGTACAGTGGTAAGGGAAAGATGAATAATTACCTGTTCTTCGGTTTTGCTCAATGAATCTTAATCGTTCGTCGAGAGCGGTTAACAGTAGGAATTTATGGAGAAAAGAGAAATATTATAAGAAACTAGGGTTAACTCAATAGTGTATATATATAAAATATTTTCCATAAATATCTCAACAAATATAATCTTATCCACTAAATTTTTCACTTAACTTTTAATTCATTTAATTTATTATTCAATAAATTTATAAGCCTTTGTTATAATTTTTTTAAGAAAAAAAATCACTTTATTTAAAAAAAATAATCACTTTTAAGAATATTGCATCAATTTGTTACAGTTTTTTTAAAAAAAAATTAGAATCTAAAAAAAATCTAAAAGCTTGTTTGTTATAGCTTTTTTTCATGAAAAAATCACTTTTTTTAAAAAAAATAATCACTTTTAAGAGTTTTGCATTCATTTGTTACAGATTTTTAAAAAAATCAGAATCTAAAAACGGCTTCAAATGAGAAGCTGTTAAGAGTAGCTTCTCAAAAAATAGATTTTTTTTAGAGGAGAGAGAAAATATATTTTAAAAGATTGAACTAATTTTGTAACAAAAAATCCCTTTTATATAGTTGTATCTAAACAAATTAAATTATTTGTTTAAAAAAAGTGATTTTTATTGTGGTAAACAAATACAAAATAGATTTTGATTTTTCAAAAAATCTTTAAAATATAGAGCCCGTTTGTTATAGCTTTTTTAGGGAAAAAATCACTTATTTTAAAAAAATAATCACTTTTAAGAGTATTGTATTCATTTGTTACAAATTTTTAAAAAAATCAGAATCTAAAAATAATCGAAAAACAGCTTCAAATGAGAAGCTGTTAGAAAGTGCTTAAAATAAAATAGATTTTTTTTAGAGGAGAGAGAAAATATACTTTAAAAGATTGAACTAATTTTGTAACAAAAAAACCCTTTTATATAGTTGTATCCAAACAAACTAGATTATTTGTTTAAAAAAAAATGATTTTTATTACAGTAAACAAACGCAAAATAGATTCTGATTTTTCATATAATCTCTAAAATATAATCTCTAAATTATTTTATATCAAAATCACTTTTATTTTAATCCGTAACAAACGGGCCCATAATCTCTAAATTATTTTATATGAAAATCACTTTTATTTTAATCCGTAAGAAACGGGCCCTAAAAACGACTTTAAATGAATCCGAAAAGAGCAGCTTCTCAAAAAAAAGTTTTTTTTTTATACGAGGGAGAAAATATGGGTCAAAAGAAACCAATTTTGTAACAAAAACTCCTTTTACGTAGGTGTATCCAAACAATTTAGAAAAAATTATTTTTATCACGGTAAACAAACGCAACATTGTTTAGTTAGTTTAGTCCTTGGATACTTTTTTCTTTGGTCAATTTAGTCAATAAATTTACAGACAATAGAGACACTTGGGGTGTGTGTGTAATTTCAATACGTTTCACACATTTAGGACCAAAATTGTTGTTTACAAATTAATAATCTTTAAACTAACTTGATAGTTCAATCGTTGCTGCTTAGTGTTCTGCTCCTGTTTGTGCATTCATTCATGCTAAAGTTTGGTGTTATGCAGGCATTGATGACAGCTCTTACACTCTAAAAGTGACCTTGCAAGTTGCAACACAGGTGAATACCTTCTAGATTAATATTGCTGACAATAGTTAGTTAACAAATTTCTTAGATTGTGGCAATGATTGGGAATTTCATTGTAACCAAATTCCTTACTTATAGCCTTCAAGGAAAATGGAATATGCAGACAATTCACACTATTCCATTTATCCTTACAAATTCTCTTCTTAGTTTCTTTCTTCTCTTTCTCAAGTTGCATTCTAACATTGCAGCTCCAATCCCTAATAATCCAACTATCCCTCTGTCTCAACTCTCAATTGCTGCTCAGCATGCATTTTTTCCTGCAACATTGTTAAAGGCTCGATTTGACAATTCCAGCAAGGCAGGTGCTCTCATTCAACAAGGGTTTTGATAGAGACTTTCAAACAATGACACAAATTGGATATAACTTCTTCAATATCCAACAACATTACTTGTATTAGATATTAATCACTTCTACTTGTTTAAGACTTGTTTTCTTTTCTTAGATTTACTAGCAGTTTGATGCTACTTATTTTCTTAGGTTTCTGTTTTTAAATTAAAAAGAACCATGATTCCTAGGAACAAAATTGTAACGTAGTCTCATCTCGATATTTTTATTTTACATTTATTTATTGGAGACAGAAACATTTATTTTACATTTTACATTTTCTTTGAAAAATTTGCACTTTCACCGTCAAATATAACAAAAATATATAGTTGAATCTGTGTGATCCACCACCTTAATTTGAATGTTATACATATTTATTTAAATCACACCAACATCAACATGAGTGTAAGCCTTGGTAACTCTATAATTAAAATTAGAATGAAATGAAATAAGTTCGATTTTCCAAAACAAAAAAAAAAATCGTAAGGGCCTACAGACAAATGACGCATAATCATTCTCACATCTCCAACAATAATATCATTCATCTTTCTCTCTAACCCTAGGCAAACAATTCTTTGATGTACATCCACGATAGGACCATCGTGATTCAGAGCATATGTATTTCACAATATCATATGTGACAAAAGAACCATCTTAAAAATACTCTTGTATATTTCATTTTTTTTTTAAATAATTTAAAAAAAATTATATGTGGGTAATGTACATAACAACAAACCTTTTGGCAATTGTTTAACTCTGCTAATTGCTTTGAAAGTAGACATTTTCAAGAAGTCATTTCTAATCAGTATCTTGGTTATGTAATTAATTTAGCCAATGATTGAGAACTTGATTTTGAATTGAGTTCTTTCTACCTAATATAAAAATACAAACATAAATTAGTTTTTGTCTTAAAAGTTTGAATAGAATATATGATTGATTTATATTCAGAATACCTAGGTTGGAGTTGTTGAACTTCAAGAATATCAGTGTTAATTATTAGTTTTGAATTATTATAAGGTGTGTTTGATACTCCCATTTTTCCTTAAAGTCCAAAATATTAAAAAAAAATTAAACATTTGCAAACAATTTTTAATATACACAATAAACTTTAATTTGAAGCAGATAACAATTTCTTAAAAAAAAATACCTTTATACAATTTAAACATAGCCAATTGGAATATGAAAATAATTGGAACATCTGGATTTTCAGACGCAAAGTCAATAAGTTGATTTGCATAAGATGTGAATAAATACCAATCAGGTGTGTGAATCTTCATTCTTAACTTTTAAAATTCAATCATAAGATGCGGATTTGAATGCGTAAAAAGAAACAATTGAATCATCAACTAGCTACATGGTGAAATATCCTTAAAAAATAGTCTCTGTTTTTTTGGGTGGTGGCCGGGGTTTGAACCCCGGACCTTGCATATTTTATGCATTGTCCATACCAACTGAGTTAAGCTCACGAGAACCTTAAAAAATAGTCTATATTCATGGCAAGCTGGTTTAAATTTATAGTGTTTTTAAAATCTGAGATATTTGTTATCTCGTAACACATTCCCTCAACCAATATAGATTAATATTTTGTAACTTTGTCCCTCCACACAACATTGAATTTTGCTCCCTTAGAATATTAGAAAATAGAAACAACAAAAATTGTGAATAACTATACATACAAATGTTCATCCTTCAAAAAAAAAACTATACATAAAAATGTTCTAAAAACAGTAATAAAACATGAAAAATAAAAATCGTAAAGATTAGTTTTCATATAAAAATAACTTTAAATAATGTAAAATCACGTTAGTTTTTAAATGTTAATAAAGAAAAAAACTGATGCACACCTTTTCATCCATGAAAGTTTGAGTTAGATCAAAAGAAAGTTTGTGTTTTCGTTTGTGCTCAAAATACATGAATATATGATTAACAAAAACTCATTTATTTATAGTTAACATTTACATTAGAATATGATGATAAAAGATAATATAATAACTAACTGAAACCCTTTTTTCTCATAAAGAAAAACTAATTGAATAATACGGTGCTAAAAGATTACATAGTAATTAGTTGAAACTTATTTTCTTAAGGAAAAAAAAAACTAATTAGAGTCTTTTTATCATAAAATAAGATCATCTATGTTAACTTTGTTGAGATATTTATGAAACATATAATTTTTTTTATTTGAAAAAAATCTTAATATATCAGTAGCACATGTGCATAAAAAAAATTACAAAATTAATTTAAATAATCAATTTAGGTTAAAAATGTGGTATAAGACATTAATTAATTAAACAAAAAACTATTTAAAAAATGAAGTGAAGCATTTAATTCACTAAAAAAAAGTGAAATATTTAATGGATAGGATAGAAAGTATTATTTTATTCTTTAAAATTGAAAGTATTATATATAGTTTGTTAAGATATTTATGTCAAATAAAATATTGGTTTTATAAAATAATAAAAATATTGAGAATAAACGTGGAAGTGACACGTGACATAAAAATAAAAAAACCTTACATATATATATATTTGGAGGACTTACGTTTTTTTATTTTATTCGATTCGATCAAACAAAAAACATGATAACATTTTGTGATAATCGTTCAAGGACAAGGAGACGTCTACGACACCTTCAAAACGTCACCGTTTTTACTCAATCGGTGTCGGAAATCACCGCCGACATGCCGTCGCCGATATTTCCGGAAGAAATCATCGTTGAGATACTCCTTCGACTTCCGGTGAGATCCCTCCTTCAATTCAGGTGCGTTTGCAAACTCTGGAAAACCTTAATCTCAGATCCTCAATTCGCAAAGAAACACGTTCTGATCTCAACCGCCAGCCCACAATTGGTCTCTGTCTTTATCGGTATTTCAAAGTGCAATCTCGTATCTTATCCTTTAAAACCACTGTTGGATAACCCATCAGCCCACCGTGTTGAACCCGCTAACTTTGAAATGATACACACCACATTAATGACAATCATAGGTTCATGCAATGGGTTGCTTTGTTTGAGTGATTATTACTCTCAATTTACTTTGTGGAATCCTTCCATCAAATTGAAATCCAAACCATCTCCAACCATTATTGCTTTTGATAGTTTTGATAATAAGAGGTTCCTACATCGTGGCTTTGGCTATGATCAAGTTAACGACAGGTACAAGGTCCTAGCAGTTGTGCAAAATTGCTATAATCTCGATGAAACTAAGACCTTAATTTATACCTTTGGGGAAAAAGATTGGACAACTATTCAAAAGTTCCCATGTGATCCGCGTTGTGATCTTGGTCGGTTAGGGGTAGGGAAATTTGTGAGCGGCAATTTAAATTGGATAGTTAATAAAGATGCCTTCGGTAAAAAGGTGATAGTTTTCTTTGATATTGAGAATGAAACTTATGGGGAGATGTCGCTGCCTCAAGATTATCGTGACAAGAATACTGTGTTGTACGTTTCAAGTAACCGCATTTATGTATCTTTTGATCATTCTAACAAAACTCATTGGGTTGTGTGGATGATGAAAGAGTATGGAGTTGTTGAGTCATGGACTAAACTGATGATCATCCCCCAGAATAAGTTAACATCATCTGGTCCTTATTGTTTATCTGATGCCTTATTCATTTCGGAATACGGAGTTCTCTTTATGAGACCTCAGCGTTCTAAACTCAGCGTATATAATTTAAATAATGATGGTGGCTTAGATTATTGTACTACAATTTCTGGTCGATTTGCACTTGATCTACATATTTACAACGAGAGTCTGCTATCACCACACTGGTAATTCATATATTCTATTGTTATCTTTTAGTTTTATATTAATGTTTGTAGTGTGATCTTCTTTTTAATCTATTTCAGAGGAAAGTATGTTTATGTTGTGTTGTAGTAGAATACTTGTATCATATTAGTTCTGCTTTTACTTTACATGAACAAACAAACAAACAATGGACTTAACAATCTATTTTGCATTGCAGTAGTTTCTTTGTCTCTGTATGTTTTAATAGTTTATGCATGCATATCGTTACAATTTCAAATTATCCACATCTCAATCAATTTATTAGAAAAACTAAGTCTTTCTTCAACAATACGGCTAAGTTTATAATGAGATGCTAGGTGGTAGATTTGCTTTGAATCTGCAACTGAAGAACGGCTTTGATGGTTTAATAGACTGGTGCATAATTACTTGCTTGAAGTAGGGTGTGGACATTTGGTACTAAAGGACCAAGAAATGATAGTTAGGGGTTGTTGTAATATCTTGGAAGGGGATCTCATACTGTGCTAAGGTGCTGGTTTTTGTTGATTTAGTATTAAGTTGAGAAGTTAACAAGCTCCAACCACAGACCAAACTTGGCTCCAGCCACATAACTCATTTTTGTTGCTGTCACAATTATTAGTAGCTCATCTTCTGTACTGCATGTGCTCAAGTGCAACTTTTTTTCTCTTATGAATATTTTGATTTGGCTTCTTGAAAAAGATTACTCAATCAATTGCAAGTTGGTTTGAAATTATAAATAATAACGTTCATTTTCAATAGAGAATCAACACGAGATTAAAATAAGCATTGAGGAGATGAGAATGTTGCGTTGCATATGCGGTAATACTAGACAAGATAGTATTAGAAGTGACAACATTAGAGAGAGTTGGGGTAGTGCCTATCTAACAAATATGGTGAGAACTCGGCTTAGGTGGTCTGAGCATATAGAGAAAAGACATGTATATTCTCTACGAAGGAGAGTAGATCAGATGTAGAGCAGTCAAATCACTAGAGGCAGAAGAAGACCTCGAAAAACTACATTAGAAACTATCAAGAAAAATCTAGAGATTAACGAGTTGGGTAAAATATGATATATGATAATAGGACATTATGGTGTCGTTTTATGTGATAAGATAATGTTTGGGTGTTGTTTGTTCATTTTTTTTTTATGTACTTGTTTATATTTAAATTTATTTTTATGTACAAAATTGCATCATATTTTCATGTTTTATTTTAAACTTTCATATTTAAATTTCATCTTTGATTTTGGACAGTTACTTTTTGTTTTGCGTAGGCTAAAACACAGTCAAAAGAAAAACAAAAGAAAAAGGAAGCAAAAACTAGGATCCGAAAGCCCAAAGCTTGTAAGGTAAGAACTAGAGAGACGGCCCAAAGCTTGTTTTGTAAAAGGTTATTGAGCTATGTATACCATGGTGCTGAAGGTGTATCTTTAATATTTTTCTGTATTTTTGAAAATATATGTTGCTGTCCATTTCTAATTGCAATTTATACTATTAATGACAATGATTGCATTATGGTTTGCCCTTATTGATTTTTGCAACCCCAATGTAGACCTTTTTAAGATTTATTAACATGCAGCTACGATGAACTTCTGAAAATGTTTGTTGTGTTGATAGTTTTGTAGTTCCACGTGGTTATTAGAATTAAATCATGAATTTTACCGTTCTAGAAGTCATTTGCAAATCATGTGTCGGGAGTTCATTAGTTTGTCAAGTGTAGCACAATATATAGTTTTTAACGTATTATTATCATCCGTTTTAGTTTGAGCAGGCTGCAATTGCTAATAACACCTGTTATGATGAGATTCTTGATGTTCATAGCTTAGTAGCATCTAGAGGCAGGTGTGGCAAATCGGGTCCGATCAGTCGGGCTGACCTGTTTGGCCCGCTTTTTTTGTCGAGTTGTGCTGAACTTGTCCCCTCTTGTTGGCATGTCTCGTTTAGTGCCCTGAAAAAACAGGGCGGGGTCGGCTGGCCCACCAACTTGTGTCGTGTCTCTACTTCAAATTTTGATGTGGGATTGAGATTTTTTTTTTTGTTGCCTATTTTTGTTAACATGAACTTGCCGAGAGATTTAGAAGCTTAAAATATAAGTTATCTGGGTTAAGTGAAGGCATAAGATTAGTTTAATATCTCAAGCATCTTTGCTTCTTTTCCGTTTTTTGTTGACCTTTTATTTGTATTAGCATTTTTTTATTTCAAAGATTTATTGATTTATAATCCCTCTATAATGTGGCATTACATGTCAAACCACGTGACAATGCAACGTAGAAGGTCAACGACCACGTCATGTTGACTAATAGAGAGGACAAATTGACCAACATTTAACAATTTTAAGGGGTTTTTGTCTTCTCAAATTTGAGGGGAGTATTTGCAAGAATTTACAATTTGGGTGGGTGGGGTTGCCTATTTACTCCCAATTATTGATAAAGGTAAACAATCATTTTAATTCTTCAATGTGCTACGAGCTATGATTATAGTTCCTAAATGCAAATGTGTCTTTTGTCTGTCAATTTGGTCCTCAAATATGTCTTTAGTTAGTTTAATCCTCGAATACGTTTTTCATTGGTCAATTTAGTCCATAAATTTATAGACACAAGACACACTAGGGGGGTGTTTTTAAGTCCAATACATTCTGGGACTATAAACGTTTCACACATATAGGGACCAAAATTGTTGTTTACCAATTAATAATCTTTAAACTAACTTGATAGTTCAATCGTTACTGCTTAGTGTTCTGCTCCTGTTTGTACATTCACTCATGCTAAAGTTTGGTGTTGTGCAGGCATTCATGATAAGTGACATTTTATCATGAAGTGAACTCCTTAACCAAGACTGTCATTGCGACACAGGTGAAACATAGCTTGTCACTCAAAGAAACTGCTGTCACCATTGTGTGACAGAATACCTTCTAGATTAATTTTAATTATGCTATTTTCTGTAAATCTTTAAGCCCTTCTATTCCCTTCTAGAAGGATATTGCTGACAATAGTTAGTTAACAAATCTTTGATTGTGGCAATGATTGGGAAATTCATTGTAACCAAATTGCTTACTTATTTATAGCCTTCAAGGAAAATGGAATATGCAGACAATTCACACTATTCCATTTATCCTTACAAATTCTCTTCTTAGTTTCTTTCTTCTGTTTCTCGAGTTGCATTCTAACATACATTGTTAAAGGCTCGATTTGACAATTCCGGCAAGGCAGGTGCTCTCATTCCACAAAAGGGTTTTGATAGAGACTTTCAAACAATGACACAAATTTGATATAACTTCTTCAATATCCAACAACATTAGTGTATTAGATATTAACCACTTCTACGTGTTTAAGACTTATTTTCTTTTCTTAGATTTATTTACTAGCAGTTTGATGCTACTTCTTTTCTTAGGTTTCTTTTTTTTTCAATTAAAAAGAACCCCGACTCCGAGGGACTAAATTGTAACGTAACCTCATCTCAATATTTTTATTTTACATTTATTTATTGGAGACAGAAACAAGCATTTTTCTTTTGAACAAAAATGTGGGTAGAAAACCATAGTCCTTAACTTTCACGATGTAAAAAGTTATAAAAAAGAAAGAAAGAAGTCTAGTTATGCATCAAACAGTATATAAAAAGTCATTTGAATTCAACTTTCACAATGTAGAAAACGTGTATATACAAGGATAATTGAATGTCTAGTTATGCATCAATTATAATGTAGAAAACTCATATCTATATTAAGAGTTGCAAACTCGAAGTATAAAACAAGAGTAATTCCTTTAAATCACCCTCCAAAGAATTTATCATCAATAAATCCAATAGAAACACAACATTTACCAAATTTTAAATTTGGCGTCACCATTTTCGCATACGTTTGGTTACACGTTTGAAACACTCAAACGTACGTTTATGCCATCAAACGTGGTTCTGCTATTTTAAAAAGTTGTTTGACATATAAAAGAGAAGCAATTCTACTTTCTGAAAATTGATTATAGTTGAAGCAGCTTTATGTAGCTTCTGCGGTGGTTTAAACAAATTGTACTAAAATAAATAGATAAATAAAAGGGAAAATAAATCAACAAAAAGTTTTTTTTTATATAAATCATCCCGTTTATTAATAGGATTTAATTTTGTGCCAAATAAATAAGTAATATAAAATAAAATAGGATTTAATTTATATACCTGCACTAAAGAGTCTTTTGGTAATTTACTCATCCAAAAGCAGTTTTAGTCAAATTATCCAAACAACATCTTTGATATAAATCACTTACACTTTTAAGGTATCCAAACATAAATCACTTCATTTTCAACTCACTTTTAATCAGAATCAATTTTACAGAATCAATTCATTCAAAATCAATTTTTATCACCACATAACCAAACACACACTTCCTCGAGAGAAAATGTGACAATTGTTTTAAGGGAAATGTTAACCAATGCCTCCGGGTACTGGTTAAGGATGCTAAAAGAATAAATTCTAAGAAAAAAAATACTTTTTAAGCTTTTAATGCATTGATTACACAACTATCAATGTAAATATTACTATATTTGCTTCCTTAACCGGTGCCCCACTGGTTAACATGACCCTTGTTTTAAGGATTAACTTAATGACAAATTTTATTTTTTGCAAGACTGATATACCGATGCCATAATATTTGGAGGATCAATTTAGCACTATACTCAGATACTAAATCATATAACATACTGAAGTGTTACGACCACGAGCACTAATAAAATAACCACACTCCCATATAAATCAGATACGAAGCAGGAGGAATAAGAAGCTACTGATGAGATAGAGAACCCTGGAGAAGTCCATCACGAATTTGGCTAGCTACATCACGAACAGCACCAGGTCCATGTGGAATGAACACAGCAGAAGACTTGGAAGCAGCACCAATTTCTTTCATAGTGTCAAAGTATTGAGTGACAAGGACCATATCCATGACATCTTTTGCAGTCGTCCCTGGTACATTAACTGAAAATCCAATCACACTGTCTCTCAAACCATCCACAATGGCTTGACGCTGGCGAGCAATACCCAGCCCAGAGAGATATTTAGACTCAGCCTCACCCTCAGCTCGCTTAATTTGCAAGATCTTCTCTGCCTCAGCCTTCTCTTTAGCTGCCAACCTCATTCTTGCAGCTGATCACAAGACAGAAAACAGTATAAGAAAATATGGCAATTCGAGAATAAAGGAGATATTTGGCATATTGTAAACTACAAATTAATCATTTGAGACAAAAGACTTCATACATTATCTAGTTAAAACATAAGTCAAACAAGGTTGAGCTGATAATATGATTCATAGCATGACTATCTATTGGACTCCGAAGAAGCAAAACAAACCAAAGGGAATGCCTAAATAATTTTTGCAATTAATAAAAATAGATTTACGATCAAATACTTAATAATAAGAGCTTGTATATTAAAAGCATCTTCACATAGTTTTCAATATATGCATGACGAACCTTGAGGAAAAGGGTAGGCATTCTTAAACACTTTTTTTTACAAGACATTCTTAAAAACTGATTGACCCTCTTTTGGGGAATAAGATAAATTAAAAGGCAAATTGAACATGTAAGTTTAATTCACATAACAAACAATTCCGTGGGGACATCTCAGTCTTCAAAAAAAAAATACCTGCATTGATTTCATTCATAGCCCGCTTCACATGGACATCTGGCTCTATATCAGTAATCAGTGTTTGAACAATTTCATATCCATAAGCTGACATAGCCTGTTGAGATTATTCAAAGTTACATAAATCCACAGTTCACCATATCAATAAAAAAAATTGTAACAAAAAAGAACCTTCTCAAGTTCTTCTTCCACAGCTTTTGCGATTTCATTTTTCTGCTCAAAAGTATCATCCAAGTTGAGTTTTGGAACACTTGCCCTAATTACTGCAAGGAGAATATAAATTTTACCTTAGTAGATAATTTGCATATTTTTAAACCACTTATTTCATGTTTATGTACTGCTAAGCAGGGTCATGGTTTATAGTTTATACCATCAAAAACATAAGCTTGAATTTGGTTTCTTGTGTTGCTAAGTTTGTAAAATGCATCATTAGCCTTGTCTGCCAAGGCACGGTATTGAATAGAAGCAACAACGTTGACAAAGACATTATCCTGCAAACAAATATTAAAACCAATCAACGTTAATTCAATGGAAAATATATGAGGAAAATGCACAATGTGTCTTGTTATGCATACATTACATAACATATGAAGTATTGAAAGTGGCGTGATACTAGTGAAAGAGATAACCATATAAAGAAAACACGTAGGAATCAAATTAGCATAGCACCAGGATGACAACTAAAAACAAATCCTAGCCAAAAAGAAAGTATTTATGTTATTGAAAAGCATGGAATGACATGAAGATTTGGTTTAATTGATGTTTGAGACAGTAACAAACCTTTGTCTTGGTCTCACATTTGATATCCAATTGTTGAACCCGAAGAGAGAGATGACCAGCAATTCGTTTTCCAAGGAACCATGGCATGCAATGGCATCCCGGCTGAAGCACCTTTTCAAATTTCCCAAAACCTTCTTTCATAGCCACTTGAGATTGATCAACTTGCACGCAACACACGAGATTCCCCATTTTCTTTTGACTGCAATGCTTCAAAATATAACAGCACATCATCAACATAGAATACAAAGTATAAGGATGAGAATTATATGATGCAAGAAATTCAAATGATTTCACCAAACACTTGTATACGAGTCACATATAGACATTATACAGGAAACTTCATGCAATCCTAGTAACCTCCAATTCTCGGACACATTTCAAAAGTAAAACAAACAGTACAAGTATATCGAAACATATCACGACATAGTCCTCAACAAGAGAGAAATCAAATTTTCATGCAAATAAAAATCTTAGAAACCTCTGCTATAGATTTTCTTGTTTAACTAGTACATTTACGCATCGTCTTTGAATCTAGAAGCAACACAAATAGAGTTGGAGAGTTGTAATACTGAAAAAGATTATCTAAAACAATATTTTGCACGGCAGAATTTGATGTAAAGAAAGCACTAGTGAAGAGGGACAATCGTAAAACAATTGGACTCGACAATCAAACATAAATAACATATTTGTATTACCAACAGAAAACAGTTGTGGCAGTAGCATAATAAATCAAAAGTATTATCAGAAAGTCTTCCCAAATCACAAAATTCACAGCATAAAAGATTATTGAACAATCTAAAATGATATAATCCTTAACATATCTTATACCACTTAACCAGTAATACTAAGTGTGGGTTTGGAAAATCGGAAAACTCTTAAAATTATCGCGTCCTGAGGTATTACCTCAGTTTTATTGAAGCTACAAAGTGTATCTACGTTTAAGTTGGTATTATCGTGAAAACAAACCCGCTATATATTGGTATTATGATTATTATTATTTGAATGATACAAGAAAATACAGGGAAAATCATGAGAATTGTCACCTCAAATTAAAGGTGACTTGGAAGAGTTCTTCCACAGTTAGCTTAAATTATAAGCAAAGTAATTCACTATGGTGCTAAAAGTAGAAAAATGACATTATATTCTTGATAATAATCGCCACCATTAATTATATAATGGTATATTCCATTGACATAAACATATACAATTATTATATATTTAGAGTAAGAACTAACTACAAGCTACAGATTCCCTTTGATCAATTCATCAGCCGGACAGTGTATTATATTATATTATATACAAAGTCTAAGCATAAGAGAACTGAGAAACAACTATTGCATTTCGCCGAAATTCAGTGGAAAATAAAAAAGAAAATACCTACGTTGTTGTAAGGGAAGGACGAAGAAGTACTTGCACGTTCGTTGTTTGGTTTTGGCTTTGCTGTCTCTCTGCAAAACAACAAAAGAAGTGTGTGTGTGTGTATAAAAAGCGACTTGAAAAACAACAACCTCGGTGATTTAATTTGTCGTTTTGTCAAAAAAAGCATGGATTACATTGGATAAGACTTGTGGATTACCCCCTCAAGAAAAGGAATGCAATTAAATTGATTAATAACTTACTAACAAGGGATTCCAAACAAATACTTTCGGCCTCTTGGAGCTACCTTTAGCCTTTTCTGTAACAAATTATTTTTATTTTATATATATATTTTTTTTAAGTTGATTAGCGACTAAAAATTCACCTTCAATAAATACAAAATTCGATATTCAAACTTGCAATGTTCATGTCAACTAATCTATTACTATGGTGGCATTTTATATGAGTCACCTAATTTGGATGGGTTGATGGACATGGTATTGGTGTGTGTCCTCCTAGAGAGAATGTGCGTAATAGGATCACCCAATTATTTTTCTCCCCAATAGTAATACATACAATCTATGGCTTAACAAGTTTAACTCTTACCATATAGACCGATAAATTAAGTTAAATAACTACAGAGATCAATGTAGTCTCTGTTTTCCTGATATCTATTCATCTTAAACAGTGATCAAGTTCTTAATAAAATTTGTCGTAAAAAAATGACCACGGAGATAATTTTACCTAGTGTAAATTGATAAATTAAATTCGTGAAAAAGTAAACAAATTCACCCTACCTACCATCTCTGTGTAATTTTTTACACGGGTTATAACCACCAAGCTTTTCCTCTAAAAAAAAATAAAAAATCACCAAGCTTTTTTTTTTTTCCGTTTCTGATGAATTTGTTTTCAGGTCGTTTTTTGTTGACCCGCCACAGTACAGGTACTTTGTTTTGGAGGGACTATTCTCATATTAAGCAAAACCCAACACAACAACTAGCAATAAACAACAAGTTTGTTTTTTTAATGTGTTAAGGGACTTTATTATTGCTTGCTGTTCTGAATGTATATTAATGGAATATACAATTGTATATGTTTATGTCAATGGAATACAATATACGATTAATTAATAATCAATGGTGGCGATTATTATCCAGAATACAATGTCTTTTTTAACTCTTACCATTCGTCAGCTACTTAACTTATAATTCAAGCTAACTTCCTACTCAGTTTGAGGTGTTATATTCTCAGCTTCTATGTATTTTCGTTGGTGAGAATTAATTGCTTTTGTGGATCAATAATGTATTACTGTTGCGGGTGATTTAAGCTATGTTAATGATTGTATAATCTTTGTTACTTAATTTTATGGTAAGAGCTGGCTACGAAGATTGGAGAGTTGATGTTGAAACCAAGTCAACTTTTGGCGGCAGAATTTGAAGATCAGGTTGTTTAGCCTGAGTTGATATTTTCTTTGTATTTGTTTATTTGTATGTATTTTGAGGGACTTTGATTTTTTTATTTGTATGCCCCCTTTGTCATTTATAAATTAAAAGAACAAGTTTACTTGAGGATTTTATTTTTGTATGAAATGAATTGTAAATGTCAAAAGCATAAAATTCTCATATGTGGTGATTTATAAGTCTGGCAATTGTATGCAAGTCCAGTGTGGTGATTTATAAGTCTTTATTATCAACTAGCGAAAAGACGGTACTCACGTGCCCGTCTTTCCGCTCTTTTTATTGCGCTAACGTTTGAAAATTATGAACGGTTTTTTTTTTTTTTTTTAAATTTTGATTTTGATTAAAACTAAAAAAAAAAAAATAAATGTTTGTTGCTTTCAAGTTATAAAAAATCAAACTAACCATGCTTATCTATTTCAACAATACCGACAACAATACCAACAATAATACAATATAACAAAAAAATATAATCTAAATTCTTTTTTTAATGACACCAACAACAATTTTATTATAGAAAAAGTTTTTAAGGGTATAATTGGAATGATGAAAAACTATGTATTAATATACTCATCTAGTTTGTTACACTTTTTAAATAATAGAGGAAAAAAAAACAAAAAATATATATATTCATTTCATGTTTGTTACATTTGTTTTAATATTTAAATTTATTCTTATCTATTTGTTACAATTTACATGTGTTATTTGTATTGAAAATTGATGGTATTTTTGGAAAGAAAAATTCAGCCCAAAAATACTGAAAGATGTAGTTTTCTTTATATTTATATGTAGTATAGATTACGAAACTATTATTAGATACAAAATTTTGACAAAATACAAAATAGTGATTTTTTAAGGAGATTATGTCAAAGAATTTCTAAAATTATATTTTAATTTACTCGTTTTTATTTAATTTACTTCAAATCAAAGGAGGTGTTCATCTTGTTGTGGCTATTTTATACATGAAAATGGTTGATAGAGGTCGAGTTCATGTCCTCCAAATCTATACTCAAACGACATGCCTGACCTCGTAAACATGGCACATATGATTGTTCACACTTGAAGACAAGAATGTTAGAAGGGGAGGGTATTGTCGCAAGAATAAAGTATTAGATTATCCTCTACCTTTGTGTTCCATTTGCAATCAATCAAACATTTCAACAATTATCTTTTCTCTAAAAGTCTCATTCAAAACTATATTAACAAAATTTCGACTTGAATTTTACCGGTTTGTCCCCAAAAACCTATTTTCCCGTCTCAACGCCTAATGAATTTAAATATTGCAAACTATTTTTCAAAATTAACTTGTACTCAAACCAAAAACAAAACCGGCAAATTCCAAAACGTGGCGAGAAGCAAATTCGAAATCAACTTGTACGCACTTTCGTATTGGGTGAAAGCTATATGTGTCCCACAATTAAGCAATGGGTATCACGTAAAGTGATGAGTTTCACCTAATAAGTGAGTAATTGTCAGAAATAGAGTATTACTAGAATTTTTTAAAATTTATTGGACTACTAACTTACAAACATAAAGAGGTGAATAACACAAAGTCGAATCTTATTATCTAGCAATTTTGATAGACCTCATGTGTATAATTTTCCCTAATATTTTTAGTAAAAGAAACGATAATAACACATTTTGGACCTTATTTTTTTAGAGGCTCGTTGGATGTTTTAGAATAAACAAAAATTTAAACAATAGACTCATGAATTTTCATTATATTTAACCATTTTTGAATCTATACTTTAATTTTATTATATATTTTTAAATAAATTTAATTAATCAATCTAAATTCAAATTTAAAAAAAAAAATATTTGTTTTTTTTATGCTCGTGGCATCTCCCATATTAATTTTTATAATTTTTTTATGGACCAGTTTGAATTATATAATTAGAAATTCATTAGGAATGAATTCGGAACATATAACAAGCCTAAAATGTGGACTATAACGTTAGATGCAAGGTTTAGATGACTTGTGGTGTGTTATTGAATTTTAAACATTATAAATGTTTCATTTGACTCTAATTACAATCTAGAAATGTTTTATAGCTATAAATAGTCTTGCAACCTTGAACATTTTCATTCATTATTCTCTTTTCATTCATTCTACATATTTCGTTCTTAAATTTAATTTTCAGAGTGTTATAATATCATGATTATTGATGACCACTTATATTATTCTCAAAATTGCTTTGCAGTTTATGTGGAGATAGTCAAAATGTTAACGGGGATATTTTCGAAATATATTAGGCACATTAGAAGAGGGTAGAGTATGAAAAGAAAGAAAAAAAACAAGTGTTCGGACCGGATACCGTGGAAAAAAAAAGACAAAAATAAATTTTTTTATTTTTTTTAGGGAAAATAGACAAAAATATGTTGACGTCAAATATGTTTGTTTCTCTTGTTAAAATAAATAAATAAGGACGATTGTAGTATAAATTTGGACAACTTACCTTTATTCTATTCGATTCGATCAAACAAAAAGACACGATGACAATTTGTTATAGTCGTTCAAGGAAACGTCTACGCACAGTTTTTACTCAATCGGTGTCGGAAACCACCGTCAACAAGCCATCGCCATCGTTTTTGCCGGAAGAACTCATCGTGGAGATCCTCCTCCGACTTCCGGTGAAATCTCTCCTTCAATACAAGTGTGCGTGCAAAACATGGAAAACCCTAATCTCAGATCCCCAGTTCGCAAAGAATCACCTTCTGAGCTCAAACGCGCATCCACAATTGGTCTCTGCCTTTCTCGGTATTGCAAACTACAATTTTGTATCTTATCCTTTAAAGCCACCGTTGGATAACCCATCAACCAGTCTTTAACTTGAACCCGGTCACTTTGAAACTGGACACACCACATCTATCATAGGTTCATGCAATGGGTTGCTTTGTTTACATAATTCCTATCGATTTACTTTGTGGAATCCTTCTATCAAATTGAAATCAAAATCATCTCCAACCATTGTTGGTTTTGTTTGTATGAAGTTCCTATACTGTGGCTTTGGCTATGATCAAGTTAACGACAGGTACAACGTCCTAGCAGTTGTGTTAAATGGCTATAATTTGAATGAAACTAAGACCTTAATTTATACCTATAGGGAAAAAAATTGGACAACTATTCAAAAGTTCCCATGTGATCCGCGGTGTGATCCTGGTCAGTTGGAGGTAGGGAAATTTTTGAGCGGCACTTTGAATTGGATAATTAATAAAAATGTTGTTAGTAAAAAGGTGATAGTTTCCTTTGATCTTGAGAAGGAAACTTATGGGGAGATGTCGCTGCCTCAAGATTATTGTGACAACAATACTGTGTTGTATGTTTCAAGTAACCGCATTTATATATCTTTTGATCACTCTAACAAAACTCATTGGGTTGTGTAGATGATGAAAGAGTATAGAGTTGTTGAGTCATGGACTAAACTGATGGTGATCCCCCATGATATTTTAATTTGGCTTGTTGAAAAAGATTACTCAATCCATTGCAAGTTGGACTGAAATTATAAAATAATAACGTTCATTTTCAATAAAGAATCAACACGAGATTAAAATAAGCATAGAGGAGATGAGAATGTTGTGTTGGATTTGCGGTAATACTAGACAAGATAGTATTAGAAGTGACAACATTAGAGAGAGTTGGGGTGGTGCCTATCTAGCAAAAATGGTGAGAACTCGGCTTAGGTGGTCTGAGCATATAGAGAAAAGACATGTATATTAGGAAGGAGAGTAGATTAGATGGAGAGTAGTCAAATCACTAGAGGTAGAAGAAAACCTCAAAAAATTATGTTAGAAACTATCAAGAAAAATCTAAAAATATGATATATGATATAACATTATGGTGTCGTTTTATCTATGTATCTGATCCACTTAGTGATAAGATAATGTTTGGTTGTTGTTGTTTGTTCATTTTATATTATTTTTTTATGTACATGTTTATACTTTAAAATTTATATTTATGTACAAAATTGCATCATATTTTCATGTTTTATTTTAAACTTTCATATTTAAATTTCATCTTTGATTTTGGACAGTTTCTTTTTGTTTTGTGTAGGCTAAAACACGGTCAAAAGAAAAAGAAAAGAAAAAGGAAGCAAAAACTAGGACTAGGCCAAAGCTTGTGAGGTAAGATAAGAACTAGAGAGACGGCCAAGAGCTTGTTTTGTAAAGGTTATTGAGCTATGTATATATTGGTGCTGAATGGTGTATCTTTAATCTTTTTCTGTATTTTCGAAAATATATGTTGTTGTCCATTTCTAATTGCAATTTATACTATTAATGACAATGATTGCATTATGATTTGCTCTTGTTGATCCCAAGGTAGACCTTTTTCACTAATGCTGCTAAAAGTAGAAAAAGACAATGTACTCTTAATATTAATCGCCACTGTTAATTATGAAGATTCTTTTTTCCGACCCTATATGCCAAAAAAATTTCAAATCTGACCCTATCAGATATATTTCTTAAAATGACCCACTTTTTATTTTTGTTGGTTTTTCTGTTGTCGTTTTCCTCATTTTCGCCATTTGAAACGGCGGGAATGAGCTCCCTTCCCTGACACTTGTCTGCGCGTGACAGACGTGATAGGTTTGACTTTTTTTTTTTTTTTTTTTTTTCTTTTCCGCCTTTTTTAA
>Ga0228711_1001805_pt1 | contig 32144 bp, 17 predicted proteins | sample MedpolnodulmetaG_2_FD_177996 | JGI IMG/M metagenome (GOLD analysis project Ga0228711, IMG submission 177996) | Root nodule microbial communities from Medicago polymorpha collected in Santa Monica, California, United States - brown nodules | ecosystem: Host-associated > Plants > Roots > Nodule... | reverse complement strand
ATGTTTAGCGGTGTTGTCAAATGGTGTATTTGATTTTTTTAAAAATAAACGACAAGCATAACAACTCAAATTATACATTGTTTAATTTATAAAGCTGTTTCAAAGAAATGGAAGAAAAAAACTAAGACAATAATTGAAATTTTTGTCATCTATTAAATTATAACGCAACTTTTTTTACATGTATAGGCCGTTTAAAAAACTAAAAATCTTTTATCCATCGAAAATTGTATAAAACAAAAATTATTCAATATAATAAAAATTTGTTTATATATTCTTCTGTTTTACCTTGTCGTTTTATCTTAAAATATCTTTTTTGCATATTTAAAAACACATAAGTTGCCATATTTATCTACGAAAATATAAACACAATCATATCACCGAATGTTATACATATGTACATTAACTTTACAGAAAATCCACATTAACTACTTAAAAATATAAAAAAAGACAATCAACATTAATTAAACTCAAATTTTGCACAAAAAAAGTCTTATGATTTGGCACATACTGTTAAATGAGATTGGTTTTGAACAAATTTCAGTTGTCCTTGTCTACCTGAGTGGCGGGGGTTTGTCGTTGAGAGTTCCGTCCCGTCCCATCCTTCTCTACAGCGCAGGCTTTGGGTTTGGAGCTGTGCCTTATCCCATTTATCATTTGATTTGACATTTTCTCCTTCATCTCTTACCCAAAAAAGAAATTTAATACTAGTAGTATAGCACAAAATTGTAGGAAAATAAAAGAATTATTAAAATTATAACCAGTGCCCTATCAAACTTTGAGGAGTACCTATCAAATTTAATAGAGGAATAAAATATGAACGTAAAAAGTTAGACAACTTATAAAAATGTATATTTGGTTAATAGAGAGAAAAAAAATTATTAGAAAAATCTCATAAATTGTTTTTAGTGTAGTTCTATATGTTGTCATATAAGTTTTTAAATTTTGATCTTCAAATTAAATATCAATATCCAATTTAATATGGGCCTTTTTGGAGATGGGAGGGGAGAGTTTTGATTGAAGAGATATTCTTTTATTGTGTTTTGTTTGGTTTGATGAGTAGAAGAAGAGAGACTTTTGGTTTGATGAGTAGAAGAGAGACTTTAATAGAGGAAGATATTTGTCCCTTTTAATTTATATATTATCACATTAAATAAAAAAATAACTATTCTTTTTAAATTTTGACTTTAGTGGAAAATAAAATGGCTTATATAGCTCTCATTTTGGTAATTTTATTAGTAAATTGATATTTTTTTTAGATAAACAAAATAATAATAATATTGAGTATTTTTATTGTTTGATTGATTAACAAGATCTAAAAAAGTACACAAAAAAAAATGGTACAAAAAAAGCACAATATTTGAATAGAAAAAAGAATGAATATAGAGTAAACAAAAAAGAGTAATATTTATTTTGTCAATCATACAAATAACTCGCATGCTACGAGATTTGAAGCTGTGTCTATCACTACTTTATTACTGATTTGACATTTGCTCATTCACATTCATGCCATAGTCCCGTAGCATTATGTACCAAGAACAGGCAAAATCGGTTTAAGAAAGCTACTAGTACTTGATAATAACTCTGTTTTTTAATAGAGATATTATTTCTGTACCACCATGTTTTTTTTTATCAAGTGTACCACCATGTTTTTGGACAACTTCTAAGATATTATGTTAAGTAGATAGTTATAATGAGTATATAAGATATTAAAATTTAGGATTAAATATGTTTTAACCTATATAAATATTTCAATTTTTATTTTATGTTTTTAAAAAGTCTTTCGTTGAATAATGATCCCTTTAATTTTGGTCTTTGGTGTTACGTGGCATTGTCATGTGGCCAATGTTAATGACGAATAGTTGATTGGACTTGTACACATAGATAATATTGATTGATATTGTTTTAAAATGATTGAAAAATAAATAAAAAAATGTTAGAAGATTGCCAAATTTAACCCTAATTTCTCACTTTGTTTTCTTCTTCTCTAAATTGAAACCCATAACCTTCCTCCACCATTAAAAAACTCAAACCTTTATCATATACCTAAACCTTCGTCACAAACCTAGAAACAACTTTTATAGAGAATCCCATGCTACTTTGTGAGGAGAAACAACTTTTCATGAGTTTGTAACAAACTTTCATCTAAACAAATATATACTTAATGAGTTCATTGTCTAATATCAAAAGTTGCAATGGTTTAGTAGCTTATCGAGCAACCCATCATAACTCTCTGTGTGGGTCAACATCTTTGGTTCGAATTGCCCGCTTTTTCCCGACTATTTCAATTACTTTAATTAATAATTTTTTAAAAAATGAAATTGTAGAGTGAAAGGGTTGAACACAAGTTTCCTCACCAATCGTGCGAGTTAATAAATTATTCTAACCATTAGTTCAGTAATGATTGAGTGATATATAAACAAGCTAAAAATATTTGAACATTTCAAACTTATATTTTGAAAATGTTTTCCAACAAATTGAGGCCATGTGTCATAGCCCATTGCACATCCTTTGAGCCGACCATTTCGAGGTATTTAGGGTTTATGTCAAATGAATGACTTGATTTTTACTTGGCAACTCCCTTCTTTTAGTAGGCGAAAGCATAGCACGGCAAGATTGACATTCCAACTGTTGGAACCCCAAAACCTCCAACATATCATCTACAATACCCTAATTTATTTTTTTTTAAAAAGAGAAAAATAAGAACAAGACTTTGGGGTACTAGACCAAAACTCAAGGAAGCGTAAATAAAATGTACTTAGTTGGCTCATTAGAAAGTTTACCATAAAAACTCAATGACATAAAACCCTGGTGAAGAAAAAAAATGGAGTGTTCAACAAACATAGCACTAACAAAATATAGACTCAAGTTAGTAAAGCAAGTCTTTTTTTGTTAAATACATTTAAGATGCTCGAAGGAGACATATCCCACCACTAGCAATCGGTAAAATGAAGACATAAATTGACAATTCTATCAACACATTACCTACTATGTAAATGTGAGACATTTATATAATGTAATGTGATCATCCATATTTAAAGACATTTATATTAGAAATATGCCTTTAAACTAACAACTTATATCAGACTTTTAAAAAGGCAAGACTTTATCAAAGAATAGAATTTATAGAAGAAAAACGTCAAATTTCTATTTAGTATGTTAATAAATTTCGTGACAAAAAAATAGAGTTCAATTTCATTTTCTTCACAAATAAACTTTGTCATTAATTTAATTTAAATTTTTAAGTAAAACTTAAGCCTTAAAACAACTCTACATTAGATGATAGACTTAATTTGAACTTTGGTTTTCTGAACAAAGTAGACTCTCTTTTTTTTTTTTTAGGGAAGAACAAAGTAGATTGGACATTAGTTACCATGCCTTGCGTACTACTTTAAAGTGTATTACAGTGGTTTAATATTGAATCCTCTCGGCAATACAAGTGTGTTTTGTACATTAGAAACATCATGATTCTAAAACAAAGGAAGGAAAAGGGAAAAAATGTGATGAAGACGAAATAGTGAATGATCGTGACAAGAAGTTGTGTCTTTTACTCTTTTTGTTTTAGTAGTTTATTTGAATAATTAGGATTGGTTACACAAACTTTGAAGAAATGGTAAATTCTATTTGGTGAAAGATAAATGTAAAGAAGTTTGAAAGAAAAAAAAAATTATGGTAGGACTTATTTGATGGTGAGATTTACTATCTCATTTTTGTGTTCATTTATCTTTGAATAGATCCTTCATTTCTTCATAGAAATGGAGATGATATCAAATCTTTGGTGATAGTGATCGAAGCTAACTTTGGGCTATTACATGGAGTTTACAACAGATATGCATCCATAATTTCACAACACTCATCCAAACTTCATTTTCTTTCCATTTCTCTATTATTATCACATCAATATACCACATTGTTATTCATTCCTCCCTCAAGATGTTAAATGGGTGTATGGGTGCTCATGAAACATTTTCATTTTACAAATAACAAAGGAGAAAGGGAGTAGAGCACTGATGCTTTAGTCTCATTCATTGTTAGCAATTAACTTTACAAATAGTGGTATGATAGTGTTGGTTTGAGACCTTGAAGTGTGTTTTTCTCAAAGTTCCGTGTTCGATTTTTCTCGGTGTCAATTTTGATGAATTGATTTGACCTCTTCAAAGAAAGACTTTATAATAAAAATGTCGAATTTTGGTCGTGTTCAAGTTAGTGATGTTTTGAGAGAAACTAATCAAGGTATAAATAGTTTAGTTAAGTTTGACGATCTCTAGTGCTTCGTAAAAAATTCAATTCAATTCTTGCTTATATTTCAAATCCCTCTTTGAGAGATGCCCGCCCCGACTTTCCCGCATAAATTTTAATTTAGTTTTCTCTGTTTGTGACCAAGTGTCTGTGACCATCTAAGCCTTCTTCATTTTCCTTATCTATTCAAAAGTAAAAAACCTAACCTATTTGAATCCATTTGCCATTGTGGCCTATTACCAGTTCCCGCCATACTCATAATTTTTAATGAATTTTCAGTTCGGATTTTGATGCATATAATATTGTCACATTGTGATATGATATGATATCTAGTCCAACTACGGGTGTGGTGTTTGACTGGTCTTGAATGGGTAATCCCTCCATCACATGTGTTCCTTTCCATCAGAGTTTGGGTTTTGTGACAACGTGGAAATGGATGCACCTACCTACCATCTCAACATTTTCTTGACTTACTCGTTATGCATGCTGACCTGTCCAATGTATTCCCAGACAGCAGAGCAGGGGTATTACTGTCATTTTATTTTGTAAAGTGTTGAGTGGCTTTTGTAGGGTCACGAACCCCAAAATGATTCCCTAAAATCCAAATAAACCCCGGATTCTTGCTGCTAAATTAATTACAAATCTTAATTGCAATATGGGGAAGCCTTGTTGTTGGGTAGATACAGTGATGTGGCCTAGTCTATTTCAAAGGTATGGCATATGATTCTTTTGACTTATTCAATCATTCGGTCCCTTAACTTAATTGATTGTCTTAATTTAGTTCTCTAACTATAATTTGTATTAATTTGGTCCTTTATGTTTTGCTTTGCTACTAGTTTTAGTCTTTTCTGTTAGTTTCTCTAAAAAGAACGTTAACTTATGTACCAATATGGTCCCCTAAGTTTTACTCCGTTATTAGTTTTAGTCCTTTCTGTTAACGTTTTTTTTAAGAGAAACTAACAAAAAGGACTAAAACTAGTAACAGAGCAAAACATAGGAGACCAAATTGGTACAAATTATAGTTAGAGGACCAAATTGAGACAATCAATTAAGTTAAGAGACCGGGTGATTGAATATACCTAATTCTTTTAATAGATTTTAGGGTTAATAGTGTTTTACCGCCTGTAATATAGATCATTTTTTAGTTTATCCCTTGTAAAAAAATTGTTTTGGTTTTCGTCATTGTATATAATTATTTTTTTTAGAATATTCTCTTAATAGGCCATTCAAAAACCAAAATTTCTGAAAATGAACTATCAAGGGGGTATTTTATAATTTTACAAGAACGAAAACCAAAACAAAATTTTTCCAGGAGGTAAAACACTATTAACTCTAGATTTTACTTATATCCATATTGAATGTCATATTATTAGACTTTCTTTCATGAAAATTGGAGAATAACACACAATATTTTTTTTAACATTGATTTTATTGAGCATAATCAAAGCTATGTTTAACGGAGTATATTTAGTGTAAAAATTATGGTGAAACAGGGCGCGCGATGACGTATAGGCTCAAGAGTTCACATACCTCTCTTACGGGCTTCGGCTTCGTGGCTTAAAGATGGTTTATCATTGTTGACGGATAATCCAATATTTGCACCTTTGATGCATGTAAAGTTATGTAATTTTATTCATCAATCATGAAAGACTTGGAATGCTTCTTTAATTTATAACCTTTTTTATGCAAACACTACCCATCTAATTCTTAATACACTGCTTCTGCCTTGTTACAGATGATAAACTGAATTGGAAAGGGGAGAAGAGTGGCAAGTATTATGTCCTTGGTACTTATAGAATTGAGGAATGATATATGTATATCTATTTTATAATAATTTTCTCTCTCATACTTATATTGTATTTTTATTTTCTCTCTCTATTGTTTTGGTTTTCGTGTCAATACATACATTTCTTTGTAAAAATATGGTTGTCACATAAATTGTCAAAAAAATGAATGTTAAAATAACACAACTCTATAGAATTTGTGTGACTCCCAAAGTGAAGAATTTTCTATGGCGCGTGTGTTGTGGCTGTTTTTCAACGCGTGCTCGCCTCTGTAGCAAAGATGTATCTTGCCCACTTGATTGTGTACTTTGTAATAACAACTATGAAGATAATATTCATGTTCTTATTGAATGTCCTAAAGTTGTTCAGGCGTGGCATGATTTGAATTTATGAGACAAAATAAATAGGTTATGTGCCAAGATTATAATATGTATACACTAATTTTCTCTCTTTTGCAACAATTTTCTTTAAATCAATGTGAGCTCATGTCCGCAGTCATGTGGAGTCTTTGGAAGGGTCGTAACCTGAAACTTTGACAACAACAGAATGAATCCAGCTCGCAAGTAAGTTTATTGATTAATCAATGTATATGGTTGGTAATATATAACACATAAATTAATTATTCAATAAATATAAAATTGATTTTTTCTTATCACAAGGATGGGAGGGAGTAACATATTTGTGGATTAAATATATTTTTTGTTTCTATTCAAAAGTGATACATTTGTGTTCCTATAAAATCATTTGAACTAATATTTAGAATCATTTGCAAAAATCTTATAATTATATATTTAATACTTCACATATATCACCATATAAAAAGTAATTTTTTATTTTTTATTTATCACCATACAATGATAAAAATTGGTTTTGGATGAATTGATTATTTGATATTGATTTAAGTTAAAAATATGATAAAAATAAAATGATTTATATTTAATATGTTTATTTGGGTGTACATTTTAAAAAATTGAGTGTATAAATCAACTCTAAATTTAAAGATATTATTTTTAACTTGAAGTTAAAATCAATTCTAAACGTTAAATCCAATTTTACTTTAAGAGAATTAAATATATCAAAATCAATTATAGTTATTAAATTCAATTATTATTTTTTGGAAAATTCATTATTTGGCTGGTTTAATCCGGCGCTCACATGAGATTCAATTTTAGCTCTCCAAAATTGAACCAAACATGATTTTCTTTCGAACAATACACAGTGTCCACAAAATTTGTCAAGCAATCAAAAGAAGGTTTTTATTAAAAAGTGAAATTATTATTATTTAGTAAAAAATAACAACTTATATTTTCATGATGAAAATTCTTTTTTTAAATTCTTTAACCAATACCTCAGGTTAGTATGCCCATTTTCCTTTTTAGTGTGAATCAATTAATTAAAAATCAGTTTTTGCTTGTTTTGGTTAGTGAGCTCAACTTTGTCATTACTTTCTCTTCACTTTATATAGGTTTGAGGAAACGTGCAATCATTTCTATCTTGCGAGGTAAATCAGCTGAAAAGCAAGCATCAGTTTAATTAATGATCTCCACAACTAAAAGCATTTCAATTGAATTGAATTCATATAAATATATTGGGACAATGTTGAAGTTGTATTTAAAGCATGATCTTATTGATTTGATTTTATGTGTCTTAAAAAAGAAAACAATGTTTGTAATGTGTTGATGAATAATGAGAGATAGCCTACAAAAGACTGAGGGAAGTTTTGGGGCATCAAAGTAAGAACGTGCTTATGTACAGTCGGGTCTCTGAATAGATTCCTCTTCATCCAATCCCTTTTATCTTATCATATGCAAATGCTGCATCCTCAACTTCTCTCTCTCTAGTGGGTCAGTACACAAAAAAGGATGAAAAAAGGGTAGGGTGCTCTTGCCAAAATGCTAACGACTAAGAAAAGGTAGTGTTGGTATGTGAGATGAGGGACAGATAAAAGTAACAAAGATTTTATCCATAGTAAAGTAAGTACAAAATGAACTGAGTAAATTAACTCTATGTATATCTACTAGTACTACATTCTATGAAAGATTACAAAGGGGTCCATACTATCATGTGCTAGTTAAAATGGTCCTAAAAACGGACCAATTAATATCAAATTAGTATACTGTATCTCTCTAATTTGCTTGTTAGTAAAACTCATAATAGTGTGACTCAGATGAAAACATGTGACTTAAACTATTGACAATTTCAAAAACTTTTTTTCGTCAGTTTTGTGATTTCAAAAACTATCATGATAGCACGCTATAACCCTACAATTTCAAGAATCAAAAAAATAGGTATGACTCTACTTTTACATTAACTAGCCGGAATACTTTCCAAAAACTCAGACCTAACTTGATGCTAAGATATGGCTGACTTGGGAAAATATTAAATATGTCTGTAGTCATCATAATCTACCCTATAGTGTCTTCATATGAGATTCAAGGCTAGGTACATATAGATGATAGATGAATGTTTGTTTTTAGAGTAGAATAATGCTATAATGTCATGCCTATGGAGGTACATACTACACAGTTTGGGGGCATGTGAACACCACAAAGTTCACATCACAGTATCTATATGAGCTGGACTGGGAAGGATAATTTGTTGTTGTTATGTTAGACTGTGTCATACTCATACAACTGCAATGGGTTTGTGTTCATTTTGGAATTTAGTTCTGTCATGACAACAGCTTTTTTACGGTTTTACTGTAGCTCAACCAGAAGGGTTGGAACTTTGAGCTCAATATAGCATTTAACTTTTCATTTTTTCTTTGCTCTTCTTTAGTTGTGCAACAAAACGACAACAGGAAACCAAGGCATGATTCTGGCCAATTGCTTCGGGTATTAAGATTTGGTAATTAATAATGCTTGGCAAAATTTGCTTGTGTCACCAAATCGTTCCAAACTTTGGCGTTTATGTATATACAGTATACTATCGTCCAAAAAATGATTACAGTATACATAATTCCAAACAGGGCGTCATGCATCATTATGAGTTTATATCAACCATGTGGTGAAGCAAAGGTAAATGAGATATAAGAAGGTAAAAAGAAAGAAAAGTGACTGGTTGTTTGAGGAGTTAAAGTGAAAAGAAAGGAAAACAAAACATATACTAGTATATTCTCTTGTTTGAATATGTTTTTAGGAACTAGGTCCAAGGTCGAACTGATGAAACCTTTGAGTGCTTGTTTAATCACTTCAACCATAGTCGAATTGGGATAGCACTTCGGTGCCTTTGTCTCTATCTCTCTCCTAATTAATAATTCTCTCTCATAAAAATAATTTATTTTAATCATTCAATCACCATTCTCTTTCATCTAAAATACACTAAAGTCACCAAAATCATCTAACAAAAAGTCACTGAAGTGCCACCCGTCGAATTGGATGGATGACAAATAAATAAATAAATAAATAAACTATTAAATACTAAAATTAATAGATACCAAAAAAAACATGGTTCAAATGTGGTTTAATCCAATTGGGCGAGTGGCTTGTCCAATTGGATTAGGCCTAAGGTACATTGAGATCAAACCAATGGAAGAAACAACCAATTTTCAATAAAGAAAGGAAGCATCTCAATTTTTCAGCTTTCCATCCATCCTCCTGTCTTTCTCCTGTCTTTCTTCTCCCTTTCTCAGCAGGTGACATTTAGCATGGGAAAGGGAAAGAGTTTCCCACCATGGAAAAGTTAATCTTGACCATTAGATTAAGTAGAGAATATATTTTTATCATAGTCTCTCAACACTATATCTAACCACCCACCCTCTCCAACACATCTTCATTCTTGCCTCCCCCACCTACCTCATTGGACTTTCTCACTTCATCCTTATCATCAGCTCCAATGTTACCTCAGTCCACCACAGCAGACAGTAACGGAAAATACCCATTTTGTTGGAACAACAACCGCTCAATATCAAACAAAAGTAACTATGTTCAGTAGTGTGGATCCTTCGAAAACAAATGTTCAGTAGTGTGGAGTAACAAATTCACCTCATTGTTTGTGAATCAACTTTTGTTTACAAATTACATAAAATAATACAAATAAATTCTAAACTTGATTGAATCTGAAAAATAAATTCAAATCAACCAAAATGGATTAATTGCTTTTACCATGAATTGTATACATTTATCTCCTATCCTTCCATTTTATCAGCATCATGAAAATTATTTAAAAATGGATTAATTTCAGAAGTAATGGACAGTTCAGCTTGCATCCGTGGAGTTTGGTTTTTTCATGGATTTTTGATGTTGGAACCATGCTCTAATTTTAGAATGGTGAATTTTTGTTTCCAATGTATGCTAGATCTGTTGAGAAGGTCCAGTGAGGTAGGTGGGGGAGGCAAGGAGGAAGATGTGTTGGAGAGGGTGGATGGTTAGATATGGTGTTGAGAGACTATGATAAAAATATGTTCTCTACTTAATCTAATGGTCAAGATTAACTTTCCCATGGTGGGAAACTCTTTCCCTTTCCCATGCTAAATGCCACCTTCTCAGCATTCAAACACAACACTAAAGTTAAAATAAGAGACTTTTTTACTTCAAAGTGAATGAACTCTAGGTTGGATCTTAGTGAGACATGTATTTTTTGATATTCTTATCTCTTTCAAGAATCAGTAACATTAAGAAACTTTTTAAGACCTAAAGTCATTGTTTCACTAGGACCGGGAGTTAGGTGGACCCAAAGAGTTTGATGGAACTGGGTTGCAATGCATACTTTTTTCCCCAGAAGTCCCAGAAAATAAATGAGCCAACTTACTGCAAACCAACCAACAAGTAATGCTACTTTAGATGGGGCAAGTGTAATGTTGCCCCACTGTGCCATTGGTTCTTGTTGTGTCCTAATATCTGTTCGTTTTCCAAATATAGGGTGGCTTCTTGTTGATATATGTATAGAAAAGCATAAATTTAAAATAAAATGACTTCTGTAAATTGTTTCTTTTTTCCTTGACCAAAAAAAAGAAAATTGTTTCTTTTTTCTCATTTCGCAGAAGATTAAAATTTACAACAGAATTCAGTGGGGGATGATTTTTTTTTTTTTTTAAACAAAAATTAAGTGAAGATTAAAAGAAACCTAAATACAACTATTAGCTGGATGCCAATTTGAATGCCCTGAATTGGCACCAAGCAAGTATATGCTAACAAGAATAAATAAATTTAAGGGCTCGAGGGTGCATTGCATGGTAGTGATACATACATAAGGAAAAAAAGGGGAGTTGATTGAGCCGATGACAATTCACCCAGAACTTTCAGTGGTAGCTTTCTCTGCAAAATTATATGCAAAAAAAACTTGGTCAGAAGAGTATGAACAGAAAAATGGTTGCAGTGTGCAAATAATTAATCAAATCAATAAAAAATAGGATTAAGACGACAGTCCATATTTTCAAAGAAATAGATGAGATATGAGCCTCTTATCATTGCTGCAAATCAGTGTCGTAACTTGAAAGTACTTTGACGACACTATATATAACATTAGTAACCAGTGTAATAGCAAATAATATCACTATTTCATCTGCTTGTTAGAAAATATGTAATGCATGCTTGATTCTATTGTGATCTAATATGTCTTAAATCATGCACTTTGGCAAATTACAGATATTCTAAAGCAGATTGCTTTGTACTTGGACTTCTGATCAGTTTGTCTAAAAGTCAATCCTAACTGCAAGGACTATTCCTCAAGTCCTTTGATTCTCATTAGAATCATAGCTCAAGACATTTTAACTAATAGGGTTTTCAAAATCTTCTGTGGCCCTAGGAGCAGATTTGGCTGTGTTTAGTTTTGCATTTGGTATGCCAAAATCCAATTTGAAGAATAAGTTTACCTAGGACTATCATCACACCAAAATTAATTGACTAAATTTCACTTTGAATAAAAACCAATTTTGCCAAATCAAATTTACTCGAAATCAAGTCTTCAAATTCTAACACACACACTTTCCATATCAAGCCGGATCATTATTTTGATATGTAGTATGCCAGCTAGAATGATTGATCTCAGTGTTTTGTACTCGTGGCAAGTGCATGTGGGGTTCAAGAGTGTCCTTAAAGGATAAAACACGATTATTGAGCACTGAGTAGTGAAAAAAGTTGACAAGTTACTTTCTCCAAATGGAAACCAATCAGGTCACAGGTTGGCCAAGAGAAATCCCTGAAATTGTACATCATGATGCGCTTATGCAGATCAGCTAACTAACATGCATGTGATGGAGGACATAAATAATAAATATTATAGTACAATCCGATTTTCCAGGGGTATTTGTATGGAAAGAAGTATAAATGATTAATTTGGTAGAAAGAAACTCATAGTATGAAGTTCCAAACTAGCTTGTAAAGCCAAACATCTTATTATTGGGCAACTTGGTTGTCCAACACAAGCACTAATGTGGTAGTCAGTTGTGATGATACAAGCAAATAGCAATCAGACCCAAACTATTAATAATAATGTTACTTGCAAAAAAAAATGAACAAGTAAGAAAATATATACAATATTAAAATAAATTTGAAATCATTTGACCAGAGTAATTGCCCAAAATTAAAAAAGGGGGGAAAACTATAATAGATTGGCTCAAGTAATCAGCTTATGTGTCATATATAGTTGTAGACATTTTCCTAATATGTAACAGTGACTACTTATTAAATCTACAACTAAGCGTGCAGTTCTTGAGCTGTCAGCTCAGTAAAAAGAGTTTGACCTTATAAGTTATAATCTCAAGCGACGAAGTTCAAATTCCCTCGGAAACAGTTGGAAAATGGTCATCAATGCCACTTTACTTAGAAATAATTTCTTCCTCAAATTTAAAAGTAAAAACTAAAAAAATCTAGAACTGTACACGAATAGATCGATCACAAAATATGCCGTAAATTCAATTTTAACTTTGCAGAGTAATAAAACCATATAATGGCTAAACAGAGGACATTGGAAGGGGAGGGGGTGGAATTCCAACACGAGCAGTTAATAACTATTAGAAAATAACTAGGAATTTTAAAAAAATAAAACTATAGTATAGTAGGATTAAGCCTTTGGAGACATGTATATACCATGAGTAGTGCCAGTAGACATAATACGGTCTATATTATCAATCCGCCCTTGTATGGATTTTAGAAGTGAATTCAGTGATGAAACTCTTTTCCTAACACCAGAAATCTTAGCAGCATGTTGCATTATGAATGGCAAAGGTGCATCTTCGAGTAACTGATCAAGTTCTGCCCAAAAAACACAAAGTTCAGGTTACCAAGTTGTAGAACTAGAGTATTTAGAAATTATGACATCTTAGAGTTATAGGAAAAGCTTTAGCAGAAGCATTAACATTAAGCAAAACTGAATTCAAATTATAGCAACTTAACAAAGATAACCCATATTAGCACACACTACAGCAGCAAGTTCGACATAGCAATTAAGACTTTGATGGAGAGTAGATCGGCATAGAACAGTGTTTATGTCATCATGCAGACAACTCTATATGTTAGTCATCTTGGGAAAAGTGAAGTGTTTTTTTCGATTGTATAGCTCATGGAATATCTACACAGCTCTATGGTGCACTAAATTTTTGGATTCAGCCTTCTCACCTCATGGTAAAACACTCTTTGATGGAGTCTAAGAAATGGTTCTTTCTTTCATAAAATTTGCTAGACTAGACCATATGGTTGCCAACTTCCTTATTAAACTGATAGGAACAAAATGTCTTCTTGTGTTTTTAATTTAAATTTAAATGATTAAAGCAAGTTTTTTGTTCAAATTGATATTCGCACTCCAAGTAAAACAATTTCAAGCCAGGAGGCTAAGATGTAGACCATCATAGAACTTGCCCATCCGGACCATATAACTTACAAGCATAACTTATCCCCATGAGATAAACCAAAGGTATCATACAAAATGAATACCAGAATTATCAACTGCAATCGCCAATTTAAAACTCCCAAAAATTGACTCTGGCAGCACCACAAGAAAAGCTTCTTCCAAGTGGAGAGAATTATATAATTATTTCCAGCTTTTTCTTTCTTATTGTTGAATATTTTTATAAGGGAAAAGCATGATGATGGTGATAAACCTTAAATTAGCAATAATATGGTTACCAATGTCTCTGTTCCATTTTACTTTTCAGCTAAGAAATTCATCTTCAAAAAACCTCTTACCACAAAAATTAAAATCCGGCCAGAACACCTAAAGTTTCACACTCTTTCTTCTTTCCGGTATAGAATAAGCAATAACATCTTATATCACATTTTTAAGCCTTTTCTGAGTTTTTCAAATACAAAACTAAGAAAGAATGCAACCACCATACATGGTGAATTGTAAGCAAGTAGTAAAGGTGCCTACTTTACTCACACAGAGCTTGGGCTTGAATTGTTTCCAAAGCATGTGGTAGGATAAACACAGGTATTAGGTAGCACATGTGAATCAGTGGTATTGATTGTTTCTCGGTTGACCTCGTAGAAAAACTTAAGCAGTACTAGTGTAACTATCGAAATCAATAATACTGTGTTAGGCCCATTGAGTTTGCTTTCCCTTGACTCAGTAGTAGGTTAAACATAACAGTCCAATGTTACTACCTACTTCACCAGTTTATAGAGTAGCACTCAAAGTAACTTCTCGCTATAACACGAAAAACAAACCTAGAAGACGGTGGAGATGATGGCCTATCAATGAACATTTGTTAGGATTGTTTCTTTGTCTAAGAAAGAATTCCTAGAATAGTGGCATAAAAATAGATTCAAAGGAATACAGATTGAAAACAAATGAAGGATTTCTTATTGGTGTAGAGAGATTGAAAGAGAAGATAAAAGGGTATACAACGAAGATAATAAACTTGCACAGAAGGCTATCCGAAATGAACACTCTCCTTTCACACTAGAATCCAGTCACAAAATTTAATTATTCAAAGCTATTATTTCCTCTACCAATTGAGGGCTATTTAAACACTTCTTAAGAATAACAATAATAACAATTCTTAACAACCACCTAACAAACTTATCAACTTACTAACTAGCTTCTATTAACTAATTATTAACTACTCTAAGTATCATATATTCTATATCCTAACAATATTGAATAAAAGATAAACATTTAAAGAAGCACTTGTGGAAAGGATAAAAAAAAAATGTTATATGAAATTAGTTGAACAACAACTTCTTGTGTAAATTTTTTTTTTTTTTTTAAAAAGCCAACTTCTTGTGTAAATTAAAATTAGTTTCGACATAGTTTTATTTTCCAGAAATTCTCTCATTTAACTAAACTTCTTTACAAATATCTATAAACTATGAGGACTGTTCAGGAAGTGATGAACCCATGGAATTATTTTAATTGAGAAGCTCGTAAACTTGGACATAGATTATTTTAAGGTAAAAAAGCCAATTAGACTATTTTGGCAACTTCATAAAATAGCTACTATTTTCTACACAAAATTTAAAATAATATCAAGTGATTGCCAAGCCTGCGCTCAGAATCAAACTTCATCAGATTTCAGAAACCATATCATAACTAACCCTAATAACCAAACACAGTAAATTTTCCTACATGGCCAAAGGGCTCATTACCCTTTTGGCCCAGTAAGGTATCACTGGCCTGACTAGAATCACTTTAGAAATTTTGAGATGTTTCAAAACCCTTATAGGTGTTCCTTTGAGTAAGATTTGAGGACAAACATGGAAAAGAGATCATGAACTTTAGGGGTTATCCTACCTTTCAGCTTGATGGACAGTTGTAGCTCCGAACCCAACACTTAAATGCAAGAGTAATTTGTATGCGGACCTCGACTTAGAAGTTTTTTGTATAAACTCATAATATCATGACGTTTGGATCTTCAAAATGATCTCAAACTGGACTCGCCATCATGACTTTTATCCTTAGCATACCATAAGAAGTGGGCAACACTTAAAATTGTGGAAGCAATATAAAGATTTTAGAGGTCTCTGAAATGGTATGAAGTTTGCTCTTTTGGCCCCCCATAATAGCTCACAAATCCTGGAAGAAGAAAAAAAAAATGTTTGGTAGCTATCCACCGAAGCGTTTTTAAACACAAAAAACAACGTTTGGGAGATATGAACTGAAAGGCTGAGAAATTGTGGGGGGGGGGGGCAAAAGAGCAAACTTCCAGTGGTATAGCGACTATAATTGCAGCCGCATCAGCCTAATTTTTTTCCAATGTATCAAGGTTCAAAGTGTAACTGCAACCACAATTTAGAACCATGACCACAAGTACATACACTATCTTACACACTCTTGCTAGAGAAATGCTAGCAACACTCACTTTTCAACACTCTCTCTAGCACTCATTCATTTATTGGATGAAATCATTGTATGTCCCACCACTTTGTTGGGGTTCAATTTTCAAAGTGTAGACCCACAATGATTTAAACCAATAAGAAAGTGAGTATTAGAGAGAGTATTCAAAAGAGAGTGTTGCTAGCATTACTCCTCTTGCTAACTTCAGCAATGGTGTGCTTATTACGTACTAGTACCACCACACACCATCGCTAGCGACCCTACTACTGAGGAGGTATCACCTCTATAGCACCGACACTTCTAATTGAATGTGTATCTAGTGTCCAACACCAACACATGCGTCAATGTCTGATACCAACACAACACATGATTACATTCAATTTTGTCTTTTTCTTAAGTTACTACAGATGTTGACGTGTCAGTGTCGTGTCCAGTGTCAATGCTTTCATAGGGTGTCACAGCAGTACAGCAACAAATTGAGCATTGATAATGGTAAATACAACAACAAATTCCTCCAACATTAATAACAGGGACACGATGTTATAATCAAACATTAAAATTTTCTTAAAACCAATATTGAATCATTCAATTTGAGCACAATATTGAAAAGAGTAAGAAAAAGATACCTCCAGTGAGACGATCGATAGAAGAAGAGAGATGATTTTGGCTGATGAGAGTTTGTTGAGCTCTGAAATCGAAATCCGTAATTACAGAAGAGAGGATCGAGGACAAGCCTTTCGCCAACACATCGGAGCTCTTCGAAAGAGAATCGCCGGCGGCGCTATCGGTTTCAGAACCGTTCTCACCGACGTGAGTACTTGAAGGTTCCGTTTGAACGACGACGGTGTCGTTTTCATCGGTTGAAGTGTGGTGAGTGTCGCTAGAGGCTTCCATTGTGAGAGTAGTTTGCGACGGACGTGATGGTGGCAAATTATGCCGTGACAACAACTCTGGTCTTTGGATACGGCGATAAGAGAAATTAATTTTTTCCAATAAGTACACAATGTATAAATATAACTAAAAATGATAATAAACAAACATTCACATTAATTCTTATGAAAAAAAAATCATATTAATGAAAATGATTAAAACAAGTGACAGCTACATGTATTTTTTTTAGCAAAAATTAGAAAATAGTTAAACATCTTTAGTACCATTCAAAGATAACATCATTGGCACTATTGAAAAAGAACTCTGTTGTCTAATATCGACCACTTAATACTTAACACTAATTGAAATTAAAAACAAACAATTTTTTTCCAATTAGAGAGAAGAACCGAATAAGAGAAGAATGTATTAAAGGGAGAAGAACAAAAGAAGCATAGCATTAGAGAGAAGAGAAACATAGTAGAACTCTTCGGAGGTGTTGATGGAGGCAATCAATGATGTTGATGTTGAGATTGGATCAATCGGTGGTAATGGTTAGAAGAGGGAATAGTTATTGCTCGGTGGTGACGAGGAATCCTATTTTTTGGGGTTAGAAGAGACAATATGTTTTTCATAGCGTTGTCGGCCTTTATGTATTCTTATTTTATTCTTTTATTATTCTTTTTTTAAAAGGAAATATGTAAGAAAGAATTATCGGTGTCAGAGTATAAGGTAGTCATATCGGAGTATAAGTTAGTTGTATCCGACACGTATCGGTAATTGTTTTTCAAAAAAATAAATATTAATTGGTTGATACGTCTCTGATACGCATATCGAGATGTATTGGTATCAGATATGTGTCAGACACGATTCTTCACTATTTTTGGAGTATCGAGACTTCATAGGCTCTGGTAGCACAATTAATACTTGGGTCCATTTGGATTGACTTATTTTTTAGCTTATGAAAAATAGTTAATGAAAATAAGTAAGATTTTATGTTAATTTATAAGATGCATCTTTTTTTGGAAGCTCAATCCATAAAAACTCCCCTTAAAACAATTTTGGGATATGTGACCTTCTAAAAGTTTTCCAAAAAGCAAATATAAACATTTTCTTTTAAGAAAATATAAGTAGTTTTAATAAGCGGTCTTGAAGGACTTAAAAAAATAAACCAAAGACAACTAAGAATAATGTCGCAAGTTGTACTCGTAAGTTCTTACAAATATTCTCTAAAATCCTATGTCAAAATAAATAAGTTAATCTAAATCAAAATCTATCTATGTTCGATTATGAGAATAAATTGAAAAGATATCTTGTAAATGTAGTTGAGTTAATAGCTCTGCAGACATTGAAATGTAGGAGTTGGGGTTCGAAACTTATTCTCTATTTCTTTGAAGTTATGATGTGTGAGTATAGCCACTATGTTACTTAAAATAAAATAAAAAGAGATAAATATGTGAATATAAGGTGGTAGATTTTAGGCTTAATTTGTCCATTGGTTGCCTGATTAATTTCTTGTTTTCATTTTGATCGCATAGCTCTTCAAATCCATGTTTTGGTCCCTTAACACCTATGTTTGTCAAAAATCCTTTATGTCAAATTCTTAAAACAGACGTTAGTGATTGCCCATGTGGCCAGTCCAATGTGACACATATAAAAGCTTATTTCCTGGCTAGAGAGGGAATTGGCTAGTTTTAGAAAATAGAAAGAGAGGAAGAGAATACGAAACAACACTGAGAAAAGGAGAAGAAGAAGCAAATCGAAAAAGAAGAAGAAGGAACTAGAACTCGAATTCATTGTTGAACTTTGCTTTAATTTTATAGTTAGGGTTTGTATGTATTCCGGTTTAGGGTTTTGGTTTATGTGAATGATTCTTGGTTTATGGTTATGGTTTTGTTAAAAAATTAATTTTTTAATCGATTGTTCCTTTTCTTGTGTCATTCTCAGTGGTGCTCATTGATTTATATGCCCATTCTTTGGTTAGGATTAAGGCTTTTTGGGTTAAGTGTTTTGTTTTCGATTGGTAACAATTGGATGGTAGATTTGTGCTTGTGCTCCACCATGGGGAGTTTCAGACAATTTCACCACACTCACAGTAATGGTGTAATAACAATATTAAAGTGTGACCCAGATTATTGGAGTTATTTTTCCATGCTATCAACTTTAAGGCGTCTAGGTTACCCAATGATTATGACCCTTTGGTACCATGACCCTAATCTAGTGGATGACCTGGTTCAATTGAGAAATGACCAAGGTTGTAGAAGGATGAGACATATAGCAGAAATGTATGATAGGGTACATCTTTATGTATTACATGAAGTATGCCAGTCAGACATTGCTAGTTTGAACCCTTTGACTGGGTCAAACTAGGAAGGTGATGACAGTGTGCTTAACATTAATTTTAAGGACTCAGAGGAAGAGCTAGGTGTGGAAGATAGCTCTGGTGTTCGAGTAGGTGAAGAAACACATAAAGATGGTGAAGTGTTTGTAGATAGAGACGAGGTTTGTATTGAACCAGTTGGAAATGTTAGTAATGAAGAAGTAGTTAATGAGTATGTAACTCCAGGTCAGGGTACTCCGGCTGAAGTAGAGAAAGACAAATGCAAAGAAGCATAAGAGAGTACTCATGCTGGGCCAAAGAAGAAGGTAAAAGAAGAATGTGGTGGTAAGTCAAATAAGAAAGGAATACCAACAAAGCAACAACAAAAGTTGAATGAAACTGTGTTTGAAGATGAGGTGTCAGCTGAGCAAACTAACAACAATGAGCAGGGTGGTCAGTTTAGCATAGTGAGTGATAGGGGATTGAGTGATGATGAGTATAACAATGGTGTATTAGAAAGTGGTTGTGAAAGAGAAGGTGAAGATGATGGGTCTAAGACTAAGTTTTCCACCTTTAAGATGTCCGACAATATGCGAGACTATAAATTCGAGGTAGGAACATACTTTGTGTTTAAGAAAGAATTTCAAGAAGGCATAAGAATGTATGCAATTCATTCTGGTAGGGCTTTAATGTTTAAGAAAAATGATCAGAGGATTGTGAGAGTGATCTGTAAGGATAGTTGTAATTGGGAGGCATATTGTGCCAAGATTCCAAACGAAGAAATTTGGTAATTGAGGAAGATAAAAGGTAAACATACGTGCAGTAGGTAGTATACGCTAAACATGTTGGATTCAGAGTGGTTGGGAAGTAAGTTGCATACCAGGGCCAAAGAGAATCCTACTTTGAAGTTGTCTTCTATTATGGAGAGAGCTCAGGAAAAATGGAATGTTGGTGTAAACTGGACTAAGGCATATAAAGCTAGAAGTATTGCAATTGATATGGTTAATGGGTCATTTAGGGAGCAGTATACTAGGATTTATGATTACTGCCATGAATTGTTAAGTTCAAATAGAGGATCTATTGTAAAGGTTAACACTCAACCATTTCAAGGAAGTGAAGAAGATCTTGAGAACCCTAGAGCTGTTTTCTGTCCCCAATTTAAAAGATTGTATATTTGTCTCAAAGGATGCAAAGATTTTTTTTTAAGTGTATGCTTATTATTGGACTAGATGGATGTTTCTTAAAGGCTTACTATGGTAAGCGGTTCTTAAAGGCCTATTACTGGATTGATTGGATATTTCTTAATGGAGAGTGATAAGTCAATAATTAGTGTTTTTAAGTGTTTATTTTAGATTATTTTATTTAGATTTTATGTGTTTTTATTAGGGGTGTTCGTGGTGCGGTTCGGCTTGGTTATGAGGCAAAAAGTGAACCGATCCAAAAAATAAAACATGTGCGGTTTGGCTCGGTTCGGTTGGTGCTAAAAAAATCGAACCGATCCGATCCAAATTATCGCGGTTTAATTTGGATCGGTTTTCGGTTATCCAAATTGTAAAAAAGTGATATTAATATTCTTATTAAAAATAATTTTGAGATAACTTTTTTCCTTGTTGAACACATATAAGTTACGATTTATAGTATCTCTTTTTTCTTTCATATATTAGGTTGTAGAAATTTTTTTCCTAATTCTATAAGTTGTAGGATACATATACTGGATACATATAAATTGCTGCAAACTTTTGTAGCATGCAATTATAAAGATACTTTTCTAGCCTGTAGCAATAGAAACAAATACTATCCAATCCCTGCAACAATAAAGGAACAAAGGCTGTATCATTTTGATCATAAAAGGCAAATAACAAGTCATCAAAACAAACAAAATAACACCACAAGATCAAAGATCAACCTTAGTACCATCATAAACATAACTAACCAAAACCTCAAGAGGAACATAAGGAGTACTTAAACGAGAATCAGAAAGTTTAAAGTTACAATTCCCATAAAGCAAAACAAAATCCATAATTAACTAGTCCATCCAACCAAAATCCAAAATTAACTAGTCCATCCAGCCAAAAATTTAATCCAAAGTCCAGCATTCCCAATATTTTCACTGCAAGGCCAAAATCAGCAGGCAATTTAATAAGTATTATGCAGAATTTCTGAATTCTATTGCAATTTAAATCAATTCCATCCAACAAAACATTAATCAGAGTCAATATCAGACATCTCTTCAGTTAGCTGTGGTATTGGAGCAAGATCTAAAATGTACAAAATGCACAAATACATAAATCTATATTCATGAGAAAGAAAGAAAAAATAAGCAACTATAATAAACTTCAGACCCTAAGAAATTCAACAATAAGAAAGACCTAGTTCCAGTTGTTCTAAGTCCTCCAAAAGGTCTTCAACATCTGATGCAATTGGAGCAGATCGACACCAATTTTGGGCACAAACTAATGCTTCAACTGTCTTTGGTGTAAGAGAGCTCCTGTAACAATTTAGCACTCTACCTCCGGTGCTAAAAGCAGACTCTGAAGCAGCAGTAGAAATAGGCATGGCCAACACATCTCTAGCAACTTGGGCAAGAATAGGATATTTGGTGGAATTCACCTTCCACCAATTCAATATGTCAAAATTAGGACTTTTCTTCTCTAAACCCTCCATGAGATACAAATCCACTTCATTTACATTCATATTATCAGCAAGACTCATATCTTTCTCAAATTCCAAACCAATGCATTTTCCAAAACATCAAGTTCTTCCACTTCCATGTCATTAGAAGATTGGGTTTGATTTTTAGATTGACCTTGAATACAAAGCTTATATCTATCAAACATATCTTGTAAAGTCTCCTTTACCTTATCAGACAAAAAATCAACTAGTTCCTTTTCATAACATTTATTCATGCCCCACTTAACAAATTACATCTTGTTTCTAGGATCAAGCACCACTGCAACATATATCAACAAGTTGACATTTTTAACATTCCCCCAATATTTATCATACTTACCTTTCATCATTCCAGCCATGTCTCCAAGATGTTTGTCAAAACTCCCTATCCATTTCTTGAGGTAGTCAATATCAGAACATGCTCATTGAAATATTGAGAAGAAGTTACAACATTTGAACCAGAAACCTTGTTAGTAATATCATAAAATATTTTCAGGAATTTAACAAAGGATTTTGCATTCTCCCAATCCTCATTTTTTGGAACCCCGCTTTCCATACGCGAAAATTCAGCACACTTTTCACTCAATCTCTTAAAAGCCTTCTGAAACTTAATTGCACTGTCAAGCATCAAGTAAGTAGAGTTCCACCTAGTTGAGACATCCAACTGCACAGTACACTTTTCTTGCACTCTAGCTTCCCTAATGCAAGTTCTAAACCTATCCATGCGACCAGAAGATTGACGAACATATCTCACTGCATTTCTAATTTTGCTAATTGAAGACTGGAATTTTGTTAATCCATCTTTGACAACAAGATTCAAAATGTGAGCACAATACCTGACATGTAAGTATTCCCCCTTTAGTGGATGTGAATTCCAGTCCTCCATTTTTCCTTTCAAGTAAGTAATAGCAACATCATTGGAACTAGCATTATCGACTGTAATGGTAAAAACTTTATCAATCTGCCACTCCTCCAAACATTTTTCAATTTTCCTACCAATTGTTACTCCCATATGATCCATAATTGGACAAAAATTAAGAATTCTTTTGTGCAACTTCCAATCTTGATCAATGCAATGTGCAGTTAGACAAAGATAACTCAAATTTTGGACAGAAGTCCAACAATCAGTGGTGAGACTAACACTTTGTAATCCCCTCCTAAAAATACTTTTAAACTTATGTTTCTCATCAGTGAAAATATCCCAACAATCCCTAGCAGCTGAAATCCTTGAAGGATTCGAGAATCTAGGCTGCACAACACTCATGAAATAGTGAAACCCCTCCCCCTCAACAAACTTAAAAGGTAACTCATCAACAATTATCATTCTAGCTAATGCTTTCCTACATGCTTCAACATCAAAATAGACAGCAGCAAGAGTACTACCAGTTCCATGCCCATCTTCTTTTTTCAATTGTTGAAGAGTTAGTGTTTGTTGAGAAGGATCAAGAGACTCTTTTGGAAATTTTTTACATTGACTGAGCAAATGGATTCTTAGATTGGTTGTGCCATTTTTATGTGAATCAGCAGCATAGGTAGCCGCACACCAATTACACTTAGCTCTAGGATTAGTTGGATGATCATCTTTTGTAAAATGTTTCCAGACCCAAGATTTAGTTTTACAAGCTTTTCTAGTACCTGAATCTCCAGCATCAGGACCCTTGATAGTTGCATTTGTTGAATTTTCTCCAACTTTCCTTTTCTTCTTATCATTGGAACCTTCACCAACGTTCACATCATTTTTCCCCTCCATACTCGGTGGCAGTGTTGCAAGTAGTTCAGGTTCAGCAGTAACATTCCCAGCTATTCTACTCTCATTAGTTTGAATGTTTTCAGCCTGCAAAATATCTATATACGACTCAACAAATAATTCTATGACAAAGCAAATTCCAAACATTCATTCTTATATGAAAAAAATACAATCAACAATTGTCATCACCAAACAAAAAAATTTATACACAAAGAAGTTATAGGAAAAAACTGCTCCTAACTAGCCACGACTTCACAACTTCAGAAGATAATAATTCTTTACGATTCATAATTATTTACGATTATATAAAAATAAAAAAGTATGACACGAAACATTGAACACCAAAAAAAAGTACTGTTATTTTGCATAATTCTTATATAGTGTTTCTTTATTGATTCATAATTCTTAATTCCTATTGATTATGTTTCGTTATTTTGCATTCACACGAAAAAATCCATTCTTTCTATATTAGATCTTTAACCCATTCTTAATTCTTAATTCCTACAAATAAACCCATTCTTTCTATACACGAAAATGTTACCTGATGACCCATAGAGAGAGAGTCGGATCCGATGAGAGGATTGTTGGTGATGCTTGCCGGAGAGGATGACGGAATCGACAGCGGTGGTACCGGTATCGGAGGTGGGCGTCGCATTGCAAAGGGAGAGAAGAGAGGTGATTAGTGTTTGGAGTGTTGGTAGATTAGTGAATAATGAATCATCTGATTCCTTCAATTTAATAGCAAAAGTCATCATTGGGAGTAAGAAAGAAACAATTAAACACACGCTCTTGGTACTTGGTATTGTTAGCTGGCTAGTTTCCTTGGTAACTGATGAGTGATTTGAAGAGTTTCAGTTGACAAAATCGGCCTAAGTAATAGAATCATCTAGTAACAGTATAATAAGTGCGGTTCGGTTCGGTTCTTAAGTTATAAACCGAAAACCGAACCAAATTGGTCGATTTTAATTTTTATGGCCCAAACACAAAAAAAATCGGTTTTTTGCGGTTTTTGGTTTTTTTGGATCGGTTGGCTTTTTTTTGGATCGGTTCGGTTCTGAACACCCCTTTTTTTTATTCACTTTCGAGATCTTTGTTACTTCAATTGCTTGTTATTTAATTTTAGGAACAAATATGGTGAAAGATTGAGTCTTGGAGCAAAAGAAAGGGTTTTGGAGCATGGTTAAAGAATGGAAGGATCTAGAGCATGATTTAGAGCTGATTGAAGACAAAAATATGAAGATCTTGTGCAAAAATATAAGGCATGATCGTGCTTGACAATGGCATGGCCGTGCCTGCAGTGGCACGGTCGTGCTCGAGCCAACTCCCCTTTTTTGTTGTTTTGCTACATGAGTGGCACGGCCGTGCCTGACAATGGAGTGGTCGTGCCAAGGTTCTAGACTGCTATTTTGAGTTATTTTTAGACCTAAAAGCCCATGGGTTGCTTGCTTTGTAATTCTTATTCCTTTTCTTAGGGCTTAAGCTAGCTTTAGTCTATAAATAGAGCAGCCACCAGACCTTATTTCTCATCTTTCGTTCTTAAAGGGTTTCAATAACAATCAACCATGAGAATAGACGTGGTTGTTATTGAGGCACATTCATGGAAACCGAAAGGAGATATGAAATACCTTAGAGAAACATGTCTTTAGAAAATAGGTCTAACATAAAATTAGTATATAGGTTTGAATTGTGAAAGATTTGTCATTATGATGAACCAACGATCCCGAAGCTCTCTTTTTATTATTATTATTTTCAATCAAACAAAAATCCTAACTTTTCAAACCCTAATTCTTCAGCTAATCAATTAAAAAGGAAAATAAATTTACACAACTCCCTGTTGGAACGATACTCTATTTTTACTACTTCGGTAAAACCGTGCACTTGCAAATTTTACAGCATCAAGTTTTTGGCGCCGCTGCTGGGGAGTTAAGTAATTTTGATTGACTTTTTAGCATAGGTTAGACTGAAATTTTTCTTTTTCTTTATTTTTCTACCTTCAGATGCTTTGATCGAGGACATGGGTTGGCACCACTATCAATGGACAAGTGAAAGAGCTATCACCGTTGTTGCTCCTTCACCCTCTAAAAATGAGGCAGGTATGTATGAAGTTTCTACCCTTGATCACTTGAATGCTAAGGTGGATGGACTTTTGCAAAAATTTGATAAGTTAACTGTTAGTGCTATCACATCAGCCCCTGTATTACCACCTTGTGAAGTTTATGGAATATTTGGTTATACTAGTGTTGACTGCCAACTAGGTAGTGCTATTGAAAGTACTGAGCAATTGAATTATGCTCAATATAACCAAGGGATGAGGCCAAACCAAATTTTTTATAAAACTCCTCAAAATCCTTTTGGACAAACAGCACCACCCGGTTATACAAACAACCAAAGAGTCCCTCAAAATTCCAACTTGGAACTTTTAATGGAAAATTATGTTATGGATCAATCCAAGCAGCTCCAAGAGCTTAAAAATCAAACTGGATTTTTGAATGACTCTCTTGTCAAGCTTACATCAAAAGTGAACTTCATTGCTACTCACAATAAAATGCCAGAGACTCAAATCTCTCAAGTAGCCCAACAAGTAGCTATTTCCTCTCATACCTCCGGAGTCTTTCCGGGCCAAACTGAAACCAACCCAAAAGGCCAAATATTTGCTATTACACTTAGGGATGGAAGGCAACTAGAGGACCCTGTTGTGAAAACCAAGAAAAATGAGGTTGAGATAGAGAGTGAAAAGCCACAAAGTGAGAAAGCAATAGGAGAGAGTGAAAAGCCAATTGTTTCACCACCTCATAAGCCAAAAATTTCATTCCCACAAAGGTTTTCTAAGTCTAAGTTAGATGACCAATTTAGAAAATTTGTTCCTTTCACTGAGGTTCTGTCTCATATGCCATCATATGCAAAGTTTTAAAAAAAAAATTCTTTCTAACAAAAGAAAAATTGAGGAGGATGAGACAATCAACCTTACGGAAAAATGTAGTGCAATCATTCAAAACAAATGGCCACCTAAACTTAAAGATCCAGGGAGTTTTTTCATACCATGTGGCATAGGATCCGAGACCATTGAAAAAGCCATGTGTGACTTAGAAACAAGTGTTAGTTTGATGTCATTGTTCCTTTGTGAAAGGTTGGTTGTAGGGTAGAGAAACCTTTTGATCGTCAAGCTAATGACGGTAAAAGAGCGCTGCGTGGGAGGCAACCCACGATTTAATGTCTTTCTTTCTTTATTTTTGTTTTGCAGATTAGTAAAAGAAAAGTCACATGACGGATCCCCGACAAGGTCCCCAATAAATTGTGAGCTTTCCCTTTTCCTTTTTCTTTTATTTTTGCAATTTTCTCTTTTCAAATCATCGAAGACAATGCTTCACCCAAGTATGGAGGGAGGCAATAAAGTGTCTAGTTTAGTGTCGTAATGTTTCAAACTCCCTTGAACTTTAATTTTTTGTTTTGTTTTGTTGCGAAAGACATGTAAAGCAGCTTGTTTTTATTGTGTAATATGACATAAATTTTTTGTTAAGTCTCTTCCAAAATGGTTGTTTTTGTACATGAAAATGATTTCTTGTGTTTTGAGTGTTCTTGCTATACCCACATCATGTTTAATTGTGAAAATTCTCTTTGAGAAAAGCACAAAGTTGCAGTCTTTGAGTAAGTATGTAGGTATGTATTTTAAGGAGCACGTTCTAACTTTAGAGGTAAATTGACCCTTATAAGTTTTCAGAGTAAAAGTAATATAAGTTAGTGTGAGGAATAAAAAGATCAAATCAAGAGGATCAGGAGCAAAAATATTTTTATGGAACATCATTGCCTCTGGGGGGCAGCAGCCGCACTACCTGACTTCCCACTTGAAGATGTCGTTATCCTGAAATCAAAAGTAGCTTCTGTAATTCCTTCTCACTTATCAAAAAGGGGTCAGAACAAATACATATATAGGGGGAACCATTGACTCTGGGGGCAGGAGCTACACTACCTGACTTCCCACGTGAAGATGTTGTCTCCAAACATCAATAAAAATTCTACAGTTCCCCAAAAGTGCTTAAATGTCAATTGATCAAAAGGATTCCCACCTCTCTTATATGAAGTGAAGAAAGGACTTTTCTCGGTTGGTTTAGTGTTAAGGTTAGAACCTGTTCCCCATAATATCTCTTACGCAAGAGCAAGAAAAAGCTGGACCACACTCACTTAAGACTTGTTGTTGGGTTGAATAGGTTCATGAGAATTACTTGAAGTTGTGATTAGTGTACGCTTAGAACAAAGCCTTGGAGGAGACAAAGTTTTTAATTGTGTTGTCATGTTGTTAATTTTGTTTATGCTGCTATGTTTATGCCTTTTGCTTGAGGACAAGCAAAGATTCAAGTATGAGGGAGTTTGATAAGTCAATAATTAGTGTTTTTAAGTGTTTATTTTAGTTTATTTTATTTAGATTTTATGTGTTTTTATTCACTTTCTAGAGCTTTGTTACTTCAATTGCTTGTTATTTAATTTCAGGAACAAATATGGTGAAAGATTGAGTCTTGGAGCAAAAGAAAGGGTTTTGGAGCATGATTAAAGGATGAAAGGATCTAGAGCATGATTTGGAGTTGATTGAAGACAAAAATATGAAGATCCTATGCAAAAATATCAGGCATGGCCGTGCCTGACAATGGCGTGGTCGTGCCAAGGTTCCAGGCTGTTATTTTGAGTTATTTTTAGACCTAAAAGCCCATGGGTTGCTTGCTTTGTATTTCTTATTCCTTTTCTTAGGGCTTAAGCTAGCTTTAGGCTATAAATAAAGCACCCACTAGACCTTATTTCTCATATTTTGTTCTTGAGAATTTTATGTGACAAATGTTTCCATTAATAAAAGTTCTTCTTTTTATTCCTTTTTATCCTTGCTATTTACTTTGATGTTCTTCTTCTTCTCTATGTCTACGATGAACATGAGTGAGTACACTTCTTTGTCTTGGGATTGTTGGATGAGTCTAATGACCTAATCTTATTCAAACCAAGCCTAGAACCCTAATTTTATGTAAACCCTATTTTTCTAATCTAATTTCATCGTTTTCAAACTTAGTAACAAGTATTAAACGAAAGACCGAAAGGCGAAGTTTAATAGTTGTTATTTCGTCATCTCAAATATCAAACGAAGGATCGAAAGATGAAGTTTGATATTGGAAGAAATGAAATTAGACAAGGTTTTCGAAACATGAGAATAGTCTAGAAAACCTTGAGACCTTAAGGTTTCGTTCTTAAAGGGTTTCAATAACAATCAACCATGAGAATAGGTGTGGTTGTTATTGAGGCACATTCATGGAGACCGAAAGGAGATATGAAATACCTTAGAGACACCTGTCTTTAGAAAATAGGTCTAACATAAAATTAGTATATAGGTTTGGATTGTGAAAGATTTGTCATTATGATGAACCAACGATCCTGATGCTCTATTTTTATTATTATTTTCAATCAAACAAAAATCTCAACTTTTCAAACTCTGATGCTTCAGCTAAACAATTAAAAAGGAAAATCAATTTACACAACTCTCTGTTGGAACGATACTCTATTTTTACTACTTCGGTAAAACCGTGCGCTTGCAGATTTTACAACATCAGAGAGGCGGGAGTTAAATAGAAAGAAAATTGATAGATGTGAGGATGGTGTGCTTCCCAACATTAAGAAAAAAATTGTCAGAGAATATGCATACACTAATAATTGGTTGGTTAGGTATGTATTTTATTGTGAATGTTATTGTAAATCTGTTTTATTTCCTATGATTGTCTGATTTTAATCTCTGCTAGGCATTGGAGTAAGTCAAAGTTCACAGCTAGTTCGAAATGTGATACTTTGGTTAATAATATGTCAGAGACATTCTATTCAACTACAGTCATTGCCATATCAAAATCAGTGGTTACTATGCTTGAAGATATTAAGGTGTATTTAATGGAGAGGTGGGAATCTAATAGAAAGAAATTTGGTAGATATGAGGATGATGTGCTTCCCAATATCAAGAAAAAAATTGTCGGAGAATCTGCATACACCGATCACTGGTTGGTTAGGTATGTATTTTACTGTGAATGTTATTGTAAATCTGTTTTATTTCCTATGATTATCTGATGTTAATCCCTACTAGGCATTGGAGTAAGTCCAAGTTCACAACTATTTCGAAATGTGATACTCTGGTTAATAACATGTTATAGACATTCAATTTAACTACAATCGTTGCCGTATCAAAATCAGTGGTTACTATGCTTGAAGATATTAAGGTGTATTTAATGGAGAGTTGGAAATCAAATAGAAAGAAAATTGATAAATATGAGGATGGTGTGCTTCCTAACATGAAGAAAAAAATTGTCAGAGAATCTGCATACACCAATAACTGGTTGGTTAGGTATGTATTTTATTGTGAATGTTATTGTAAATCTTTTTATTTATCGAATTGTGAATCTTGTATCATGTTGATTTATATAGACATGAGAATGAGTATGACTATGAAGTTAGACCTATTTCTGCAACTAGTGACAAGTACCGTGTTAATCTGCTTAGGAAGGAGCGTGATTGTAGGAAATGGTTATTGACAAATTTGCCATGTTTTCATGATATTTGCTACATGAGGAACCAAGACCTAAATACTTATGATTATGTCCTAGAATACTACAAAAAGGGGCAATATGCAACTTGCTATAATAGTGGGATCTATCCTGCTAATGGCCAATGTTTATGAAAAAAAGTTGAATATGGTGATCTTCAGCCACCACCAATAAGAAGGAAACCAAACTGACCAGAGAAGAAAAGAAACAAAGAGACAGATATATTATAGAAGGATGAAACTCAATTGAAAATGGCTGGTTGGAGTATCAAATGTAGCAGATGCAAGCAAAGTGGATAAAACAACTTAAATACCACCATTATTAAATATTATATATGCATATTATTCTTAGCGGCTGAGTTCTTCTTTTTGTTTATTTTATAATTATTATTCAAAATAGTACTATTAATTCCTTTCAAACAACTTAAATGTTAGAAATTATTGATAGCATACGGATTAAAATATTATAATGTATCACGAATTCAAATAACGTATTGTCTATTTATAGTGGATAGATATAGAAAACTAAAAACATAGTAAACTACAAACCACCAAAAACAATAATACAAAAAATTACACTAACACTAGTACATATAACAAAGATAAAACCAAACTTAATTTCATAATTAGAATTGGGAATATGCTCAAAAACCTTTTCTAACACATATATAATCGAGCCAACTCATGAAACAAAACAGTCAAATTATATATAGTTTCAGTTTAGCTCATTTGGTTCATGAACCAAGTTAAACGACTATTTGATATGCATTAATTTTAATATAAGAACCTTTTTTTTGTCAAGAGTATAAGATACTTTAAATTATACATAAATTTGTTATTTGTCATTCATTGTTTATTTCTATAAGTAATATTTTTATCATTCAACATTATTACTGCTCATGTGGATTTTGTCTCTGTCTCTTATGAAAGGTTACAATAGAATGACATAATATTATAAAAGGTTGATAATTTTTTTTATGCGTTACTAACGTGAAATGATAAATTGAGGGAGTTAAAATGATAAAAACAATCATTGGTGTGTTTAAGATTTGTCAAAACAAAAACCATTGATGTATTTAAGAGACAATGTTTAATAATGAATTTGAAATTAGAAAGGACATTTTTCTTTTTGAGGGGTTAGAAAGGACATCTTGTTATTGTGTATAAGTTTTAAGGACTATTTAATTGAATTAAAAGGAGATTAAATTTTTTTAGATTATAAAGCAATCACAATATCTTTTGTTTGTTGCATAAGAAGGACAAAAAAAGTATGGTTAAAATGTTCAAATTTGTCTATGCTATGATCTTATTACTTTCTCATTTTCTTGTTGTAACTCATGGCGGTAAGACATTTTTCTCACCGTTTTAAAATTTTATTCTTTAACTTATATGCAATCTTTAACCCCCTTCCCCCTTTTAGTAAGATTCATTAATTTTTGTTTTACATCATAGGTATTTCTTGCAATCATAACTATGATTGTCCCTATCATGATTGTTCTCCTAAAGGTTCAAAGTGTATTTGTCACCATTGCTATTGTGCATAACATAACACTTAAGTTTAAAAGAATTGTATGTTACTTTTAAGCTAATAATTATTTTTGGTATCATGAGCTTATGGTTTTACTAGACCTTGCACCCGTGCTGCCGCACGGGTCATATTGATGGCAAATAAAACATTCAATTATATTGTAATTAATAATCTGTTTGTGCAAATACAATGTTAAAAATAATAATACAACTTAAAAAAGG